>Ga0315291_10000699_pt1 | contig 44637 bp, 21 predicted proteins | sample YL17G12_20_MG_FD_203070 | JGI IMG/M metagenome (GOLD analysis project Ga0315291, IMG submission 203070) | Sediment microbial communities from Yellowstone Lake, YNP, Wyoming, USA - YL17G12_20 | ecosystem: Environmental > Aquatic > Freshwater > Lake > Sediment | place: USA: Wyoming | collected...
CGATGTCGGCTCATCGCATCCTGGGGCTGAATAAGGTCCCAAGGGTTGGTCTGTTCGCCCATTAAAGCGGTACGTGAGCTGGGTTCAGAACGTCGTGAGACAGTTCGGACTCTATCCATCGTGGGCGCAGGAGACTTGAGGGAACTCGTCCACAGTACGAGAGGACCTGGATGAACATACCTCTGATGTGCGAGCTGTTCTGCCAAGAGCATAGCTCGGTAGTCAAGTATGGTCGGGATAACCGCTGAAAGCATCTAAGTGGGAAACCCATCCCAAGATTAGGTCTCCCGTGTATTCTGCCGCAAGGTGGAAATACCCATAAGACTCATTGTAGACTACAATGTTGATAGGTCATAGGTGTAAGTACAGTAATGTATTGAGCCAAGTGATACTAATCAGTCGTGCGGCTTATGGATGCCTGCCACTTTAAAAGTCAGTAGCGAGCGTGAGTAGCGTGGGAAATAAATTCCTATATACTCGCTACTCACCTCTCACTACTATAATAGTGCCCGGTGGCAATACCGGAGGGGCAACACCTCTTCCCATACCGAACAGAGTCGTTAAGCCCTCCAGGGCCAATGGTACTGTGCTGGCAACGGTACGGGAGAGTAGGTCGTTGCCGGGCTTTATGTTTTAGTAGTAAGTAGCGAGGAGAAATAAATTCCTATATACTCGCTACCCCACAGCCCTTGCTGTTTTCTTCTACCCCTTAGTTAAAACCCACAATAAAATCTATTCTAAAATATGCACCAAAAATACGTATTAACCTAAGGTATTGTATCGTTTTATAATTATGGTGAAATCAAGACCTTTTTTTAAGCAAGAAGATAAAAAAAACACTTGACTTTATTTAAGGTTTTGCTATAATATATCAGTCAGAGGGTATTATATGAAGCACAATGAGCGTGGACATAGGATTAGTAAAACAAATAAGATTATTATTCTAAAAAGAGAGGAGGTGAATACAAATGCGTAACGAAAAAGGATTCACCTTAATTGAGTTGTTAGTTGTGATTCTTATCATCGGTATTCTATTAGCATTAATCATGCCGAATTTTGCAATGTTCCAAGAAAGAGCAAGGCAATCTAGCGTGAAGGCTAACATGCATGTATTCCAGACAACCATGGAAGCATGGGCAGTTGATAATATGGGTACTTATACCGACGACTATACAACAGACTTATGGCTCAGCTATTTACCTGGTGGCGACAACAACGACCCGGGCAATATTATTCCTGGTATGATGCCAACCAATCCATATAGCGGTACTAATTATGAAGATGGTACTGATATTGAGTATGTTCCTGATATGTATGACGAAGGCGATGCTGGTATTTTCGGTCAAATTGACGAAGCTTACTCTGGCGCCGCCAACTATTTAGATATCTCCGGAATAGACGGTGCCGCTGGCGAGGTTAATATCGGCGGTCTAATTCCATCTACTTCAGCTACTGGTATGCCTACCCAATATGGCATATGGGGCTACGGATCATTCCCAGATGACCCATTAAAAACATCTGGTAATGCTGACGCAGGAAACCGTATTTACTTTGCACTTCACAACTAATTCTCGAACAACTTAAAGGGGGGCGATTCGTCCCCCTTTTTTTATTCCCTGTATGGGCAAACAGATGTTGACAAATTTAATCAGTAAAGGTGTAGTGAAATAATTCTTAATTTCGAATGAAATTTTAATGCTTTAATTATTTAATGAAATATACCAAAGCAATATGACCTTGAAGAGAGAACTGCACATTTTGGTGAAATGATGATTGATTTTTGGCAAAACAGTTTCGACTTTTAATAAATAATTTTAGAAATTTAGGCATTAAAAAATTGATTTGAAATTAGAAATTTAAAATTTTCCTGTGATTTACTCCTTACCCTTTCCAACCATTGCCCGAATTCTCATTCAAAGTCCTGCTCCGCTCCGTGCTATCTTTTCTACCCCAAAACACACTCGCAACTTTGACCGATAACTTACGATGCACTTTACTACCTGTTCCGTTATGTTCTAAACTTTGAAACTTACTATGTAATTTAATATCCTTCCAATCCCACTCCTTAACCCCAAAACGCTCTTTCTTATCCTCCATAGGCAGTACTGTACCTCTATATGTTAGTAGTTTTTGTGGCTAGTTGTTGGTGTTTGGTGGATTAGATGAAAAAACTGCGAATTTTCGTGATACTTTTAAGTATACATTTTTAGTATTAAAAAAATACCACCGAGACTCAAAGACACAAAAGTTTTTGATAGGACACGGCTTTAGCTGTGCGTTTACCAATATCTGATAGTGTCACTACGCAGTAAGAAAAAAAGGGCTCGAGATAAACTCAAGCCCTGAATAGTTTGGTTAGTAGATTATTTTGTAAGTATGAGTTTTGTTGTTCTGTTTTCTTTGTCCGTTTTAACTCTTAAGAAGTAAATTCCGTTTGTCACAAAGTTGTTAGCGTTGTCTTGTCCGTTCCAAGTGATTTTGTAGTATCCTTTATTAGCGTTCTCATTGATTAATGATTTTACTTCCCGGCCAGATATGTCATAGACAACAAGGCTAACTTTAGTTGGATTTGCAATCTGATAACCAATCGTGATGTTATTAGCAAACGGATTGGGATAAACCGCAACTATGTTATTATTTTGGTTTGTCGGCGGTTGTTCTTCAACGCCCATCCAGTTTGCATCAAAACATAAGCTGTCCGGTCCAAATCGGGGATAGATTACACCACCGCCACTGCCTGGTGCATGTGGCGAATAAACAAGCATACCACCAACCGAAGTTGAAGCCATAGCATCATTAATTATGGTAGCGGTTGACCACGTTGTTGGTGTTGGCCCATTTGCATATGTCCAGGAGACGTTTGAAACCGTGCCTGTGGTATTTATGCCCGTATAACACGCATTGACATAGCTGTTAGGATAGATACGGTAATGGCGAATATTTCCAAATTGTTCATCATACGCCCCCGACCAGGAAAGATGTTGACCAGTAGTGAATGTCCTGCCACCATTAGCACTATAAGCATAATCCATATCATAGTCACCGGAATTATTGTAATCATGAGTAAAGATTATCCAAACCGTGGCTGCGCTGTCTGGTTGCGTATTGGTCGCGGCAACACAAGGGTCCCAGGCACCAAACGAATCCGCGGCAACACCAATCGTCGAACCCCAGGCAGTTGGATTTCCCCATGACGTATTTCGTTCAAAATATATTCTAAAACCAGTTATTGATACACTGGGCGGGAGTCGTTGCGCGGTAAGCAAATAAGAATTGGAAACAAATGATATTGATGGGTCCCAAGCATTACCCCAGGTTGTTGTGTCAACCCAAGTGCGACCGTAGTTGAGAGAGCGGAGATATCTAGCGTTAGCAGAACCACTTCTATGTTCATTTGCATACAAGCAGTATAAATAATAAGAAGGATTCCAGTAATCTTCACATATCGAGAAATCATCAATGGTATCAGCAAGGGCGCCGATATTGCCAGCGATGTAACTTGAAGGACTGATTTTACTTACGCGAATATAGTAAAGGTCGCCGCCATTATTACGGTGTCGCATATAGATATGAATAAAACCCGAATCGCCTTGAGTTACAACAAGCCCTACTTTTGTATAATAATCCTTTGGTGTATGGTACCAAGCTTGATATTGGGTCCAAGTCATGCCATGATCAGTTGAACGGTATAATCTAATGACAGAATCAGATGTTGATAGCGCAACATACATTGTACCATTGGTATCGTAATCACAGGCAAAATCTCGAAATTCACCAGGATATATTAACCGGTCAGTTCCCCAATACAATGGTAAACTGGAATGACCGTTGGGAGATTCTGCAATTACATCCAGTTCATCGGCTGGTCGTACATTGTTTACTGGCAATGGATTTCGTATATCAGATATTTGGCGGTCATACATTCGCGCTAATGCAAAATCATTATTTGCTATTGCCTGGTCCATCTTATTCTGTAACTCGGCTATCTCGGGTGTCATTAATTGAGGAGTTGGTTGCGGTCCTATAATATTTCTGTAAGCAGAATTTTCGCCTACGATTTGTGAAGGTCCAGCAACTTTTTCTGCGCTCAACCATGATGTTAAAATTAATAACATTACTAACAAATATTTCATTATGCCTCCTTGAAATTTAATATTACTTATGACTTTGTTATTGTGCTTCGTCTTACTCCTTTCTGTTCGGAGTTAATGTTCCGAATATGAAATTATAAACTATGAGATTATATTGTCAAGTTTATTTTAAGTTTTATTACTCGCAAGCGAGAATGTCCTTGCGAGTAAATAGAAAATTCCAATGCCAACACCTCCAGCAATCGCTAATATGGACAAAGTCTCCCAAAATCCGGACGCGAACTTAATTAATAAAAATCTTAAAATAAAATAACTAGCAAGTCCACTGACTACGGAAAATATTAAAGAAAGTCCGGTTGTCTGTAATATTTTTTTACCACCTAACGGACCAATTTTTCTGCGACACAGAATAAGCAAGACGACGAGATTTATAAAAGCGCAGACCGATGTCGCTAGCGGAAAAGTTCTAAATCCAAGCGTTCTCATCAAGCTGACATTGATTACGAAATTTATGCCTACCGTAAACAATCCGACAAACGCGGGTGTCTTGGTATCTTTCAGAGCGTAAAATGTCGCCGCAAGGCTTCTCACGCTTGCCGAAGCAAAAATGCCCGGCGCATACAACATTAATGCCTGGGCGGTAAAAATCGTATCTTCGGGTGTAAATTTACCGCGCTGGTAAATTATGCGACAGATTGGTACTGCCAAAACTAAAAATAAAGTTGCAATTGGCATGGTTAACAAAGTGACTAATTTCAAAGCGTGCCGCAATCGTTCCTTTAATGATTCAAGCGTGTCTTGTGAGGCACGGGCGGAAAACTCAGCGACCGCAACGCTGCCAATCGCTACCCCAAATAGACCGGCGGGCAGATGCATTACCCGATAAGCATAATTAAGATAAGTAATCGAGCGTTCGGCTAAAAACGTTACCAAGAAAGTGTTTACCGCAAAATTTATCTGATACGAAGCGAAACCTAAAATGGTTGGGACCCACAAGAAGAATACCCGCTGCAGTTGTTTGTCTTTAAGATTTATATAAAAATGGTATTGAAATCCTTTCTTAAATAAGAGGGGAAGCTGCACGAGCAATTGGAAAACCGCGCCGATTGTTACGCCGTACGCCATGCCTAAAATCGGCTCCATCCCATGTGCGGTAAAAAACTTGTAAGATACAATTGGGACTATTATTGAAAAGATATTAAAAAATGCCGGGGCGATCGCCGGTACAAAGAAATGACGAAATGCATTTAATATCCCCATTGTCCACGCGGCTAACGCAACAAATAACAGAAACGGAAACATAATTCGAGTTAACGCGACGGTCAGTTCTTGTTTGCCGGCCGTCGCACCGAAACCGTAAGCGATTAGTTTAACTATATATGGCGCGAAAATTATGCCCAAGATTGTGAAAATGCCGACAAATATAAACATTGTATTAAACATATTCGAGGCAAATTTCCAAATTTCCTTGCGTTCTTTATGGGTTAAATTATCGATAAAAGTCGGCACAAACGCAGCGGAAAGAGCACTTTCCGCAAACAAATCCCGCAGGAGATTAGGAATTCTAAATGCAACCTGATAAGCATCGGTGGCAAAACCCGCCCCGAACAGATAAGCGAAAACCGATTCTCTGCCTAAGCCGGCAATACGACTAATTAAAGTCCCGACCGTAAAATTACCGACCCGGCGAGTAAACCCCGCGCTTCCTTCATCTTTAAGAAAGGAATTATCATTCTTTATAGAGTCACCCTTCTTCGCTTTCTTTCTCAGGAAGAGCAGAGCAAGGTTATTAAACATACGAGCTACTTTTACCTCAAAAATGTATGATTGTCAACCCCGCACCAATTTTCGGGATCGGGCACGATAATCCTCGGAACAATAGTCTTTTACTTTCTTATCAGGAAATTTTGTGCGGGGTCAAGAAAACTTAAAAAGTATTGTTAGGGATTCGGCTATAGTATATCAAAAAAATTGGGGTATGAATACCCCAATTTCCCCCTAATTTACCCTGTAAATTTCCCCCTAATTTACAAGCATGAGTTTTCCCTTCACAAACACAGTTTTAGTTTGGAAATGATAAAAGTAGATTCCCTTTGGTATATTCCCCGGAATCCACTCGCCCGCGTAAATTCCCGGGACCTGTTCAGAATTAATTACAGTAGCAACCACTTGTCCCAACGAGTTGTAGATTTTAAGATTTACCGGTGAATTTTCCCGAATACGATATACAAATGAACTACGCCCGACACTGACTACCGAACCATAGATAATCAACGTATCACTTTCCGTCGCATTCTGGCCACGGATATTACAATGATTAAATCGCGGCGAAGAACGATTCATATAACAAGGCGCGAACCGCCAGGCCGATAAATTAGTTGGATTGCCGATCGTTTGTCCGGCCGTGCCCGAGTGATTTTCAATACCGCGGGAGGTGGTAATATCATTGGTTACTGACCGATATTGATAAACAATATTACCGTCAGGATACAGTATAACTTGGAAAGACTGGATATTGTTGTTCGCATAGTTCTTGACGCGATCCCAGGTCGCTACGAATTTATCGCTTCCCGAATAATACGTGATAGTTCCGCCCTCGACTGGATTCAAATCGCGCCACAAAGGAGCGAGCAGACAATTTGGTTCGGCGATATGAGGGATGGGTTTAGGTAAAGCAGATGTTGAAGTCGACGTGAATGACAGGAAACCGTTGGAACAGATGTTAATCGAGTTATAGGGACGACCATAGAAAACAAATGAAAATGGCAGGCGGAAGTTTACCGATTGTTCATCGTTGATAATGCCAGAAGGAGTTGAAGTAGATATCCAGGCGTAGGTAGTCGGAGCGACGATATAATCATAGCCGTTTAATCCTTTAATAAATTCATCCCAATAGGTTGAAGTAATTGACAAATTATTATAGCGGGCATCATAGCTGGAAGGAGATGTTGGATAGTAGATTGCAATGCCCCGGCACATGGAATATGCGGATGAATTCTGATAAAGCCGGACTGTACTCAGAATCGCATTTTCGAGATTAATTGCGGCATTATTTACCGAAGGAGAGATATTTGACTGAACGATTTTATCGCAGAGATCATACAGATCGATGTGGAAATTAATATAGAACTCTTTAGCCATACTACGCACACCTTGAATCGACTGGCCAGCGCCGGAATCAGACGCTTTAATCAATTCGCGAGCGAAAGAGTCGATACACGATGACAGATTCGGCACTTGAGACAAATCAACGACATCCAGCGTGAATTGATTAGACGTACCATACACGACCGCCTGACCGAGCTCGACCGATGGCATCGCGGGGTTACCGTTTAGCGAATTTAAAAATCCCGAATAATACCAGCCGTCGCCCGTTTCAACTTCTTCCGAACTTACTAAAATATTGGCATAGTTTTTACAGATATCCATCACTTCCCACATCCCCATTAAACAAGCATCCCAGCCAATCAGATCGATGTTACGCCCCAATCTCACTTTTATTTGAGATAAAGCGTTAGCTAACTCGCCATTGGAGAGCTCGATTGAATTGCCCGAACTCATATCACCGGAGAACCCCCGGAAAAGATTTGATTCGGTCCCTTCCTCTCTATACCAGCCATCCCCGTGGTCCCACAAAACGAGAAGATATTTATTTGCCGGATAATTATCTACAGTCCACTTGGCGAAGTTCGCCAATGTTTGTGGTGACCCCATATCAATTTCACCCAAATCTTGAACTAAAGTCGATTTTATTTCAACAGGAGTACTATCCGCATTTACGTAATACCGCCGAGCGCTCGTCCAGTTGCCATTGGTAGTATCATATCCTTCCGCACGGTCTATTTGAACTATTACATTGCGGTCATCATTCGAGCCGCCCCCTGCTTCCATTTCGTTGAAATCCTGAATACCGTAAGACTCAAGATTATTATCCGCATTCAGATATACCATAATTGTCCATTCTTTGGTTGTTAATGTTGTCGGAGTTGCTTCAAGCACAACATCGTCAATGTACGCGCCTTCATAGGCGGTCGATTGATTTGAGTAAAATCGAAACCTAATCTTGGTGGCACTGGTCGGGACATCCACTGAAATACGTTGCCAAGATTGAAATGATCCGCTGCGACTCCACGCAGTTGTCCAATTCATCGCATCATAATATTGGCACTGGACATAGTCGTCATTCAGCTCGGTTCTGGTCCAGGCATAGAATTTTAGCCGTGCCGACGAATAGCCGCTTAAATTTATCGACCGCTCCATTGAGACATCAACACCGTTACTGTATGATGTAAGTGGCGTGGACTTGGCAGAATATTCCATAGAAAAACGGCGGGCGTTACTTTTTGTCCAATGTTGAAGCGATGTTCCGTAAAGTGTCCAATCCGCAGGGAAATTCGTCATATTATCGGTGAAGATAGTTTCACTGTATACCAGGGAGATTATTAATAACAAAACCGCCGCATATTTGACCATTTTATTGACCCCTTGTCATACGATAGTTAAAAATGTTGTTGCTTTGCAGTGTATAGCAATAACGACTCCTTCGATAACATTGCACCGGATAGTACATTTCAAAAATATTTTTCTTGCTTAAAAGCACGTTTAACTAATCGGGGAATTTCTAATTAAATGATAAAAACTAAATGTTATTTCTACCCAATTCTAACACTTAATCTAACAGAAAAAACAGAAAAATTTATAATTTGTGTTACGGATTTGTGATCAGGCTTGAATAATAAGACTAAATAATTTCCCTACCAATAAATACACTAAATTTGCCCTGAAAAATCAGATCGTCGTTAAAATTTTTGTTACGGATTACTATTGGATTTGAATGATAGAACTAAATTTTTTGACTACCGATTAATTTAGTACTTACTGATATAGTATAACAAAAAATTTTGATTTGTCAAGACTAAAATCTTCTATTTTGGCATAACGCCCTTTTTAAACGTTGACTTTAGTAAAATTTCTTATAGAATATGCGAATGTTTACACAAAAAAATGTAACCAATACAGAATTTTTGCGGACGAACCGATATCTGTTTCCGAGAGAACACAACGATAATCACTTTAAAACCAAAGAAATACAGCCGGCTCGGCCGAAAACATAATATGTTTCGTATCAAGTTGCCGGTTTTTATTTATATCTCAATTATTGTGCTTATTATCACTTTGATACCGATTCCCGCCAAATGGCAGGGTAAGACTTCGGGCTGGGATAAGTTAATTCATATCTCAATTTTTGGTGTTTTAGGCTTCTTTGCGCAGGCGGTCGTTTCGGTGTTTGCACTGCTTTACACCGGACTCCTAGCGGTTTTAACTGAGTTGATGCAAAAATTTATTCCAGGACGCACGCCCGACATTGTTGATTTCAGCAGTAATATGATAGGTGCAATTATTGGCACAAGTTTTTGGGAATTAGTACGGAGGCGTAGTTAATGATACTTACAAATCCAAAAGGGACCCAGGATTTTTTACCATCGCAAAGCGCGCAGAAACATTTTGTTGAGACCCAGTTCCGTAACGTAGTTGCGCTTTACGGTTTTTCCGAAATCGTGACTCCGACTTTTGAAAACACCGAGCTCTTTTTACGTTCAACCGGACTGACTACCGATATTGTTACTAAACAGATGTACACATTTACCGATAAGGGTAATCGTGAAATGGCGCTACGGCCGGAAGGTACCCCCGGAGTTGTCCGGGCCGTCCTGCAGTATAAACTTAAATTGCCAGTCCGGTTATTTTACTCAGGACCGATGTTTCGATACGAGAAACCACAAAAAGGTCGGTATCGGGAATTTTATCAATTAGGAGTTGAAAGCATCGGAGAACCGAACCCGGATATCGATGTCGAAATTATTGAGATGGGCTTACGATTCTTTAATAACGCCGGCTTGCCCGAGGTCATTGCAAGGGTTAACAGCGTTGGTTGTATGGCTTGCCGGCCCAAGCACCGTATCGAACTCAGTATGTTTCTTTCTGATCACCAAAGCGAAATTTGCGACGACTGTAAAACTCGGTCCGAGCAGAATCCTTTAAGAGTTTTTGATTGTAAAGAAGCGACTTGTCAGAATTTATATATTAATGCGCCCAAGATTATGGACTTTCTCTGTTATGATTGCCAGCAGCATTTTCAAGTTGTGCTTAGCGAGTTAGCCGAACAAAAAGTTCCGTTCGAGCTTAACAAGATGATGGTGCGAGGACTTGATTATTATACCCGCACCGCATTTGAATTTGTATTGCCGGGCGGCAAGTTGAGTAACGAGGCACTGCTTGGCGCGCAAGATAGTTTAGGCGGTGGCGGACGATATGATAACCTGGTCGAAGATTTTGGCGGGGCTAAAACTCCGGCAATAGGATTTGCTTTAGGCGTAGAGCGGATTCTAATGTGCTTGGAGATGCCCAAGCAAACGCGAAAGACGATTTATATTATCCCGTTAGATGCGGAAACATGGAAACAGGGAAGAAAATTATTAACTGCGCTTCGTAGTACCAATATCCCGGCACTAATAAATCCCGCCGATAAAAATCTCCGCACCGGGCTTGGGTACGCGGATAATCTCGCGTGTGAATATGTCATTATCATCGGTGCTAATGAAATGCAAAAGAATGTTTATACCTTAAAGAACCTGGTTAAACGCACTCAAGAAGAGATTCCCCAAGACAAAATAATTGAAGTATTAACTCAAAAACAAGAGAACACACAAAACTAAAGTTATACCGACAGTATAAGATATAACCAATATTTTATTAAGTCTATCATTCTTAATTTCAAAATCTTAAGTCAATATGCTCTAAACAAAAGGGTATGATCCCCTCCGCCGAGTAGGAATACAAGTACAAGGTGAAGTTGGTCTTTAAGTTCGGAGTCCACTATGCGATATTGTAAGGCACATAATTGAGAGCGTCTTGGAATATCTATTTGCACATCTGAGAGAAAGTCTGTCAGCAACAGAGAAAGGGAGCGTCGCTCGGATACGGGTACGGATTCGCGTGATAAGTCATTTGCCAAATCAGGTGCGGTTCAAGATAGGTGGGCCGGTGCTTTAATCGGAAAATCTATTTTAAGACGACTTGTCCTTGAATTCTTTTTTCTACGCTATTTACAACTATCGTGAATTTCTTGACCTGATGTTCTGAGTAAATATTCTTGATTATTATTGTCAATAATTCTTACCACAACATCAACTGTTATTCTTGGTTGCCACCTTGGTCCATTTTCTGCGTATCCAAATAATTTGTGTCTATTATTTGGTTCAGTCGGTCTCGTTATCCCAGAAAATTCTGTTTCCCAGTAATCCCGACCTTTAATGACCCACAACCGATTCATATCGATTGAACTTGGGAACGGTTGCGAATCGACTGCAATAACACTAACACCTCCTGTCAGACGACTTTCATTCGGCGGATATGTTGGCATAAAATCACGATTGAGAGATGTCTCTAAAATATATTTTCTTCCGTCAATTTCAATTTCCTCCGGTGCAGATAAAAGAATATCAATATCAGTATGTTTTAAACATCCTGTCATTAGCACGAAAATAATTGATATTATCCCGATTGTTCTTAACCACGTACAATTAATTTTAAATCTGAAAATATTAATTGTCAACCCCGCACCTATGCATAAGTGCCGGGTCAATATGCAAGACTGTGGACTAATAGTGCCTTGACTCGTGCGTCAATACGATTGTCTTACTAGGGTTCGGATAGTTGCTAACCTAACGTAACCGCCACAGGCGAGCTACTTTAATCGCTTTACATGTTCTTGTTTGTGCCAACATCAGGAGTCGGTTACTTAGCATAGAAATGTCGTTCCAAAGAATTATTGTCGAAAATCGAATCAACTCCAGGTGCCAGCTCAAGATAACTTTGAGTCAAATACCAACCAGAATCACTGGGCACCCATCCTGATTGATAATAGAGGCACGTATCCTGTCCGGCAGCTAAGGTTTTATTTAAGTAACGTGAGTAGATAACGGTATTAGTATTGACTCGTATAATTTTATACCAGCAACGGAAGCTTGCGGTTGGTCCTGATGGTGAATTAGAAACAACCGATGCTGTGCTATATACTACACCAACACTAATGGTGTCATCAGGTACAGCAACGTTTCCAGTTAATAAACCGACATAATTTACTTGCAAGTCACAATTACGAGCTTTGACAATAAAGTAATCAATAAGCATATCATTGGACCGGTTCTGGTCGTTAGCCATGCCGACGGTTACTTCAATCTTGTGATGTTGCCCAACCCAGTAAATATCTGACCAATATGGGTGGAAGGAGGGTAACGACTCGATATTTACCCCAACACTAAGCGTCACAACAACCGATGTATCGTAAACAGGAATTGGTTTTGTTGTATCCATAGAGATGGAAGAGAGACTATCCAGCTTAATCTGGTAACGCCAAATTCGAGTCTTCAGTGTACAAACTGCGGTTTCATTCTGAGGTCCACCATATAACAAACTAACTACCGGTTGGAATGATTGGCAAGAAATTACCGTATCACCAGGCAGAAATATTGAACTAACCGATACATCACGATACCCGGACTGTTTCAGACAACCTGTAATCAAAAAACAAGCAATAAACATTATCCCGAGTATTCTTAACCACATACAACTGATTTTAAATCTGAAAATATTAATTGTCAACCCCGCGCTATTTTTTATAACTACTATTAATCCCCCCCCTTTACAAAGCTGATTTTTCTATTATAATTAGACTCTATGATTAAAAAAGCCAAAATTGTTTTATTCTTTTTTAATCGGATTAAATTTAGTTTGCCAATAACAATTAATAATTAAATACCCTTTTATAGGAGGAAATATGAAAATTTTTATTGACTCGGCGGATGTTAAAGAAATCAAAGAAGTAGCAAGTTGGGGAATTCTTGATGGTGTTACCACCAACCCTACTTTAGTTGCCAAGACCGGCCGAGAAATTAAAGAATGCGTAAAAGAAATTTGTCAGATTGTCGACGGTTCAATTTCGGTCGAAGTTGTGAGCACTGATTATGCCGGCATGGTAAAAGAAGCGGAAGAATGGGCGAAGATAAATCCTAAAAATATCACAATTAAAATCCCGATGAGTATCGAAGGTCTTAAAGCAGTGAAGATTCTTGCCGGCAAGAACATTAAAACCAATGTGACGCTGGTCTTCAGCCCGACCCAAGCATTGCTTGCGGCAAAAGCCGGCGCCACCTATATCAGTCCATTTGTTGGTCGGTTGGATGATATCTCACACTTTGGTATGGAAATCGTTGGCGATATTGTCCAAATCTATAACAATTATGGATTCACGACTGAAATTATTGTTGCCAGTGTTCGTAATCCATTGCATGTCGTGGAAGCAGCTCGAATGGGCGCACATGTTTCTACGGTTCCATTTGGCGTTCTAAAGCAGATGGTCGGTCATCCATTAACTGATATTGGTATCAAGAAATTCTTTGACGATTATCAGAAGATTCCTAAGAAATGAGGATAATATGGCTTTAATAGATTCAAAAACCGGGAAAGGTATCAAAGATTACACAGTAGCTGAATTAAAAGAAAAAGCTAATTTAATGCGCGGTTATAATTTAGTCTCTTTATGTGCGGCTGGTTCAGGACATGGTGGTGGCACAATGTCAATGATGGATTTTACCGCTGCTTTGTATCTTAAAGTTGCCAATCTTGACCCGAAAAATCCGTCTTGGGATGGTCGGGACCGCATTATCTGGTCGACTGGTCATAAAGCACCAAACCTTTATTTAGGCTTGGGTGCGGCTGGTTATTTTGATATTGAAGATGTGGTCAGGCTTCGCAAACTTTACTCTCCGTATCAAGGACATCCGCATTGGCCTAAGTTGGCCGGGGTTGAAGCATCAACCGGTTCTTTGGGTCAGGGACTTTCAATCGGTGTCGGTATTGCAATGGCAGCGAGATTAGACAAAAAAGATTTTCGAGTTTATGTTTGCAACGGCGATGGTGAATTACAGGAAGGGCAAATCTGGGAAGCGGCAATGGAGGCAGGAAGCTGGAAGCTCGATAATATCTGTGCGATTGTTGATAAGAACCGATTACAGATTGACGGCTGGGTTAAAGATGTTATGGATATTGACCCGCTAAAAGAGAAATACGAAGCGTTCAAATGGAATGTCATCGAGTGCGATGGTCATGATATGGCACAAATTCTTGAAGCGTTCGAGAAAGCAAAAGCTTGTAAAGGCAAGCCCAGTGTAATTATCGCTAATACCGTAAAAGGCAAAGGGGTTAGCTTCATGGAAAACATTGCAGGCTGGCATGGTAAAGTACCAAATAAAGACGAAATGACCAAAGGACTTGCTGAGCTCGGATTAACTGATAAATTGAATGTGCCGGCTTTACTTAAGCGTGCTGAAGATTATCAGAAAGAAGTCGATGTCAAGTTGGGCAAGAAAATCCCGAAGTTTTCAATGGATTATTTCTGGAATCGTCAAGCGAATATGAAAGTTAAGATGGAACCAACTAGGTTTGGTTTTGGTAAAGCGCTAAATGATAAAGGCGATGACCCAAGAGTGGTCTGTATTGGCGCGGATATTTCCGGCTCAATTGCAATCAGTCATTTCTACGAGAAACATCCGGAGCGCAAGAATCGCTGGATTTCCGCTGGCATTGCTGAACAATCGGCAACATCGATGGCAGCTGGTTTAGCCAAGGAAGGTAAAATCCCGGTGTTTGGAACTTATGGTGTATTCGCATCCGGCAGAAATCTTGACCAGTTACGCACGACCGTCTGCTATGGTAATTTCAATGTCTTAATCGCTGGCGCGCATGGCGGTGTTTCGGTTGGACCAGATGGTGCAACTCACCAAACCTTGGAAGATTTATTTCAGATATGCGGTTTACCCAATATGCACGTTTCAGTTCCGTGTGACGTCCTGGAAACTAAACGCGCAACCGAGCATTTGCTCTTTAATATCAAAGGACCAAAGTATGTCCGATTTGCCCGTGAAGCGACCCCGATTATCACGAATGAAAAGACTCCTTATGTCTGGGGAGTCGCTAATATCTACCGTTTCCGTGGCGAAAAAGAAAACTTCGCGGATGCGTTTGATGTCTATTTAGCAACCGACTACAAACCTGAGAAAGAAGATATAACAATCATCGCCTGCGGACCAGAAGTGCCGGAAGCGATGCGGGCGGCCTGGATATTAAAAAAAGATTTCAATATTGAAACGCGTATCGTCAATATGCATACTCTAAAACCACTCGACGAAAAGACGATTATCCAATGTGCTTTGGATGCGAATGTCATTATCACTGCCGAAGAACATCAGGTCGGTGCTTTAGGCAATCAGGTTGCGGGCGTCATAATGCAGGAGAAAGAGCTCTTTGGAAAGAATGTAATGATTGGTATGGTTGGCGTAAAAGACCGATTCGGTGAATCGGGTGCGCCCTGGGAACTGATGTGGGAATTTGAAGTTTCGGGTGAACACATCGCCCAAAAAGCAAAAGAAGTTTATGATATTGTAAAGAAAAAGAAATAGATTTAAAGGAGTTCAAATGGCTAAGCTAATTAAAAAAGCTAAAAGAATGAAAAAATTAAAGGCATGTACGTTAGCGTGCGGACTACCCGAATCCTACCGAATGACCAAAATGGGCACTGAAACTGCATTTGATGTTTTGGTCCGGGCTAAGAAATTAGAAGCTCAGGGTAAGCATGTAATTCACTTAGAAATCGGCGAACCCGATTTCGACACGCCTCAGAATATTAAAGATGCGGCCAAGCAAGCGATTGATCAAGGTTATACCCATTACGGGCCTTCCCAGGGTTTACCGGAACTGCGAAAAGTAATTGCGGAGAAATCGGGCGAACTGCGCGGTATGATTTTCACCCCTGAGCAAGTTGTCGTCACTCCCGGGGCAAAACCGATAATGTCGTTTGCGATAATGGCGCTGGTCGAAGATGGTGATGAAGTTATCTATGTCAATCCCGGCTTTCCGATTTACGAGTCGATGATCAAATTTATGGGTGGAAAAGCGGTTCCTTTGCCCCTTTTAGAAAAAAATGATTATTTGCCTGATTTGAAATATTTAAAAAAGATTCTCAATAAAAAAACCAAGCTGTTAATAATAAATTCTCCGCATAACCCATGCGGCAGCGTTACGAGTGGCAGCTATCTCAAAGATATGGCCAAGATCCTTGAACCATATAAAAATCTCTGGGTTCTCTCGGATGAGGTTTATTCTCGGACAATTTACGAAGAAAAATTTGAAACGATTGCTAAATTGCCGGGCATGAAAGACCGGACAATTATCCTCGACGGGTTTTCCAAGACCTATGCGATGACCGGTTGGCGAGCGGGTTATGGTATCATGCATCCGGATTTAGCCCAAGAGCTGGCACGAATCGAAACCAATATCAACTCCTGCACCGCGACCTTTGTTCAGCGCGCCTGTATTGAAGCATTGGCCGGCTCGCAGGTCGAGCCGGAAAAGATGCGGCTGGAATTCTTGAAACGCCGCGATGTGATTGTTGACGGGTTAAATTCAATTAAAGGGTTTTCCTGTAAGAAACCTTTGGGTGCGTTCTATGTACTGGTTAATGTCCAGAAAACCGGTTATGACTGCCGAGAATTAGCCGATAAAATACTGTATGAAGCCGGGGTTGCCTGTCTGTCCGGTACCTGTTTTGGTGAATATGGTAAAGGTTATGTCCGCTTCTCCTATGCTAACTCAGTTGAGAATATTAAAGAGGCAATCAATCGCATTAAGAAATTAATCGAAAAATAATCCAGCCCCACGCCGAAGTGCTGGATCATTACTAGCAAATAAAAAGGGTCCGAATCGGGCCCTTTTCTTTTAGTTTTATTTGGTTATTGAACGATAAGTTTAACTTCTGCGTTATTTGTCTTATCATTGTATCTGAGGAAGTAGACACCTTTAGAAATCTCAGTAGTTGTTAGCGTTTTTGTATAATTTCCCGAGGAGAGATAGCTGTCATTAAGTGTTTCGATTAATCGACCGGTTGCGTTATAGAGTTTCAAAGTAACCTTACCGGAAATTGGAACTGTGTATTGAATCGCGGCATGTTTGGTGAATGGATTGGGCGTAACATTAATACTGAAATTAGTAGCCGTCAAGTTCTTTTCGGTTAAAGTTGAGTTGTTAGTTAGAGAGATTGACTTTAACGGCAGGATGACTGTTTCGGCTAAAGGAGTATAACCCCAGAATTCTTTTGTATTGCCACCTTTGAACGCATAGATTTTACCGCCGTACGCAGCTAAAGCGCCGCCCGCTTTTACCTTTTTGATGCCGACAATATTTTCTAAACGATACCAAGTGTCTTCAGTTGGTTCGTAGTATCCAAAGAGTTTTGTATTGCCGCCTCGGAACGCATAGATCTTCCCGTTAAGAACCGCCAGCGCTGCACCGTCTTTGACCTTCGCTTTATGAGGTTTTAACGGATTGTCAAATGAAGGCACTGCTTTCTCAATCCATAAATCTAGGCCGGGTAAATAGGCATAGAAGTGATTGGCACCACCGCCGACAAATGCGTAAATTAAGTCGTTGTAGGTGACTAATGCGGCACCACCTTTGATTTTTTTGCTGTCCGATGTTAATAATGAGCAACGAGGTACCCACTGATCGGTCCCGGGAATATACATCCAGAATTCACGGGTGTTGCCACCTTTGAACGCATAGATTGAATCGGTATAGGCAGTTAACGCGCCACCGCCTTTTACTTTGGTCGGTTTTAACGCGCTATACCAGAGCTTTGGAATATCGGTTAGCTTAACCCAGGTATCTTGTCCGGGAGTGTATCGCCAGAACTCGTTTATGCAACCGCCTTTAAATGCATAGATGTCGTCTTGATACGCCGTAAGCGCGCCACCGGCTTTGACTTTCTTCTTAAGTGGCGTAACCGAATCCTTCTTTAATGCGTATCCGATTGAACATCTTAGTGCCCATACATCAGTTGTAGGATCATAAGCATAAAATTCGTTGGAGTTGCCGCCCCGGAATGCATAGATTGTGTCTAAATAAGTAACTAATGCACCACCATCTTTAACGCCCTTGCCTTCTATTTGACTTGGGACATTTGAACGCGGCGCCCAACCAGTTGCGTTAATCCTTTTCCACAAGACGTCATTTAACGGATACTCATCACCAGCATAATTAGTTCGTGCGGTTAATGTATAGGTGTCCATTTCAGCAACTACTTTCTCGAAAGTATAAGACCAAGTTTCACCCGAATTGAGCGCTACATCCACTAAGGCAGAGTCTCTTTCGCCTCTCATTTGTAAATAGACATACCAATTTGCTAATAGCTGTTGTAAGCCCGCATTCTTTACCGTGACCGTAACATCAAAAGTATCATTTAATAAAATCATATCCGGACATTCAATTGCAGTTGGCATCGCATCAATATTGGGTGTATAGATTACCGCGAAATCGTCGATATGCCAACGTCCAGCATTGTAGGCATAATAACGGAACCCAACCCGCACATCACCCTCGCCGGAAACTAATGGTGTTATATCGTGGGTTTGATACCCATAGCTAACTAATCCAGAAACACCACCCGCGTATTTTGTTATCTCAGTCCAGTTGTTGCCGCCATCCGTGCTCACTAGGACATAGCCGGTATCAGGAGAGGCGTCTTTATAACCTTCGTATTGATGCCAGTAACTGAGCGTGTATTGGTTGGCAACCGAACAATCTAACCGTGGCGAAATGAGCCATTCGTCTTGATGTTCACGTGGCGAATAGCGGACCGCCGCTACTTCCCGAGAGGGATTTGCCAGTGATCCTTTAAACCAATCATTGCGATTCCATCGCTTATTTATCTCGTCACCATTGTCAACAATCTGCCAGCCACAGAATGGCGGATTATCACCAAATGTGCCCCAGTCTTCGTTAAAGTCTTTCGAATATGGCGTGGTATGAAATTCTGGGCAGACCGTCATATTTTTTGTTACCGTATCGTTTAATAAGTCCTCATCGCCAGTTAATTGGGTGAAGAATTTTAATTCATAATCACCGATATAGCTGGGTGTCCAAGTGAAAATCGTATCAAAAAAACTCATCGCGGCGACCGATATCGACAACACGTCAATTACATTACCATTGGCAGTCATTGATACCGGGAAATCAGTTTCATCGGTTGTCCCAAAATTACTTACCCGAATTCTAAATGTATCCGGGTCTCCAACGACTAGCGGTATAGTATTAATTGCGAGTAAATTTGATGCACCGACATCAATTGGATAAGGATAACCGACAACTATATCATCGATAAACCAGACATAACTGATGCCATGATTTGACGGGCCATCTTCGACCTGCCAGGCAATCTTTACCGTTTGACCAGCATAGAATGTCAAATCAATATTCACCGGTTCTTCATATCGATTCCAACCCCGACATTGCTCGGATAAGTCATAAAGCTCATTCCAAGTGTTTCCATTGTCGGTAGAAATTTTAGTGTAGTAGTGGTCTGAATCCGGCGAGCCAAAATAGCCGTAGGTCCAATATCGTAGATAGTAATTCCCGAATGGCGAACCGGTTAAACTAATGTCCGGCGAAATTAACCACTCATTTTGATTGCTATATGACCACCAGAGTCCAGCTGATGCAGGTTCGGTCCGAACCGCATAATCGGGGGTAGTAAACTGACTCCAGTAACAAGGATAAGAACCAGTGGTGCCAGTGTTGGTTTGTAATATACTCCAGCCGGTTGGTGGAAATGTTACATCAGTGAAATTTTCGGCAAAGATAGCGGATCTTGTTGAAATAGCTGATGGGTGTTTTACTAAAGAGAATACAGGCGTTGGTTGATTGTCAAGTTTTGTATCGAGCGCTTCCGATTTGCTTAAAGGTTGGTATTGGAGAGCAAATGCAACGGTCAGTCCAAATACCAAGACTACAATTAATGTTTTACTCATACATCCTCCACAAAATTAATTTTTTAAATATGGTCATTACGACCTTTATTCCGGCAGATTTTTAATATCTGCTCTTTATAATATAAAAATATATAAACATTAAATATACCAATACTTTTTATACTTACTCCCATGTCTAAAAGGATTCTTTTCGCTTAGAATCGAGACATATATATTGTATCTTAAGGGGGAAAATTGTCAAGACATGCTTATGAAAGACAACCACTCGAAGGGTTGGGGCATTTAACTTAACACGAAACACTTATACGCCAAATCGTTTAACCAATCAGAAAAGACCAAAAACTATAGAAAAATTCAATTAGGGGTCTTAATCTTGGGTGTCTTTAATACTCGCTACCGGTTACTTTCGAGACGCTGTGGCTTATAATATGTTATTCCAATAGTGATTAAAAAAAGGGGCGAGAAGAAAATCCCGCCCCTTGGTTTTAGTCGGGTTTATTGGATTACCAATTTTAATTCTACCCGATTGACCGAATCATTATATCTTAAGAAGTAGATGCCTTTCGCAATAGTATTCGTTGTGAGTAATTTTGTATAGGTTCCTTGTGAGAGATAGCCGTCATGGATCGTCTCAACCAATCTTCCGTTTGCACTGTAGAGTTTAATTGAGACATCACCTGATAGAGGTACGGTATAGCGAATTGTCGTTAGTCTGGCGAATGGATTAGGGGTGGCGTTTAAGTTAAATCCAAATGCGGTATTAGTTTTTTCACTCATCACCGGTGAATAAGTTCGAGCGGCTGGGATTTGAGGAATAGCTTTCGCGTCATATACTGGTCCGTACGCCCACATTTCTAATGTGTTATTACCTTTTAAGAGGTAGACTGAGTTGTTGGCATAAGCCAATGCTGCACCGGTCTTGGCAACTGATTTCTTATGTAGTCTCGGAATCGAATCTGATCGTGTCCAGCCACCGCCAGTCGTATATTTCCAGAAGTAGATCGTACCGCCGCCTTTGATTGCGTAGATTGCATCGCCACTAGCACACATCGCACCGCCGTCTTTGACCGCAACTTTCTTCTTCTTGCCAGCAAGACTGTCAAGCATTGGTATCGAGTCAAATTCAGTCCAGGTATTAGTTAGGACCTCGTAAGAGAAGAATGGGTTGTATTTGTCATTACTCTTAAGAGCATAGAGTGTGCCGTCTAGTTTCGTAAGGCAGGCACCGTCTTTCCAGATCTTGATATTAGGACCAAGTGTTAATAAGCCTAACGGACTCCAGGTATTGGTTGTGACATCGTAGCCATAAAAGTTAACCAGGTCGGTCTTCTTCTGACCACCAGCTAGAAGATAGACTTTACCGTCAAGGTAAGCAATCGAAGTGCCGCCTTTGAGTGCTTTGGGCACTGGAACGAATGCTTTTGCAGTCCAGGTATTAGCTAAGATATCATAAGCCCAGAGTTCAGTAGTGCTATTACCTTTGGTGGCATAGATGGTGTGGTCGCCGTCGAAGCAGAGCGAAGCACCTTTGCCAACTTTCTTCTTATTGATCTTGAGTGGGTCAGTTGGTTTATAACCATAGTGCAGTGTTTCCAAGGAAGTCCAAGTGAGGCCATCATATTTATAAAATTCGCCGGATTTATTACCGCGGAATGCATAGATTACTAAATCTTTGGCAGAAGAACCAGCAGTCATTGAACCACCGTCTTTAACGTTTTTACCGGTAATTAGAGTTGGGATATCAGGTTGCGGAGCCCAATTTGCGATTGGCAACACATCTACCATAAAACCACCACCAGCCAAAACATCATTGCCTGGATAAGCATCGCCAGGTAATGCGGTACGCGCTTCGGTCTGATAGATGTTTCCACTATCACCAGAGACGATGTATGTGCTAAATTCAACGGTATCGACTTCTCCGACACCAAGTGTAATCCACACAGTGTTTTCATATTCACCGGTCTTGGATTCGCTAATTGTGAAGGTAACCGGGAATGAACCGGTTGCGATACCATAATTCTGCACCACTGCTTTGGGTGTTACAGAAGAACCTTGATATAAGATACCAGCCGGGGCAAGAACTGCGGTTACGCCAACATCAAGCCTATACAAGAAGAAGTCACTCATCATTCTTGGAAACAGTTGGAAAGTATCTTTATATTGAGACAGGTTGCCAGTTATCATAAGCGTTTCAGAGGGAATTGTCTGTCCAATAATACTAAAAGCAGTTGAATCAACCCGAATTCGTAATGATTCGGTTTCGGTGCTATTTAATAACCAGTAATTTGTTTCTTGAGTAAAAACGCCACTTGTTCTGAAATGTAAAGAGCCAATTTGAATTAAGCATCCTTCATAATCTTCCGCCGCACCAGCAATCGTGAGTTGAGTTGTGTCTGGTAATGGGCGTGCTGTGCTTATGATTTGAACTTCACCACTTAAATTATCGCCCGCGTTTATTTCAGTCAGCGTATTGTATTCTTTAACAATACCAACCACACTGACGCTATCGCCGATAGTTAAAGCAGGGTCTGAATCGATTGGTCTGCGATAGACATAGACACCGTTCCAGGCGCCACCTGGTCTTTGTTCAATGAAGAATCGCGCGCCAAAAACACCGGTAACAATACCCCCAGTATGAATATACAGGTTTGTATCGGGGGAAGCTGAGCTTGCTCCTTGTATCTGGTCGATCGTTCTGGTTAGCGGGAATACGTAGCGATAGGTCGAGGTTATCGCTTTATTGCCGTCGCCATCAGTCGCCACTATCTTATAAAACACCGTATCGCCCTCTGCGTCTAATAGCAGGGCAGGAATGGTATAGAAGAAAGTCGAATCCGATGTTCTGAGACTGTCTTTAGATACAGCAGTCCAACTTGCTTGCGTATTTACTGCATAATAGAGTGTATCCAGTATATTGCCAAGCGCGGTTACCGCGTCGTAAATTTGTGCTGAAATATGAACGATATCACCAGTGAGCGGTACGGATGGAGTTCGCGAAACATTAGTAATAGTCGGCGGATAACTTCCATTAACAATACCCCAGTTCTCACCAACTCTTATTCCATCAATGATTGCAGTAAGAGTTGAACTGCTCTGGCGAAGTGCAAAAGAACCACAACTGCTTAAATCAGAAAAAACATCAGTAGCAGTCAAGTTGGCGGTCGGTTCAGGACCAGCTAAAGAAGGATTAATCCAAAGTTTTACTTCATCATTTGTAGCGCCTTCAATAAATGTATATTTTAATACAATTAGATAAGTTGTATTTAAAGCATAGCCAAATGGCGTGCTGTCGATAGGCGGGGCATTATTTCCTTTGCTTAAACCAAATGATAAATTATTAGAAATGTCTTTTTTGATAAAAAGTTTTGGTCTAAATGTGGTACCAATTGCTTGACCACCCAAATGTGCAAAATAGTCCCAACTCGTCGGCGCAGAAGTGACATTAATCATGAATGCGGCATAGACACTGCCTGAAGTTTGAGATGTGAAAATTTTATGAACATCTTCGCCAGCACCATTAATCGTAGCTGCCTCGCCTATACCAGAAGATAAATAACCGGTATAGGTTAAACCCGGTGTTGTAACTAACACTGGATTTGAACCTCCGGCACTATGTGACGACCAGCCATTATAAACCAATGATGTTCCGCTCGTGTATTCAAAATTCTCTATTAAAGGAAATCCAATTGTCAGAACATTAATTGATGATGAAGTTGCTCCAGTTAAACCGATTGCTGATGCATCAATTGTATAACTACCGGATGCGTCAATTACAATATCATTAAATGTTGCAATCCCACTAACTGCTGGCTTAATCAAAGTTCCTGTTACATTGCCTGGGCCTGATGCTTTTGCAATAGTTATACTACCTGTATAATTTAAATCAACTGAATTGTCTAGTCTTCGTGCTTCAACCGTAAAAGAACCCATCATAATTCCTAGTTGTGCTGCTGCTGGAATGCCCATAAAAGCAAGATGAGATGCAGCTTGCAAGACTGTAAATGGCACGCTGGTTCCTGGTGTTAATAAATCACCAGAGGTTCGAGTTGCAGTAATACTAACACCCGCCTGAACAGTGTTATAAGTTACACCAGTTATACTCACTGTATTTGTTCCTGATGCAATCTGTCCAGTTGATGTGCCACCAAGTATCCCAGTACCGCTTGCTAATGAAAGTTGAATATCTGTACTGTTAGTTACATTGCCAGGATTGCCAAGGGCATCTTGTGCTTGAACCAGAACAGAAAAAGGTGTATTTACTGTTGGACTAACACCACCATTTACTGATATGATTGCTAATTTGGTTGGAGTTGTACCGCTTCCCGGTAAAACATCAGCCCAGCTTGTGCCAACTCGAATACCGTCAACTTGTACAGCATAAGCTTGTGGTGCTTGCCTGAGCGCCACGCTTCCTATATCAACCGGGTCAGTACCTACTATAGGTTGCAGAGGACCTATTGTTGGAGTTCCGGGTTCGGTAGTTGGAGCGCCGGAAGTAAAGATAAAAAGACTAACTTTATCATTAATAGTCCCTGAAACAATTTCATATTTTATTACAAATAAGTATGTTGTGTTTAACGCATAGGTAAATCCTGTGTATGATGTGTCCGCGCTACTTTTACCAATACCAAATGCGACATTGCCTGAACCGTCTTGTTTAACATGAACTCTAGCCATAAAAACAGTGCTAATTGTATTAGGACCCAAATGAAAGAAATAATCATTAGTTGTCGTTGCTGCGTTTACATTTACCATAGTAGAAACGTATATTGTTCCTGAAGTCTGTGCGCCGAAGCTTCTATTTACGTCTTCACCCGAACTGCCACCACTATATGTAGTTGCTTCGCCAATACCTGAAGACACATATCCAGTATAAGTTAATCCAGGGGTTGTCACCAAAATCGGTCTGACTCCACTGCCGCTATGTGCAGCCCAGCCATTAGCAGTTAATGCTGAACCGACCGTATAGCTGAAATTCTCTTCGAGCAATAATGACCCGAATGCGGTTGTGCTCATTACAAATAATATAGCACATATTACTATTTTTATATTTTTACTCATATTTTTCTCCCATTTTCCTTTAAATTAATTTACGGTATAAACTGTTTTATTGTGTTCCGGCTACCGTTATTAACCGAAACAACAGATTATTAAGTTTGTCAAATAACAACAAAAAACTACTTCGACAAAAGTACTTTTGCTACTTTGTTTTCTTTGTTTGTTTCCAATACAATAAAATACACTCCTGGCGCGACTAATTGATTCGCTTTGTCTTTACCGTCCCATATAATTGTATTTGAATTGATATCGGCTATCACTCGTATAAGATTTCCAGTCACATCATAGATTTTTACATCGCGGAGATTCTGAGGCGCAATATTAAATTGTATTTGAGTATAAGAGGCAAATGGATTAGGTGTGATTTTTAGTAATAAGCGGTTAGTGGTTAGCGGACTGCGGTTTTCTTCAATTCCAGCGGGCGAGTCGAAAACATAAACTGAATCAATATTAAAATAACGATTCGTGCCGACATTGCCAGGATAATTGTCATACAATATCCAGCGGATATAGACCGATGTCTGACCATTTAAAAATCCAAGATGAACTTTTATTTTATACCCGGTATCACGCACCGCTACTTGTCGTGTCAACAGACGAATATAATTACTGTCCAGAACGTAAACCGGAGTCCAGGTTGTACCGTTAGTCGAAGCTTCGACTTTCAACGTATCGAGTCGGGACGATAATGCATATGAATCGAGAAGTCCAGGACAACGAAAATAGAAACTTAACGACTCGATGCCAGAACTTGAGAAATTTAAACTTGGTGATTTTAGATAACTCGTACCGGTTAAATTTCCGTAGGGCGCATAATTAGCAATTAAAACACCAGCCGAAGCACCGGTCCGAAATACCTGTCCGGAAGTTCTCCTGACCCAACTTCGACAGTTGCCGGTAGAATCTTTTGCCCAACCAGTGGGCGGAAAAGTTGCGCCTTCAAAATCTTCATATAAGATGGTTGTTGCTGATGCTACCTGTAGTGTTGCAATTAGTGCCGATACAATTAACAGTATTTTTATTTTATTCATTGAGCCTCCTTGCTCGTCCTACCCAATACAGTTATTTTACATACTATACAACCGCAATTAACAAATTTTATTTTGAAATTATTATTTAATACCCTATTTATGTGATTCATAAACAGACGCTAGTTTCTTCTTGCTTTAGCCCAAATAATCATACAATAAAAAATGACGAATGTCAAGAAAAATCATAGTTGATTACTACGAATTTTTAACCGATTACACAGAATCAAATCTACCACGAAAACGCGAAATGGCGAAAACACGAAAGGATATTGCCCATTAGTTGATTGTTATGGATTGTGAGAGAAATAACGCAACCCTATCACGGAAACGGGTTCGTATCGAGAAGGGTCACCCGACATTTTCCAATACAATATTGACTTGTCAAATATTCAAGGTTATTATAATTATCAATAATGACCAAAATCAGGATTGGTTATCGATTCCTTCAATATTATTTTATTACCGGGATTATTATCTTGGCAGGGTTCTGGGTTTTTTACACGCGCTATTTAATTAAACAATTAGAAAAAGAGACCCAGGTCCGGTCCCGCATCTATGCCCAATATATGCAAAGAGCGACCGAGCCGTCCAGCGAAACTTCGGCGGAGTTAGATATTATTTTTGAAGAAGTGATTCAAAAGATTGATTTCCCGGTTATCATAACCGATGCCGCGGGCACGCCGATAACCTATAAAAATCTCGCCGAGAAAAACCCGAACCAGGAGCGATTAAAATTATTAATGCAGCGATTAGATGCCGAGCATGTACCAATCGCGCTTACCATTACAGAGAACGACTCAATTAAGAAGTTAGGCGAAATCCATTACGGCATGTCCACTTCGGCAAAAGCGCTCAGAACCTATCCATTTTTCCAGCTTGGCTTTTTAGTCATCTTTATTATTCTGGGTGTCTGGGCAATCGTAATTTACCATAAACGGGAACGGGAGCAGATCTGGACCACTTTAGCCAAAGAGACCGCCCATCAATTGGCAACGCCGATGTCGTCATTCGCCGGGTGGCTGGAAACCTTGAAAAGCAAAGAAGAGAAACCAGAGAGCAAAGAGCAGTTAAATGAAATGGAAAACGATTTGCAACGAATGAAAGAAGTGTTAGAACGGTTCAGCCGTATCGGATTACCGCCCGAATTAAAAAGCCATCAGGTTAAAGAAATTATTGAGCAATCGATTACATTTGTCCATCGTCGCGCATCGAGAAATATTGAGTTTACTTCTAATTTAGAATACGATCCGACAGTCAAAGTGGACGACGTGCTTTTTTCCTGGACCGTTGAGAATTTATTAAAGAACAGTGTTGATGCGATCGGTTTAAATGCGGGCAAGATAGAGGTTGTGACTCGGAAGACCGTGGACGGACGATATTTGGGAATTGACGTAGTTGACAATGGCGAGGGGATCAAACCAAATCGGACAAAAGATATTTTTAAAACCGGTGTATCGAGTAAAAAATACGGCTGGGGAGTCGGTCTGACCTTAGCGAAAAGAATTATCGAAGAATATCACGATGGCAGACTACTCTTAAAAGAATCGCAGCCGGGGAAAACGGCATTTACGATACTGCTACCGCTATCGAATGAATAAATTATGAAAATCCTCTGGATTGATGACGAAGTAGATTTACTTAAACCCTACGTCTATTTCTTGAAAGACAAGGGGTATGAGGTTGAGACCGCGACCAACGGACCGGACGGTTTAGCGATGGCAAAAGGTAAAACGTTCGACCTGGTTTTGTTAGATGAGATGATGGTCGGAATGGACGGGCTGACCGTGCTCGAGAACTTAAAAGAGTTCGACCCGAATATTTTAGTTGCGATGGTCACGAAACTTTCCGAGGAACAGCTGATGAATCAGGCGTTCGGAAGATTAGTCGATGATTTTATCATTAAGCCGTTCACGCCCGCCCAGATTTTAGCGGTACTTAAAAGGTTAATCGAAAAGAAACAGTTGATCGGCGAGCGGATTCGGCGGGAATTTTCTAACATCTCGTTAAAACGGCAGATGGTTAAAGGCTGGAAAGACTGGATTGACTACTACGTGATGCTCTTAAACTGGCAGAATACTCTGGAGAGGTTCGGTGATGAAGTGTTAAAGCAGAGTTTCTACGAGGAGAAAGAGGAATCGAATAAAGAGTTCGTTAAGTATATCGAAGACGTCTACCCAAGATGGCTCAAGCAGGGCACCGGCCCGGTCTTATCGCATAAATTTTTCGAGACCTTTGTCGTGCCGAAACTCGGCAAAAAACCGGTCTTTTTATTTCTCTTTGATTCGATGCGCCTGGAACAATGGTCCAGTCTCATACCGCTCTTAAAAGAAGATTATGATATTGACACTCAATACTATTATGCAATTTTACCGACCGCGACCCCGTATGCGCGGAACGCAATTTTTTCCGGGCTTCTGCCATTAGAGATATTCCAGAAACATAAACAGTACTGGGTATTTGAGGACACCGCGCAGAACCGTTACGAAGAAGAGCTCTTAAATGAAAATTTAGCGCGGCACCGGTTCCGCGAGAAAATTTTATACTTAAAAACAAGTCGCAATGAAGATATCGAGTCAGCGATGAATACGATTTTAACCGCCAACACGAAGTTTTCAACTTTGATTTTAAATTTCTTAGACCTCTTGATTCACTCGGTGAAATCACAAAGACTCTTAGAAGAGATTGTCACCGATGAACAGAGTTTGGTCAGTTTAACCAAGCTCTGGTTCACTAACTCGTCGGTATTTACGCTTCTCAAAGCGTTAAGGAAACGGGATGCCCATATTATCATCACTTCGGACCACGGGTTTATTAAAGTGAACCGACCGACGATAATTTACGGGGGCAGGGAAATTTCCTCGAACCTGCGGTATAAATACGGCGGGGCGTTAAAAATTGACGAGAAGACCGCGATACTTTTAAACCAGCCGCAGGAGTATATGCTGCCGGAAGAACATCTGGGCACCCGGTTTGCAATTGCCAAATCGGATTATTATTTTATCTATCCGACCAAGCCCAAAGAATACGAGCAGGCATATAAGTATTCGTACCAGCACGGCGGTGTTTCGTTAGAGGAGATGATTCTGCCGGTTGCGTTCCTCAAGCCGAGATAATATAAAATTATCAATTATCAAATATCCAATTATCGATTGAGTCTTGAAAAAATGAGCATTTATTGAAAATTGGTCATTGATAATTGAAAATTCTTTTTGAGTTTTTTCGAAAGCCTAATCCCATTTCACAAGAGACGCGGAGTTTTTTAGTAGGGCAAGTCCGCTTAAGCGGATTAGCCGGGCAGTTTTTCTATTTCTTCGGTTTTGCCAACGGTAATGGTTGATAAATCGGATGCAATTCTTTTTACCAGTCCGGCCAGCACTTTACCCGGACCTGCTTCGATAAGGCTGGTAAATCCTAATCGCTTGACATCGGAAATTGTTTTGGTCCATAAAACTGGACTGATTAACTGCCCTTCTAACGCTTCACGAATCTGGTTTAAGTCAGACGTGGCAGTGCCGGTTCGGTTGGGGATAATCGGGAAGTTAGGCGGGTTGAATTCGAAAGTTTTTAAGAAACTTTTATAACTTTCCGCGGATTCCTGTAAGAGCGGTGAATGGAACGCGCCCGATACCGGGAGCATTATTGCTTTTAAAGCGCCTTTTTCGGTTGCCTGCCCGCAAACTTCTTTCACCGCATTCGGCTCGCCCGAAATCACCGTCTGGCCCGGCGCATTGAAATTAGCCGGCACCACGACACCGGTGCTCTTTTTACACAACTCAATTACGATATCATCGCTGAGTCCGATGATTGCTGCCATCGCACCGGGTTTTTTTAACCCTTCGGAAAACATCAGCTCGCCGCGCCGTTTAACCAGCCTAAGGGCGGTTTCAAAACTTAAAACTCCGGCCGAATACAAAGCCGAATATTCACCCAGACTGTGACCGCAGGCAAGAGCGGGTGAAATATTCTTTTTCTTTAAGACTTCATAAACTGCTACAGAATGGATTAAAATTGCCGGCTGGGTGATATTGGTGTTGCGCAGTTCTGTTTCCGGTCCTTCGAACGATAATTTTTTAATCGGTAGGCCTAATATCGTTTCCGCTTTATCGTAGATTTCTTTCACTTCCGGATAGGTGGTGTATAAATCTTTGCCCATCCCGACATATTGTGACCCTTGACCCGGGAAAATAAAACAGTATTTAGTATTCATTATGGCTATTTTATAAAAATAATACAATAAGTCAATCTGCAAAATGCCACGGAACCACAGAGACCACGGAGAAAAATAATGAAAATGCCTCTGTGTCTTTATGACTCGGCGGTCAAAATTAAAATAAGTTATTATTTGGTAAATTATGTCATATTCTTTCGTGTTTTCGCCCTTTCGTGTTTTCGTGGTAATTTTTTTATTTGTTAGGGGTCAACGATTAAAAACCTTGACAAACGGCAATTTTTAGGTATAATATAAATGTCTCTGGAATGCGGAAAGGTATATGGACAATACTTTAAATAATGGGCGTATAGATCAAAAAAATATTAAATCCCCAAAATATATATATAATAATTGTAGTGTTAACCCGAGTACGCATAATGGAGGGTTAATCCAGTTGTCAGCCCAGAGAGGGCTTAACATCCGTAATAATCCGGCCCAACACCTTGGTAGGGAGAGCAATAAAGTTCAAGGCAAGAACCAAACACAAGGTGTAGGGTGCAGGTTTAACTCGATTAGCAGATTACAGATTACAGAATTTGAAGATTGCAGAATCTTTGAATTTTCCAATCTTTCAATCTTCCAATCGACTTGGTGTTTATGCACTAAATAATCTTGCCGGACAATACACAGAATTAACAAAAGTCTGTGTAAATTTAATGTGTGAAAAATAATAAATTTAACGGAGGAAAATATGTGTAGAAATAAATATCTACTCACAATTGCCGTGTTAATGCTGATATTCAGCGGAACAGCGATGGCACAGTTGTCAGGTATCAAGTATATATATGCTGGTATAACTGCAACTGATACTTACCCATCGTTCACCGCGGCAATTACTGACTTAAATACCAACGGTGTTGGCGCAGGCGGCGTAACATTTCTTGTTCAGACCGGCACAACATTCACTGAAATTCTACATGCGATTACTGCAACCGGAACATCATCTAACCCAATTGTATTTACAAAAGATGGCGGAGGTGCAAACCCCGTAGTTCAGCGAACGGATATAGGTACCCTTGCGACCAGCGTAGCTGGCGGTCAAGGTGATGCAGTTATTACGGTTGATGGCAGTGATTATATAACATTCAATTATATTGATGTAAATGCAACTAACTCTGGTATTGAATACGGCTACTATCTAAGAAAACTGAATGTTAACGACGGCTGTAAAAACTTAGTTATCAGCAATGCCACGATAACAATGACTAAAGGAACGAGCGGTTATGTTTTCGGTATCTATTCTTCGAATAATGATTCTCTTTCATTGGTTTCATCAGCGACTGGTATTACAGTTACTTCAACCGGCGGACGAGCGGAAAATGTATTAATCGTCCACAATTACATTCAAAATGTCCATGCTGGTATAGTTTTAAGAGGTTATGGTCACTCAGTTGCACCGTATGATTTCCAAGACCAGAACTTTGTCGTTGGTCTGCCAAGTGCAGGAAATACGATTCAAAATTATGCTGGTGGTAATGCAAGTGCTGCCTGGGGTGTGTATTTAATTTATCATACAAACCCGACCATTAGTTACAACTATATTAATAATGTTGCGGGCGGCGGAATAAATGCTACATCGACTCTTTATGGTATTTTTGTGTCAAGTAACTATGCCTTAGGTAATCTTGTTGCCAATAACAACGAAATCACACTTGGACAAGGTTCAACATCTGGTGCACATTGTATTTATAATGGTAACACAGGAACCTCAATCACAATCAATAATAATTTATTCAGTTACGGAACATTTGCTGCAACTACGACTTCATACATAATTTATAACAGTTCAGGAGCGCCTAATATTACAGTTACAGGTAATACAACCGTCGGTGCGATTAATAAGACCGGTGTTGGTTCACTCTATTGTTATTACAACCTTGCTACACCATCACTTGCTGGAACGCATACTATTGCTAATAATACTTTTTCTAACATTACAGTTACTAGTACATCCGCATTATACGGAATATATGAAAATACTGGAGTTAGTGTAAACCGAAATGCTTATGGTAATACAATTGCTAACTGGACAGTTGGTACAGGCACTTGTTATACTTTGTATTTCGTGTCAACAACAAATAATACAATATACAATAACACAATTCATGATATAACTGCTGGTGGTACGATTTACGGACTTTATTTTACCGGCACAAATCCAACCGTGTATGGCAACACAGTCTATAATCTTACTACTTCGGGTACGACCGTTTACGGTATTTATGACGCAGGATCCGGCACGACTAATTGTTACAGTAACAAGGTATATAACATTAAGTCAACCGTTGCTGGCGGACTTATATATGGAATATATGTTTCGACTGGTACGGCCAACTATGTCTATAACAACTTTGTTTCTGATTTGAGAACCCCTGCCGGAACCGGCACAAATGCAGTTAATGGTCTTTACATTGCTGGCGGAACAGCTGTTGGCGGATACTACAACACGATTTTCTTGAATGACACAAGCACATCATCAACCACCTACGGTAATACCTGTATTTATGCTTCAACAACACCAACTGTTACATTACGCAATAATGTTGCAGTCAACTTATCTAAACCGGGCGCGACCGGCGGATTTGTCGTAGCGTATCGAAGAAGTGCTGCAGTTGTTGGTTTGCCAACATATGCCGCGGCTTCTGACAATAACTGCTGGTTTGCGGGAGTACCTGATGCATCTCATTTGATTTTCTATGATGCAGCTAACTCTGACCAGACTTTGGCAGCATTCAAGACCAGAGTCGCACCCAGAGATGCTTATTCAGTTACCGAACTTCCACCATTTGTTAATATTGTGGCCAAACCTTATGACCTGCATATCAATACCGCTATCGGAACCCAACTTGAATCCGGTGCTTTACCGGTTACGTCTCCGATTTCAATTACAACCGACTATGATGGAGACTCAAGAATCGCAACCAAACTACATAATAACGTTCATCCCGACATTGGTGCCGATGAATTTTCCGGCATACCAATTGACAACATGGGACCTGCCATTACCTATACACCTTTACCATATACCAGTGGTACAGGCAACCGAACTCTTACCGCTACGATTACTGATGCGGTTTCCGGCGTGACGGTTGACCCGGGCAAAATGCCGAAGTTGGTTTACAAGAAGAATCGGACTGGTGCCTGGATTTATGATTCGCTTACCGCTTCGCCGTGGACTTTCACCTTTGATACGTCAAAGATGGAAAGCGGTATAGTTACAGCCGGTGATTCAATCTTCTATTATGTTACCGCAACCGATAGTTCAAATAATGTATCAACCAATCCAGCGGGTGCACCAACGAGTTTGAATTACTATGTAGTTACAGCCGCATCTCTATCCGGCGACTATACGGTTGGTGCAGCAAAGTTCAATGAGATAACTGGCAGAAACATTACTTTTAGACAATCAGTTAATAAAGTAATGAGAGAAGTTCAGGTTCTTGATGCTCAAAAAGAGAACGATGTTGCGTTAACCTCACACACTGAGTTGGTTGAAGTTGAAGAGACTACCTACCTTCCAATGGAAAACGGCATGCCTTATACTGGCGACCTGTACGTTAAAAAATCGGAAAATCCACAGATGAATTTCCCAGAAGGAATTAAAGGTGTATATGCAACCATTACCGCTGCGGTTGCTGACCTTAATCTTCGTGGTGTCAGCGGTGCAACTAACTTCTTATTGGTTGATAGCACATATCTAACTGAAACATGTCCAATTATTATTAATGTGGCAAATGAGATGATAACAACCGCATTGAAGCCCGTAACAATAAAACCTAATACTGGAGTGTCGGCAAGAATTTCCGCGACTTCGGCAGTTTCTCAGATATTCCGAATAGTGTCCAGTTATATTACGATTGACGGCTCCAATGCAGGCAGCACTGACCGAAGCCTGATAATCCAAAATACCAGCGTAACTACTCCTCAAGTAATCGGTATCAGTTCAATCGGAACCACACCAACCGTCAATGTAACGGTGAAGAATTGCGTTATCATAAACGGCATTAATTCATCGAGCGCGGTTGTAGTGGGTGGTACTGGTTACTTTAATAATATCACTATTCAGAACAACAGCGTGCAACTGGCTTATATCGGTATTTACGTATTAGCTAATGCCATCGCAGGCAACGGAAGCGGAACACTTATTACAGGAAATGATTTAAATACATCCGGTGCAAATTCGATTACTTTAGTGGGTGTTTATGTTCAGGGTGTTGATGGAGCAATGGTTACTAATAATAATATTGGAAACTACACTACTACCTACACGGCCAATATTACCGGAATCTGGTTTGCGACTGCTACAATCAACAGTACCATATCTGGTAATACGATCGGTCCAATAAGCATAACAACCGCTGCACCGAGAGGCATTGCTGTTTCATCCAGTTTAACAAACTCAAATATTACTATATCAGGTAACACTATTACCGGACTAACCACAAGTTATTCATCTTACCCAATCGGTATTTATGTTTTTTCAACTACTACCGGAGTAATAGTTGAGAAAAATAAAGTAAGTAATATCAGCAACACAAATACCGGTGGTTATGGTGCACGAGGTATTTATGTTATTACTGGCGTTTCGTCCAGCAATATTATCATAAAGAATAACTTTGTGTGGAATATATATGCTACCGCCGACGCATCAAGTACCTATTGGGGCATTGGAATTGCTATTGAAGGCGCTACGGCTGGTGTTGGTGTATATTACAACAGTGTCAACCTGTATGGCAGTTATGCTGGCTATTCATCGGCTACGGTACACGCTGCTTTTGCGGTTTTGACCGCAACCGCTGCATCACTCGATGTTAGAGATAATATCTTTGTAAATACATTCGATAACACGACTAGTGCTACCGATGTTAGTTATGCAATCTATACTCTGACCGCAAATACAGCTTTCACTGACATTAACAATAATGATTACTATGTATCTGGTACACCCGGTGTACTGGGATATCTTGGTAGTAATCAGCTAACACTTGCAGCCTGGCGAATAGCAACAGGAAAAGATGCCAAGAGTATTTCAGCTGACCCGCTGTTTACCAGCGCGACTGACCTGCATATTCCTCTTACGATAAATTCACCGATTAATAGAGCAGCAACACCAATTGGTGGTATTACAGTTGACATTGACAATGAAGCCCGCAATGCAACCTGGCCCGATATCGGCGCAGACGAATATACACAAAATGCACCTGGCAGTGTCACGTTGATTTCACCGACTAACAATCAGACCAATGTAAATATGAGCGGACGATTATACTGGAACAAGACTGACTATACTCCTTATTATGATGTCTACTTTGAAGCAAATAATCCGACTCCGAATAAAGTGAGTTCTTTGCAGACCGATACTTTCTATGACTATGCAGGACTTTCAACCGGCACCGACTATTATTGGAAAGTTGTTGCCTGGAACGATACTAACCCAGGAGCTTTTGATGCTCAAAGTGCAACATCTCCAACATGGAAGTTCACTACTGTTACACCACCGAATCCACCAAGCAATATAACGCTAACAAGCATTAAATTAGACAGTATCTATATCTCATTTGTTGACAATGCACCAAGCGTTGCGAACCCGATTCTCGACGACTCGTTCTTTGTCTATCGTAAGGCAGGTTCAGCACCGGCAACTGGCGCACCATACACTGACCGAATTGCGATTGTAATTCCACCGACACCATCTGACTCGGGTAGTACTTATAATTATCAGGACTTCGGTCTTTCTGCTAATACTCGTTACTACTATCGAGTAACCGCATTCAATACCTTAACTGGCGAATCGAACTTTGCTGCAAATGATGCCTGGACCGCAGCCGAAGTTCCAGGTGCACCAACCTTCTCCGATGTTGCTTATTTTTCAATGAAGGTTTATCTGACTCCTGGCACAAATCCTGCTTCAACTGAATATGTAGTTAAAGTTACTTATGGTGTAAAAACAACCAAATATTTTGACTACGTAACCGGTGCTTTAGTCGACGCTGAAGTTTGGGGCACTTATGCTCAATTCGGCGGCGCAAGCGGTAAAAAAGTATCAGGCTTAACTCAAAACACTGCCTATACGTTTGCAGTTAAAGCACGCAATGGCGCATTAGTTGAAACTGCTTATGGCACGGATGGTGTTCAAACAACTGATATTTGGGACTGGATGGATGACTTTGAATCAACCGACGGCGGATATGTTGCTTCTGGTAACAATACGCCTGCCTGGCAATATGGGACTCCGACGGTCGGACCTGTTCCACATTCTGGCACAAATTGCTGGGGCACCGTTGTTCATGGTGACACCTATCCTACCAACGCTTTATTAAATCTCGGACGTTCGTTCAAAGCGACACAAGACAATCCTAAGTTTGACTTCTTCCACTGGTATGATGCGGAACCGACTTGGGATGGCGGAAACGTAAAAATCTCGAGCAACGGAACCGACTGGACATTAGTTTATCCTCAAGGTCGTTATCCTTCGGTACGATATGTACCGGCCGAATCCGCATATTCTGGTAGCCAGAGAAGCTGGCAGTTAGCAAGCTTTGTCTTGCCAGTTACCAATGGTCAAGAATTCTTCCTTAAATTTGACTTTTCATCGGACGGTTCAGTTAATGATACTGGTTGGTACATTGATGATGTCATGTACAAAGGCATGACCACATTTGTTCGCGATGTCGGCGTAACTGCGGTTGTAAGACCGGCTGTTACCGAAGAGAAACGAGTCTCATTCACAACTCAGGTTACCGTGATTAATAATGGCGGTCAGACCGAAGATGTCCCAGTGATTGCAGAAATCTGGGGCGCTCCGCCAACACCCACTCTAAGCGAAGGGTTTGAAGGCACAACCTTCCCGCCGGCTGGTTGGGATACGATTCGCTATGGAGCCAGCAGTTACAATATGTGGACACGAGTTACTTCTGGAACGTCTCCAACCTGTACACCACACGGTGGAACTGCAATGGCAAAATATTATGCCTATCTTACATCTGCTGGTTATCATTGCCAGTTGATTTCTCCATATTTTACGGTTGGAAGCGGTATGAGTCTTAGCTTCTGGATGACACACGACCCAGGTTATCCTACCGACCGCGACAGTCTCGTGATTGAAGCCACAACCGACGGCATAACTTATACGCCACTTGCTTCGTTCCTGCGTTATGCAGCGACTTTCTCATGGCAAAATCACAATGTTCCATTGACTTCATATGTGGGTTATAGCATACGGCTTGCTTTCCACGCTTACTCCCGATACGGCGATAACATCTATCTTGACGATATATCAGTTGTTGCACCTTGGACACCGATCTATCGTGATTCGACCGCAGTCTTAGGTCTTACTGCTGGCGACGCAACTGCTGATGCCTACTTTACGCCATACACAATTTCAACCGAAGGTAGTTACAATTTCAAAACTTATACAACTTTACTTGTTGACAATAACCCTTCAAATAACCTGATGACCAGCACCTTTACCGTAAATCCAATTCCTCTCGTATTGGTCTCACCGACAACCGGCACAACTATCGCTGACAACACGCCATCGTTTGATTGGGATGATGTTGCCGGCGCAACACAGTATCGCATTGATATCGCAACTGACGAAGATTTTAACACTATAGTTGGCGGTGACCTTGTTGGCACATCTGATTTTACTGTAGCTGATCCAGACGCACTCTCGGATGGCACTTATTACTGGCGTGCTCACGTTACGTTGCCACTTCCTGAAGATCCATATAGTGATGTTTGGACTTTCACAATCGATACCGAAGGCCCAGTCGCACCAGTGCTCGTTGCACCGGCAGACTTGGCTACGGTAAATGCGACCCCAACCCTTAGTTGGGAAGCAGTCGGCGATGCGGTTAATTATAACCTCGTTGTTGATGATGGTATAACCGAAATCGAAGTTATCAATATCGAAACTACTGACCTTACCTACACAGTTACTATACCACTTGCTGAACTTACTCATGCCTGGAAAGTTCGTGCCCAAGATGCAGTTGGTAACTGGGGTGATTTCCAGATCGCGCCGTTCACATTCACAGTTGACGCGACACCACCTGATGTGCCGACCACTGTTTCACCAACTGAAGGATATGTGTTCGTATCTGAAACACAAACCTTCGAATGGAATGCAGTGACGGATGGAGCAGAATATGAACTCTCGGTTGACCCAGTCGATGACGTCTATCTAACAACCGCTACAACATATGACTTAACACTTGGCGCCGGAAGCTATACATTCAAAGTCCGAGCCCGTGACGCAGTAAGTAACTGGTCTGATTATTCAGCACCGGTTGGCTTCAGCGTTGTATTACCGGCTTGGGTTCCAGCCGAAGATGTGCCAGCCGCTCCTGATTTGAAAGTTGGCAAATTTGTCAAAGACGGTGGCGCAATGGTTACCGTCGGCGGCACTGAGGCTGGTGATGCTGTCTATATGTTCCCTGGCAACAAGTCATGGCAGTTCTACAAGTATGATGACGGTGTCTACACAACTCTCGAATCGATTCCTTATGGTGTAAAACCGACTGACCCACTCAAGATCAATAAGAAGAAGATCGGTAAAGGCGCTGCACTCTGTTACGATGGCACTAGTATTATCTATGCAACCAAGGGTAATGGCACAAGAGAACTCTGGGCTTACGATATCTTGGCTAATACCTGGACTCAGAAAGCATTTGTTCCAGTGCCCAAAGCACTCAAGGGCGGTACTTCGATTGCTTACCTTGATGGCATACTCTATCTCTTGGCTGGTGGCCAGAAGAAGACCGACCTGATTAACTTCTATTCCTACGACCCACTTGGTGACACCCTGCTTGGTACTCCATGGACTCCGTTAGGCTTATTAACGCTTGGTCCTAATATCAAGATCTGGAAAGATGGTGCCTGTCTTACCGCACTCGGCGGCACACTCTATGCTCTTAAGAGTAATGACAAATACAACCCATTCTTCTCTTACGAAGTCCTTACCAATACCTGGACTGAATTTGACTCGATACCAATGGTTGACAGCCTTGCTGGTAAACTAAAGAAAGTCGCGGTCAAAGACGGTGGCGCAATATGTGCTAGTGGCGATGCAATCTATGCAATCAAAGGCGGCGGTACGATCTACTTCTGGAAATACACCACCCTTGGTGGTTGGACACGATCCGATTCGATTCCAAGACTTGACAAGAAATCGGTTGCGAAGACTGGTGCTGCACTAACATATGCGGATGGCAAAGTCTGGTTAATCAAAGGTAATAACCGACAAGAATTATGGCGATTCAATCCACTTGCGGAAGCAGCGAGAGTCAATCCGACCACAGTTAATGCTGTGATGATTGAAAAGACTTCGACTACTCCTAATTTCAATATCACTATCTCACCGAATCCATTCACGAGACTGGCAACGATTAACTATACCGTACCAGTTTCGGGTAAGGTTACTCTCAAACTCTACAACGTAACTGGAAGCGTAGTTGAAACGATGAACGACGGTTATGTTACGGCTGGAACTTACACAATGAGACTTAATGCGAACACATTAGCAAAAGGTATTTACTTCTTAAAGTACGAGAACAATACTAATCGGGCAGAAATCAAACTGATCGTCCAATAGCCCGACGCGCATTCAAGACAAGGGGGGCGTTTCGCCCCCCTTTTGTTTAACAAGAGCATGGGAAAACCTCCTTGACAAAATATTATTCAGGAATATAATATATCAATAGGTGAATCCGCTATGCGCAGAGTGCTGAAGTAACGCGCAAGCCAAAGGCAAAATGGGAAGCTTTTCAGTTAAAAAAAGATATTTAATCAAGCAACAATTTAAAATATAAGACATATTATTTGGTGTATTTATGTTAAATAGTTGTATTCCTACAAATGGTAAAATCCTCACCCGACACCTTTTTGGTGAGCGTGACAATGCAAAAGGCAAGTCCCAATATAAACCCAGCAGTAATTTTTAAGAATGTATCAGGCAAACTGTGGCATTTTTGTTTGATACATCAAATTCTTGTAGGAATTGGTGTGAGGGTAAAGGTGCGGGGTTGCAAGGTTTAGTAAATGACGTTCTTTTGCCAATAAAAAATCTATGGAGGAAAATATGTGTAAAAAATTATTATTATTAGTAGTTATTATCGGAGCACTGACGATACTGTCCGCGGCAACTTGGGACACCACCCGAGTTTGGACCGCAACCGCGACCGGAATGTTACGTGATGTCGCGGTCGGCAATAAACTCAAAGGTATAGCTGATGATACATTCAGAATTTTCACCGCACAATCGAGCACCCCGCAAGAAGTAATGCTTTTTACTGATACCGGCGCTGTCTCAATGCAGTGGATGAGAGAGGTACTTGAAACTGGATTAAAAAGTCACTGGGCGGTTGCAATTGGTGACCCTGACCAGGATGGTGATAATGACCTATTGTACGGGCAAACTTCTCCGAAATACCGATTAAAAAGAGGATACTGGACCGGTAGCACTTGGGCAATCGAAACAATCGGTCCGGCCGCAGGTGTTTACGACTCTTTCCCTTTATCAATTTGGGACATTGCAATCGGTGATGCTAAGAATGACGGCACCGCCGATGATATAATTGTCGCGACCAACAAACAACTGTTTAGAGTTTTTAAGAGCGGTGCCTACTGGGATACAACTTTACTCTGGGGTGATGATTCAAATTACGTTTATGGTGTGGCAATCGGTGATTTCGATGCTAGCCACCCAGGCAATGAAATTGTTGCGATAAATACGCATCGAGTTTTGGAGATAAAATGGACCGGTGCAACTTGGGATACATTCACATTATGGTTTAACGTATCCTGCCGGTACTATACAGTAGCGGTCGGTGATTTTGATGCCTCAAATTCCGGCGCGGAAATCGTAATTAACAACGGAACTCAATATTCAACCTATGGCGCAGTTCAAGAAATTTACGGTTCTGGTACCAGCTGGAATAATCGGAGTCTGTATACCCCGGTTATCGGTTGGGGAATTAACGGTAGTATTGCGGTCGGTGAATTCCTAAGTACCAACGCAGGAGCTGAGATTGTCGCAATGAGTGGTAATGGTGCAGATAATAAAACCGAAGTGGTTTATGGTTCCGGTTCAACCTGGGCGGCGGAATCAATTATGTCTTTCCCTGCCTTTGCAAGCAAGAGCGCCTATGGTGTTGGGCTCGGCAATGTAAACCGACATCGCTCCGGCAATGAAGTCGCCGTCGCAACTTGCTATAATGTCTACGAAGCAGAAGAGCGGGTTACTGAAAATGATATGGTAACGATATCAATTGATGATGTCGGACAATTTATTCCAAGCCGCACTTATGTTACAATCAAAGCAACCGTTAAAAATAACGGCACTACTCCACAAAGCTCGGGGATTCCAGTAAAACTTAGCATTGCCGGTCCTTTGGGTTATCAATATACCGACTACGACCAGGCAACTACTTCGACAATCATTTCCGGTTCAACCGAACAAATTATCTTTACGCCTGATTGGTATGTACCGGATACGCTTTGTTCCTATACAATTAAAGTCTGGACTGAACTTCTGCATGACCAAGTTCCGTCCAATGACACTTTCACAAAAGTAGTAACAGTGTATCGTAACGGCGGACTTTACGAATCATTTACCGGGATAGATTTCCCGCCGGCAGGATGGTCACGACTTAATTTTTATACCACGCCCGATGATACTTGGTTCCGGTACACAACCTACTTCAACACCGCACCGGCATGTGCCAGGTGTTATAGCGATAATCCTAATAACGACTGGTTAATAACACCAAAACTTGCGGTTCAAAATGGTGACTATCTGAAATTCTGGTATCGCGCGCAAGCGATATCCAATTACGAAAATCTTAATGTCCGGATATCAACTGCTAGTGATCCGCTCGATACTGCCCGATATGTTACGATAGATAATGTCAATACAAATTCAATGACGTGGACCGAGAAGGTCATTGCCCTCAGTTCGTATGCGGATAGCAGTATATCAATTGCTTTCCATTACGAAGGCAGTGCTGGACTTGCGATTGCAATTGATGATGTTACTGGACCAGAACTATACTATGCGGATGCGGCAGTCACCGGGATTTCCCGACCCCTTGACATCGAACAGAAACGTGTTGAATTCACACCGCAGGTAACGGTCAGTAATAATGGTACTGGCAGTGAAGATATACCGGCGATTGCTGAAATTACGCAACTGCCGAGTATGTTAGTATATCGCGACTCAATTGTCGTTAATGATGTAACACCAGGGAGATCATCGGCAATCGCAACATTTAGACCATGTACCTTACTAACGGAGGGCGATTATGAGTTTAAATCTTATACGATGCTATCGGGCGATATGAATACCGCAAATGACGATACGACGAAAGGCTTTTCCGTAGAATTAATTCTTTTAACACTTAGCGAACCAACTAATGGCGCATCACTGGGAGTCGTACCAACATTTGGATGGAATAGTGTTGCCGGTGCAGCTTCGTATCGAATACAGATCGCTACCGATGATATGTTCGCAAATATTGTAGTTGATGATGTCGTGGCTGACCCGACTTACTCGACCCCGCTCGATGACGGCACCTATTTTTGGCATGTCCGAGTCGAAACCCCAGGTACGTCTGACCCGTATAGCAATACCTGGTCATTCACACTTACCACTGCTCCGCCTGGTTGGTCACCAATGGAACAAATTCCAGCGGCCCCGGATTTGAAACCGGGCAAATTTGTCAAAGACGGTGGCGCAATGACCACGGCGAATACCACCGATGACTATGATTTAATTTATATATTCCCGGGGAACAAATCATGGCAATTCTATAAGTATCCTAACGCACTCGGTATTTGTACAACTCTTGAATCAATCCCTTATGGCAAAAAACCAACCGACACGACCAAGATTAACAAGAAGAAAGTTGGCAAAGGTGCTTCGCTCTGCTTTGACCGCGACCATACTATCTATGCCACTAAAGGTAACGGTACCGCTGAACTCTGGGCATATGATATCTTAACTGATACCTGGACTGCAAAAGCATTCGTTCCAGTACCCAAAGCACTCAAGGGCGGTACTTCGCTTGCTTACCTTGGTGGTAAAGTCTATCTCTTAGCTGGTGGCCAGAAGAAGACTGACCTGAATAACTTCTATGGTTACGACATCGCAACCAATGTCTGGACTCCGTTAGCTTCATTAACGCTTGGTGCTAATACCAAGGTCTGGAAAGACGGTGCCTCCCTTGCTGAACTCGGCGGCGTAATCTATGCGCTCAAGACAAACGACAAAGCCAACCTCTTCTATGGTTACGATATCCTTGGCAATGTTTGGAACCCAGTAGACTCAATGCCGGTGGTAGAGAGTCTGTTTGGCAAATCCAAGAAGGTTATTGCCAAAGATGGTGCAGCTATGACGAGCAGCGGAAGCGCAATCTACGCAATCAAAGGTGGCGGTGCCAACGTATTCTGGATGTTTAATGGTACTATCTGGTCGAAATTAGACACGATTCCGAGACTTGATAAGAAGTCGGTACCGAAGACCGGTGCGGCACTTGCGTATGCGGATGGCAAAGCCTGGTTAATGAAAGGTAATAACCGACAAGAATTATGGCGATTCAATCCAGTCTCAGCTGTAGCGAGAGTTCGCCCGATTTCAGTTAGCGCAGTAATGACGGGGAAAACAACGACCACACCTATTTTCAATATCACTATCTCACCGAACCCATTCACAAGACTCGCAACGATTAATTACACCGTACCAGTATCTGGTAAGGTGACTCTCAAACTCTACAATGCAATCGGAAGCGTAGTTGAAACGATGAATGATGGTTATGTTACGGGTGGAACTTACACAATGAGACTTAATGCGAATACTTTAGCAAAAGGTATTTACTTCTTAAAGTACGAGAACAATACTAATCGGGCAGAAATCAAACTGATTGTGCAGTAATATATAAAAGTGTCATTCTGAGCGAAGCAAAGAATCTGAGATTCTTCAGCCGCTTCACTCCTTCAGTATGACAGAAAACCAAGGGGGCGGATTCGCCCCCCCTTTTTTATTTCATTATCTACTAATAAATGTGAAAACTATTACTACCTGTATTGTTTCTATCCTTGCCAGTTCGGTCAAAAAACGCTCTTGCTTTTTACATCATTTATTGATTCTACCGCACTTGACGATACCTTTAAGCCCGTGCGATATATTATATATTAAGCCTTCTAATAAGTCGGTACTTTATATTATACAATAAGATATATTATTAACGAGAGTCCTGCAAAAGTCTTGATAATTTTCAATAACTTACAGAAAAACAATTTAAAAGTTTTGACAAAACCGGCTTTTAGATTATAATTTAGTCATTGATTCAAAACTCATTCTTTGAAAA
>Ga0315291_10000700_pt1 | contig 44628 bp, 40 predicted proteins | sample YL17G12_20_MG_FD_203070 | JGI IMG/M metagenome (GOLD analysis project Ga0315291, IMG submission 203070) | Sediment microbial communities from Yellowstone Lake, YNP, Wyoming, USA - YL17G12_20 | ecosystem: Environmental > Aquatic > Freshwater > Lake > Sediment | place: USA: Wyoming | collected...
CCCTGCCCCTCTCCCGCACGCGGGAGAGGGGAGTAATTGTTCGACGGCCGCTAAGGTCGCACTTTACCGGCTAGCGCGTGTTTGCAGATTTCCAGCGGTGGATCCAGCTCCGTGGGTTGATCGTCTGCGAGGTGCCGTCGAGTTCGACCGTGACCGGCTGGTCGTTGAAGTTCTCGATCACCCAGCTTCCGTCGTCGAACAGGTAGAGGGCGACCTTGTTGGGGGCCCGGAAGGTGTGGCCCAGCGGGCGCAAGAGCGGTTGGCGGATGGCGTCGAGTGTCTGCTGCGGCAGTTGGAACAAGGACTTGGGATCGCCGCCGACGGGCAACGCGCTTACGTTGGCAGCGGTCAGGTTCACTTTGCCTTTGAGGCGCTTGGCCAGGCCGTCGGTGATCAGTACCTCTTTGCCGGCCGCGATGAATGCAGAGAGCTTCCGGGCCAGGTCGGGGTCTTTCAGCGCGTGCACTGAGAAGAAGGCCGCTTGGGCGTCGGCGGGAAACTCGTGGCAGGGGACCAGCGGCAGGCCCGTCATGCCCACGAAGTCGAACACGCGGGGCTCCTTCTCAGGATGACTGTTGGGCGGCTTGTAGGCGGCCACGCCCACGACCTTCCGCCGGCCGACCTCTTCGGCCACCGCCAGCAATTCCGGGATGTTGGCCCGGAGGGCCTCGACGTTCTTCGGTCCCGTCCCCGTCAGCAGCGACCCGTAGCAGAACAACAGCGACTGCCGGGCGCCGGCCAGGACGGTCTGCCGGGCCTGCTCGACGTAGGTCTGCTCGGTGGTGCCGTAGGGGTCGAACCAGCCGCCGCCGCATTTTGGCCCGCCGATGCCCCCCAGCCAGCGCATGATGAAATAGGCTTCATACTGCGGAGTGCCGCCCCAGCGGCGGTCATTGTAGTCGCGGGTCTCGGTGCCCACCCAGATCAGGTCGAAATCCTGCGACTGGCGGACCACCTCGTATCCCCGCTCGTGGAACTGGTCGTACCACTGGGGATACTTGATGATCAACCGGGCCTTGGGATTGACCCGCTTCGCGGCGCCCAGCACCCGATCTTGCGACAGCCGTACCATCAGCTCGCAGTGGTAGTCTTCCCAGGTGTCGCCGGCGACCGGGTATTTCTGCTGGCCGATCGCGACCGTCTTGGCCCGGCGGGCGGCGTCGCACTCGGGGCAGGTGCAGTCGGTGAACCAGAAGTCGTCGATCATGATCTCGTCGAACAGCCCGGCGGTGTACTCGAAGATCTCCTGGAGCCGCTCTTGGGTCGGCTGATCGGTATAGCAGCAGATGCCCTGCCAGCCCGTCGAGCGTTTTCCCACGGCGGTGGTGGTCACGCAGCCGGAGACGTCGAAGCCGGCCTCCAGGAAACGCTGCTTGGCGTGCGCCAGCGCGTCGCGCTTGGCCTGGTAGCCGTCGCGGAAGGCCTCGATGTAGACCTTGGTGACGGCCGTCCGCCGGCACCAGTCGGCGGCCGCGGCGATCCCCTCGTCGCTGGAGAGAAGGTCGCGGACCTGCTGGGCGGTGATCAACGTGGAGAAGCGGTGGATCTGCTGTTTCGATCGGGCCAGGTCCCAGAGCGGCGTGGCCTTCGCTTCATTCGGCTGGGCTTGCGCCGGTCGTGGCTCATGGCAATACGGCGCCAACGCCGTGGCCGTAAGGAATACCAGTGTGGCCAGGCTTCCGAGAGGTCTCATGTCTGTCTCCTTGATCGAAGTCATGTAAGCCTGGTGCCCAACCTCCGGCTTGGGACCCTGGCCTGGTAACTGGGTTTGGGGGGCTGGGGGGGGGGGACCTGGGGCCAGGGGCGAGGGGCCCGACCCGAGTTCATCAATCATCAATCATCCATCATCAATTCACTGCTGCATCTTCTTCTGTACCCGCTGGGCACGTCTCGATTGGGGGCGGAGGTAATTGGTTTCCCCGCAGCCGTAGGTCGAGCAGGCCCCGTAGTAATCCCAGCAATCGCGATGGTGCGGCGTACGGCAGCGGCAGCAGAAGACCACGTCGTCCTGGATCGTCTCGCCGCAGATCTGGCAGACGGCCTCGCTCAGCTTGGGCGGGGCGGCGTTCTGGACGAACTCGATTCCCTTCTCCGCGCTCAGCACCGCCTGGTCGTAGAGCGCAATGGCCAGTTGGGTGAACTCCTGCAACGTGCGGGAATCGCGGATGTAGGAGCGCTTCTTGACCAGCAGCTCGCGCCGGTTGAACGAGACGTAGATGTCGCCGTTGCCCAACAACCAGCGGAGGCGCTCGATCTGCTGCTGTACGGCCGGGGTGAGCAGGTTCCGCAGGGCGGCGCGGTTGTCGCCCTTGATGATGTACTGCTGGTCGAAGCCGGGCGAGCCGATCTCCACGTCCTCCATGCCCATCAGCTTGCCCATCCGCGACCACATCCGCTCGGGGTAGACCTCGCAGCGCACGGCCGGCTGCTGGCCGGAGAAGTGGACTTGCGTGTAGTAGGTTTGGTTTTTTCCCCCGGTGGAGTAAACGTCGACGACGACCCAGGCGCCGGCGTGCGCGAATTGGACCTTGGGGCGGCTGAGCAATCCGCCCGGGTCACAGCTCCCCCCGTAGGACCTGGCCAGTTGGGAGTAGGCTTCGGTGGTGCTCTGTGCCCGCGCGTGCCCCACGCCCACGACCACCACGACGATGACGATCACGATCACGACCCACAAGACAAAGATGCCTTCCACGGCAGTTCCCCCTATGCACCGATTGTTGCAGGTTCTGCGCCGGTCGGATGGGGGTCGAGGAACCGAATCTGAGCAGTGTGACTGTGGAAAGGGTGGCTGGGGTCGAGCGCAGCGAGCCCCCAGTACACGGCCGACTGTGGGGTCGCTTTGCTCCACCACAGCCACCCGGCCAGATCGTCCAGGCAGGGCCTAGTCTCCGATGTACAGTACGTCGTCGTCATCGGCTGGTTTCCGGGGCGTTTCCCGTCTGCGGGGCAGCTCGGGCGTGGAAGTATCCTCCCCGATGTAGAGGACCTCGTCGGAGGCGGGCTGACGGCCGGCCGGGCCGCGCTGGTAACGGACCACGTTGGCCGGCGGGGGCCCGCCCAGGCTCTGCAGCGGCCGCAGGTCCGCCGGCAAGGTCACCACCTTCTGCTCGCCGAACCATTTCTTGGCCGTGTAGTTGTTCGACTTGTCCAGGTCGACGTGGGCCCCTCGGGCGACATCCCAGAGACGCTCGCAGACCACGTCCAGCGTGATCTCCTCGTGCCACGGCAGCCCGCAGTCGTCCAGCCGCACGTGACCGATCACGGAAATGTTCGGATGGAAGATCGGCGTCAGCCAGCGGATCTCCGGGGGCTGCTCGGGATAGGCGTAACCCAGCCGGATTTGGACCTGGTGCAGCTCGGCGTATTCCACCTCCTTGCCGGAGTGCACCAGGCGGCTGATGCCCCGGCCGAGAAACTTGACCTTGTACTCCTTGGGCGGGTCGCCGTCGCTCTCGAATTCGAGAATGCTGCTCTTCTCCGCCAGGGCCCGCATCAGTTCCAGCTCGGCTGCGAGCCGCTCCGCTTGATCGTCACTAGACATAGCACATCTCCTGCATTGCTGAGGGTGTCCGGGAGTTGAGATCCCAGAAACCCGGTTGTAGGAGGCGTCTCCAGACGCCGACCGAACTGGAGACAAACGGATCGGCGGTTGGAGTTGCGACAAACTGATCGGCAATTCCAGCGACAAACCGATCGGCGACTGGAGTCGCCTCCTACAGTGGTGAATTCGTGGACACCCTCACATGGTTCCCCGTCTGCCGTGAGCGTTTTTCAAGAGAGCCGATGGCGGCGGGCCCTTCGGACAAGCATCACGGCGGCCAAGGCCGCTACGATCAATAGGCCAACCACGGCCGTCACAATCGTCGTCCAGTTTCCCATCCAACTCGTGGTGCCTTCTTCTACATCTTCTTCTCCGGTTGCCTGGGCAACCTGTTTCTTGAGTTGCGCGATTTCCCCTCGGGCTGCTTCCTGGTCTGCTTCGCGCAGGCCTTCCAGCTTGGCGATCTTTGCCAGGAGTCTCTCGTTGCCTGTGGTCAGCTCCTGGTTTGACTGGTCAAGTCCGCGGACCTTTGCCTGAAGCTGCCGCCGGTCCTGGTCGATCCACTTGGCGGCCTCGCCCAGCAGCAGGTCGGTCTTTCGGCGCTGATCGACCTCCTGGCGGAGCCGCTGATAGTCCTCGACCAGCGGTCCCACGTTGAGGCGGCCGTCTGCTTCGACTTCGACACGGCCGAGGAGATCCTGGAAGACCGCCTCCCGGGCTGCCAGGCGCTGCTCGCGCAGGGCCATTTCGGCCGCCACCTCCTCCGCGGCGATGGGTTCGCCGGAGGCGGCCGGCCGGTCGGGTACCCTCTGGGTGGCCGCGGGCGAGCCGAGCCGCAGGGCCACCAGCAGTGTCGTGCAGACCTGCAAGACGAGCATCGCCAGCACGGCGGCGCCGATCCAGCCCAACTGCGGCCGGATCGCATGGATCACCTGCTGTGGAAGTCGCAGGTCCGCGCCCGGCGGAAAACCGCCGGCCGGGTACCCTCTGGGTGGCTGCGCGGTCATGGTCGTGTCCTCGTTTAGGAGTTCGACGTAGGCTGCCAGCTCTCGCTGGCGAAACCGCGAGGCGATCACGCCGAAACCCTTCGCCCTCGGCAGCCGCCCGCCCGCCATGTCACTCGGCACTCCCAAGTTCGCCTGGTCCGATTCTGGGTGCCCGGGGTCGAGCGCCAGCGAGCCCCCGGAAGTCCGGGGGTCTGGGGGCTCACTTCGTTCGACCCCAGCCACCCTCCCCCGCAAGCTGGAAGTACCGTGACTCCAATAAAACCAGCCGCGATCGCCCCGCAACGGATCGACGACCAGCGCCACGTCCAGCGGCCGGTTGAAGAAGTGTTCGCAGATGAACCGGTCCATGCTCGAAAGGAAGACGCCCAAGTTCGGATGGGTATGGTACCAGCCGACCATCTCCAGGTCGTCCGCGAACCCGTCTCGCTGGCGAGTGATCTCGGTCCAGGTATCGTGGGTGAACTTGAAATGGCTGCTGCTGCTCTGGTAGTGCTCCGCCCGCAGGCTGTCCAACACCAGCACGAACGGGTTTCCGTCCTGGTCCTCGCACTGCCCGCCCAGCAGCACCCCGCCCAACTCCACGCGGGTGTCGCTGGAGGCGTGGGCCTCGATCTCGGCCAGCACGTCCATCTCGATGAAGATCGGCAGGTCGTCCCCGGCCGCCGTGCCGCAGGCGCAGACGGCGAAGTGCCGGTCCCGGTCGGGGCGCCGCCGCTGTCCCGGTCGGGCCTGCTGAACCTCGCCGAACTCGATGTCGCCGTCCATTGTTCACTCGCCACTGTTCATTCTTCACCCTTCACTCTTTTTCAGGATAGAGGGGAGAAGGGAGAGGGGGGAAGGGAGAAAACAAGCGCAGGTCGCCTTTCACCCTTCCCCTTTCTCCCGTCCCCCTTCCCCCTTCACTCTCCACTCACCACTAACCACTCTCCACTAAAGAGGCCGCCTGCCGATCGCCCGCCAGCCTAAACGTCCCCTCGGCGTCGCCGGCGGTGATCCGCACAATATCATACCTGGGGATGCCCAGGTCGATCAGCTTCTCTCCGGCCAAAGGCGAGCCCTCCTCGACGAGGTGGACCATTTCGGGCCGGGCCAGCTCGCCGCATTCCCGGCAGGTCGCTTCGGCCATGGCCACGATCTGCTGCGGCCGCATGATCCGCCGGCTGCTGCCGCAGGCTCCGCAGCGGATTGCCGTCACCAGGTCCCGCTCCAGGCAGATCGTCAGCGGCCCGCTCACGGGCAAGATCCCCGTGCCACTGGGCAAGATGCCCGTGCCACTGGACAAGATGCCCGTGCCACGCGCCGCCTCGAACAACTCACCGGCCGTGGCGCCGGCGGCCGTAAGCGGCACGTCGACCGGCGGCGGCCAGGTGTCGTGGCTGAGGCAATCCTCCTTGTGCTGATACTTGGTCGTATAAAAGGTGTTGGCCACGCCGTTGAAGACCATCGCGCTGCCCGCGGCCACCGGCATCCCGTGGATCAGTTTCAGCGCCTCCTGGGTCTGGAGGCCGCCGATCATCGAGGAGATGGTCGGCGCCGTGGGGACCTTGCCGGCCAGGAGGTCTTCGTGGCGCAGCAGCGGGCAGGAGTAGCGGAGGCTGATCAGCCGGTAGTCGTTTTCGGTCATGGCGCACTCGTAGCAGGCGCCGTCGGGGGGGACGAAGACCTTGGCCACGCCGCTGATCTCCTGGATGCCGCCGTCGATCCAGGGCGTGCCCACTTTCCAGCAGGAGCGGTTCACCCACAGGCGGGCCTCGCGGTTGTCCAGGCAGCCGATCACCACGTCAACGTCGGCGAACAGCCCCAGCCCCACGTCGGTGATGATGTTGCCCCGGATGGGATGCACCTGGGTATCGGGATTGATGTCTCGCAGGGCCTCGGCGGCCACCTCCGCCTTGGGGCGGCCCCGGTCGCGGGAGCGGAACAGCACCGAGCGGGTGAGGTTCGACTCTTCGATCTCGTCGAAGTCCACGACGTACACGTGCCCCACCCCGAGCATGGCGAGGTTCTTGAGCACTTCATTGCCCAGCGCCCCCGCCCCCACAACCAGCACGCGGGCCGCGGCCAGCTTGTCCTGGTCCCACCAGGCGATCAGCCGGAACCGCGCGTAGCGATCGTCGCCGTCGATCCGCAGCACCTCCTCGGCCATCGGGTGGCCCTCCTATCGCGCGTCGCGTCCGACGCAGATGAATCCACAGTCCACCACCTGCTCCCGGTGCCACTGGAAGAACCCCAGTTGCTTGTTGCGGGGGTCCACCACCAGCGCAATCTGCCAGGGCTGCGAGAAGAAGTGGCGATGAATGAACAGGTCGTAGCTGGACAGGAACACGCCCAGCCCCGGGTGCGTGTGAGCCCAGCCCAGCACCAACTCGCCGGGAAACTCCTCCTCGACCCGGCGATTCATGTCGGCCCACGTGGCATGGGTGAAGGTCAGCGAGGTGGCCCGCGCCTGCGTCCCGGCAGCCGGCAGAAACCCGCGAACCTCGACGTACAGCTCCCGATCCACGTGCAGGCCGCCCACCAGGAAACCGCCCTGCTCCCGCCGCAAGTCCTGCTCGAAGTAGGCCAGCATCTTACCCAGCACGTCCTCGTAGACGTAGATCGTCGGCGCGTCGGCGTAGAGCATCCCCACGGATCGGGCGACCGCCGAACCGGCGGCCGTGGGAATCGCTTTGACGACCGGCTCGATCATGGGCACTCCGCAGTGTTCGGCCCCCGCGGGAGTGTTTAGCCCCGGCGGCCACGCCGGGCACTTCCGCCGCGTGGCCGCGGCGGCTAAACGACTCTCACTCGATGATCAAAACGTCGGGCGGCTCCGGCTCGACCAGCTCCGCCGTGACCGGCTCTTCGCCGTCGAGGAACAGGACCTCTTCGGCCACCACCCGGAGGGTACCCGGTTTCGCAGGAGGTTGCACTCCCGCCAGCTTGTCGCGGATCGGCCGCGGATCGACCGGCAGTTGGTACTGATGCTGTCGCCTGGCCCAGTCCGCCGCCTCGCGATTGTAGGGGCTGGTAACGTCGTAGTTCGCATAGCGGACCATGTCCCAGAGCATCTCGCAGAGCTCGTCCAGATTCAGGCTGGGAACCCAATGTGTGCCGTAACCGCCCAGGCAGACGTTGCCGGAGCCGGAGACGTTCGGGTGGAAGATCGGCGTCTTCCAGTGCAACTCCGGCGTCACCCGCGGATACGACGCCCCCAGCCGGACGTTCACCTCGTGGACTTCCTGAATCACGATCCGCAACTGGTCGGGCCCCCGCGCGATCCCCTTGCCCCGGAAACGCACCAGGTATTCCGCCGGCGGGTTGCCGCGGGCCTCAAACTCCAGAATCGTGCTCTCGGCCCGGAGTGCCTCCATAACCTTCAGGTCGCTGCGGAGTCGGCGAATTCGGGGCGATTCGCGCATGTCGGGTTTCCTCTCACGAGAATTCGTCTCAATAGCCGGCGGCTAACAGCCGCCGGCATTCCCCGCGCTCTGCGGCTGGCGGCTGTTAGCCACCGGCTATTGCGGTACGAAAGTGCTTTCCTGAGGACCACTAGCCGCCGGCGACGATTTCCGGATAAACGATCAGGTGATCCCCGTCCTTGACCTTGGCCGCCGGCAAGGTCTGGTCTTCGGTCAGCCGCTTGCCCCCTTCCTTGTGATCGAGGCTGTAGCTCATCGGCTGCCCGTCCGGACCCATCACCGGCAGACTCATCTTGGTGATGATGTTGGGGAGGATCCGGGCCACGTTGACGTTGTCGGCAATCACCGCCTCGACCGATTTGGCGCCGGTCTGGTCCAGGAACGTCACGCGGGTCCCCTTCCGTTCTTTTTCAGCCATCATGCTTCTCCGTGGGAAATGCCAACGCCGACTGGCGGCGACCGTTTCTGGGCTTCAGCCATACGCTGACGGCATCGCCCAGACGGGCCAGCCCAGATTGTACGCCCCACAGTCCTCCTGTCAACGCCGCTGCGACTTGGTGAGAGCGCGCAAGGAGATAAGTGCCGGATCTCTGGAGCTGTAGGAGGCGACTCCAGTCGCCGATTTGGGCTTGATTTCGAGGCAATCGGCGACTAGAGTCGCCTCCTACAAACGCTCGAATCCGGTGAGTTATTCGCTTGCGCCCTACCCTTCGTCCGGTCTGACCAGTTCCCGTTGGCGGAGGATGCAGACGGCGGCCGTCAACAGGAGCCCCGCCGCACCCAAGAGGATCAGCAGGTGCCGCGAGGCGGGGGTGGTGCTGAAGAACAGGCTGTCGAACGAGCCGTTTGAAGAAGACAGAGCCCAGCCCATCCACTTGGCCAGCAGGCAGCGGAGATGATACTGGACGCTCAGGTGGTTGATCGTCGCCGGCAGCCAGGCCACCACGACCTCCATCAGGGCGGTGTAGGCCACGGCCGCCACCATGGCCCGCTGCAGGAACACCACGCTTAGCAGGATGAACATCGCGCCGTAGACCAGGCACGAGAGCAGGGCCAGCCCGCCCAGCGGAACGGCCAAGTGTGAGACCTTCATGTCGTAGTGCAGCACCCACAAACACACGGACAGGCTCAGCCAGGCACAGACCGTCGTCCAGACCACCGCCGCCAGGTACTTGCCCACCAGGATCGATCCACGACCGCCGGGCCGCACGGCCAGGTACGTCCAGGTCTTGCTTTCCAGCTCTCCGTGGATGGCCGGCGTGGCCCAAAGCAACATGCCCATCAGGCAAAGCACTTCGGTGATCAGAACAAAGAGGAAGGCCGCTGCCCGTTGCTCCTGCTCCAGGCGTCCGCCTTGATACTGGATCAATAAGATCATTCCCACGGGGAACAGGGCCAAGGCGGTCACCAGCAGCAGCCGCTGCCAGCTCAGCGTGCGGCGGCACTCGAACTCGAACACGGACCAGATCGCCCAGGGACGCATCACGACCTCCCGCGGTGGATCCGCAACAGCGATTCAAATAGGGCCTGCAAGGAGTCGTCCGTGGAGCGGAACTCCTCGATGCGGATGTCGGTGTCGGCGATCCACTCGGGCAGGCGGCGGTAGATCGTGGCCGCACTGCGGGTGGCCACCACCAGCGATCGGCCGTCGTCCATCAGACGTAGCGACTGGACCGCGTCGGTCTCCAACAACCGCCGGGCCAATTGCGGGGCATCGCCGCAGCGGATGCGGATCTCGCTGGGGACGTCGGCCAGCAGGGCGTGCACCTCCTCGGCCAAGCCGGAGGCCAGCAGCCGGCCGCCGCAGATCAACAGGAACGAATGCGTGATGGCCTCGACCTCGTGCAGGATGTGGCTGGCCAACAGCACCCCCTTGCCGGCCGCGATCCACTCCCGCAACAACTCGGTCATCTGGTGGCGGCCCACCGGATCCAGCCCGTTGAAGGGCTCGTCGAGGACGAGCAACTCCGGGTCGTGGGCCAGGACCTGGGCGAGCTTGGTCCGCTGCCGCATGCCGCGGGAGTATCCGCCGATGAACTGGCGCATGGCGCCGCCCAGCCCGACGAGTTCAAGTGCCTCCCGCGCCCGTCGGTCGGCCTCGCGGTAGCCAAATCCGTGGAGCTTCAGCAGGTAGCTCACCCAATCCAGGCCCGTGACGTTGGTATAGAGCAAGTCCTGCTCGGGGCAAAGGCCGATCCGGCGGAAGAGTCGGGCGTTGTTCCAGGGGCGGCAGTCGAGCGTGCGGACCCTGCCCAGCGTGGGGTGGAGCTGGCCGGTAATCAGGTTCAACAGCGTGCTCTTCCCCGAGCCGTTGGGGCCCAGCAGCCCATAGGCCCCCGGCGGCAGCGACAGCGTAATGTCGTTCACCCCGATCACCGAGCCGTACAGCTTGGTCACGTGGTCCAGTTGAATCATCGGCATCTCGCAGGCGGTGGGTGGCTGGGGCATGGCACAGCAGTGCCCGAGGGGCCGTCAGTTATCAGTCATCAGTTTTCAGTTGTCAGTTGTCAGTCATCAGTTATCAGCCCTCCACTGGTGACCGCCGACAAGGGAGAATAGAGAGGCCGGAACTGAGAACTGAAAACTGACAACTGATGACTGATGACTGAGAACCGAAAAACAACGCCAAAATGGATCAAATCCGCATGGGAGAGGAAACGCGACGAAACAACACGGCCAAGGACACCACGGCGATCCCCGCCAGCAGCACCGCCGACGGCCAGACCGCCGAGAGACTCGTCTGCAGCCCGAAGACCCAGTCCTGCACCCGGCCCAGGGTGTGGTACAGCGAGAGCAGGACCCAGTGTTCCGGGATGTGCAGCAGCACGAAGTATTGCAGCGTGATGTACGCCACCAGCCCCAGCAGCCACACCGCAAACCACGCGAAGCCGGCATAAAACGTCCTGCTGGTCAGGGAGGAAAAGGCCAGTGCCAGTGCAGCGGTCGGAATCATCAGCACCACCGACGCCCCCAGGATCCGCAGCGGCAGGTCCCACGTCGAGGCGATCACCGCCGTATCGGGCGGAGACAACAGCACGCCCACCACGTACAGCGACAGCGCAGGAAGGGTCGTGATCATCATCACGTAGGCCCAGACCACGACCAGTTTGCCCAGGATGTACTCCACCCGGGTCAACGGGCGGGAAAAATACAGGAGGAAGGCCCGCGACTGGACGTCCTTGGCCACCAGCGGCGGCGCGATCAGCCCCACCACCAGCGCCATCAGCAGCCCTTGCGGATAGCGGAAAAACATCAACAGCAGCCACGTCCAGGCGGTGTGCCGCGCCACGGCCGGGTCGCCCGCCTGCATCGCCTGCCGCACCACTTCCGTTCCTGGGAACGGGCCGACGAACTCCAGGGCGACCCGCATGTAGCTCTGGTTCGCCAGTGCCTGCTCGAAGAGAAACACCGCCACGCCCAAGTAGAGGGCCGGTACCCAGGCCAGCAGCAACAGCCGCCTCAGCCAGCGGTTCTTCCCCGCCAGGCGGATGCCCGTCTGCGCGATCACCCAGAACCGCGACGCCTCGGGCATCAGCCGCCCCTGCCAGGCCCGGTAGCCGAGATCATGGATCGGCACGGTCGTCCTCCGAAGGTGTTCATAGGCCGGGGACTGGGACATTTTTCGGCCCGTTTCGGGCCGCAAAATGTGCCTGTCCCCTTACCGCCCAAGGGGGACAGTCCCATTTTCGCGGACTTCGCCCGAAGGTGTTCATAGGCCGGGGACTGGGACATTTTTCGGCCCGTTTCGGGCCGCAAAATGTGCCTGTCCCCTTACCACCCAAGGGGGACAGTCCCATTTTCGCGGACTTCGCCGCGAAAATCGGGACAGTCCCCGTCAGCGGTTACTCGTCCTCCCGCACGGCGTCGAGGAAAATCTGTTCCATGGAGTTCCGCGCGGCCGTCAGCGCCCGGATTCCCACCCCCGCCTCCCGTGCCCAACTCCACACCCGCCGGGCAACGTCCTCGTCGGCGGCGACCAGCGTGAGCGCACCTTGCGGGTTCTGGCGGACCTCGACCCCCTCGCGCCGAATCCGCTCGGCCAGCAGCTCGGGCTGCCCGAAGACGCGGACCTCCAGCGCCGGCGAGGCCGGCCGGGTGAGCACCTCCAAACGCTCGACGATCCGCACGCGTCCCCGGGCGAGGATGATCACCGTATCGCAGATCGACTGCACGTCGGGGAGGATGTGCGTCGAGACCAGCGCAGCCTTGCCCGCCCGTTGCGACAGTATCCGCACCCGATCCAGCATCGCCTCCCGCTCCTCCGGGTCCAGCCCCGAGGTCGGCTCGTCGAGGATCAGAAACGGCGGGTCGTGGACGATCGCCTGGGCGAATTTTAGTTTTTGCCGCATCCCGGCGGAGTAGGTCTCTACGTCCCGGTAGCGCTCCTGCTCGATCCCGCAGAAGTCGGCAATCTCGTGTGCCCGTCGCAAGGCCTCGACCGACGGCAACCCCGAGAGCCGGGCGGCAAACCGCAGCATCTCCACGCCGCTTAGGCCGGCGACGTAGCAGTCGTCCTCGGGCATGTAGCCCACCCGGGCACGGATCGCCCGGACTTGCCGCCGCAGGTCATGCCCCAGGACCTGCCCCGACCCCGAGGTCACCCGCACCAGCCCCAGCAGGACCTTGATCAGGGTCGTCTTGCCGGCCCCGTTGGGCCCCAGCAGGCCGGTAATGCCCGGCCCGATCGACAACGACACGTCCTCCAAGGCCCTCAGCCGGCCGTAGTCCTTGGTGATCTTTTCCAGCTTGACCAGGGTGTTCATGCGAGGTTGCCTGAAAGGGATCTCGCGGCAAGTCCACTGCATATTCGAGTAATTCGTCGAAAGCGGAGCGATATTGGCGAACCGGTCGATTCTTCCCGGCGGACCCGTCCCGCCGTCGCCCCTACTATGGCGGATATCCCGGGGGTTGAGAAGTGGTTCCGGAGAACGGCCGGCGTAAGCCGGCTGCCGGGTTCCGGCGAGCGGCCGTCGACTACTCGTACAGAATCGGCTCCTTCCGCCAGTCCTTGTCCTTATCCCGGGCCCACTCCTTGACCCGCGGCCGGCGCTCGCGGAGCCGGACCGATTCGATCCCCAGGAAGTGGCCGGTCGACTTGGGGTTCTTGCCGACGCACTCCAGCCGCAGCGTGTACTGGCCTGGGTCAGGCCAGAAGTCCAGCAGGTGCCACTCCCAGTCCGATACGGAGTCGTGATAGAGGTCGATCGGCCCGCCCAGCTTCACGCCGTTCAGATACGCCTGCCAGCGGCCGTAGTCGTCTGCCCGGGTGCCCTTCAGTAACAGCCGCCGGGGCTCTTTCTCCTTGACCGTAAAGGGAATCTCCACCCAGGCGTCTTGGGGCTGCTCGGGCCGATAGAACAACTGCCCGTCGGGATAGAACCCGAGGTTCTTCTGCACCACCGCCTCGCCGGCCCCGTGGTGTTTCGCGTCGGTGTACGGCGCGGCGGGAAAGACCAGGTCCAAGTTCGGCAGCGTCCGCTCCTTGCCGTCCGGCGCCCGGGCAGTAAACGTCGGCGTGCCCGTCTGGTACCAGAACGCCACGCTGGAAAAGTCGTCCTGGCGCTCGTTCCAACTGTGGGTCTTGCCCTCGGGGTTCTCGTCGGGCGAGATCCACCCCCAGTGTTCGATGGTCACCTTGATCGACTTGTTGAAGACGATCGGATCTTGGATATGCCAGCGGTAGGCGCTGGTGTGTCCGCCCACGATCCCCCACTGGTCGAAGTAGGGCGTGCCGAAGTAGGGCGTGCTGGTCGTCTTCAGCCCCCAGGCCGAGAGGAAGTAGTCCTCGGTGCCGGTGCCCCAGATCGAGGCCTTCTCTTCGCCGTCGATGTAGATCTTCTCGTCGCCCTCGCCGAACCAGGAGGGGCTGCGGGTGCGGACCGACAGCACCGTGCCCACGTAGTGCCCCTTGCCTTGGGTCTTGAGGATCAGGTAGTCCTGCCCCTGTTTGACCGGGTATTCCTGGCGGTACTGGGCGTAGAAGTAGGGCGTGTCTTTCGGCAGCGAGTCGAGCTTGATCCAGTCGATGTTGTAGTACAGCAGGTTGAGCCGCTTCTGGCCCTGGTTGACCAGCTCGACGCGGACCGACTCCCGGAAAGGCATCCGCCAGAAGCAGTTGTACGAATCGGCGTCCTCGACGATCACCGGCACGCTGATCACCTCGCTCCGCCGGCCGAAGGAGTTGGCGAAGAAGTCGCCCAGCGGCGCCTCGACCCCGGGCCGCTGCGAGCCGTCGTAGTAGATCCGCAGCAGGATCTCCTGGTGGTTGGCCGATCCTTCAGGCGCCCAGGGATGCGGCTCCGGGCCCAGGAAGGTGAACCATATATGCGTGATCGCGCCCGGCCCCTTGGCGTCTAAGACCACCTTGGTCGCCCCGGAGGGCACGCGGGAATTGTCGCTGTTGCTGTGTGCATAATCGCCGTTCTCGTCGACCGCGGTCGAGGTCGACCTCATGCTGCGGCCTTCATGAGGTTTGGCCAGGTCGGCCAGGTCTTGGGCCAGGCCGGCCGCGGCGACGGCCCAAACCACCACGGCCACCGCGGCCCCGACGCCCCGTCGGCTGCCACTGGCGTGACGCCAGTGCCACAGCGGGTCCAAAGCGGCAGCCAGACCGGCCAACATCTTCGCTCGTCGCATTCTTTCGTCCCTTTCTGTGCTGGAATCTGCAGCTTATCCCAGAACGGATTGCCGGGGTGGCTGGTGGTCGGCCGGAGGCCGCCCCCAGCCGCAACGCCCCCGGGGGCTCGCTGCGCTCGACCCCGGCCACCCCGAGTGCTCGTTGGGGTTCTTGGATAAGCTCATAACACCCCCAACGACTTCCCCCCTTGACGCTGACCATCCTACCATGGCATCCGGGCGTTGTGTACACGCGGGCCCGTTTCGCTTGACGGGCGGATCACGCCGGGGGAGAATGACGGTTTGACACGTCTCGCCTGGGGGCAGGGGCGTTTGGAACTCTGAAATCGACGTACCTCGGAGGGCGCAACCATGCCAGATAGAATCGACCGACGCGAGATGCTCTGCCGCAGCCTGGGGACGGCCGGCCTGCTGGCCGCCGGCGGGCTCCCGGTAGTCACGACTCCCGGGCGGGCCCGGGCCGCCGAGCCACGGCCCGACCGCTCGAAAGACGCCCCCACCGCGCCGGTGGCCATCCAGCGGTGCGAGTCGTTCGAGCCGCAACTGTTCCGCAAGACGCTCGCCGCGGCCCTGGACCTCGTGGGCGGCATCGACAAGCTGGTCCGCAACAAGACGGTCACCATCAAGGTGAATCTCACGGGGATGGAATGGAAGCCCTTCGCCGGGATGCCCGCCTACGAAAGCTATCAAACGCACCCCAACACCGTGGCCGCGCTGTGCGCGATCCTCAACGACGCCGGCGCCCGGCAGATCGTCGTCGTGGAAAACCCCTACTGGGACAAACCGTTCGAGAAGACTCTGAAGGAAGAGGGCTGGGACGTGGCGGCGATCCAGTCGGCCGGCGGGCAGAAGGTCCTCTTCGAGGATACGCGGTTCCGAGGACCCTGGCCCGCCTACAGCCGATTCAAGGTGCCCTGGGGCGGGTTCATCTACCCGGCCTTCGACCTGAACCAGCGCTTCGAGAAGACCGACGTGCTCGTCTCGCTGGCCAAACTGAAGCAGCACGCCACGGCCGGCATCACCGGCGCGGTGAAGAACTTCTTCGGCATCACGCCCTGCTCGCTCTACGGCAACGACGCACCGAGCGAGAATCCGCTCAGCCACCGCACCCAGATGTTCCACGACGGGCGGAAGAGCGTGCCGGCGGGCGTGCCGGCCGAGCTGAAAGACCACGGCGTGCCCCGCGACGGCCGATACCGCGTGCCCCGGATCGTGGCCGACATCTTCGGGGCCCGGCCGGCCGATCTAAATATCGTCGAGGGGGTCCGCACCATCAGCGGCGGCGAAGGCTACTGGAACCGCGGCGTGGCGCTGGTCGAGCCCAAGCTGCTGCTGGTGGGCCGCAACGGCGTCTGCACCGACGCCATCTCGACGGCCGTAATGGGCTTCGATCCCCAGGCCAAGCCCGACCAGTTCCCCTTCCAGGGCGATAACCACCTGCAACTGCTGGCCTCGGTCGGCGTCGGCAGCAACGACCCCGAGCGGATCGAAGTGCTGGGCCTGCCGCTGAAAGAGGCGGTCTTTCCGTTCCAGCCTCGCCCCCGTGCCAAGGGCTAGGCTCGCCGAAGGCACAAGAAATCTTGGACACCCTTTGGCCGCGAGACTCACGCGCCGCTGGCGGGGCCGCGTTTTTGCGGGGTCTTCTTGTGCTGCGCACCTGACTTCGCCGAAGTTGGGCCACCCGCCGAGGCACGCTCCCGTTGATAGTCCTCCGGATAGTCGATGTCGGACAGCACGGCGGCGGTCGAGACGGGCAGCTCGAAGACATCGTTAGCGTGCACCCGCAGCAGCCCATGCAGTCCCTGGTCATCGTACTGGGTGAGGATCTCTGGGCGGTAGTCGGCGGAAAACAAGAGGGGATGGCCCCGCCGGCCGCCGTGGACCGGCACCACGATCCGGTGCCTATCGGTGCGGAAGGCCTCGACCATGGCGTCGACCAGTTCGGCCGTGATGGCCGGTTGATCGCCTAGGGCGACCACGATCGCCTCGCACTGCGGCGGCAGTGCCCGCAGCCCGCAACGGACCGAAGAGAGCATGCCTTGGGCGTAGTCGGGGTTGACCACGATTGAGACGCCGCGGCCGGACAAGGCCGCCTCGACCCGCTCCGCCTGATGCCCGACCACCACGTACACCCCGCCGACACGGCTCCGCAAGAGCTCGTCGACCACGTGTCCAATGATCGTAGTGTCGCCGAAGGGTAGCAGGAGCTTCTGGGTGCCCATGCGGCGCGAGAGCCCGGCGGCAGGAACGACGGCGGCAATCATTGGGGCACCTCGCTCTGCTGATGGGGTGAGGGGGTGAGAGGCTGAAGGGGTGGCCGCGATTCCCTGTCACCCCGTCACCCTGTCACCCCCACACCCCCTCACCCCCTCACCCGTTCACCCCCGCGGCGGACGGCAATCAGCTCGGCCGCGATGCTGGTGGCGATCTCCGGCACGGTCACCGCGCCGATCTCCAGACCGATCGGTGCAAACACCCGGTCGAACTCTTCTGGCGTGGCCAGGCCCGATTCGATGAAACTCTTGCGGAGCAAGTCCACCTTCCGCCGGCTGCCGATCATGCCGACGTAGGCGGCTGGCGAGTGGATGCAGGCCGCCAAGGCCTCGGCGTCTTGCCTGTGCCCGCGGGTGACGATCACGACGTAGGTGTCCGCCCCCATGGGGAAGGCCGCAACCTCTTGGGGAATCTCGCCGCACCGTGCTGTAACGCCCTCCGGAAACAGGGCCGGATCGGCGAACTCGGGCCGATCGTCCACCACCGTCACCTCGAAGCCGATGAGTGTCGCCTGCTCGGCAAGGGCCTGGCCCACGTGTCCGCCGCCGGCGATCAACAACAACGGCCTGGGGATCACCGGCTCCACCAAGACCTCCGTGGACTCGCCGGGCTCCTGGGAACTCTCGACAAACAGCCGCGGGCTCTCACGCTGAAGGCACGAACCGATGGCCTCCGCAGCGGGGAAATGGCCTTCGGCCGGCAGGGCCTCCGGCGGGAACCATTCGACCTGAATCTCCGGCTGCGGACCCGTGCGTACGCTGGTCAGCAAGACGCCTCGCCGGCGCTGCCGCAGGGCTTCCGCTGCCTGGGCATAGACGGCCCGGTCCTTAGCGGCCGTGGGGTCGATCAGGATCCGCATCGTCCCGCCACAGATGGGCCCGGCGTCGGGGGCGTAGGCTTGGGCCAGGTCGAAGTCAAACACGGCGGGAAGCTGTGCACGGCACACCTCGACGGCACGGCGTTGGGCCTCGGCCTCGACCAGCCCGCCGCCCAGCGTACCCCAGATCCTGCCCTCGGCGTCGATCACCGCCTTCACGCCCACCTTCTGCGGCGTCGAGCCTTCGGCCCGCAGGATCGTAGCCAGCGCGAAGCACCGGCCCGTGTCGAGCCAGTCAACGATCTGTTGATGAATCTCCATCGGTTGTGGAACTGTCTGTGTTCTTGTGGCGAATTCCGAGGCGGGTTGTAGAAGGCTTTGCCGTCGCTTTCTTGCGCAGGAGACACTCAGGCGGTGTCCTCACGATAGCCTTGTTCGGCCAGAAAAGCGCGCGTCACGCTGGAGAGGGGACAATCTCTTGCAGAAATGCGCTGCACGAAATCCGCGTGGCCGGGATCGTTCTGGTTCTCGCCACCGAGCACTTCGGCAACCAGGCGAATCCATCTGAGTCGCCTTCGCAGATGATGGAAGGCGTTGAGCTTAAGATCCTCAATCATGCTTTGGGCCTTGTGCCGACGTGCAGGCGTCAGGCCCGCGTTGGGGATGATCTCCCCGGTTTTCAGGTCAAAGTGGAAGAATCGCTCCGGCCGTGAGGCCCGAGTTCGCGCGCAGGGATCAACGTATCCATTCTTCGGCCACTTCTCGCTCTTGGCATGGTTGCAGTCATGGCAGGCATACACCCAGTTCGACCACTCGTAAACACGCCGAGGGAAGCGACTCTTGGGGCGAAAGTGATCTACTTCCCCTTTGCACTCGGCCTCGCAGTAGCCGCAAAGGCCTGAGAAGACGCCCCCAAGGTCGTCCTGGAATCCCCTCCAATAGCTATCGCCGGGTTTCGTGCCCAGACCGCGCTCATAGTATTCCACCCATTTTGTGGTGTACCTGTCGCGATACGCCTTGAGCCGCTGGAGCTCGGGGCCACGGTCCACGCAGTGCATCAGCGCTGTCTCCCCGTGCGCTTTGCCCCCGAGCGTCGAGTGCGCGCGGCTGAAGCCTTCTTTGCCCCTTTGTTGGTGGGCAAGCTCTTCGGCGCGGAAGGCGACTGGGCGCCGGGATTGCGGATTCTCTCGGCGAATCGCTCAATCTCGGTGGCGGCAGGCCCCGCCAGCAAGTCTCGGCCGAGCACCTCTCGCAAGTGCTCCAGTTCTTGCTTCTGCTTGCCCGTCAGCCGCTTCTTCGCTCTAAGTTCCTGCAACCGTTCGATATTCTCACTGGTCTGAAGATCGGTCGGATTGGTGATGTCCAGGAAGTTCCGCAGGATCTCGTCCATCGACCAGCCGACAACGTCGGTCTGATTCCGGGAGACGACCACTTTGCCCTTGTCGTCTCTCTTCAAGAGCTGTGCCTGCCCGGCCTTCAGTCCCGCGAGCACAAAGGGTGAATGCGAGGAGCAAAAGATCTGCACACTGGGAAAATGTCGCGACAGGGTGGGGAGTATCCGCCGCTGCCAGGAAGGGTGCATGTGGGCGTCGATCTCGTCGATGACCATCACGCCCGGCTTGTCTTCGAGGGTCTCGGGGAACTCGTAATACTCGGCGTATCCGATCAAAAACAGCCCCAGCCACTGGATGATGGACTGGGTACCCTGACTCAAGACACTGAAGGGGAGTGTTCCATCCGCCGTCTTGAACTCGGGATACAGCCCGTACCCACCTTGCGTGACCGCTGCGAATTCGATCGGGAACCCATCCGTGATCTGGGACGCGATCACCCCGATTCTGTGGAGAATCCTGCGGATGGCGGGCTTTTCCTCTCGATAAGCTCGATAGTCGAGATCGACGATCTTCTGAATAATGGCATCATCCCGCATAAGGGAAGCACGCATGCTGTGTTGCCTGCTGATCTCCCCCGGTTCGGCAGCCCTAAGAAAGGGGATGCGGGACTCCTCGTCGTGCGTTTGTCTGATCGGCCTATCCGGTCTGGCTGCTGATGCTTGGTAGTCAGTGCTCCATCGAAGGGCAGGGATCAGACATGTGTAGCCGAGTTCTCTCTGCCGCTTCTCGAAATCCGCGTATGCTCTGCCACGCCAATGGTGCGAATCACTGGCGATTGGAAACACTCCCTGCAACGCCGCTTTCTCGGCCAGCGGCTGTTCGATGTGCGCTTCAAAGCGCGATTCTGGCCCCTTGAGCAACTTCTCTGGAACGGCAAAATCCGCGACAGCTAGATTTGCCAGTCCCATCAGGACCGTGGACTTGCCGCAGTTGTTGGGTCCGACGAAGACATTGACCTGGGGATCGAACTGAAAATCGATCTCGTCAAAGGGACCTAAGTTCGTGAATCTGAGGTCGTAGATGGGCATGGCCCGCCTCCGGGATATGTCCTCGCAACTGCTTCATGGTATGCGATGTGTGGCTGCGCGTCAAGCTGACAGGACACGGCACACGAAGGCAGGCGGCACAGACGGTTTGACGTCTCGCTAAACTCCTTATCGTCGCAGTCTCCCGCCCGAGGGCTCACGCCTGCTTCAAGGCCTCGCCCCGGATGGGCATCTGGCGAATGCGGACGCCCGTGGCGTCGAAGACCGCCGCGGCGATGGCCGGGGCCAGCGCGATGATGGGCGTTTCACCCGCGCCGACCGAGGGCAGATCGGGACGGTCGAGCAGATGGATCTCCAACTCGGGGACGTCGGCCATCCGCGGCACCTCGTAGAGCTCGAGGTTGCCGTTGAGGATCTTGCCGCCCTCAAAACGGATCTCCTCCCTTAAGGCCGGTCCCAGACCCATGATGATGCACCCCGCCACCTGCCTGCGGAGATTCTCCGGATTCTGGATGGCCCCGCATTCGAAGACCTCGCAGACGCGGCGGACGTTGATGGTGCCTCGCTCGCGGTCGACGGCGATCTCCACGCAGGCGGCCACGTAGGAGCCCTTCTCGGTCCCGCAGGCCAGGCCCACGCCCACGTTCGCCCCACTTTTCTCCTTCTTGCGGCGGCTGAAATCGAATCGCGCGGCCGCCGTTTCCAGCACTGCCCGCAGGCGGGGATTGCCCAGATGGGCCAGCCGAAACGCCAGGGGATCGGCCCCGGGTGCCCCCTGGGCGGCGGCCAGCTCGTCCATGAAGCACTCGCGGGCGAAGTTGTTGGCCGTGGCGGCCAGCGCCCGATAGGAGCCCTGACGCAAGGGCGGATCGCTGGGGACGTACTGGGCCCTGTTGCTGGGAATCTCGTAGGGCGACTGGACCGCCGCCCCGCCCGAATTGATGTTGGTGAAATCCCAAGCGACCAGCTTGCCGTTGGCGTCCAACCCGGCCCGAATCTCGATCAGCGCCGCCGGCCGGAAGTAGGCCCAAGTGAACTCCTCCTCGCGAGTCCATTGCAGGCTGACGGGGCGCCCGGCCTTCCGCGCCAGCCGAGCCGCCTCCACGGCCACCTCGCCGCTATGCTTGCCGCCGAAGCCGCCGCCGGTGTCGGGCACGATCACGCGGACCCGATCCTGGGGCAGGCCCAGAGTCCGTGCCACCTCCCCATGCACACCGTTGGGCGCCTGGGAACCGGTCCAGACGGTCAGCTTCTCTTCGTTCCATTCGGCCACGGCGGCCCGGGTCTCCATGGGGACGTGCTGAACGTAGGCCACCTGGTAGGTCGCGCTCAAGGTCTTGCTGGCACCGGCAATCGCCTCTTCCGCAGAGCCGCTGGGCTGGCCGCGCGATCCTCGCCGGCCTCCGCCGCCGGAGCGGGCGTGCTCCTTCAGATACGAGAACAGCTCCTTGCTCGACGGGTGAGGGGCCGTCTGCCAGGAGGCCGTCTTGGCCAGGGTTTGGACGGCCTGGTCGGCCACGAAGGAAGTGGGCGCAGCGCAGCCCACAAAATCCCCGTCGCGGACCACGACCACGCCCTGCATGGCCTCGGCCGGCGCAAGATCGATCGACGAGAGCCTCGCCCCGTAGGAGGGCGGGCGGAGGACCTTCCCGTAGAGCATGTTGGGCCGCTGCACGTCCGAAGGAAAGCGGTGCGCCCCGGTGACGATGTCGCGGCTGTTCGGCCGGGGGACCGAGCGGCCCAGCACCTTCCACTGGCTCACCGGCGTGAGCTGAACGTCGCCGGGAACGGCTGCCTGCTGGAAGAGCGCGTCGAGGTCGTCCGCCTTGGCCAGCTCGGCGTAGCTCAGTTTCTCCTTTCCCGACGGGTGCAGCACAATACCGTCGCGGACTTCCACGCCCTTGGGATCGACCTGCCAGCGTTTTGAGGCCAGCTCAATCAGCAGCCGGCGGGCGGCCGCGGCCCCCGCGCGGACCGCCGGCACGGTCGAAGGCGTGGTCCGGCTGCCGGCAGTAGTGCCGTCGTCGGGACACAACTGCGTATCGCCCATCACCAACACGATTTGGCCGACGCCGACCCGCAGCTCCTCGGCGGCGGCCTGGGTGAGTTGTGCCCGGGAGCCCTGGCCGACCTCGACCTTGCCGGTCATCACGGTGATCAGGCCGTCCTGGCCGACGTGGAGTCGTGCCGCCACGGTCCCGCCGCGTCGTCCGCCGCCTGCGCCCCGCTGAGCCAGGCCCACGCTGCCGGTCGCGGTGATCAGCAGGCCCGCGCCGAGCAGTTTGACGAAGTCCCGCCGATTGAGGTCGAACTCGGCGGCTGGCCGGGGTGACGGGGTGACGGGGTGAGGGGGTGACGGGGAAAGCGGAGAGCCGAACGCTGAAAGCGGAGAAGATGATGACGAAGGACTATCGGGACTTCCACTTTCCGCTTTCCGCTTACTGCTGTCCGCTGGCTCCTGACCCCTGACCCCTGACCCCTGCCCCCTGACCCCGTCCGCGCCCGCTCGGCCTTGGCCGCGCGAAGGCATGCCACCCTGCCCCGGAATCTCGGTTGCGCGGGAATCTCCGGTCATGACTTGTCGGCCTCCGAACTCAGGGTGACCGCACGGCGGACCGCGCGGAAGATACTCGGGTATCCGCAGCACCGGCAGAGGTTGCCGTTGATGCCCTGGATGATCTCCTTGTCCGTGGGATGGGGGTTACTGCTCAACAGCGCCACGGTCGCCAGGATCGTGCCCGGCGTGCAATAGCCGCACTGCAAGGCCCCCGCCTCCAGGAACGCCTGCTGAACCGGGTGTAGGGAGTCGCCGTCGGCGAGGCCCTCGATGGTGGTGATCGCCATTTTGTCGACGTTGACGGCCAGCGTCTGACAGGAGAGCACCCGCCGGCCGTCGACCAACACGGTGCAGGCCCCGCAGCGCCCCTCGCGGCAGCCCTGCTTGGTGCCCGTCAGATGAAGGTCCTCCCTGAGGACCTCCAGCAGCGTCCGCCGAGGATTGGTGGTGATCGGCGTTTTCTTGCCGTTGACGGTTATGATGATGGTGGCGTCCACGGTCGTCCTTCGGGAACGGGGGTCATTCATCAAGCACGCGTTTAGCGGGCGGGCTTGCCCGCCGTGGTGATCGTGGCCAAGTCAACTCGGCATCTCCGCGGCGGGCAAGCCCGCCCGCTAAACGCCACACTGTCCCATCCGGCGGTTTTCCGCCCTCTACTGCAACTTGCGGATGCGAACTTCGACGTTCTTTTCGTCCTTCAACAGCTTCACCAGTTCCGAGGTGTCGGTGTTGCCGAAGTGGTAGGGATAGACGATCTTCGGCTTCAAGACTCTTACGGCGTCGGCGACCATCTTGGGCGTCATCGTGTAGGGCAGGTTCATGGGCAAGAAGGCGACGTCGACGCCGGCCAGCTTGGCCATCTCGGGGACGTTCTCGGTGTCGCCCGCCACATACACCCGCTTGTCGCCGAAGGTGATCACGTAGCCGTTCCCGACGCCCTTGGGATGAAAAGGCTGCCCCGGCTTGCGGACCTGGACCACGTTGTAGGCCGGCACGGCCTCGATCTTCAGCCCTTTGATTTCCTTCACGTCGCCGTTCTTCATCGCCACGCCGCTGCCCACCTGCTTGGCGCAGGCCGCGGTCAGCAGCAGCACCGTGTCCTTCCCGGTGATCTTGGCGATGGCCTCCTTGTCGAGATGGTCGCCGTGCTCATGGGTCACCAGAATGATGTCCGCCTTCGGCAGCTTGGCATAGTCCGCATACTGGCTCACCGGATCGACGTGGATCACCAGGCCGCCGCAGCGAAGCATCAGGGTGCCGTGGCCGATACAGGTGATCTCCAGGTCTCCCCTGGAGGTCTTGATCAGGTCGGTCTCGAACTTGGCCTGCGGAGGCGAAGCGGCGGCAAGTGCCACCAGAGACACACTCAGCACCAAAGCGAAGACGTTCATAGGGGACCTCCTGATCGCGTGGTTCCGAAAGTTCGCTGCCCGGCCAAGCACTCCAGCTAGGGGCCGGACTGTCCCGTCTGACCAGCGGCATTGTACACGCCGTGCAAACGGGCTGTCAACGGCCGGGCGGCCGTGAATGGGGTCAGGCCGGGATCAGGGATTAGCGGTGGGCTGACGCTCAAGTATGACGCCTGGAACCGGCTGGTCGAGGCCAAGGACGGGCAGACCGTGGTGGGCAAGTATGAGTTTGACGGGCTGAATCGGCGCGTGAAGAAGCACATCGACAGCCAAAGCCCGGCGAGTCCCAACGGGATCGAATGCTACGAGCATTTCTTCTACAATTCGGCCTGGCAGATCCTGGAGAGGAGGGATAAAGGGGACAGGCGCATATACTGGCGTACTTGCGGGTCCTGGGCAAGTCCGCGACGTCAGGCCCTGTCTGACACATCGTGTGATGGAGGGCCGGTACCCCACCTCGGTCCGTTACCCGAACGCCCGGCTGGGATTCCGGGGACACATAACTTAATTCGCATGGTGTTTGGGTGTCGCGGCGCGCTTCCGCGGTCTAGGACGCGAGCGACAAGGCTTTCCAGACGCTCAAGGAAGGTCTCGTCTCCCAGCGGGCGGCCCGTGCGGCCATGCCTGCGGTACGTTGTTCGCGGCCGGCAAGCCGGCGGGCTTCTGTGAACAATGTCTCGTCTTGGTTGGCTGCCGCCATGTGCCGGCGGATTGTCTCGGCCACCGCAGTGAAGTGGCGCATCAGCTCGTGAAAACGGCTGTTGAGTCGCTGCTCAAGCTCGTCAACGGCTGCGCGCACGTCGGCCTTGGTGGCGGGTTGGTTGGCGGCCTCGGGGATCTCTTCGAGGGTTGGGTCGTTGCTTATGGGTTGAGGATGCCATGGGGTGATGGGGGAGTGCAAGCGTTTGCCGAAGGGTTTCGGAAGGGGACAGTCCCGTTTTCGCTGCGCGAAAATCGGGACAGTCCCCAACTTGTTCTCAGGTGATGGGGGAGCGGCAGTCGTTTGACGGATCTGCCGCGGCTGGCGTACCGTGAAAAGTCCTGTACCTTCACCAACCCCTCCCGTTACCAGAAGGAGCACTCGCCATGCCCAATGCAACACAGCAGCCACAAGCCCGGAACAAGCCCGAGCTGAAGATCGGCCCGTTTCCCGGCGGTATCAGCGTCAACGTGTGGCTCAACACGGTGGAAACCGACGGCCGAGCGTTTCTGCCGCACACCTCCCGCCGGTGGGATCTGATCTTCCTGGACGTCTGCACGGCCGACCGCCTGCCGTCGCACTTGTTCACGGTCGAGGCGCTGCGGATCGTGCACCGCAGGCTTTCGCCGGACGGCATCCTCGTGATCCAGTGGCTCGGGCGGGGTGGCACTGGCGTCTCGCCAGTGCTGGGTGGGCCAGTGGCACTGGCGTCTCGCCAGTGCTGGGTGGGCCAGTGGCACTGGCGTCTCGCCAGTGCTGGGTGGGCCAGTGGCACTGGCGTCTCGCCAGTGTTGGGTGGGTGTGCGGCGCCGATCGAGTGGCCGGCCGGCGAACCCGGCTTGACGAATCGCGGCGCTCTTGCGCGAATGGATGAAGTCGATTCTCCATCCGACCTCTACGACCTCTCTACTGCAAGGCGAGGGTGGTATTGGGCCGAGGGCAGGTCGCTCAGACGCTAATCACTGATCAAGCTCTGACCCCAATGACTGACCCCAATGACAAGAAAAGGGAAACTCTTGCCCGCAAGCGGCAGGAGAAACCGCCCTGGTAACTGTTTATTGATCCTCAGAAAAGTAATGCCGCACCGCACAAATCGCCCAGGTTGCCAAGTCACGTGAAAACCAGGCTGAACCACGCAAACTGTGCATCCGTATACGACATTAGATATCTGAGGGTCAATAGCCGTATGGAGTAAGGTGTAAGAAGGGGAAAAGGAAAAGACGCAACGCGGCGACGAACTGGCCCTCGGTACTAAGTGGACCCGCACAGGAAGGTAGGCGGCCCACTCCGTGTGCCGCAGCCCCGCACACGGAATGTGCGAAATACTCTGAGCACAAGTTCCTATGTGGTTCCACATAGTGCCAATGATTCCCCTTTTTCCCACTTTCCCCTTTTCCCTCCTCCATCACTGTGGTTACTTCAGACGGCTAAACTGTTACCCGCCCTGATGGTGCGCTTCTGTGCCTATGCGGAGAAGGTGTTGGCGTTGGGATCGCGGTGGGAGATGCCTTGTATCTGGACGCCCCCTTCACCAACTTCTGCCTGGAACACCACAAACACGCGATCGTCACCATCCGCGGCGACCAGCCGTTGCTGCCATTGCCCTGGCCCGGGAACTCGACCGCACGCTGCACCGCTGCCGCGCGCCGTGGCCTGGGCAATTCCCCCGCGGCCCATAATCTGCCGCTTCGCTACCCGCCCTCCACCTTCTGTTCCTGCTCACGCCTGGCTGCGTCCCGGGCAGTCCCCCCCTTCCCCTCGGTCCAAGCCCCAAAATCGTCCCCCGAAAATGCCTCTGGAAGGCCGGCCCACCGCCGGCCGCCCATAAACTGCGACGCCACGTCATGTTCCGGCGACAGATTCCAGCCCAGAACGACCCAATTGCGGAACTGCCGGGCACCACGGCACTTCGTTGACAGGCCGCTGGAGTTTGGGTAAAATCGAGCTAGGTGTCCATCTTGAAAGCCTAAGCTCCTTCCGCCTCGGCTCTTCCGGAACGGCCGGGTGGGAATATGAGAGGAGGCTATGGGCACAGGCTACCCCCGGGTGCAGGCCCCCTGCTGCACCGGAATCACAGAGGAGCAAGTCTGCCATGGCACGCGAGAACCAAGGTCTGCAAATCGCGTTGATCATCCTGTTCATGCTGACCATCATCCTGGGGGTGACTACCTACGTCTTCTGCCGGCAGTACATCGAGGCGGACACCAGTGCGCGGAAGCTCGATGGCCAGTTGAAGGAGAAGGATACCGCCAACCAGAGTATCCAGGACGAGAACAACCAGTTGAAGAAGATGATCCTGGGGGTGGCGGGCGCGGAGGAGAAAAAGCTGGAAGAAGTCACCGCGCAATTCAACGACGACCGGGAGAAGCTCGCGGCCGGCTTCGATGAGCAGGACAAGTTCTATCGGCCCATGCTGCTTCGGATGCACGATATGCTCAACAAGAAGAACGGCGAACTGACGGACTCCAAGGACGCGCTCCAATCACTGCGGGACGAATACGAGAAGTGGAAGCAGGAGATGGCCGGGCAGGTCAAGAAGCACGACGACGCCCGGCTGGCGGCCGAGGACAAGTTGAAGACCGCCGTGGCCGCGTACGACGCGGCCCGTGCCCAAATCGACGCCGGGAAACAGAAGATCGAAAAGGACTGGGAGGCGGCGCGAGATGAGACCGACAAGCGTCTGAAGGCGCTGGAGGTGGAACGCGACACCGCGCGCGCCGACCAGGCGAAGACGGAAATCGGCCGCAGCCAGGCAGTGGATGAACTGGATAAGTGGAAGAAGGAGACTTTCGACGTCCCCGACGGCAAGATCTACTGGGTCGACCAACGGAGCGGGACGGTGTGGATCAACCTTGGCCGGGCTGACGCGCTGAGGCGACAGACCACGTTCAGCGTCTATCCCATGGACGTCACCAACCTCGCCAAGGCCACCAAGAAGGCAGGCATCGAGGTCACGCGGATCCGGGACGAGCACCTGGCCGAGGCGCGGATCGTGGAGGACGTGGTTTCCGATCCGATCATGATCGGCGACAAGATCTACACGCCCGCCTGGAATCCGGGTGAAGCGGTGAGGTTTGCCTTGTTCGGGCTCATGGATATGGACAACGACGGTACGGGCGATCTGCAGAGGGTCAAGGACCTGATCGAGATGAGCGGGGGGAAAGTGGATTACTCGATCGACGAAAAGGGCAACAAGAACGGCGAGATGACGATCAATACCCGGTACTATGTCGTCGACTCGGAGGCTCTAGATGTGGAAGTCAAAGAGAAGTCGGATGAGGCGAGCGCCAAGGCGGCTCAAGCCCAGGCCGGGAAGTACTCCGACGCGATTGACGAGGCCCGCAAGGTTGGGCTCAAGAGGATCACGCTCGCGGACCTGTTGCAGCAGATGGGCTGGAAGAGCCAGACGCGGGTGGTGCGTTATGGTCAGGAGGCCAATCCGAGGGATTTCCGGCCCAGGTCCCCGGAAGGCGGCACCCCCGTATCGCGCGGCACGGTTACCGACCTGTTCCAGCCGCGGCGGACTCTCCCCAAGGAGCCGGCAAAGCGCGGCGGAGCCTATTGATGTGGCTGACGCGGCGTTTCTGCGGTCTGCCCAGCCGCCTGGAAGGTGATCTCCAGGGCCGGTTGGGGTAGTGCCTCGAAGACTTCCGCGCCGGCACGGCGGCGGCCCGATGCCCCTGGCGCAGGGGACTCTGACTGGTCTTTCTCTTCGCCGAGCCGGCCGAACAGGCGGTCGCGGATTTGGCTCAATTGGGCCTGGCGGGGCTCGAACGCCGGGCCCAGGTGGCGAGCCGCGAGGCGCTCCGGTTCCAGGAAGAGGAGCGCCGGATCGCGGAGTCGCTGGGCCCGCGCTACCCGCCACAGCAGCCACCGTTGCGACCAGCGCAGCTTGTGTGCTCTGCAAAGACTGAAGAATAGCCGCAGGGGACTGGCGGAACCGCGCCGGCGCTGCTGAAGTATCAGCAGATAGGAGACGATCCCCACGGCGGCGGCGATGCCGGCCACGATCAGCAGGGCTGTGGCGACATTCTCCGCTTCGAATCGGAATCGGTTTCCTTTCAGTCCGCGGGCAAATTCCTCCAGACCGCCTCCCTGGCCCAGCAGCATCGCGTGATGTAGTGACCGGTGCATCGGTTCAGTCTCGCGGATCGGAGAGGGTTGCTCGCCACTTTATCAGTTCCGCTTGCTCAGCAAGGCTCTGCTGGGCGGCCTCCTGTACGGTGTGGCTACGGTCGCCCAACGCGCTTTGCAGGGCGCGGCGGCTGGCATCCGACCCGCAACGGCCCAGCGCAGCGGCCGCCTGGGCGCGGATCAGGTGGTCTTCGTCTTCGAGCAGTTCGAGAATCAGCGGCTCGAGTTGTTCTGCCGCGTCGATGGTCCGCGCGATGGCCAGCGCCCTCAGGCGGCGCGTTCGGCCGCGGGATTTCATTTCCGCTTCCAGCAGTGGTACGGTCCTTGGGTCGATCTTCTTGACCAGCATCCCGCTGCCCCGCCGGACTTCGTCACCCAGCATGTCGAAGGCCCTCAGAAATCGCTCAAAGGTGAACTCTTCGAGCTGCTCGCGGGCGGCGGCGCGGACGGCTGCGTGGGGGCTGTCGACCAAGGCCACCAGCCGCGCAAGGGTTCCGGGGATTCCACGGTGGCGCAAGTGGGCCACGGCAGCGGCCTGGACCAGGGGGTCCGGGTCCTCCAGGGCGTTGAGCACCACGTTGTTGGCGTCGGCCCCTCTGAACTCCCGCAAGGCGTCGGCCGCGGCGCGGCGTCCGCCGGGCTTGCCGTGGAGCACGAGGCATCGGATCATGGAGAAGGCTTGCAGCCGGGGCGCGGCGGAGCCCATCACGAACTGGACCGCGCCCTGCTGAGCAACGTCGTCGAGCTGCCCCAGAATGCTACTCGCGGATCGCAACCAGGCGATCGCATCGACGTGTTTGAGGTTCTGTGCCAGGGTGGCCGACCGTTCACGGCTGGTTTTGCGGAGCAGGTGCTGCACGAATTTCAGATCGGTGCGGTTGGCCGCCACCGACAACGCGGCCGAAGGCGCTTGCGGATCGTCCAGAAAGTCCAGCAGCAGCCGCATCACGCCGCTGCGCGGACTGCTGGATAACACATCGATGGTGGTCAGGAAGCTGACGTGCAGCGGATCCTGGAGGATTTGCCTCAAGACCGCGTTGTCGCGGCCGACCAGCAGCAGAAAGGCCTCGACGGCCTCCCGCCGCCTGTGGTGGTCGAATCGCTTGACCGAGGCTTCCAGGCTGGCAAGCACGTGCTGCCGGACCAACTGCGGATCGTGGCGGCTGCTGTAGTCGCGGGGAGCGGCCAGCTCCTCGTACAACCGCTCGGTGACCTCCAGCAAGGTCTCGCCCGCCAGATCGGCATGCTGCTGGCGGGAATCCTCCAGGAGATTGAGCAGTGCGGGGATCAGTTCGTACTCGCCGAACCAGACTGCGGCGCGGCAGCCGTTGGCCAACATCTGCGGGTCGGTCCCCAGGATGGCATCGCGAAGGGCGCCGGTCATCCGGCCGTGGGTTTGTCGGATGATCTCTTTCCACCGCCGGGGGAGGGTGTGCAGGCGGCGAATCAGCTCGCGACCGCCCGCCGGACTCCCCCGCGCGAGGACCGCCTTGAGTGCCCCTTCCTGGATAGCCGTGTGCGGAGAATCCAGCGCGGCGATCAACACGCGGACCGCCGCATCGTTTTCCGTCTCGGCCAACACGCGAAATGTGGTCGCCAGGGGGGCACTCATGGCGCGCAGTCTGTCTGTAGAGGAACACCCCAGGTTAGGGATCGGCCGGGGGTCCTACCGGACTTCATCCTGATCGGTAATCTCCACCAAATTTGCCTAAATGAACTTGCACGATCTCGGGAGGAAAAAGGGGACAGGTCCAATTTGTGCGAAGCCGGGCACCGACCGAAGGTTGGTCGCGGGCCGTTCCGGCAAATTGGACCTGTCCCCTTTTTCCGCGCGTCGAGACCGGCCAGGGGCTTGATTTCCGGCTGGAATTACGGTCTGATCGAAGAGTAAATACCCCCATCGGCGAGAAGCGCTGGGGGGCCGTCTGGGAGGGGAAAGCAGGCAGGTGTTGTCGGCTCGGTCGCCGCCGGATCCCGCTCAACAGCATTACTGCCACCCGAAGTAACTACATAGACTGAATGATAAAGTACCAGCCATGAAAACGCCCATGCGTGCAACCGAAGTTTTGGACCGGGAGTTTCTTGAGATCCGCGCGAGGTTGATCGACATAGCCGCCGCGTTGGACCGGATCGACCGGGCCGAGGGCCCGGTGGGCGGCGACACCCGTCTGGAGCTGATTCGCCACGCGGTGCAGATCCTGGCCGGTGCCACGCCGCACCGGGCCGAGGGGGTCCAGTCGCTGTTTTCGCTCCCCTACCAAGACGATTGGCGGAAAGGCTACGGCCTGTAGGAGGCGACTCCAGCCGCCGAAACTGGCAGAAAGACCAATCGCCATGTATTTCTTCGATCCCCACATTCACATGGCCGCCCGGACGACCGACGACTTTCGGGCGATGGCCAAGGCGGGCTGCGTGGTCGTGGGCGAGCCGGCCTTCTGGATGGGCTACAACCGCAGCGGCACGAACAGCTTCTACGACTACTTCCGGCAGTTGACCGAGTGGGAGCCCAAGCGGGCGGCCAATTACGGCATCCGGCATTTTTGCTGGATGGGCGTCAACGCCAAGGAGGCCGAGGACGTCGGCTTTTCGCGCGAGGTGATCGCCCTGCTGCCCGAGTTCCTCGAAAGGCCCAACTGCCTGGGCATCGGCGAGATCGGCCTGCACAAGTGCACCCGCAACGAGGTGACCACGCTGTTGGAGCTCGTCGAGCTGGGGATGAAGACCGGCGAGCAGCTCCTGTTCCACACGCCCCACCTGGAAGACAAGTACAAGGGCACGCGGATGATTCTGGACGTGTTGCGGACCGATTCCCGCGTGGACCGCAGCCGGGTGTGCATCGACCATTGCGAGGAGCACACCATCCGGCCGGTGCTCGAGGAAGGCTACTGGGCCGGCATCACGCTCTATCCGACCACCAAGGCCACCCCGCAACGGGCGGCCGACATGGTCGAGATCTACGGGCCGGAACGGATGCTGGTCAATTCCTCGGCCGACTGGGGGCCGTCCGATCCGCTGGCGGTGGTGGAGTTCATGTTCGCCATGCGCCGCCGCGGCCACGGCGAATCGCTCATCCGCCGGCTGGTCTACGACAATCCGCTCAAGTTCTTCAGCCAGAGCCGCAACTTCCACTTCACGCCGCCACAAACGACATAAAGCCGCGACCGGTGGTCGCGCCGCCAGAGCCGCGATCGGCGGCCGCAAGTGGGCAGCAGTTGGCACGCCGGCGCGCACCCGAATCGGCGACGGCCGCCCTGCGGTTTCATGGAAGCCAGATGTTCCCGGGCGAACGAAAAGAGCTGCCGGCTTGCCCTGCCCGTTGCAGCAATTCGTCAGCCATTCTGTAGACTCTCGACTTCCTGAAGTAGTATGCGGAGGTTGCTCTCAATAGCAGACCAGACCGTGGCATCCTCGATGATGTCGTAGCCATGAACAAGCACGTTCCGGAACCCGATGATCTTCTCTGCGTCTGAGATTCGCTCCAGAAGCCCTGGATAGTCCTCTCTGAGCCGCACGAGGACTTCGCCGATGACGGCGAACTTCCGCTCGACCGCAGCCTTGACCAGTTCGCTTCGGCAGTAATCCTCCATCGACATGCCCTGCGTGAATGCCAGGATGTGTTTGCCGGCTTCCTGGATGTCGTGCAAGTAGGCTTTGGCATCACGCTTCATAGAGTGCGATCCTGTCTTGCTCAAGAGATGCGCGCAGATACGGGTTCTTAACCGCTCCGCTCTGAATCACATCGACTTTTCTGCCGAAGATCCTCTCTAGGCCAGACTTGAGCTGGAAGTACCGGTCAAAGAGAGCGTGATTCCCTTCAAACTCGATGAGTACGTCGATGTCGCTTGAGTCCGGACAAAAGTCCCCTCGTGCCGCTGAGCCTACGAGTTCCAGGCGTCGTACCGAGAGAGCGTGACACAGCTCCATTAGCCTGGACCGATACGCGCTGAGATCAACCATAGTTCCACTCCGCAGCCAGACTCTTGGCTGAGGCCGCAGGAAGGGGGCCGGCTGCCACGAGTCTCTTCTTGGCTGGATCGACTTTCAGGTTGAGGCCCTCCAGCGTGCGACCGCCCAGCAGCGGGAGTTAGCCGGCGGACGGCGGTTGCCTTTGTTTCCGCTGCTCCAGCCAGCGCGCGAACGACGCCGGACTTTCGGTCGACTTCTTGCCCAACACTAATCCTTCCATGCCGATGTCTTCGTCGAGATCAGGCCAATGAATCGCGTAGCCGGCGCTGCTTATCTGCAGATTGGCGCGCTCTGCCGGTGTGGCGTGTGCCAGGCGTGGATACCAGCCAATGGGCGCGGAAATAGTGCGCCCGTCTTCTAAGTCCACCGACAACGTATCTTCCGTGACTGTCACCTTGACGACTCTAGACACTGCGAGTGTGACCGCTGCAGAAGGCGTCCCATTCATGTCTCAACCTTTCCAGGTTTTCTCTGGCGATCCGCTCAAGGTCACGCAACTCTTTGCGGCTGTAGCCATGGTTTTCGGCCAGCGACACATCCGGATCAAGCCAAAGTTTTGCGCTCTTATACTCCCGATCCACATGCATGTGTCGTGGCTCGCCACAGTCGTAGGAGTAGAAGTAGAATCGGTAGGGCCCAACCCGTAAAGCCGTTGGCATAGAAGTAATCGCCCGTCGTTTCCTCGTTGCCGCGATGGTAGGCGGGGGAGCTACAATGCACTGGAGCCGGATCACCTCATAAGCCGCTTGATGTACCGCTGATCCTCCGCACTCAGACGCCCGACGGGAATCTCAAGGATGGTTCCGTTGTCCTGTCGTTCGATCTTGACTATGCCGTTCGCGTAGGAACGGAACCGTGCAACGACGTGGAATTTCCCACTCGAGTCCGTCCAAAGGCGGAAAGCGTATTTCTCGTGCGCCGGTTTTTCTGTGGGAGTGGGTTCAGCGCGCACGACATCGGAATCCAACCGTCGGACGTTGTCGGCGGAACGGTGGGTCGTTCGAGCAACGGTGCGAGCGGAGGAACGAAATTCAGTTCTCGGGACGACGGGAGGCGGAACGAAGGCAGGTACGACGTAAGTCCCAGAACTCCCAGGTGCGCTGCGTGTATGGGGCCTGACGTACGTTCCATCCTTTCGAAAGTACCCTCGCACATGCACGGTCTCTCCTGCCCACGCAGTGGTGGGAATCAGGGCAAGAACGAGGATAGCGGCAAGAGCACGAAGCATTCAGGGCCTGATCGCTGAGGAAATGACAATGCCCACAGAAAGAATGACAGCGGCCAGGATGATCGCCATCGCAATGTTGTTTTGCTTTATGAGTTCCCATTCATCGACTTTGCGAGTTGAAAGCTCGAAGAGCTTCACCGCGATAATGATCCCCAGCCCCATGGCAATTGATCCAACGATTGCCCAACCGAAAGTCACCAAATAAGCGGTTGCGATCTCAAGCATGTGATGTCCCCATAGAATATGGAACCGCGTAAGACGCACACAATTCACAGCGGATGGCTGTTGCTGGCACTATTTGCCGCGCAGAAGCCTCAGGAGGAACGCGAACAGGTCGACGCTCGTGCGCGAGTAGACTCGGTTGTAGGCGGCTTTCTTCGGGTCGGTCAGCCATCCCCAGCCCCGTGGCGCTTTGAGCCCGAGGCGGTGACGAATGGCGCGACTGATGGATGTTCGCGCGGCGATCCGCTTTTTCAGCGACGGCGTCCGAAAGCCGAACTTCATATGAACACCTCGCAAACGTCTCTCCCGCCAATCCTGGTGGCCAAATGCCTCAATTGTAGTCCCCCTCACATCGGGTGTCAACTATCGTCCCACGATGATTCTTCGGAGTCTAGGCCCCCCCTGCAACGTCTCTAAACATGCCAGCTTGCCTATCCTTTCATGTCATCTGCGCGCTCTTTCCGCCGCCGGTACGACTGTCAGCATGATCATGGCCTTGACTGCCGGTGGGCTCAGCTCGATGCCCAGGCGGGTGGGCGTGCGGCCGCCGCGGACGTCTTCTTTGATCTGTTCCGATTGGATCTCGAAGGCCGGGCCGTCGGTGGTGATCTCGACCTGGACGGACGCTGGGCCGCTGCCGACCTGTAGCCGGTCGGGGGCAAGGCGTTTCCAATCGGAGAAGGTGATCAGCGCGGTTCCGAAGCTCTGCGGGCTGTCGAACTCGACCTCGTCGGTCACCGTCAGACTGCCGGCACCGTCGCGGGAGAAGACGAACGTCCGCCTCAGCCCTTTCAGTTCTTTCACCTCATAGGCCGCACTCAGGTCCAGGACTATGGTGTCCTTCTGTTGGGTGAACTCGGTCTTGAGGACCTTGGCGGCGGCTGCGCGGCCCGTCTCCTGGAGCTTTCCGGCCACGCGGGGGACCGGATGGCCGAACGAGTTCAGCACGTTGCTCTCGTAGCGGCGGGAGCTGAACGTGCGGGCGGTGTAGACCTCGGCGCCGGGGTCGACCAGCGGCGTAGACCGCCCCAACGCGACCAGGAACGAGCCCACGTCGTTGTGGTTGTGATGCTCGGCGTTGTGCCCGCCCTTCAGAGCCACGGCCAGTGCGCTGTTCTGGTCAGGTGCCGGACGGCAGATCAGGATGCCCGCGTCTGGGAACCAGTCGCGGAGCTCATGGGCCGGGCGGCGGGGCTCGGCCGCAGGTGTCTCGGTCGCCGAATTGGCGAAGCCGAAGAGCCCCAGCTCGAACAAGCTGGAGGAAGGCCCCACGTTAAGCAACAGGCCCCGCTGCTCGTAGTCCGTAAGCCCCAGGCGGAATCGCCGGCTGATGAAGGCCATCAAGGTGACCTGCGGCCGGGTGCCTAGCGAGCAGTCGGCGAAGGCCGGATAGATGCCCGGGGCGATTTCCATGCGGTGGCCAAACAGCGCGATTTGTTTGATCTGCGGCAACTCGAACAGGTCAAACTTCCCGCCGGTGGCCTGTCGCAGCGTCTCGGCCAGCATCACGTAGTGGCCGAAGCCGTAGTTCCAGTAGCCCACGCCCTCCGAGCAATACCCGTCGGGTGTGAAGCCGCTCAAGAAGTTTTGGATATACTTCTCCGCCGCGGCGGCGAAGAAGGCCCGCCGTTCTCGGGAGTCGATCATGGCCAGCGCCGAGCCGGTGACGCCGGCCAAGCAGACGGCGTTCCAGTTGTTGGTGGTGGTGAGCCACCACATCCGCGGCTCGCCCTTGGTGACCATGCCCGTAAACGGCGTGAAGGTCCGCCGCTCGAGCTCACTGCGGATCAGCTTGCGTGTTTCGGGGCTGAGCTTATCGCCCAGCCAGTAGTCGGCCGTGGCCAGGTTCCACGAGGCGGCGGCCACGTGCAGGTCGATTTCGGTGACCAGGCCCTTGAAATTCCGCAGGCTGCCGTCGTGGGCGGGATAGACCCAGGTCTTGTCGGCACAGATCGCCCGAATCGCCCCCTCGATGGCCGGCAGGAACCGCCCGCGGTTGTCGATGCACTCGGCCAACGCCAATCGGGGCAGGCGGGAGTATCGCCGGCCCAGCACGCGCTCGTAGCGGGAGCGATTACCGGTGCGGGAGTAGTCGAGGTACAGCTCGTCGGTCAGTTCGGGGATCGGCTCCGCCAGCAGCCGCTCGGCCTCCGAGACCGCACCTTTGAACTCGGGCGCCCCGGCCACGGCCTGCCACGCCTGGCGGTCGTTGATCGTGGGGCCCACGCCGCGGGGCGCTTCGGGCAGCATCTGCTCAAGCTGCTGGACTCGGGCGGGGTCGGGAGTGGTGGGCTGGGCGGCGTGCACGGCAGGAGTCGTCATCGTGAATGTGGCCGCCAGCAGGGTGGCGTGAAAGTAGAAAGCGTGAGAAGGGCGTTGTTTCATCGTTGGTTCTCCGTGGCAATGGCCGCCGTGCCGGCGGCCGCTAAAGTTCGGGCCGCGTTGCCGGCGGCCGCTAGACTTCAGGCCGCCGTGCCGGCGGCCGCTAAACGCTCGGGTCGATCCCGAATTGGCGCAGGACCATGCCGAACACGTCGGTGTCGGCCACGCTGGGGCCGGGCAACAGGGCGGGCCGGGAGGTCAGGATCACGCTCCGCTGGGCGGGATCGACGGCCGGGGCCCCGTGGGAGCCGCGGATCAATGTGGCGTCCAGCGGGATGGTCTTGCTGGCGGGGTCCACGAACAACTCGACCGGATCGTAGCCCGGCTTGCGATGGATGTCAACCGTGCGGGCGAAGGCCGGGGCCTTTTCGTCGGAAAGCCACCAGTAGTAGGCCTGCCAACTGTTGGGGGTCGAAATGAGGATGACTTCTCCACTGCGGGGGTGGTTTAAGTGGTAACGATCCCGGCCATCGCCCAGGAGCACCTCGGCGAAGCCCGGCCGATCGGAGAACAACTCGGCCACCTGGCGTGCCAGTTGCGGGTCGCCGTCGGCGACGAAGACGTGGGCGAGCTGGTGATCGGCCAGCGCCCAGGCGCGGCTTCTGGCCAGATCGAGATGTTCACCGTCGTCTTCCTGGCGGACGGCCAACAGCCCAGCCTCGCGGAGGATGCGGTTGGGATAGGCGACGTGATTGACGGAGGTGATGGCGTACTCACCGGCCGCGATCCAGAGCGCGTCGGGACCGTACGCTTCAGAGAAACCCGCCACGAGTTTTCCGATCACTTGGTCCAACTCGGCGACGGCGGCCTGGGCGGCCGGGCTGTCGGGGCCGGTCCGCTGGGCGGCGTAGTCGAGGTGCGGCAGGTAGATGTAGAAAAAGTCGGGCCGCCAGCTCCGCGCGGCGTGGACGGCCGAGTCGGCGATCCAGGCACTCGACTTGACGTTGGCCAGCGGGCCCCAGAAGTGCTGTAGCGGAAAATGACCCAGCGCGTCGCGGAGCGTGCCGTAGAGCTCGGTCGGCCGGGTGTAGCACCAGAGCGATTCGGAGCCGTCGGGGTTGTGGATGGGGGCCGGCGTGCAGACGTAGTCGGCGCGGCACCCTTTGCTGTGCATGGGGAACCAGACGGCCGATTTCAGCCCCTTAGCGCGATCTGCGAGCACCTCCCAGATCTGCGGTCGCTGGATGCAATCATTCGGCGAAGTCCACATTTCGACTTGCCGCCGGTCGCGCCAGTAGAAACCGTTACCGACTACGCCGTGGGCGTCGGGCAGCCGGCCGGTGGTCATGTTGGCCTGGACCGGGCACGTGAGGCAGGGGAAGCTGGGCCGCAGCTCGGCAAGCTGGCCGCCGGCGGTAAGCGCCCGCAGGTTGGGCATCGCCGGGAGGTCGCTTTCGCGTAGTCCGGGCAGCGAGAGGAGGATGGTTTTCGTGGGCATGGTGGATGGGTCGTCAGTTGTCAGTTATCAGTGGTCAGTTATCACTTCTCAGTTTTCGGCAGTCAGTTCTGGCTTGTCGTTTCTCCGTTTGTCCGCCGTCGTGAACCGGGAGCTGACAACTGACAACTGATAACTGAGCACTGAATACTGTGTACTCAGTGGCTCGGCTTTCAGGCAGCGGCCGGAGCAGCCGAGCCTGCATACTACAGTGTCGCGAGGATGGGATTAAGGAACTCGAACGCCCGGTGGGCCGCTTCGGGGGCCTGGTGGCTGTGGCGGCTGAGTTCCACGTGGATGCCGCCGTTGTAGCCTACATCTGCCAGGGTCTGCAAGACAGGCGGGAAGTCGATCTGGCCGTCGCCGAACATCAGGTGCTCGTGCGCCCCGGCGCGCATGTCCTCGATGTGGACGTTGACCAGCCGGGGGGCCCAGCGGCGGATTACCTCGGGGATGGGCAATTCACCCTGGCACTGGAGGTGGCCGATATCCAGCGTCAGCCGCAGATTAGGGGCGTCGATCCGCCCGAGCAGCTCTTCATGGGCCCGCATCGAATCGACGAGCATCCCCGGCTCGGGCTCGAAACCGATGACGACCCCTTGCCCTGCCGCATAGTCGAGCACCTGTTGCAACCCCTCGACGAGACGGTCGAGGGCCTGCCGGCGGGAGACGGCATCGCGCAGCGCGCCCGACCAGAGCGAGACGCAATCGCTGCCCAGCCGCGCGGCGCAGTCGACGGCGTGCTGGTAGAACTCGATGCGCCGGGCGCGGGCGGCCGGATCGGGCGAGACCAGCGTCGGCTCGTGTTTGATTCTGGGGTCGAGGAGGAATCGGGCGCCGGTCTCGATCACCGAGCGCATGCCGAACCGCTCCAACAGCCGCCGCAGTCTGGCGAGTTGCTCTGCGAGGTCGGCCGCGCCCGGCGGCAGTGCGCCGTGATCAATGGTAATCGCCACGCTGCGATAGCCGATCTCGGCCGACAGCGTGACCGCGTCGCACAGGTCGTGGTGGGCCATGCCGTTGGTGTTGTAGCCGAGGAGCATGGGGGAGTGGATAGTGGAGAGTGGAGAGTGGAGAGTGGAGAGCGTGGGTCGTTTAGCGGCCGCCGGCACGGCGGCCTCCCGCGACGATCATGTTGGACCCTCACCCGTCCTGTAGCTTACGTCAACCGGATCCATCGCGCCAGCAACGCCGCCGGCAGGAGCAACAGGAGGATCATTGCTGCCCAAACGGGGCCGCGGACGGCGTAGCAGACGGCGGCGTCGAGGACCACCAGCCACAGGATACACAGTCTGACTACGGATTGCACCCGGGCGGCGGACGGCCCAATCACCGCCCGAAGGCACCGCCAGCCGATCACCGCCGCGAGGATCACCATCAGCGTGCCCCAGCGGACGGGCTGTTCCTTCGTCGGGGGGGCGAAGTTATCGCCCCAACTGGGAAATGAGGCCACCAAGGCGATGCCGAGGATCATCACGCCCGCGGCGGCTGCCAGGTGGAGGCGGCTGCTGCGGGCGGCCTCGGTGCGGGCGAACCAGGTGACCCCCGCGACGTAGGTGCCGATGCCGCCGGCGACCAGGCAGTGTTCGGCCTGCCAGGGACCGGCCGCCACGCTCATCCCCAACCAGACGTTCAGCATCCGGCAGCCACCCATCAGCAGCGGCCCAAGCGGCGTCCGCTTCAGATAGGCGTCGTACAGCAGGATGCACACCGCCAGCAGGCCGGCGACCAACCCGGGGCGGAGATGCCCCACCAAGACCGCGCACAACCAGGCGGGAACCATGCCGGAAAGCAGCAGCGCCCAGCCAAGCCGGCGCGCGGCGGCGACTGAGACACGGCCGGAAGGCAGCGGCCGCTCGGGACGTTGGCGGGAGTCGACCGCGAAGTCGAACAGGTCGTTCAAGACCACGCCCGACGCATAGAGCAGGCACGACGCGAGCAGCAGCAGCCCCAGCAGCCAAGCGTCTTCCGGCGCCCAAGCCAGGCGGACGAACAGAAATCCCATGGCCGCGTCGGCCATGGCCGTAAAGAGGTTGGGCAGCCGCACCAACTCGAGGTAGGCACGGACGGTTGTGCGCCGGCGGACATCGGCGGATGTGGGGTCAGTCACGCGTCTGTTTCCAGAACTCGTCGCGCATGGCCAGGATGTTCTCGGCAGGGACGTCGTATTGGATATTGTGCACCTGGGTGAAGATCAGCGGGGCACCGGACCCGAACTCTCGAAGCCGCCTGCGGACCTCCGCCCGCACCACTTCCGGATCGGAGGCATTCAGGGCGTGCTGGGTGTCGCACCCGCCGCCCCAGAAGGCGATGTCGCGGCCAAACTCTCGGACCAGGTCGGCCGGATTCATCCCGGCGGCGCTGACCTGGACGGGATTCAGCGCGTCGACGCCCATTTCGATCAGGAAGGGGATGAAGGCGGAGACGGCGCCGCAGGAGTGCATGACCACTTTCTTGCCGGCGGCCTTGATCCGGCCGACGGCCTCGGAGACGTAGGGGAAGATCATTTCCTTGTAGGTACCGGGCGAGATCATGCTGGTCTTCTGTGTGCCCAGGTCGTCGGTCAGCATGACGACGTCGAAGCTCTCGCCGAAGGCGGCCAGAAACGCGTCGATCCTGTTGAGGTAGACCTGGTGGAGCTTGGCCAACAGGGCATGGGCGAGGTCCTTGTCGGCAATCAAATCGACGAGGAATTGCTCGTAGCCTCGCATCAACATGCCGGCCTGGAGATAGTGCATCCTCCAGAGCGTGACGACCGCCCTGTCGGTGGCCTGGTATTGCCGGCGTGCTCTGGCGGCCAGGGCCTCCAACGGCTCGTCGTAGGTGTAGGAGAAGTCCCAGCCCGCGAAGAGGGCGTCGAAGCGGTCGAGCTCGGCCGCCGAGGTGATCTTGGCCAGGGGATTGCCGACCGGGTCGTGGTAGTAGGCGTCTGCCGCCCGCTTGGCATACACGACGCCCTGGGGGTTACGGACCAGCGAGGAGCCGTCGGGCAGGTCCTCGACGTCGAAGAGCTTGGGGACGATCAGATCGACGCCGAAAGGCGTGTTCCACGTCTTCGTCTCGCGTGATCCGAACCAGAGCGTCTCGACGTCTACGCCCAGCGCGTCCATCACGTCGGGGTCGGTCTGCGCGGCCAACTGGATCAGGCAGCCGCAGCGAATGGGGCCGTCCGCGAAACCCATCTGCCGGCGGAGCCGGTCGTAGGCGATGACGTGGACGCTCGAGCAGTCGGTGCCGCCGATGTCCAGCGGGATGCAGTCGGCGGGCTGCCGCTCGAGCGTGGCCAGGACGCGTTGGCGGCCGGTCATGGTTGATCTCCTGGAGTTCTCGAATTGGCTGCCGATCCCAAAGCTCCCCTCGCCCCGCTTGCGGGGAGAGGGGCCGGGGGTGAGGGGGAGGAAAAAGGGGACAGGTCCAATTTGTGCGAAGCCGGGCGCCAACCGAAGGTTGGTCGCGGGCCGTTCCGGCAAATTGGACCTGTCCCCTTTTTCCTGGAACGGGAGCTACTCGATCAGCGGCTGCAGGAACTCCCTCGCCTGGCGGCCGGCTTCGTCGGGATTGTCGATGTACGGGTACAGCTCGACGGTCATCCAGCCCCGGTAGCCAGTACCGGCAATCTCCCGCAGAGTGGCCCGCAAGTCAATCGCCCCATGGCCGGGAATCAGGTGGGCGTGCCGGCGGGTGGGGGCGATGTCTTCGAGGTGATAGTGCCTGGTGTGGGGCGCCATGCGGGCGATCCAGTCCTGCGGGTCCTGGCCGACGCAGAAGGCATGGCCGACGTCGAAGTTCAGCCCGATCCAGGGGGAATCGATCCGGGCGACGAACTCCAGGTACTGGTCGAAGGTCTCGATCAGCAGTCCGGGCTCGGGCTCGATCAGGAGGAACACCTCGAGCTGCTCGGCCACTTCGACACAGGGCATCAGCTCGTCGTAGAAGATCCGCGCGGCATCGCTCCAGGATTGTCCATCTTCGAGCGGGCCGCCCGGCTCGGTCTGGATCGAGGGGGCCCCCAGTTCCTTGGCCAGGGCCAAGGCCCGCTTGGTGTGCTCGCGGCGGATCGCCCGATAGTGCCGATCGGGCTCGATCCAGGAGGGATGCCAGTAAGGCTGCCGAGGATCGGCCACCGCGTTCATCATAAAGGCGTTGAGGTTCGAGATGCCCAGGCCGTGCTTTTCCAGACAGTCGCGGATGGCCCGTTTCTGCTCGTCCAGGAGCCCGGCGGGCCAGGCGTGCGGCACGTCGGCCAGGAGCTCCAGCCCGGCGTAGCCCAGCCGGGCAATCCGCGCGATGGCTTCTTCGACGGAGAAGTTCAAGTAGGCGTTGGAGCTGTAGGCGAGCTTCATGGGGGGGCAGGGGTCAGGGGCCAGGTTGAGAGTGGAGGGTTGAGAGTGGAGGGTTGAGGGTTGAGAGTTGAGGGTTGAGAGTTGAGGGTTGAGAGTTGAGAGTTGAGGGGTGGCGACTTCAGTCGCCACTAGCTGGCGTGGGGCTAGGTCGGGGATTTCGGATTTGGGATTGCGGATTGGGGATTGGAGTTATTCTTCATCCGTTTAGCGGGCGGGCTTGCCCGCCGCTTGGCGGTAGCATGTGCCGTGCTCTACTCCCAGCAAACGCGCCCGGGACCGCGCCAAGATAACGCTCGTGAGGCGGTGGCTGAATGCTATTGTGAGTACCTGCTGTGAAACTCGGATCCGCGATCGCCGGCGTTGATGGTGATCAGGGCCTTGAGGATCTCGGGGTCGATGTCCTCCCTGATCGAGTGCACAGTTCCGTCGGCGAAGACCGCGTTGGCCAGGCCGGGATGGGGACTGCGGATGCCGTATCCGGCAGGGTCGTTGATTCTGTAGCTCATCTGGGGCACGTTCAGGTCGCGGGGCTCCATCCAGTGGATGCCGGACTGGGAGCGCTCCGCGATCATGATGGTGTTGGACGTGCCGTCGGTGATTTCTCTAATCGTTCTGCCGTGAGGGCCGTCGGAGAAGGCGCCCGGACCGACGGCCATTAAGTAGGTTGCGTGCATTCCGTCCCCTTCCGATTCGCTGCGGCAACGATAGGTGGACTCGAACGTCACCATCCCGGAGGGCACATTGTGGGCCAGCGCGAGGTTGTTCGGGCTGTTCCAGGGTTCGTCGAAGCTGTATTCCTCGTAGAGTTGTTGTCCCTCAAGGTACGGCAGCAGTAACATCCGCCAACTGTGCATAGGCTGTCCGTGGCTGTCAGCGAGGTAAGCGGGAGGGAACAAACCGTGTCGATCATGATAATTGTGCATGGCGAGCCCGATGACCTTGAGGATCATAATGCAGTCTGCACGTCGTGCAGCTTCTTGGGCCTCGCGTACGGGCCACCACAGCAGCCCAGCACAAATGAGGAGCGCGCCCAGGACCAGGATGCAGCCCCGGTTGATGACCTTCCGCTTGTTGGAATACGGTTCGGGAGGACTCGACATGGTACGGTCTCCTCGAGTTGGCTGATTGACCCTTGTTCAACCCCAGCGGCCGCAGCCGCTGGGCGTTGGCCGCAGGTGGACACGCCGAATGCTACCATGAAACGGCGGGCAAGCCAGCCCGCTAAACGGATCGAGAATGACCCCAATCCCCTAGCACAAATCCCCAATCACTACTGTCCGGTTAAGCTCTCGGAGTTTTGATGCAAGGCTTGTGTGCTTAGGGCATTACAGACGCGCATGACTGTTTTCGATTTCAACTCGGGCATAGGCTGTAGCCATTTCCGGTCCACCATCATGGGGAAGGAGATGGCCGATGCATGTGGGGTAATTTGTCTTTGCTCAGATGATCGAATTCCTTGCGAAGTACGAGTTCCACAAGTGTGTTCGCTGATACCGGTGCAGTTTCCGGGTAGGCGAGTTCTCGTGCTTCGATCAGTTCCTTTGCAGGGCGTTTGCGCAGTTGACCTACCGCGAGAGCCTGCGCGACATCGAAACGTGTCTGCGCGTCATGGGGCCGAAGTTGTACCACGCCGGCTTTCGCGGCAAGGTTGCCCGGAGCACCTCGGCCGACGCCAACGAACGTCGCGAGTGGCGCATCTACGCCGACTTCACTCAGGTGCTGATTGCGATGGCTCAGAAGCTGTACGCCAACGACAGCTTCGCCGTGGAATTGGACGCGGCCGCTTACGCCTTCGATTCCACCACGATCGACTTGTGTTTGTCTCTGTTTCCTTGGACACGCTTTCGCCGACGCAAGGGGGCGGCCAAGTTGCACACGCTTGTCAACCTGCGCGGCAACATCCCGTGCTTTATCCACGTTTTCCACGGGAAAATGCACGATGTGACTGCCCTGGACTACCTGCTGCTGGAGCCCGGGGCCTTCTACATCATGGACCGCGGCTACATCGGCTTCGCTGGCTTGTATACCTTCACCCAGCAGATGGCGTTCTTCATCGTCCGCGGCAAACGGAATCTGGACTACGGTCGGCAGGCGTACCGGTCGGTCGACAAGTCGACTGGTTTGCGGAGCGATCAGAAGATCATTCTCAAAGGGCCCAAGACTGCGAAGCAGTATCCCGTCGCCCTGCGAAGGATC
>Ga0315291_10000702_pt1 | contig 44525 bp, 39 predicted proteins | sample YL17G12_20_MG_FD_203070 | JGI IMG/M metagenome (GOLD analysis project Ga0315291, IMG submission 203070) | Sediment microbial communities from Yellowstone Lake, YNP, Wyoming, USA - YL17G12_20 | ecosystem: Environmental > Aquatic > Freshwater > Lake > Sediment | place: USA: Wyoming | collected...
CGTCGCATCAGACATAGACACCAACAGCCGCCGCCCGGCGGCCGCCCTCGCTCAATTCTGAAGAGTGCTTCCCAGGTGAAACGTGTGCCTTACTTCATGCTAACACAATCAGGGCCGTGGGCTGTAGACCGGCCCGGATCATTCACCGCCGATGAACACGAATGAAGACGAATAAATGCGGATGCGGCTGAGTACCTGCCGGCGGTACAATGCCTCGTTCCCTTGTATTGAACAGAATGCTGGCTGGAGATTTTGACCGCAAACAGGCGATTGTCGTGGGCGCCATACTGGCCGCCTTCCTGGTCCTCAGCCTGGCCTGGATCTCGCTGCCCGGCCCGGACGCCGACGAAGCGCTCTTTGTCGCCGTCTGGTATCGGCACTCGCCGATGGCCATGTACATTGACGACATCCAGGTCGGCCACAGCAAGATCGTGACCATGGTGGGGTCTTACAACGGGGCGCTGAAGGGTTGGGTGTGGTCGCTGTTCTTCGCCGCCGGCCGGTCGGTGTACACGATGCGGGTGCCCGCGGTGCTGCTGGCCGCGGTAACCCTGGCGCTGTTCTACTGCTGGGCGCGGCGAGTGTATTTGCGGCGGACGGCGGCGGTGGCGCTGCTGCTGGCGGCGGTCGACCCCACCTATATCGTTTCTTCCCGCATCGACTACGGCCCGGTTGTGCTGCAGCGCCTGCTGTTGATGGCGGGGATTATGGCGGGGACTTCGTGGGCGCTGGGCCTGGCGCCGCCGGCCCGCCGCTGGAGCCGGCTGGCGGCCTCCGGCTTCTTCTTCGGCCTCGCGCTCTGGGACAAAGCCACGTTCGGCTGGTGCCTGCTGGCGCTGGCGGCGACGCTCTTGATTCTCTTCCCCGGGCAGGTGCGGCAGCGGCTCCGGCCCGCTTCCATCGCCGTGTTTGTGTTTTTCTTGTGCCTGGGGTCGCTGCCCCTGCTGCTCTACAACGCCCGCACCGCCACCCGCGGCACGCGGGAGGTCACCAACCTGGAATCGTTCGACGCCGCGACGTGGAACCTCAAGCGGGACAACTTCCGCCTGACGCTGAACGGCTACTACCTGTATGGCTCGATGGGTGGCGAGTCGATTGATCGCGGCGAAGCGGCCACCGTCCATGACACCGGCCAGCGGCTTCTGGACGCGCTGGGCTGGTTCGCCCCGGAGCGCGGCACCTGGCTGCCGTGGGCTCTGGCGGGAGCGGCGGTGGTGGGGGCGGCGGCGGTGTGGCGCCGGCGGCGGGCGGTTCTGTTTCCCCTGGTATTGTCGCTGCTGCACTGGATCGCGGTTTCCCTGACCCGGGGCGCCGGCGGACCGCACCACTTCACGCTGATCTATCCGTTTCCGCACCTGGGCATCGCCGTGGCGGGCGTCTGGCTGTGGGAGGAGTCGTCCCGGCTGCCGCGCGCCATCACCTTCGTGGCCCGCCGCGGGCTGGCCCTGGCGCTCGCGGCCGTCGTGCTGACTGAACTCTCTTATGATGCCCGCCAGTTGTCCGCCTTCCGGCAGATCCGCGGCCCCGGCATCTGGTCCGATGCCATCTACGACATTGCCCGGTATTTAAAAGCTCAACGCCCGGACCTGGTGGTGAACATGGATTGGGGCTTTGGCAACCCGCTGCTGTTCCTCACCGACGATCAGGTGCGGCAAAACGAGTTCTACTCGAAGATCGCGTGGGAGCCGCCTGAGAACCAGGCCGCCCAGGTTGAGGAGCTGGTGCCCCTGCTGTCCCAGCCGAACACCTTGTTTCTCACACACACCGATGCGTTCCTCTGTTTTCCGGCCACCAAGAAGGTGTTCGAGCAGGCCCTGACCAAGGCCGGCAAGCGGGCGCGCGTGGTGCGCCGCTTTTACCAGGGCACCGGGGAGGCGGTGGCGCAGTTGGTTCGCGTCGAATAGCGGCGGGGCAGCCGTAGGTTTCAGAAGCGGCTCGCGGCTGGAGGCCCACGACTGGGAACAAGTCGTCAGCCGACAGCCGACAGCCCAAATCGGGTAGAATCGGCGTGCTGTTTGGAAGCACGGGAGGTTACGTCATGGTTCAATCGTCACTGACCCGGCGGTCGTTTCTGGGCGCTGCCGCGTCCGCCAGCCTGCTTGGCGGGCGCAGCGCCAACGACCGCATGGCGATCGGCCTGATCGGCACCGGGGGGCGCGGGCAAAGCCACGTCCGCGACCTGGTGCGGCTGAAAGACCGCAACATCGCCATCACCGCCATCTGCGACGTCTACCGGCCGAACCGCGAAAAAGCGGCTGCGCTGGCCGAGCAGGGATTCGGCATCAAGCCCAAGACCACCACCAACTACAAGGAATTGCTGAGCTGGAAGGACGTGGATGCCGTGGTCATCGCCGCGCCCGACTTCACACACAGCGTCATGCTGAAGGCCGGCGTGGAGGCGGGCAAGGACGTCTACGTGGAGAAGCCGTTCGGCACGGTTTTCAGCGAGGCCAAGGCCGCCTACCTGGCCGTCAAGAAAGGCAAGCAGGTGGTGCAGGTGGGCACCCAGAAGCGCAGCGAGGGGAATTTCGTGGCCGCCGCCGCGCAGGTCCGCTCCGGCGTCCTGGGCAAGGTCACGCGCGTCGAAATGGCCGTCAATTTCCAGGAGCCCCGCTGGCGCCGCGCCAACGAGAAGATCGACCCGGCCGATGTCGATTGGAAGATGTTCCAGTTGGACGGGCGCATCACCCGCGGTTTCGACCAGCGCCTGCTGCGCGAGTGGCAGCTCTTCCCCGAGACCACCAACGGCATCCCGGGCCTGTGGATGAGCCACTTCATCGACCTGGTGCCCTGGTACCTGGACGACCCCTACCCGGCCGGCGCGGTGGCCAACGGCGGCGTGTTTCTGTGGAAAGACGGCCGCAAGACGTCGGACGTCTTCTATACGCTGCTCGACTACCCGAAAGAGTTCCTGGTGAGTTTCTCGATGACGCTTACCAACACCGCCGGCTCCCGCAACCTGTGGTGCGGCACCCGCGGCACGCTCGACGCCGAGAAATGGACCATTTCCGGCGAGGGCAGCAGGGAAAAGGACAAGATCCAGTCGGAGAGCAAGATCGCGCCGGAGGAAAAAATCAGCTCGCACATGGAGAATTTCCTGGAGTGCGTGCGCAGCCGGCAGACGCCGCGGGCCGACGTGCAGGCGGGCTTCTCTCATGCCGTGGCCGGCATCATGTCGTCCGAAGCGCTGGCCAGGGGCCGCCGCGTTCGGCTCGATCGGGACAAGCTGGAATTGGTGTAAGGGACGGCCGACGGCTGACGGCTGACAGGAAGACCTGGCCGACAGCCGTCAGTCGAAAGCCGTCAGCCGGTTTTCCCTCCGTGTCTCCGCGATGAGATAGAGGTGTAGGTATATGAAGATCGCGCTACTGGGCCTTGGCTTCATGGGCAGCACGCATGCCAAAGCGTGGCTGAGCATACCGGGCGCCGAACTGGCCGCCGTGATGGACCAGGATGAACAGCGCCTTTCCGGCGACCTGAGCGGCATCCAGGGCAACATCGGCGGGCCGGGCGAGCGCCTGGATTTCTCCGCCGTCCGCCGCTACCGCACCTTGGAGGAGGCGGTGGGCGACCCGCAGGTGGAAGCGGTGGATGTCTGCCTGCCCACGCACCTGCACGCCCCGGCGGCCCTGGCCGCTTTGCGCGCCGGCAAGCACGTGCTGCTGGAAAAGCCGATGGCCCTGGACGGGGAATCGGCCGACGGGGTGATCGCCGAGGCCGGCCGGCAGCGCCGCACGCTGATGGTGGCCCAGGTGTTGCGCTTCATCCCCGCTTACCGCGCGCTGATCGAGCTGCTCAAGAGCGGGCAGCTCGGCCCGGTGCGCTCGGCGTTTTTCCGGCGCCGTTGCGCGGCGCCCACCTGGGGACCATGGGAGTTTGACTCCGCCAAGAGCGGCGGCGGCATCTTCGACCTGCTGATCCACGACATCGACATGTGCCTGCACCTATTCGGTCCCCCGGAAGCCGTGTCGGCCAGTGGCCATGAGGACCTGGCCGGCGGCATCGACTCCATCCTGGGCCAGCTTCACTACCGGGGCATCGGCTTTGTCGCGGTCACCGGCGGCTGGCACCATGTCGGCGGCTATCCGTTCTCGATGGAGTTCACCGTGGTCGCCGATGGAGGCACGGTCGAGTACAGTTCCGCGGGACGGCCGCCCACCCTGTACCGGGCCGGCGGCGCCGCCGAACCGCTCGTGGCCCAGGACCCGGGCGACTGGTACCGGGCCGAGATCGAGTACTTCCATCAGTGCTGCCTGGCCGGGCGCGCCCCCGATCTGTGCCCCCCCGCCGAGTCAGCCGGGGCCGTCAAGCTGACGCGCCTGCTGGTCGATTCCCGCGGCAGGAAAGGAGAGAGGATTACATGCAACCTGTGAGAGAGCTGGAAATCGGTGTGATGTTCTGGGCCGGGCGCGACCCGGCCGAAACCATCCGGGAGCTGAAGGATGCCGGCGCGCGCTGCGGCCAACTAGGCGTGCCGGGCGACTTCGCGCTCGACGCGGCCGCCACCGCCGCCTGGAAGAAGGCCATCGAGGCCGAAGCCTTTCCGCTGGTCACGGTCTTCGCGGCCTATATAGGTGAAAGCTACGCCGACATCCCGACCGTGCAGCAGACCGTCGGCCTCATTCCCGCCGCCACACGGGCCCAGCGCGAGAAGCGGACCCTGGAGATCGGCGATTTCGCTGCCGCCCTCGGCGTTCCGGCCATCGCTCTGCACGTGGGCTTCGTTCCCGAGGACCAGTCGGACCCTGATTACGTGGCCGTGCGCGAGATGGTCCGCCGTGTTGCCGACCATGCCGCCTCTCACGGCCAGGTATTCGCCCTGGAGACCGGGCAGGAGCCGGCGCCGGTTCTGCTGCGCTTCATCGAGGATGTCGCGCGGCCCAACATCCGCATCAATTTCGATCCCGCCAACATGGTCCTTTACGGCAGCGGCGACCCGATCGAGGCCCTGGGGCTGCTCGGCTCCTACGTGGTCTCGGTGCACTGCAAGGACGGCGACTGGCCGCCCAAAGAGAAGCCCGGAGCGCTGGGGACCGAGCGCCCGCTCGGCCGCGGCTCAGTGGGGATTCCCCGGTTCATCGCCAAGCTCAAAGAGGTGGGCTACAAGGGAGCGCTGTGCATCGAGCGCGAGGTGGAGGACCGCGAGGAGCGCATGCGCGACGTCCGCGCCGCCGCGGCCATGCTGGAGCGCCTGCGGGCGTAGGTCAGGGCGGAAACCATGAAAAAGGCGAGCGCGCGTCTCGCGCGCCGGACGTAGCGCAACCGGCGCATCCGCATTTGCGTCTGTTCTAATGCCGCGGGTTTATACTAAAGCCAGGCTTATGCTCCGACGCCATCCGATTGCCGGAACGTCTTCCCTCCTGCTCCTGCTGGCCGTGGTCGCCGCCCTGGCAACCGCGCAGCAGCCGGCTGCCCAGCAGCCGCCGGCGCAGAAGGGAACGAAGGACGACCTGTACCGGTTCAGCGTCGAGACCCGGCTGGTGGTGCTGCACGCCACCGTGCTGGACAAGGACAAGCACCTGGTCACCACCCTGTCCCGCGACCACTTCCAGGTGTTTGAGGACGACGTGCAGCAACGCATCCGCGATTTCAAGCGCGAGGACATCCCCATCTCGGTCGGCATCCTGGTGGACAACAGCGGCAGCATGCGCGACAAGCGGCGCAAGGTGGAGACGGCCGCGCTGACCTTCGTGCGCACCAGCAACCCGGCCGACGAGGTCTTCATCGTCAACTTCAACGACGAGGCATTCCTCGACCAGGACTTCACCGCCAACATCGACCAGCTCAAGGAAGGGCTGGAGAAGATCGACTCGCGGGGGGGAACGGCCTTCTTCGACGCCATCCAGATGTCGATCGATCACCTGAAAGAGGGGGCGCGAAAGAGCAAGAAAGTGCTGCTGGTGGTGACGGACGGTGAAGACAACGCCAGCCGCATGAATCTGGAAGAACTGCTGAAGTACGTGCACCGGTCCGAGGTGGTCGTCTACACGGTCGGGCTGCTGGGCGAGGAGAACCGCCGGGCCGCCAAGCGGGCCCAGAAGGCCATGGGGGACATCTCGGAGGCCACCGGCGGGCTGGCCTTCTTCCCCAAGGACGTGAATGAGGTTGAAGGGATCGCCACCAAGGTGGCCCACGATATCCGCAACCAGTACGTTCTGACCTACACGCCCAGCCACCCCAACGACGGCAAGTTCCACTCCGTGGCCGTCAAGGCCGCCGCCCCGGGCATGGGCAAGCTGTTCGTCCGCACCCGCACCGGCTACTATGCCAACCCGCCGTCCACCGCGGCTTCCTCCGCCCGCCCGCCGGAGTAGGACCGCCCGCGCCTTTGGACTTTAAACTTTGAACGTTGGACTTTAAACTCTTCCTGAATGCTGGCACGATTGCGGTTTCTGTGGACAGCGACAGCGGGCTACCGCCTGCGACCCTGGCGCAGCCCTTATCTGCGCTGGCGGATCGAGACCTATTCCGGCATGAGGGCCGAGGAGATCGGCTTTCGGGAATTCTGGCGTTTCGTGTGGCGCGAGCGCGGGCGGCTGTGGCGGTTCCTGGCCTGGGTTGCGGAAATGGAAAAACTGCGAAAGTGAACCACAAAGACACAAAGAACATAAAGAGCACGAAGACGCCGTCTTTGTGTTTCTTCGTGTTCTTGGTGCCTTTGTGGTTCAAAAGAAACTGAACGAACAGGAACTGTACGATTATGCGGTGAAGAGGCTGGCGGCGCGGGCCTACTCCATCGCCGAGATGCGCCGGCGGCTGGACCAGCGGGCCCGGAGCCGCCCCGAGGCGCACGCCGTGCTGGCCCGCCTGAAGGACCACGGCTATCTGAACGACGAGCGCTTCGCCCAGAGCTACGCTTCCGCCCGGCTGGAGAACCAGCAACTCGGCCGGGTCCGCGTGGTCAGCGACCTGCGCCTGCGCCTGGTGGCGCCGGAGGTGGCCGAGCGCGCGGCCCGCAAAGCCTATGAGGGAGTGGCGGAAGCCGAGCTGCTGCGCGCGCATCTCGCGCGGCGGCTGCGCCGCCGGTCTCCGCCCGTCGAGCCGCGCAAGCTGGCCTCGCTGTACCGCGCCCTGCGCCGCGCCGGCTTCTCCCACGGCGGCGTGCTGGCGGAGCTGCGCCGCCTCCGCGCCGACCCCGAGGTCCTCGAAAAGCTGGAGACGGAAGAGGACGGAACCGGAAGAACCACCGAAGAAAGTTGAACTGCCGGCCGGCGGCAGACCTACAGCCCCAGGCTGCTCCACAAGGCGTCGATACGCGCCTTCACCTCCGGCGACATGCGAATCTCTTCCGGCCACTCGCGTGTGTGGCCCTCGCCGGGCCATTTCCGGGTGGCGTCCACGCCCATCTTGGAGCCGTAATTGGGCAGCCGGCTGGCGTGGTCCAGCGAATCCATGGGGCCCAGCGTGAATTGAATATCGCGCTCCGGGTCGATGTGGTTCAGCGCCTTCCAGGCCACCTCCTCCGGGTCCTGCACGTTCACATCCTCGTCCACCACCACCAGGCACTTAGTGAACATGGCCTGGCCCAGCCCCCAGATGGCGCTCATCACCTTGCGGGCCTGGCCCGGGTAGGACTTGCGCATGGAAACAATCATCAGGTTGTGAAACACGCCGGCGGCCGGCATCGAGACATCGACGATCTCCGGCAACTGCAGCTTCATCAGCGGCAGGAAGATGCGCTCGATGGCGTGCCCCATCCAGTAGTCTTCCATGGGCGGCCGGCCGACGATGGTGGCCGCGTAAATGGGATCGCGGCGGTGGGTGATGCAGGTGACGTGGAACACCGGGTAGGAGTCGGCCGGCGAATAGTAGCCGGTGTGGTCGCCGAAGGGCCCTTCGGTGCGCAGCTCATCCAGGCGCACGTGCCCTTCCAGAACGATCTCGCTTGCGGCCGGCACCTCCAGGTCCACCGTCTCGCAGGGCGTCATCTCCACCGGCTTCTGGCGCAGGAACCCGGCGAAGAGCATCTCGTCGATGTCCGGGGGCAGCGGCGTGATGGCTGAGAACGTCACCGCCGGGTCGCCGCCGATGGCCACGGCCACCTCCATGGTCTGCCGGCCGGCGGCGGCGGCGCGCCGCCAATGCTCGGCGCCGTGCTTGTGCACCTGCCAGTGCATGCCGGTCGAGCGGGCGTCGAACACCTGCATGCGATAGCAGCCCGCGTTTCGCTTGCCGGTTTCCGGATGGCGGGAGAAGACGATAGGAAGGGTGATGAACCGGCCGGCGTCGTTCGGCCAGCACTGCAGCACCGGAAACTCGAGGATCGAGAACCCCTCCCGCCGCACCACCTCTTTGCACGGCCCGCGGCTGACCTGGCGCGGAAAAAAGGCCCCGATCTCGGCGAGCTGGGGCAGCATCTTCAGTTTTTCCAGCAGGCCCTGCGGCGACTTGAAATCCAGGTACCGGCAGAGGCGCGCGGCCACCTGCTCGATCGAGTCCACTTCCAGCGCCAGGTTCATCCGCCGCTCCGAGCCGAAGGCGTTGATCAGCACGGGCACGGCGCAGCCCTTTGGTTTTTCAAACAGCAGCGCCGGTCCGCCGCCCTTGCTGACGCGGTCGGTGATCTCGGTAATCTCCAGCACCGGGTCCACTTCGGCCGCGATGCGCTTCAGCTCGCCAGCGTTCTCCAGCGCGCGGATGAAGGCGCGCAAATCGTCATAGGCCATGCTGGGATTGTAAGTCAGGGAAGCGCGGAGTCATAGCGGCCCAGTTGCGCCGTTTTTTAATGGTTTCCGGGGCGTTTACGGCGCCAGCACCGCGGCGCCGCGCACGGCATCGTTCTTGAGCTGGTTGAGGGCGCGGTTGGCGTCGCGCAGCTCGAACAATTGCACCTCGGTGTGAATCGGGATTTCGGCGGCCACGCGCAGGAAATCGGTGCCGTCCTGCCGGGTGTTGTTGGCCACGCTGCGAATCACCCGCTCCTGGTACAGCCAGCGGTACTGGAGCGCCGGGATGTCGCTCATGTGGATGCCGCCCAGCACCAGGCGGCCTCCCTTGCTGAGCGCCTGCAAGGCGGGCGGCACCAGCTCGCCGGCGGGCGCGAAAATAACGGCGGCATCGAGCCGGGCCGGCGGCGCTTCTTGGGCCCCGCCGGCCCACACCGCGCCCAGCTCGCGCGCCAGCCGCTGGTGGCGCTCGTCGCGCGTGCAGGCATACACTTCCACGCCCCAGTGCCGCGCCACCTGGATGGCCACGTGGGCGGCCGCTCCGAAACCGTAAAACCCCAGCCGGTGGCCCGCCTGGAGCTCCGCCAGCCGCAAGGCCCGAAAGCCGATGATGCCCGCGCACAGCAGCGGCGCCGCCTGCTCATCGGCGAAGCCATCGGGAATGGGATAGACGAAGGCTTCGGGCGCCAGCGCGTATTCGGCAAACCCGCCATCCACCGTCCAGCCGGTGAAGACCGGGTCGTCGCACAGGTTCTCGCGGCCCGACCGGCAGAATTCGCAAGCCCGGCAGGTCCGGTGCAGCCAGGGAATGCCCACCCGCACGCCGGCGGAAAACCGGGCCGCCCGTTTGCCCAACTTGTCGATCACCCCGACCACTTGGTGCCCGGGGATGATGGGCGATTTGCGCGCCGCCAGTTCTCCCTCGATCACGTGCAGGTCGGTGCGGCACACGCCGCAGGCGCGCACCCGCACGCGCACCTGGTCGTCGCGCGGTTCCGGCGCGGCCACCTCGCTGTACTCGAGCGGATTCGTTTCAATCGGCGCGGGTGAGCGAAGCAAGCACGCCTTCATCTTTCCCTCTTCCCTTCGTGCCTTTGTGTCTTGGTGTCTTTGTGGTTAACCTATCTCCGGTCGGGATTCACGATGATCTGGCGCTCGTAGCGCAGATCCACCGACTGGATCTTCTTGAATTGCTGCCGCCACTGGGCGATGTGGGCCAGATAGGTGCGGTAGCGGGGCAGGAAGTTGCTGTTGCCCAGATGGACCAGCACGGCGTCGTGGGCGTCGCGGCCGGCCACCAGGATGCGCGCGTCCTCCGGATCGCTCAGGTCCACTTCGGAAATGTCCAGGCTGTAATGGCCGCCATCGCGGTCCAGGTCTTCGATCAGCGCCAGGTAAACCCGCATGCGGTCGCGGCGCGCCTCCAGCGTGTCGCGCTCGCTGAAGCCGGTGACGATGGGGAAAGTGAAATTGGCGCGCGCCGGCCGCTCCAGCACCACTCCCTGGCCGTCGATCAGCGCCAGCCCCGTGGCCGTCTTGATGAAGGCCACCGGCACGCGCTCCCGGACCCGCACCCGAATGAGGCCGGGCCAGACCCGCGCCACCGCGGCCGACTCGATCCACGAGATTTCCTCCAGCATGACCCGCCGGCGTTCCAGCGGAATGCGGAAGATGCTGCGGCCCACGTCGCCGGCGAATTTCTCGGCGATCTGCCGGGAGCTGACGTAGTTCGACCCTGCGATCTCCAAATGCTTGGTGGAGAAAGCAAAGAGCGGGTCATCGAGCCCGAAGCGCACCGCGCGCCAGGCCGCCAGGCAGACCACGGCGAGCGCCGCCATCACCAGCAGCACCTTCTTCAGCCCCGCCGTGGTCCGGCGGTTCAGCCGGCTGCGGCGCACCTCGGGCTGCCGTTGGCGGCGCAGGTACGGCGAATCTTCGACATCGAGAACGCGGTCGTCGTCCTCTGGCATAGGTTCACGGTCCGGCGGCCGTTTGCGCGCTCAGTCCTTCGAGAATCGCATCGGCCAGTTGATTCACATTGCCGGCGCCCAGCAGCAGGATGGCGTCCCCCTCCTGCGCGGCGGCCACCATCCGCTCGACGGCCTGCCCGGCCTCCGGCAGGTATTCTACCGCGGGGTGCCCGGCTTCGCGCACCTTGCCGGCCAGTAACTCCGCTGTGACACCCTCGATCTTCGGTTCACTGGCCGCGTAAATGTCCAGCATCCACAGCCGGTCGCATTGCGCGAAGCAGGTGGCGAACTCGCGCATCAGGAAATGGGTGCGGGTGTAGCGGTGCGGCTGGAACAGCACCAGCACGCGGCGGAAGCCGCAGTCGCGGGCGGCGGCGAGCGTGGCGCGGATCTCGGTGGGATGGTGGCCGTAATCGTCGATGACCGTGACGCCGCGCGCCCTGCCGCGCACCTGGAACCGCCGGTCCACGCCGCTATACCCAGCCAGCCCCTCGGCGATGGCGCGCGGCTCGGCGTTCAACTCCATGCCCACCAGCACCGCGGCCATGGCGTTGTAGACGTTGTGGAGGCCCGGCACGCGCAGCGTGAACTTGCCCAGTTCCCGGCCCCGGAACCGCAGCGTGAATTCGCTCTGGAAGGCGCCGCGGGCAATGTCGCCGGCCACCAGGTCGGCCGGCGTCTCTATTCCATAGGTCAGGACGCGCTTGTTGAGCCGCGGCAGGATATCGCGGATGTTCGGCTCATCCAGGGCCAGCATCACCGCGCCATAGAACGGCACCCGGTGAGCGAATTGCACATAGGCCTCCTGGATGGCCGCCAGGTCCTTGTAATGGTCCAGGTGCTCGCGGTCGATGGTGGTGATGACGGCCAGGATGGGCGCCAGGTGCAGGAACGAGCCATCGCTCTCGTCCGATTCCACAACCATGAGGTCGCCGGTGCCCAGCCGGGCGTTGCTGCCGATAGCATCCACGCGGCCGCCCACCACCACGGTGGGGTCCAGCCCGGCGTGCTGCAGGACGGCGGCGATCATCGAGGTGGTCGTGGTCTTGCCGTGCGAGCCGGCCACCGCGATCCCGTACTTGAGCCGCATCAGCTCGGCCAGCATCTCGCCCCGCGGGATCACGGGGATCTGCAGGCGATGCGCCTCGACCATTTCCGGGTTGTCGCGCGGGACGGCGGAGCTGGTGACCACGATGTCGGCGCCGCGCACGTTCTCCGCGCGGTGCCCTTCGTAGACCCGGGCGCCCAGCTTTTCCAGGCGCGCGGTCAGCGGCGAGCGCCGCAAATCCGAACCGCTAATCGAGCCGGGGCGGATCGACAGCAGGATTTCGGCGATCCCGCTCATGCCGATCCCCCCGATCCCGATGAAATGAATATGCTGCGCTTTAAAGAACAAGAGCCCTCCCGAAACAGCCAACTGATTGATTTTACATTTAACGCCAGATCTCCAAGCGCGAAAACCACCCGGTTGTCACACCGCCGCCACATGGGGCGCGAAGAATGGGCCTGGCATTCAACCGAGGGGTGGTAGACTAATAAGCTGGGACCGGCAGTGCAGAACGCCTGACTCGGCAACGACGAAAGAACCGCAGGGGAACTGGGCTTTCCGCCGTTTCGTCTAATGGGTCGGGTATGAAAAAAGTGAAGACGACTATGGCACCGGCTGTCACAGATTTCACACGACTTTTGGAAGGCGTACCTCCTGGCGCATGGGTGGCTCTGTCCCATGACGAGGGCCGCGTGGTAGCCTTTGCTGCGGAAATGAAGGAAGCCGTTGCGAAGGCCCACGAGGCTGGTGAGCCGAATCCGGTCATCCTGCGCGTGCCGCATGTCGCGACCGCCCTGGCATTGTGAGGGCGCTCTGAATGTGGCGCCAAATCCCCTATTCCTCGTTTCACACCCCGCCCGATGCTCCATTTCCAAACGGTCACATTGCTCTTCGCCCACAGGAAAAAGCTGTTTCTGATCGAAACGGATGACCCCACGAAGCCATAGGGCATGGCTGCGCCCTCTCAAACTGTGAACAACCGCGTACGTATCAATTCCCTGTTATAATACGTATCAGATGTCAAAGTTGACCTTGAGCGTTGATGCAGCCGTTGCCGCCCGCGCCAAGCGGTATGCGAGACAGCGCGGCGTATCCGTGTCTCGGATGGTGGAGGCGTATCTGAGATCGGTTTCCGAGCCTGCCGCGACACGCGATATGCCTCCAATTCTGCGGTCCCTTCGTGGATGCCTCAAGAAAGCCGATTTGGAAGCATACAGGCGGCACTTGACCGAGAAGTACCGATGACCAAGGTCTTGGTGGATGCCAATGTGATTCTGGACGTTCTGCTGGACCGGCAGCCTCACGCCGGGGCGAGCGCAGCAGTGTGGGCGGCGATCGAAACGGGGCTTGCCGAAGGGCTTTTGGCCGCACACGCAGTGACGACAATTCACTACCTGCTCCGAAAGGAACTGGGCGCGGCCAAAGCCAGGCGCACCCTGGCGGCGATTCTCCGGGTATTCGGCGTGGCCACGGTGGATGGAGCAGTTGTCCGGGAAGCGCTCCATTTGGCCTCACCTGATTTCGAGGATTCCGTTACTGCATCCGCTGCGCAGCTTGCCGGCTGTGATTTCATCGTGACCCGGGACCCAAGAGGATTTCACGGTTCCCCCGTCCGGGTGCTCACGCCCGAAGCCGCCGCTCCCCTCTTCGCCAAGGCGTAACTGTGGGGCAGTCGCGCACGGAGTGTCTTTGCCTGGGCGTTATAGACTCATTCCCATCCGCAGATTACGCAGAGGGTCCGGCGCCGGCGGCCGCCTGCTCCAGCACCTCGACGATGCGCTGGGCGGCGCGGGGGCGGGCTAGGGCGCGCGACCGCTCCTCCATTTCGTTCAGCTTCGGCAGGGTCTCGGCGACGGCGTCGAACAGGCGGCGGCCGGTCAACTCGGCATCGAGAATCACGCGGGCCGCGCCGGCGCGCTCCAGCGACTGCGCGTTTCTTAACTGGTGGTTGTCGGCGGCGAACGGAAAGGGAACCAGGATGGCGGCCTTGCCCGCCGCGGTCACTTCGGCGAGCGTGCTGGCGCCCGAGCGGCAGATCAGCAGATCGGCGGCGGCAAAGGCCGCCGGCATGTCGTCGATGAACGGCAGCACCTGCGCTTGCCCGGAGATCCCGCACTTCTCGAACGCGGCCTGCGCTTCACGGAAATCCTTCTCCCCGGTCTGGTGAATGAAGCGCACGTCCAGCCCCGAGGAGGCAAACAGCGGCAGACTCTCGATCACCGCGCGGTTGATGCTGCGCGCCCCCTGGCTGCCGCCGGAAACCAGCAGCGTGATGGGCGGCGGGTGAGGCTTCCGCGGGACCTGGAAGAACTCGGCCCGCACCGGCACCCCTACGACTTCCACCCGCGTTGCGGGGAAATACCGCGCCGCCTCCGGAAACCCGACCAGCGCCCGGGTGACAAACGGTGCCACGCAGCGGTTGGCAAAGCCCGGGGCGGCGTTCGGCTCGTGGACCACGATGGGAACATTCCGCATGGCGGCCATAAACAGCACCGGCCCCGAGGCATAGCCGCCCACGCCGTAGACCACATCCGGCTGAAACGAATCGAGGATGCAGCCCGATTGCCAGAAGCTGTAAGGAAGCCGGAACAGGGTCGCCGCTTTCTGCAGAAGCCCCACGCGCTTCAGCGCCCCCACGTCGATGGTTTCGAGCGGCAGGCCGTGCCGAGGCGCCAGCCGCGCCTCCAGCCCGCGCGCCGTGCCCACCAGCAAGATCTGATCGTGGCCGCGGCGGCGCAACTCGGCGGCTACGGCCAGCGCGGGGATCACGTGGCCGCCGGTGCCTCCGCCGGCAATGATGGTCCTCATACGAGCTATCAGCTTTCAGCTAGCTGCTAGCTGATAGCTAAAAGCTGCCAGCTATTCAGCATATTGCGTGATGTTCAGCAGCACGCCCATGGCCAGCAGGTTGAACAGCAGCGAGCTGCCGCCATAAGAAATGAACGGCAGCGGAATGCCCTTGGTGGGCATGATGCCGATGACCACGCTGATGTTGATGAAGGCCTGGGCGACGATCATGAGCGTCAGGCCGGCGGCCAGAAACTGCCCGAACAGGTCGGGAGCGCGCAACGAGGCGGCCAGACCGCGCCACAGGACCACGCCGAAACAGGCGACCACGGCGGCCGCGCCGATCAGGCCCAGTTCCTCGGCCGCCACGGCGAAAATGAAATCGGTATGCGGCGCCGGCAGGTAAAAGAGTTTCTGCCGGCCCTGCATCAGCCCCAGCCCGCCCAGCCCCCCGGTGCCCACCGCGATCAGCGACTGGATCATGTGGAAGCCCTTGCCCTGGGGGTCGGCATAGGGATCCAGGAACCCCTCCACGCGTTTCCAGCGATACGGCACGCGCATCACCAGGAGGTAGAAGAGGGGCACCGCGGCCACTACCGGCGCTAGAAAATAGCGGAGGCGCAGCCCGGCCAGAAAAAACAGGCCGCAGGCCACGAACACGACGGTCGCGGCAGTTCCCAGGTCCGGTTCCCGAACGATCAGCGCGGCAGCCGTTCCTACCACCAGGCCGGCGGGCAGCACCGTGTGCAGCAGGTCGTTCACCGATGCGATCCGGCGCTCCAGGAACCAAGCCAGAAACACGATCAGCACCGGCTTGGACAGCTCCGAGGGCTGAAACGAAACCGGGCCCCACCGGAACCAGCGGTGCGTGTTGTGCGTCCGGTCGGCGAACAGGACCAGGACCAGCAGGGCCAGCGAAACCGAAAGCGCCAGGAAGACGAACGCCGGGTGGCGGTAATGCCGGTAATCCACCCGCATGACCATCAGCATCGCCACCAGTCCGGCCACCGCCCACACCAGTTGGCGCATCAGGAACACATAGGCGCTGCCGAACTGCTCGCTGGAAATCACGGCCGAGGAGCTGAACACCATCACCAGCCCAAACACCACCAGGGCCAGCGTGGTGACGAACAGGATGCGGTCGGAGTGGAGGCGCTTCGCCATGCGAGTTAAGAGTGAAGAGTTAAGAGTTAAGAGTTGAGGGCCATGAGATTGAATTCTTCATTCTTAACTCTTAACTCTTCACTTCACGGCCGAGCCGTCAGCCCGGCGACAAGTTCCTTGAACACCCGGCCGCGGTGTTCGTAATTCTGAAATTGATCGAAACTGGCGCAGGCCGGCGCCAGCAGCACCACGTCGCCGGCGCGGGACAGCCGGAACGCTTCGCGCACGGCGGCGTCGAGCGTGCCGCTGCGCACCAGCGGCACGGCCTCACCCAGGTGTCCGGCGATCTTATCGGCGGCCGCACCGATCAGCAGTGCGTAACGCGCCCGCCGCGCCAGCAGGGGGCGGAGCGGGCGGTAATCGCTGCCCTTGTCCTGGCCGCCCAGGATCACCAGCAGGTTGCCGGGGAAGGCTTCGATGGCCTTAATGGTGGCATCGACGTTGGTGGCCTTCGAGTCGTTGTAAAACTCGACGCCGCCCACCGTGGTCACGTATTCGAGGCGGTGCTCGACGGCGCGGAAAGCGCGCACGCCGGCCTGCACCAGTTGCTGATCGGCGCCCAGCAGGGCGGCGGCGCACACGGCGGCCAGCACGTTTTCCACGTTGTGCGCGCCTTTCAGCGGGATCTCATTGACGCTCAGCATGGTCTGGGTCCACAGGCGCGGATCGGGGCCGGACAGCGGCCCGCGGAACACCACGTCGCCGTCTTCCACGAACGTTCCCGCTTCTACTTCTTCCGCGCGGCTGAACCAGAAGACGCGGGCGCGTGTCCGGCCGGCGAAGTTCCGGCAAACCGCATCGTCGGCGTTCAGCACCGCGAAATCGGCTTCCGTCTGGTTGGCGAAAATACGGCTTTTGGCCGAGGCGTAGCCTTCGAACGTGGCGTGGCGGTCGAGGTGATCGGGAGTCACATTCAAGACCACCGCCACGTGCGGGCGGAACTCGCTGATGGTCTCGAGCTGGAAGCTGGACAGCTCCACCACGTGGATGGTTTCCGGGCGCGAGCTGGGGATGAAGGCGGTGAGCGGGGAGCCGATGTTGCCGCCCACCGGCGCGTGAAACCCCGCGCTCTCCAGGATCTGGCCGGCCAGCGCCGTGGTGGTTGTCTTTCCGTTGGACCCGGTAATGCCGAGAATGCGGCCCTTGAGAAACCAGGAGGCCAGCTCCACTTCACCGATGACGGCGACGCCGGCTTCGCGGGCCGCCGCCAGCTCCGCAAGATCGGCCGGAACGCCGGGACTGACGACCACCAGGTCCTGCGCGGTGAAGGTCGCGCAGGTGTGGCCGCCGCTTTCCAGTTTCACCTCGCCGGCCAACTCGCGGGCTTCCGGCAATTGTTCGAGCGGCCTCTTGTCGGAAAGTGAAACGCGCGCGCCCTGCTCAAGCAGGAAGCGGGCCGCGGCGATGCCGCTCTTGGCCGCGCCCACCACCAGCACCCGCTTGCCGCGCAGGTCCATGCGCATGACTTCCTTATTTTCTCACCACCAAGACACAAAGAACACCGAGACACACACACTCTTCGTGGAAGCAGGTGCGCTTTGTGCCTTTGTGGTTACTCTGCCGTTCAGCGCAGCTTCAGGGTGGCCAGGGCGAACAGCGCCAGCACCAGGCCGGCGATCCAGAAGCGGATGATGACCTTGGATTCGCTCCAGCCCAGCAGCTCGAAGTGGTGGTGCAGGGGGGCCATGCGAAAGACGCGCTTCCCGCGCAGCTTGAAGGAGCCGACCTGCAGCATCACCGAGAGCGCCTCGGCCACGAACACGCCGCCCACCAGCGGCAGCAGCAGCTCCTGCTTGATGAGCACGGCGATGGTGCCCACGGCGCCGCCCAGGGCCAGCGAGCCCACGTCGCCCATGAAGAGGTCGGCGGGGTGGGCGTTGTACCAGAGAAAACCGAGGCTGGCGCCCACCATGGCCCCGCCGAAAATCGTGATCTCGCCGACACTCGGCAGGTACTGGATCTCCAGGTAGCGGGCGAAACTGGAGTGCCCAGTGACGTAGGCCATGGCCGTCAGCGCGCCGGCCGCGATAATGATCAGGCCCGCGGCCAACCCGTCCAGGCCGTCCGTCAAATTCACCGCATTGCTGGAGCCCACGATCACCAGGATGACGAACAGGAAGAAGAACAGGAAGGCCAGCGGGTAGGTGTACGGGTGCCGCAGGAAAGCGTCGATCAGCAGGTCGGGAGTGAATTTCTTGAAGAACGGCACAATAACGTGCGTCGAGTACAAGCCCTTGGCCGTCAGCAGGAGCAGAAACACCCCGACCAGGAAGCTGACCAGCACCTGCAGCAGAAACTTGCTGCGGCCGGTGAGCCCCAGGTTCTGCCGCCGGCGGATTTTCAGGTAATCGTCAAAGAAGCCAATCACGCTGAAGCAGACGGTGGAGAAGATGAGGATCCAGACGTAGGGGCTGCTGAGATCGGCCCACAACAGCGTGGGCACGATGAACGAGATGACGATGAGGATGCCGCCCATGGTCGGCGTGCCCGCCTTCTTGTGGTGATTTTGCGGCCCGTCTTCCCGGATGTACTGCCCGATCTGGAACTCCCGCAGATGGCGGATCAGCCAAGGTCCCAGGATCAAGCAGAGGAACAACGCCGTCAGGCTCGCGAAGGCGGTACGAAAAGTGATGTAGCGGAATACTCGGAAGTACGAGAAATAGGGAAACAGCTCTTGATAGAGGAGCCAATAAAGCATCAGATCGATTTCGGATCTCGGATTTGGGATTGCGGATTGCAGCCGGCGGCCTTGGGTGGCACTCCGCAATCCGCATTCCGCAATCCGCAATTCATCAGTTTCGCGACGGCGTCCTCCAGTTTGACACCGCGCGAGGCTTTGAACAAGACGACATCGCCGGGCTGGAGCAGGGAGGCCAGGTGATCGGCGGCCTCGGCCGGTGTGTCGAAGAACGCCAGGTGGGCCGCAGCCATGCCCGCCGCCGCTGCGCCTTCCAGAAAATAGCGGGCGTCGCCGCGCACCGCGACCAGGCAATCGGCCGCCGCCGCCGCCCGCCGGCCGGCTTCCCGATGCAGGTCGGGGGAGGCCGGGCCGAGCTCCAGCATCTCGCCCAGCACCGCGATGCGGCGGCGCCCCTTTCCGGCACGCGCCAGCGTATCCAGCAAAAACTCCAGGGCGCGCGGGTTCGAGTTGTAGCAGTCGTTGACGATCCGGACGCCGTTCCATTCGAGAATTTCGCCGCGCATTTTGAGCGGCCGGAAAGCAGCCAGCGCGGCGGCCGCCCGGCTGGGGTGAATCCCGAAGGTCTGGGCGGTGGCCAGCGCCGCCAGGGCGTTGAGCACGTTGTGCCGCCCCACCAGCGCCAGGCGCACTTCGACCGGCTCGCCCTCCCACTGCAGGCGGAAACGCTGGCTCCCATCTCCCTCCTCGCAGATATCGCAGGCGCGGAAATCGGCCTGACGGTCGATCCCGAACGAGAGCTGGAAGCCCTCGAAGCTCTCTCCAAAACGGGAGACGAACTGGTCATCGGCGTTCAGGATGGCAATTCCGCCGGCGGGCAGCGAATCAATCAGTTCCCGCTTGGCGCGGGCGATGCCCTCGATCCCGGAAGGAAAGTATTCGAGATGGACCGGAGCGACCGCCGTGACCACGCCGGTATCGGGCTGCGCAATCCGCGCCAGCGCCGCGATTTCGCCGGCGTGCGACATGCCCAGCTCGAACACCCCGGCCTCGTGCGACTCTTCGAGCTTCAGCAAGGAAAGCGGCAGGCCGTACTGGTTGTTCAGGTTGCCTTCGCTCCTGTGAATGCGGAAGCGGGTGGCCAGCACGGCGGCGATCATCTCCTTGGTGGTCGTCTTCCCGACGCTGCCGGTGACGGCGACCAGCCGCCGCCCCCACAGTCGGCGAACGCTGGCAGCCAGCTTCTGCAAGGCTTGGATGGTGTTGGCTACGCGCAGGCCTTCTCCGCGCTCGACCACGGCCACCACCGCGCCCGCCTCGAGGGCGGCGCCAACGAAATCGTGCCCGTCAAAACGCGGGCCGCGGATGGCAAAAAAAAGTTCACCGGGCTGGACGGTTCTGGAATCAATCGAGCATCCGGTGACCACGGCGTCCGGCGAGGAGGGCGCGACGTTCAGGATGTCGGAAACCTGGGCCAGCCTGAGTTTCATGGTGATGATTACACGCGGATTGCGGATCAGCGCCCCGAATGCCGTCAAGGGAGAGTTTATACCATAGCCGGGAGTTGAAGTTGAGCAGTAGTCCAACCTTTTTTCCAGTCACACGCAAATAGGTCAACAATTGGGCTTCGAAGACCGGATCGTGACGCTCGACGCTCTTGATTTCGACGATTATCCTGTCCTCAACCAGCAGATCAATTCGATACTCGCCGACCGTCCGGCCCTTGTAAACGACGGGTACGCAAACCTGCCGGCGGTACTTGAGTCCAGCGAGCTCCAATTCAACGCATAACGCCGCTTCATAGGTGCTCTCCAGCAGTCCGGGCCCCAGCTGCCGATGGACTTCAATCGCGCATCCAATCACAGCCTCCGTCAATTCCTCGAACTGCATCTCCGCGCCTCCATAGCGAAAATCCCCCGGCTGTTCTTCTCCGTGTCTCCGTGTCTCCGTGGCTGATCACTTCTTGGCGAAGTCGCCGGCTTTGAAGACGCTGAGCTTGGCCAGGTCGATGTGGCGGCGCATGGCGGCGAGGATCTGCTCCGGCGTCAGGGCCTCCACTTTTTTATCGAGTTCGGCGTCGCGCGCCAGGGTGCGGTCGATGTACAGGTACTCGGACAGCCTGCCGGCCAGCTCCGGGTCCTGGGAGCGCGAGACCTGGCGCGACTGCAGCCAGCCGGATTTTGCCGCCTTCACCTCGTCAGTCGTGAAACCATCTTTCAGCGCCCGCTCGATTTCTTCCTTCAACGCCGCTTCCAGCTTGGCCGCATTCTGCGGGGCATAGATGGCGTAAGTCACGAAGGTGCCCGACTTGTCCAACGGGCTGGCATGGAACGAAGAACCGACGCCGTAGCTGAGCCCTTCCTTCTGGCGAATGCGCGTCGCCAGGCGGGAGTTGAGGAAGCCGCCGCCCAGCATGTAATTGCCCAGCACCATGGCCGGAAAATCGGGATCGTCGTCGCGCATCTGCAGGTTCAGGCCGGCCAGTAAGATGGCGTTGGCCTTGTCCGGCGTCTCAAAGGACTTGCTCAGCACCGGTACGTCCTGGTAGAGAGAGGGCACGCGGGTGAAGGGGCGCGGGCTTTTCCAGGGACCGAACAGCTCCGTGAGCAGCGCACTCATCTGCTTGTCGTCGAAATCGCCGACGATCGAAAGCTGCGCGTTGGAAGCGCCGTAGAAATCGGTGTAGAACTTCTTGGAGGCGGCGACGGTGGCCGCCTTGAGCAACTCGATCTTCTCGTCGATCGTTGGCGTATACCGCACATCTTCTTTCCGGTAGGGGCCCAGGTGGCGGCTGAAGGCGTTGTCGGCAATCGCCTCCGGGTCGCTCTTGGCCTGTTCGGTTTCGGCCAGATCCGCCTGTCTGAGTTCCTCGAATTCTTTGTCAGGGAAGGCCGGTTGGCGGAGGACTTCGGCAAGCAGTTTCATCACCTCCGGCAGGTTCTCGCGCGTGGTCTCGATGGAAGCGGAAGCGTTGGTGGCGCCGCCGGAAACGTTGACGCGCGCTTTCAGGCGGTCGAACTCGTCTTTGACCTGCTCGCGGGTGTGTTTCGTGGTGCCGCGCATCAGCATGGCGCCGGCGTACGCCGCAGCGAAGGCGCGGCCGGAAAGGCTCTTCTCGTCGCCGAAGCGGAAGTGCATGGAGGCGACCACGGTGCCGCCGCGCGTTTTCTTCGAGAGCAGCGCCACCTTCATCCCGTTGGGAAGCTGGAAGCGGCGGGTGCGCGATTCAATGTTGGCCGGCGAGGAATCGAAGGCCTCACCCAAGGCGATGGGGGCCTCACCCTTGTAGCCTTTCAGCTCCGCGGCGATGTCCGGCGCCGCCGGAATCTCGGCACGCTCCGGTTTGGCGGTGGGGATGAACAGGCCGACTGTGCGGTTCGAGGACTTCAGGTAGGCGGCCGCCACACGCTGCACATCCGCCGGCGTGACCTTGCGGAGCCGGTCGCGGTGCAGAAACAGCAGGCGCCAGTCGCCCATCGACGCCCACTCCCCGAGCTGCAGCCCGACGCGCTCCGAGGAGTTCAGATTCAGCTCGATGTCCTTCAGCAATTGCTGCCGCGCCCGGTCCACCTCTTCCTTGCTCGGGGGATTGGCGGCCACGCCGTCGAGGGTCTTCAGCAACTCGTCGCGGGCGGCGTCGAGAGAATCTTCTTTGCGCACCTGGGCGGCGAAGATCGCTTCTCCCGGGTCCTTCAACTGGTAGGCCCAACCGAATACGGTGGCCGCTTTCTTGGTTTCAACCAGGGCTTTGTAGAGGCGGCCCGAGGGGGAGTCGGCCAGCACCAGCATGAGCACATCGATGGCCGGAAAATCCGGATGAGAGCCGGCCGGCAGATGATAGGCGGCCATGACGAACTGCACGTCGCCCACCCGCCGCAGGGTCACGCCGCGCTCGCCGTCCTGCGTCGGTTCCTTCGTGTACGGCTTCTCCAGTTTCCGCGTGGGCACAGGAATCTTGCCGAAGTACTGCTGCACGAGGGCCAGGGTCTTCGGCTCGTCGAATTTACCGGCCACCAGCAGCACGGCGTTGTCCGGCTGGTAGTACCTCTTGTAGAACGCCTGCAGGCGCTCGATGGGCACGCCCTCGATGTCGGAACGGGCGCCAATGGTCGAATGCCCGTAGTTATGCCAAAGGAAAGCGGTGGACATGACCCGCTCCTCGAGCACGCTGCCCGGATCGTTCTCGCCCATCTCGAATTCGTTTCGCACCACGGTCATCTCGCTGTCCAGGTCCTTCTTGGCGACGAAGGAGTTGACCATGCGGTCCGATTCCAAGTCGAGCGCCCATCGAAAGTTGTCGTCGGTGGCCTGAAATGTCTCGAAGTAATTGGTGCGATCGAACGAGGTGGTGCCGTTGGGCCGCGCGCCGTGCTCGGTCAGCTCCTGGGGGATGTTCTTGTGATTGGTGCTCCCCTTGAAGAGCATGTGCTCGAGCAGGTGCGCCATGCCTGTTTCGCCATAGGCCTCGTGCGCGGAGCCGACCAGGTAAGTGACATTCACGGTGATGGTGGGCTTGGTGGGGTCGGGAAACAGCAGCACGCGAAGCCCGTTCGCCAGGCGGTATTCGGTGATTCCCTCCACCGAGGTGACGCGCTCGACGCCCGGCGGCAGCGCCGGGGCCGGCGCTGGCGCCTGCACCGCCGGTGCGGCGGGGGTTGAGTAAACCGGCGCCGCATTCCAGACGGCAACCGACACGAAAAACGCACAAAGCAGTACCAACGACCGGAAACGGCCACGAACCATAAACATCCTCCTAAGAGTCAGCAAATAACGTGGATCGGGCGCGAACTGCGGAACGCCAGGGGGGTCGTCCTGACGTGACGCTGCCACCCGAATCATCACTGCTTGTGCCTCGGCAGCGCCAGGGTACGGAGCCACGTCACCCTCTTGAAGTGCGGATCGGCCGTCACCAGCACACCCGCCTTGCCCGTAACGACCGCGGCGAAGCAGTCCGCAGATGGCAAGCCAGACGCCAGCTTCAGACGGGCGGCGGCTGCGGTCACGGCCCGGTCAGCATCAACCACGTTTAACGCGTTCTCGACCTTCGCCAGCATTCGAGCGGCTTCATCAAATCCGTGCGTTCGCCCGAGTGCATAGAGCGTTTCGCCCCAGTTAATCACCGACATGTGGGCGGCCTGGTTGGCTTCGCTGGAATCGTTGAATACTTTTTCAACAATCTCCGCGCCAGGACCGTCGGTGAGAAAGCGGTACAACGCGTTGGCGTCGAGGACGTGAGGTCTCATGTGTGGGCTCATCTCATATCCGGCTCGCGCTCAATATCCACCGGAAGTCCCGGCCGTGCGGCTATGCCACGGAGACTTGCGATGTACTCCTTGGTGATTGGCCGGATCAGGATTCCGTCTTCGACCTCTTTGAACCGGACGCGTGTACCGTTCTTGATGAAGTGGCGGCGCCGCAAGTCGGCCGGGATGACCAGTTGACCCTTCGAGGTAACAGTTCCTTCACGCGCCATGTCTTACACATTACCACAAAAGGTAAGGCGGCGCCAATGGTAGGCAGGAGGCAGTAGCCGTCAGCCCACAGCCGAATCTGCGTTTATCTGCGTCCCATCGCCGTGCTTCTCGGGTATAATCCGCCGGCCGTGGAACGTTCGGAACCAACCGGTTAGCCCGAGGTTTCGCAGATTGCCCGGATTCTGCGAAATCGGCGCAATCTGCGGCTACCCAACGTGCGATATTTTCTCGACACGCAGCTTTACAGCTACCTGGCCAACGGCACCATCGCGCCCGCGGAATGGCGTGCGGCGCTGACGGGCCGCGAGTTATGGCTGTCGCCGGTGACCGTCTATGAGCTGCTCGAGGGGCTGCTGAAGGCCAACGTGCACACCTTCCCGATCAGCGCGTCGTAGCCCTGGCAACGGCGGCCGAAATACCGGACGCGCGCATTTTGCCGTACCCCGGAATCGAGCGCCGTGGTGTGCGGCGCTGGCTGCAGGCCGCCGGCGGGGAGTTGCCGGCCGATTTCCACGATTTCCGCCGGAACATCGCGGCGGGGCGGGCTGACTTCCTGGCCGCCATCCGCCGCTTTCTGGCCCGCGCCCTGCCCCGCTATCACCGCGCCGCCGACCCGCTGTTCTCCGCCGATTGGCAGAAGGCGGCGGGCAGGACGCCCGGCGAGCACCTGGATGCCGCCTTTGTGTTTCACACCGCGGTGCTGGAGCGCGTGGCCCGCATCCGCTACAACGCCGAAAAGCACCCCTCGGATTACCTGGATTACCTGCAACTCCGCTACCTGAATGACGAGGACCTGTCGTTCCTCACCGCCGACCGCAAGCTGGTCATCATGACCCAGCGCTCACTGGAATCCGACCGCATTTACCTGTGGAGCGAGCTGGCTAATAGGGAGCCGTTCCGCCATGGGGGATGAGCGAGCGTTCGCGTAACCCCGGTAGCGGGGGCGTTCCCTTATCCCGCGTGGCGGAACGGTTCGGTTGCCGCGCTTTTTCATGGTCAAATTCAAGTACAATCGGGCACTTCGAGCGGAGGGTGGCATGTTCAAAAAGCTGATCTCGCTTCTGGCCCTGCTGCTGGTGTTGACGAGCCTTGCGGCGGCGCAAGGCGGCAGGCCGGCGGAGCTGGACGCGGTTGTCGAACAGTCACTGAAGGCTTTCGGCGCGCCCGGCGTGGCCGTGGGAGTAATGCGCGACGGCAAGGTGGTCCTGGCCAGGGGATACGGGGTGCGCGACACAAAACGGGACCTGCCCGTAACCCTGCATACCCGGTTCGCGATCGGCTCAGTCACCAAGTCGTTCACCGCGTCCGTCGCCGCCACGCTGGTGGACGAAGGGAAGCTCGATTGGGACCGGCCGGTCAGAGAGTATCTGCCGTGGTTCCGGCTGCAGGACCGGGCGGCCACCGAAATGATTACGGTGCGCGACATGCTCACCCATCGCTCCGGCCTGCCGCGGCACGATTTCCTACGCTTCGCCGTGCCCCTGGAACGCCAGGAACTGGTGTTGCGGCTGGCCTGGCTGGAGCCCAGCAGGCCCTTTCGCGCCGCCTACCAGTACAACAACCTGATGTACGTCGCCGCCGGCTACCTGGAAGGGGCGCTGGCCGGCTCCACCTGGGAGCAACTGGTTTCCGATCGCATCTTCAAACCGCTGGGGATGGCCGAATCGAACACCTCCGTGCTGGATTCGCAGAAAACCGACGATTACGCAAAACCGTACGAGCGGCGGAAAGGGGCCGTCGAAGAGGTTGAGTTCTACGTCTACCAGAAATTCGGCGTGGGGCCGAACGGCGCGGTCAATTCCTCGATCCAGGACATGCTCAAGTACCTGGAATTCCAGATGGGCGACGGGAAGGCAAACGGAAAACAACTGGTTTCCGCCGCGCAGATGCGCGAGATGCATACGCCGCAGTTCGTGACCCCGTCCGGCGGGGTTCCCGAGTTTGACCTGACCAGCAGCGGGCTGGGGTGGGACATTGGCAGCTATCGCAACCACAAAGTGATTCAGCACGGCGGCTCCATTGCCGGGTTCCGCGCCTGGATTGGCTACTTCCCCGCCGAAAAACTGGGGCTGGTGGCGCTTTCCAACATGGGCACCAGCCTGCCGGAGGCGCTGGCGCTGACCCTCGCCGACCGCCTGCTGGGGCTGGAGCCCATCGACTGGACGAAGCGAATGAACCGGCCGGAACCGGAGCGCAAGCTGCCGCCGCCGCACGCGGGTACTCATCCCTCGCGCCCCCTCAAGGATTTTGCCGGCGAGTACCTGCACCCGGCCTACGGAGTGGCCCGGATCGAAGCGCAGGAAGACGGACTGAACGTGATCTTCCCCGCCCGCCAGATCAAGCTCAGCCACTACCACTACGACATTTTCCAGGGCGAAGGCGGCTGGCTGGTTCAGTTCGTCATGGACCGCGCGGGCAAGATTGAGAGTGTGCTGCTGCCCGTGGAGCCGTCCGTCCGCCCGCTGGTTTTCGCAAGAAGGAAGTAACCTCTCAAGACACAATCGCCGAGGCCCAGGTCAGAAAGAAGAAAGGAAGCGCTCGACGGCCGCGCGGTCGGGGCAGCCGGCCTGGCCTCCGGAGCAGCAGGCCTTCAGCGCCGCGGCCGCGGCGGCGAAGCGGATGGCCTGCTCGGGCGGCCGCCCGCCGAGCAGGGCGGCGGCATAGGCGCCGTGGAAGACGTCGCCGCAACCGGTGGTGTCCGCCGCTGTTACCGGAAAGGCCGGCTGATGGCGCACCTCATGGCCGGCCGGCCCGGTGGCAAACCAGCAGCCGCGCGCGCCGTCGGTGACCGCGGCGCAGGCGCGGCCGGGCAGCCACAGCGCCGCTGCCGCCCGCTCCGCTTCCCGCTCGCCCGTGACCGCGCGCGCCACACGCCAGGGCAGGATCAGGTGGCCGGCGAGGCGCAAGATCTCCCGGACCGCGCCATCATCCACGCGCTCCAGGTCGGCGACAATGGGGATGCCGAGCCGCCGCGCGATCCGGCAGGCCTCCACCGATGCGGCGGGAAAATGGTGATCCACAAAAAGGCACCTGCTGGCAGAGATGATCTCCGCGCCGATGTCGTCCGGCGCCACCATCCCCCGCAGGTAGGACAGGATGGTGCGCTCCCCGGTCGAGCAATCGACCACCACCATCGAGTAGCAGGGCATGGCCTCCGGATGCGCATGCCGCTCGATGACCTCGATGCCGTGGCGCTCCAGCGTCTGCCGCACGAAATCCGAGAGCTCATTGCGGCCCAGCACGCCCGCGTACCGGCAGCGCAGGCCGAGGCGGGCGGCGGCCACCAGCGCCGTGGCGCATTGTCCGCCGCCCTGCCGCTGGATGGAGGTGATGTGGGTCTTGCTGCCCGCGGCGGGGAAGGCGGGCACCTGCACGATGTCGTCCACGGCGGCCACCCCGAAGCCCAGCAGATCGACCTTGTCCATAAGAAGTAGATCCGCAGATTGCATAGCCCGGCCAGGCCGGAACCACAATGATCCGCGGATTATCGCGGATTCCCAAGCTCAGCCCGCCGCGGCGGGCGGCAGATCATAGCCCATAGCGTCAGCTATGGGAGTCATTCATGGTTAGACCTGGGGCCTGAGACCTGGGAAACCCGGCCCTCAAGTCCCGGGTCTGAGGTCTCAGGTCTGCCGTTCCCGATAGTCTTCGGCATGGATCTCGACTACCCGGCACATCTCGCGGAGCCGCGAGGCCACGCGCGCCCCCAACCGCTCCTGAAACGTGGCGTGCGTCTTGCGCTCGCCTTCCGCTCCGCTCATTCGCTCTTCTCTGAGGTTGGCGGTCAACAACGCCGGTTTCTTCTCGTTATACCGATGATTCAGGATGTAGTTGATGGTGTCTTCCACCCAGTCGGTGATGCGATTGGCACCAAGGTCGTCGATGACAACGACTTCGGCGTCGAGCACCGGCCGGATCACGCGGTGCTCGGCGGTCAGCGTCGTGGAATCGTAGCTGGACTGAATCCGTTTCAAAAGTTCCTGGTAGTCCACGAACAGGCCATTGGCCCCTTTGGCGATTAACGTTTTCAGAAGAGCGACGATGAGGTGCGTTTTGCCCCGCCCGGGCTCACCGGTCAGCAGAATGCCTTTGCCGTCCACCAGCGGGTAGGCGCCGGCATAGCTGTGAACCTGCTTCATGGCGTTCAGCAGTGAGTTGTATTTCGGGCTGCCCTTATCGCCGTACAACTGGAAGTTGGTGAAGGCGCAATTCTCATAGCGGCGGGGAATCTGGGCGGCGGCCAGGGCGCGCGCCAGGCGGGTCTGCGCGCGGCATTCGCAGGGCACCACGGCCGCCTGCGACTGGTCCTGCCGCCAGCCGGTGCCCGCGCACAGGGGACATTCCTCGGTTGCGCTCATCCGGGCCATTCTATATCAGAAGGCAGAAGGCAGAAGGCGGAAGGCAGAAGGCGGAAGGCGGAAGGCAGCCTCCAGCCTCCGGTCTCCAGCCTCCAGCCTCTTGCAGCCTGTAGCTTACAACGGCCCGGCTCAGGTATACTCCACTACACCCGGGATCCGGGCCGGTGGAGGCAGCCGGGACCAGTCCCGGAGGAACTTTATGCAGCTCACGTTCTGGGGAGTGCGGGGATCGACGCCGACGCCGCACCCGCGCACCCTGAAATACGGGGGCAACACTCCGTGCGTCGAGATCCAAACTCCGGAAGGCCACCGGATCATCTTCGACTGCGGGACCGGACTGACCCATCTGGGCAAGCAGCTCAGCACCGCCACGCCGCCGGAAGGCCTGCGGCTGATGGTCTTCCTGACGCATTTTCACTGGGATCACATCCAGGGCCTGCCCTTCTTCGCGCCGCTCTACGACGCGCGCAACCAGGTGTATTTCCACTGCTTCGAGAACCAGGGCATGACCGGCAAGGATGCCCTGGGCGGGCTGATGTTGAACCCTTACTTCCCGGTCGATATGACGGTGATGAAGGGGCAGAAGAACTTCTACACGGTCGGAGAAGAAACGCTGCAACTGTTCGACGTGGAAATCACCTCCCGGCACGTCAACCATCCGCAGGGCTGCCTGGGCTTCCGCGTTCGGGCCGAGACGGGTGTCTTCGTGTACGTCACCGACCACGAGCACGGCGTGCCCCAGTTCGACCAGAACGTGCGCCTGCTGGCGGAAGGCGCCGACGTGCTGGTCTACGACGCCCAGTACACGCCGGCTGAATACCGCTCGCACGTGGGGTGGGGACATAGCACCTGGGAAGAGGGGATCAGCGTGGCCCGGGACGCCGGCGTCCGGGACCTGGTGCTGTTCCACCACGACCCCGACCATTCCGACCTGTTTCTGGACAAGATGCTCATCCAGGCCCGCGCCTATTTCCCGCAGTTGCACGGCGCCATGGAAGGGACACAGGTGAACATCGACCGCGTGCGCCAGGTGCCGACGTTCAAGAGCGGCATCGAGCAACGCTACTGCCAGCGGGTTCCGTTGCCACAGCCGCTCGCGGTGCGCCTCCGCCGGGTCGGCCAGCCGGAAACCGAGCAGACCGAGCTGCAGGATCTGAGCCTGGACGGCTCCTTTTTCCTGGTGGACCACGAATGGGACATCGGCACGGAGCTGGAAGTGGAAGTGGACGTGCCGGCCGGCCCCGACCGTCCGGCCAGCGTGCTCCGGGTGCGCGGCACCGTGGCCCGCAGCGAGAAGCAGCAGGAAAAGACGGGCATCGGGGTGACTTTCCGGGCTCGGGGCGCCGGCAACCAGTAGTCCGCGTGCTTGGGGAAACGGACCGGCGAAAGCCGGTCCCGAGGGCTGTCCGCGGGAGTAGAATAAGCTTACGGTCCAAGGTACCGGTCCCATGCTTCCTCAAAAGTCCAACAGGCGACGATTTCGGCGGGTGGTTTTTCCTCTTAGTGTCAACGTGCGTTGCTGGGGCGAGGGATTTCGCGGCCGCCTGCGGATCCTAAGCGAAGGAGGCATGTTCATTGATACCATTCATCCCCCGCTCGACGGCACCGAGGTGGAAGTGACTGTGGAGGTGGAGGGGGAAGCGATCCGCCTCGACTGCGTCTCGCGCGACCACGAGCCCGGTTCCGGTATGGGCGTGGAGTTCGTTGGGTTGCGGGAGATCGAGCGCGGTCGCATTCGGGAACTTATTGCACGCTTCAATTCATAGAGGGGTGAGCGCATGAAACGAATGGTTGCTGGGATGGCGCTGCTTCTGCTGGCGGCTTGCCTGGCGTTGGGGCAGGGTGCTCCGCGGCTCACCGGCGTGGACCCGGTTACCGCCAAGGTTGGCCAGACGGTCACCGCCGCCGGCGAGAATCTCGGGAAAGGAACCGTGATCGCCGTATTCCTCTCCGACGCCAATAATGATTACCGGCTGCAGATAGTCGAGCAGACGCCGGAGAAGATCACCTTCAAGGTCGCCCAGGTGAAACCCGCCAGCTACAACGTGTCGCTTCAGGTCAAGAACGAAATCTTCATTCAGCCCGTGCGCCTCACGGTGGAATAGGCTGTAGGCCGTGGGCCGTGGGCTGGAGCAGGAGGGACCCACAGCCCACAGCTTACAGCCCACGGCCCACAGCCGCTCTACATCACGGCCGTGGGCGGCGCCGGCTCATCGGGGGCCCCCGCCTTCCGCAGCGGCCCGAAAATCAGGTAGAGCGCCAGAGCCAGGCCGAACAGAATCGGCAGGTAGCTGAACCCGGGCAGCACCCAACTCAGGTGCGGGAATTCGGGCGGCTGGCCCATGCGGTCGCGCACGAACACCACCGTGGCGATCAGCAGCCCCACCAGCGCCTCTCCCGCGATCAATCCGGAAGCAATCAGGACGCCGGCGTTCTCCACCCGGGCCTTCTGGGCGTCGTTGTGGCGGCGGGCCCCCGACATGCTGTTGACCACCCAGCGGATCATGCCTCCCATAAAGATGGCGAACGTGGTTTCCAGCGGCAGGTACATGCCGACGGCGAACAGCATGGGGCTCCGCACTTTCACCAGGATCATCGACAGGCCCAGGACAATGCCCACCATGACCAGGGGCCAGGCCATCTCGCCGCCCACGATGCCCTGCGAGAGCGTAGCCATCAGGCCGGCCTGCGGCGCCGATAACTGGCGGTCGCCGAACCCCATGCCGCCCTGGGCCTTGTTGGCGGTGTGCAGCACGTACAGGGGGAAGAACAGAACGGCGCCCGAGAAGATCACGCCGATGATGTCGCCCACCTGCATCTTCCACGGCGTGCCGCCCAGGATGTGCCCGACCTTCAGGTCCTGGAGCATTTCGCCCGCCACCGCGGAGGAAACGCACACCACGCTGGCCACCCCCAGCACGGCCGCCACGCCCTGATTCCCGGACACCCCGATGGCCACCATCACCAGCGCGGCCACGATCAGCGTGGCCAGCGTCAGGCCCGAAATCGGGTTGTTGGAGGAGCCGATCATGCCCACCAGGTTCCCCGACACGGCGGCGAAGAAGAACCCGGTGATCAGCATCACCACCGCGGCCAGCACCGCCCCTCCGATCGCCCCGGCGAAGTAATAGTAAACGGCGATCATCAGCAGGAAGACGACGCCGACCGAGAACAGCACGGTCTTGAAGCGGATGTCCTTGTCGGTGCGGGCGGTGGCTTCGTGGGCTTCGGCGGATTTCTTCAGGTCGCCGATGGCGCGCTTCAATCCAACGCCGAGGCTCTTGCGCATGCGGAACAGCGTGTAGCAGGCGCCCACCAGCATGCCGCCGACGGCGATGGGCCGCACGATGAAGCGCCACATCTGGGCGGCCAGCGCCGCCCAGGTGGCTTCGTCGGCCGGGTTCATCTTCCGCGCCGCGGCGAAGTCGTTGATGACCGTCGGCCCCACGAAGAAAATCAGCAGCGGCACGAACAGGCCCCAGGCCAGCAGGCCGCCGGCGAAGTTCAGCGAACCGAGCTCGGGTCCGATAATGTAGCCCACACCGATGTAAGCCGGGGCGATCGCCGGCGCGGAAATCGTCGAGACGCCGCCGGCCTTCACCGCGAAGTCGGTCTTGCGGAAGCCCAGGCGCACCAGGCTGCGGCCGGCTTCCCCGACCCGCAGCACGAAATCGTTCGACGACAGGAACAGGCGGATCCCCTGCTGGTCCAGAAACTTGATCAGCGCGCCCACCCCCATGGCCTGGAACAGTTGCTTGGCGGCTTCCGCGCCGCGCTGCCCGGCCTTGTGGATCTCCGCGGCCGCCACCGATTCCGGATAGGGCAGCTCCCGGTCCTCGACCATCACGCGGCGCAGCACGGTGACAAACAAGACGCCCAGAATGCCGCCGACGATCATCAGCGCCGTGGACCGCAAATAATCGGCGGTGCTGTCGAAGGCCCAAAGCTGGAGGATGACGAAGGCCGGGATGGTGAAAATGGCTCCGGCCGCCACCGACTCGCCGATCGAGCCCACGGTGCGGGCGAAGTTTTCTTCCAGCAGGCTGCCCCGGAAGATTCGCAGCACCGCCATTCCGATGACCGCGGCCGGGTATGTGGCGGCGATGGTCATGCCCGCCTTCAACCCCAGGTAGGCATTGGCCGCGCCGAGCACCACGCTCATGATCAGGCCGAGCAGCAGGGCGCGCAGCGTAAACTCGCGCATGCTGGTTTCCGCCGGCACATAGGGTCTGAACACCGGGTCCGGTTGCTTCGTGGGCGCTGGACGATCGCTCATAAGGCTCCTTGGCGCGGCGCAGGTTCTCGCCCGCGCTGGCATGATTTCCCCGGGGCGAGTCACAGCATAGGACAGCGGTTTGGAAAAGTCTAGGAGGGATGCCGGCCCAGCCCGCATTTTTCGCCGCTTCAAGGCTTCTGCCCGGGAGCGTCCCCGGCCCCGTGCGCTGGCGCGGACGCTCCCTTATCCCGCGCGGCGGGACGGCTCGGTTGACCCCGCGCCGGCACTTGCTATCCCGGGCAGGCAGGCGTACAGTAGGCATCAAACCGCCCCAGGGAGGTGCCGGACCCTGTTTGTTGCAGGGCGGTCGAGGAGCGGTCATGAGTGCCGCACCCTGCGTCCTCGCCATCGTTCGGGAGCCAGCGGAGTTTGCCCGCCTGGCTGCGGAACTGAGCGCCGCCGGAATCCAGGTCAATCGCGCCCAGAATCTGCTGGATGCCCTCCTGCACCAAGTTGCGTTTTCAGCCCGGCTGGTGATCTGCGATACCGACGGCGTTGACTGGAGAGCGGCGCTGTCCGTCTTCCGCTGCCTGCCCACAGCCGCGATTGTCTTCCTGGCCCGCCTGGCCGATGAGCCGCTGTGGCTGGAAATGCTGAACGCCGGGGCCTTCGACCTGCTTCCCAAGCCATACGACCGCCGCGAGTTGACCCGCATCATCGCCCGTGTCTTCCAGCAGGGCGGACCGGCCAAAACCGGGCACGTGGCGTAGAAGATTCACCACGGAATGAACACGGGCCATCCCGCAGGGCGGGACGGAACCCCATCCACGGATTGCCCAAGCTCATTTGCGGCGAATTCACGATGCTATAATCAGCTTCCGGAAGGTGATCGGGTCTGGTGACTCGCCCGGCCTTCAAAGCCGATGGCTGCTCCTCTGGGGCAGCGATGGGTTCGATTCCCATGACCTTCCGCCAATTCACGCCTCGGAGGAATCCGTGGCCGGCAAGCGCCGGCGCGTTTTTCGCGCCGCTAAAGAGGTCCGGGCCATCGCCCGGGAACGCCTGGGCGCTCCTCCGCCCTCCCGCGTCATCGAAGATCCCCGCAAGGCCAAGCCCCCGAAACACAAGAAGCGGCTCCTGCGCGAGATGGAGAATGAGTAGCGCCCGGTTCGGCTTCCACCCAACTTGGTGTCGTGGTCTTTCGGTGGTGAATGGTATATTTCTGCTGTATGGCTGCACCGACGTCATTCACGGCACGGGAAGTGGAGATCCAGGAACTGGAGAACAATTACCTGATTCCCACCTATGCCCGCTACCCGCTAGTGATCGACCATGGGCGGGGCTGCTGGGTGTACGACCTGGAGGGACGCCGCTATCTGGACTTCCTCTCGGGGCTGGGCGTGAACGCGCTGGGCCACGCCCACCCCCGCATCGTCAAGGTCATCCGGGAGCAGGCCGCGCGGGCCATCCACGTCTCCAATCTTTACTACCATCCCTACCAGGGACGGCTGGCCCACCGGCTGTCCCGGCTGGCCGACATGGACCGCGCCTTCCTCTGCAACAGCGGGACGGAAGCCATTGAGGGCGCGTTGAAGATCGCGCGCCTGTACAGCCAGGAGGCCAAGGACAAATTCCACGTCGTGGCCCTCGAGAACTCCTTCCACGGGCGCACCCTGGGCGCGCTTTCCGCCACCGGCCAGGCCAAATACCGCACCCCGTTCGAGCCGCTGGTCCCCGGCGCCGCGTTCGCCCGCTTCAACGACCTCGAGGATCTGCGGGCCAAGGTGAACGAGCAGACCTCGGCCATCCTGCTGGAGGCCATCCAGGGCGAGGGCGGCATCTTCGAGCTGGACGCCGACTACCTGCGCGCCGCCGAGGAGCTGGCGCGCCGCTGCAATGCCGTCCTGATTTTCGATGAGATTCAATGCGGGCTGGGGCGCACCGGAGAGTACTTCGCCTTTCAGCGCTCGGGCGTGAAGCCGGACATCGTGGTGACCTCCAAGCCGCTGGCCGCCGGCCTGCCTCTGGGCGCCATTATCGCCCGGGAGCCGGTGGCCTCCGCGCTGACCGCCGGCATGCACGGCACGACGTTCGGCGGCGGCCCGCTGGCCTGCCGCGTGGCGCTGGAGTTCCTCGACATCCTCGAGCAGGAACACCTGCTGGAGCACGTCCAGCGCGTCGGCGCTCACATGCGGGCCTGCCTGGAGGACCTGAAGGACCACTTCCACTTCATCAAGACCATCCGCGGCCGCGGTCTGATGCTGGCCCTGGATTTGGAGTTCCCCAGCCGCCCGCTCATGCTGGAGGCCCTGCACGCCGGTTTGCTCATCAACAGCACCCACGACACGGTGCTGCGCTTCCTGCCCCCGTTCATCATCCGGGAAGAAGAAGTGGACCGGGGCATCCGCATCCTGCGCAAGCTGTTCGCTTCCTACAAGCCGGCGCCCCAAGTTTGAAGTTTCAGAGTCTAAGGACGCAGCCCGCCTTGGATGCCCGCAACCTTAAACTCGAAGCTTTGAATTTGAAACTGCGCAGCCGGCGGCGGCCTCTGTTATCCTGAAATGTTATGGATGCAGGGTGCAAGTTCTTCCGCGAACGGTACCGGATAAGTGAGGGCGACCTGGAAGGATACCTGGCGGAGGCCCACTCGGCCGGCGGCGACTACGCCGACCTGTACTTCGAGTATCACGCCACTACCTCGATCACGCTGGATGAATCCCTGGTGAAGGGCGCCACCCAGGGGGTCTCCATGGGCTGTGGCGTGCGCGTGGTGTCGGGCGAGCGCACCGGCTACGCCTACACCGACGACCTGGCGCCGGAGAAGATCCGCCAGGCGGCGCGCATCGCCGCGCACATCGCGCGCGGGCCGGCGCGGGTGAGCACGGTGGGGCTGGCCGCCGCCGTCATCGGCCACAACCTGTACCCCGTGGTTGTGGCTCCCACCGAGGTGGAAGCCGCGCAAAAAATGGAACTGGTGACGCGGGCCGACCGGGCCGCCCGCGCTCACGATCCCCGCATCGTCCAGGTACGGGTGGCCTACGCCGACGAGGTGCGCTACGTGATGATGGCCGGCTCCGACGGCCGCGTCGCCGGCGACTTCCGCCCGCTGGCCCGGCTGAGCGTGTTCTGCCTGGCACGCCAGGGCCACGTCACGCAGCGCGGCACCGCCGGCGGCGGCGGGCGCGTCGAGCTCGATTTTTTCCGGCGCCAGAAGACACCGGAGCACTTTGCCACCGAGTCGGCGCGCCAGGCCATTGTCCAGCTCGAGGCCGCCGAGGCCCCGGCCGGCGAGATGGCCGTGGTGCTCGGCCCGGGCTGGCCCGGAATCCTGTTGCACGAAGCCGTGGGGCACGGCCTGGAAGCCGACTTCAATCGCAAGAAGACCTCCGCCTTCGCCGGCCTGATCGGCCAGCGCGTGGCCAGCCACCTGTGCACGGTGGTGGACAACGGCACCATCCCGGGGCGCCGCGGGTCGCTGAATATCGACGACGAGGGGTCTCCCACCAGCGATACCGTGCTGATCGAGAACGGCGTGTTGCGCGGTTACCTGCAGGACAAGCTGAGCTCGCGCCTGATGCGCGCCTCGCTGACCGGCAACGGCCGCCGCGAGGGCTACGAGCACATGCCCATGCCGCGCATGACCAACACTTACATGCTGGCCGGCAACGACGACCCGCAGGACATCATCCGCTCGGTGGACCGCGGGCTGTACGCCGTCAGCTTTGCCGGCGGGCAGGTGGACATCACCAACGGGAAGTTCGTCTTCTCGGCCTCGGAGGCCTACTTGATTGAGGGCGGCCATGTCACGCGGCCGGTCCGCAACGCCACCTTAATTGGCAATGGCCCGGAGGTGCTGAAGCACGTGTCGATGGTGGGCAATGATTTGCGCCTGGATGAAGGCATCGGCTCCTGCGGCAAGGACGGGCAGACTGTGCCCGTCGGCGTCGGTATTCCAACCATCAAGATCGACCGGCTCACTGTTGGCGGCACCGGCCAGTAGACAGAAGGCAGTAGGCAGTAGGCAGAAGGCAGAAGGCAGAAGGCAGTAGGCAGAAGGCAGTAGGCAGTAGGCAGTAGGCCGAAGGCGGCAAGACGCTTATGGCTGATAGCTGATAGCTGATAGCTTTGAAATGGACGATCTGAAAGATCTGGCAACACAAGTAATCGAGCGGGCCACGCGGGCCGGCGCCAGCGGCGCGGAGTGTTTGGTGCGCGAGGGGCGGGAATTTTCCGTCACCGTGCGGCTGGGCGAGATCGAGACGCTGAAGGAGGCCGCTTCCAAGGGCCTGGGGCTGCGCGTGCTGGCCGGACAGCGGGCCGCCAGTTGCTACACCTCGGATTTTTCGCCCGACGGCATCGGGCGGGTCATCGACCAGGCCGTCGCCTTGGTGCAGTTCACCTCCCAGGACCCCGCCCACGGCCTGCCGGAGCCGGAACTGCTGGGGCAGATTCCCGGCGATCTGCTGCTCTATTGCGACGACGTGGAGGCATTTTCCGTCGATGAGCGCATCGATTGGGCCAGGCGGGCCGAGCGCGCCGCCCTGGACGCCGACCCGCGCCTGCAGAACTCGGAAGGAGGCACGTTCGACGCCGCTTCCGGCCGCCTGGTGCTGGCCAACTCGCTGGGCTTCGTGGGCGAATACCCGCAGTCCTACTGTTCGCTCAGCGCCGTGCCCATCGCCATCGCCAGCGGCTGCGCCATGCAGCGGGATTACTGGTACTCGATCTCGCGCAGCCTGGCGTGTCTGGAGAAACCGGAACAGGTGGGCCGCGTTGCGGCCCAGCGGGCGCTGCGCCGCCTGAACGCCCGCAAGGTCGAGACCTGCCGCGTGCCGGTGGCCTTCGACCCGATGACCGCCCGCAGCCTGCTGGATAATCTGTTCGAGGCCGTCAATGGCGACGCCGTATACCGCGGCGCCAGCTTCCTGGCCAACCGCCTGGGAGAGCAGGTGGCCGCGCCCGGGGTAACGGTCATCGACGACGGAACCATCCCCGGCGGGTTCGGCACATCGCCGTTCGACGACGAAGGCGTGCCCACGCGGCGCACCCCGGTGATCGAGCAGGGCGTGCTCCGCAGTTTCCTGCTCAACTGCTACGCGGGGCGCAAGCTCAAGATGCCGACCACCGGCAACGCGGCCCGCGGCCTGGCCGGCAACCCCGGCATCGGCCACGGCAATTTCTACCTGGCGCCGGGAAGCGCGCCGCCCGAGCGCATCATCGGCTCCATCCGCCGCGGCTTTTACGTGACGGAGCTGATCGGCTCGGGAGTCAACCTGGTCACCGGCGACTACTCGCGCGGCGCTGTCGGCCAGTGGATCGAAGGCGGCGAGTTCGCCTACCCGGTGGAAGAAGTGACCATCGCCGGCAACCTGCTGGACATGATGCGGGGCATCGCGGAGGTGGGAAACGACCTGGAGTTCCGCGGCGCGGTGGCCTGCCCCACCTTGCTGATTGCCGAGATGACGGTGGCCGGCAGATGAAATGGGACGCAGATAAACGCACATCCCGCGAATCGGTGATCTGCGTCAGTCCGCGTTCATCTGTGTCCCATACCTAAGCGCGGTATAATCTCGGCGCTATGCGAAGCGGGCTTGTCATGACCGGCCTCTGCCTGACGGCCCTGTTGACCTGGGGTTGTTCGCGGCGCGTGGAAGTGCCTCCACAGGAACTCGCTCAATATTCCCCGAAGATCGTTTTTAGCGGGTTCCGGGCCAGCGCGGCCGAGAACCTGGCCAAACACACCATCTATTACATCGATGCCGAAGTGAAGAACGACACGGGCCGCCCCGTCGCCGTGTTGCAGGTGCGCGCCAGTTTCTACGACCTGGACGGCCAGTGTGTTTTCCGGGAACCGGCGCTGGTGGTAAAAGAGAACCAGCCGCCGCTGGCCTCCGGCCAATCGCGCGAGTTCCGGATGGCGTTTGAGGGTTTGCCGGCAAGCTGGGGCCGCGCCGCGCCTCGCCTGGAAATCACCCGCCTGGTCTTCGAATAAGAACCGAGCCGCGACCGTAAGGGAGCGCCCCCGGTTCCTTGCTTACACGGACAAACTCGGTTTCGGGGATGCTCCCTTACGGTCGCGGCTCGGTTGCTGACTCACCGGCCGAGAGCCAGCCGCTGGATCAGGATCTCAGGAAGGGCGGCGCTGGCCATTGCGCATTGGGTGGCCGCGATGTCGTAAGGCGCGCGCCAGTATTCGACCACGCCCCGCTGGCCCTGGTCGTAGATGGCGAAGGCCGCGCGGGAATCACCGTCGCGCGGCTGTCCGACCGAGCCTGGGTTCAGCAGGTACTGCTCGCGCTCCCGCAGCTCCAGGTCCGCCGAGGTGATGCCCGCTCCGCGAGGCGCCTGCACCACGTTGATGCGGTGCGGCGCCACCCGCACGAAGCCCCCCTGCTGGTGGGTGTGCCCGAAAAAGGTGAGCGGATAGCCGAGCCTGTCGAAATCTTCCTGGGCATCCAGCGGCAGGAACACGTATTCGTCTTCGTCGTGCACCGAGCCATGGACGATCTGGAACCCGCCGATCGGCAGCGGGCCGGCCGGCAGCGACCGGAGGTAGTTCATGTTCTCCACGCTCAGTTCCTGGCGCGTCCAGAGAGCCGCGGCGCGGGCCACGGAATTGAAATCTTGCGCATCGCTGATCCCGCAGGAGGCCTTGTCGTGGTTGCCGCGCACCACGGCAGCCACATTGGCGCGCGCCCAGTCCACGACCGCATTGGGACTGGGGCCGTAGCCGACCAGGTCGCCGCAGCACAGGATCCGGCCGTAGCGGCCCTCGGCCGCCTCCAGCACGGCCTTCAACGCTTCCCAGTTGCTGTGGATGTCGCTGATGACCAGGTAGCGCATGCCCGAATGTTATCAGCCATCAGTTTTCAGTTGTCAGTTGAAAACTACAGCACCAGCATGCAATCGCCATAGGAGTAAAAGCGGTACCGCTGCTCCACAGCGTGCGCGTAAGCCTTCAGAACCAGGTCGCGGCCGGCGAAGGCGCACACCAGCATCAACAGCGTCGAGCGGGGCAGGTGGAAATTGGTAAGAAGCGCGCCGGCCACGCGAAAGCAGAAACCGGGATAGATGAACAGCGCGGTTTCGCCGGCCTCCGGCTGAACCCGGCCGGTGGCGCCGGCGGAGTATTCCAGGGTCCGGACGGCCGTGGTCCCGACGGCCACCACGCGGCGGCCTTCTTCCAGCGCGCGGTTGACGGCCGCCGCCGCTTCCGGCGAAATCTGGTAGCGCTCGGCGTGCATACGGTGCTCTTCCACGCCAGCGGCGCGCACCGGCTGGAACGTGCCCAGGCCCACGTGGAGGGTCAGCTCGGCCACTTCCACTCCGCGATGGCGCAACAGGTCCAGCATCTGGGCGGTGAAGTGCAGGCCGGCGGTCGGCGCGGCCACCGAGCCGGCCGCGCGGGCGTAGACGGTCTGGTAGCGCGCCGCGTCCTCGGCCCGGTCCTGGCGCCGAATATAGGGCGGCAGCGGAACGTGGCCCAGCCGTTCCAGGTGCTCGAAGAAGTCGCCGGTCCAGCGGAACCGGAGCGTGCGCTCGCCGAACGTGCCGCGGCCGATCACTTCCGCCTCGAAGCCCTCGCCGAACAGCAAGCGCTCGCCCACCCCAATCTTCCGCCCGGGGTGCACCAGCGCCTCCCAGGTGGCGGCGTCCAGTTGTTTCGTCAGCAGCGCTTCCACGCGGCCCCTCAGAAAGGAGCCGGCCGCCGGGTTCCTGGGGCTGAGGGGTTGCGCTTTCACGCCCAGGCGCCGGCCGAACAGGCGCGCGCGGATCACGCCGCTGTCGTTGACGGCCAGCACATCCCCGGCGCGCAGGTATTCGGGAAGCTCGGCAAATGACCGGTCGAAGAATTGCCCCGACGCCCGCTCCACCACCAGCATGCGGGAGGCGCCGCGGTCCGCCGGCGGTTCCTGGGCAATCAGGCCTTCGGGCAGCGTGTAGTCGAAGTCGGAAACCTGCACGGAAGCTATCAGCTTTCAGCTATCAGCTTTCAGCTTCGCGGCTGATAGCTGATAGCTGACAGCTAGTGGCAGTGTAACATAGCAGTTTCATGGAAGCGGCAGTCACCATCAGCAGCCGGGGCGCGGAGCGGCTGCGCTCCGGGCACCCGTGGATCTACCGCAGCGATGTGCGGGACGCCGGGCAGGCGGCCGCCGGCGACGTGGTCCGTCTCCTCGACCGCTCCGGGCGTTTCCACGGCAAAGCGCATTACAGCGCCGCCTCGCAGATCGCGCTGCGCCTGCTGACGGCGGCCGACGAGCCGGTCGATGCGGCCTTTTTTCGCCGGCGGCTGGAGCGGGCCCGCGAATTGCGCGACCGGGTGGTCTCCGACACCAACGCCTATCGGCTGGTCTACGGCGAGGCCGACGAGCTGCCGGCGCTGATCGTCGATCGCTACGCCGGCTGGCTCAGCATCCAGGCGCTCTCCCAGGGCATGGACCGCGCCCGGCCTCTGCTGCTCGAGTTGCTGCGGGAAATGTATGTCGCGCGCGGCATCATCGAGCGCAACGATGCCCGCGTGCGCGAGCTGGAGGCCTTGCCGCTGGAATCGCGGGTGGCCGCGGGAGAATGCCCGGAAGTCGTCGAAGTGGAGATGAACGGGCTGCGCTTGGGGGTCCGGCTGGGGTCGGGGCAGAAGACCGGCGCCTTTCTGGACCAGCGCGAGAACTACGCGGCCGCCGAGCGCTACGCCCGCGGCCAGGCGCTCGACTGCTTCACCTACGCCGGGGGCTTTGCGCTGCACCTGGCGCGCCGCTGCGCGAGCGTGGAGGCCGTGGACTCTTCGGCCGAGGCCATCGCCGCGGCCCGCGACAATGCCGCCCGCAACAGCCTCTCCAACATCACCTTCATCGAAGCCAACGCCTTCGACGTGCTGAAGAGCCGCGACGAACAGCGGCGCTCGTTCGACCTGGTGGTGCTGGATCCGCCGGCCTTCGCCAAGACTCGCGGCCACCTGGACGCCGCGCTCCGGGGCTACAAGGAAATCAACCTGCGGGCCATGCGCCTGTTGAAGGCCGGGGGCGTGCTGGTCACCTGCTCCTGCTCGCACCATGTCTCGGAAGCCGATTTCCTGGAGGTCGTCGCTTCCGCGGCGCTCGATGCCCGCCGCCGCGCCCTGGTGCTGGAGCGCCGCGCGCAGGCCCGCGATCATCCCATCGCCCTGACCATTCCCGAGACGCTGTACCTGAAGTGCTTCATCCTCCTGATGGGTTAACGCGCTTGGTTCACGAATTTCACGACGGATAAACGCGGATGAACGCGGATGAACCGGACACCCCGCGCCCAACGGGTCGGAACTCGCATCCGCGCTTATCCGCGTTTATCCGTCCCGCCCTGCGGGATCCGTGGTGAATCATCCGGGCCGCGTGGACGCTGGTTTGGCCTGCGCATAGAGCGGCGAAAGCTCCCGCAGCCGCCGGACCACCGTACACACTTTTTCAATGACGTAATCGACTTCCTCTTCGGTGTTGAAACGCCCCAGGCCGAAGCGGATGGAAGTGGAAGCCAGGTCGTCGCTCACGCCGAGCGCTTTCAGCACAAACGAGGGTTCCACCGAGGCCGAGGTGCAGGCCGAGCCGCTGGACACGCACACGTCGTTGATGCCCATCAGCAGCGCCTCTCCCTCCACATAACCGAAGCTGATGTTCATGTTCCCGGGCAGGCGCCGGGTTGGGTGGCCGTTGACGTGCACCTCGTCCAGCCGGGCGAAAATGCCTTCGCGCAGCCGCTCGCGCAGCGCCGTGAGGCGGCGCGACTCCTCGGGCAACTCCTGCCGGGCCAGTTCGCAGGCCTTCCCCAGCCCCACGATGCCCGGTACGTTCAGCGTTCCGGAGCGCATGCCGCGCTCGTGGCCGCCGCCGTCCAGCACCGGCGCCAGTTGGACGCGGCGGCCGCGCGCCCGCACGTACAGCGCCCCCACCCCCTTCGGCCCGTACATCTTGTGCGCGCTGAGCGAGGCCAGATCGACGTTCATGGCCTCCACGTCGAACGGAATCTTGCCCACGGCCTGCACGGCATCGGTGTGGAACAGCACGCCCTTTTCCCGGCACACCCGGCCTATCTCGGCAACGGGGTGAAGCACGCCGATCTCGTTATTGGCGGCCATCAGCGACACCAGGATGGTTTTGTCGTCGATGGCCTTTTCGACCTGCTCGGGATGGACCAGGCCGTCGCCGTCCACCGGAAGATAGGTGACGCGGAATCCCTCTTTCTGCAGGCGCTTGCAACTGTCGAGCACGGCTTTGTGTTCGGTAGCGCAGGTGATGAGGTGGTCGCCCCGCTCGCGCCCGGCCCAGGCCGCGCCTTTGATGGCCAGGTTATCGCTCTCGGTTGCCCCGGAGGTGAAGACGATTTCCTTGGCCTCGGCATTGATCGCGGCACCCACCTGCCCGCGTGCCTGCTCGACCGCCTGCTCGGCCTCCCATCCGAAGCAGTGATTGCGGCTGGCGGCGTTGCCGAACTTCTCCGTGAAATAGGGCCGCATGACCTCGAACACGCGTGGATCGACCGGCGTGGTGGCGTGATTGTCCATGTAGATCGGCAACCTGACAGACATGGCGTGGTTCCCCTAATCGTGGCGCTTCGGATACCAGCGGATACCGGCATACGCACCCGGCAAGGTGGCCCGAACGTACTCTTCGCGCTTGGGCGAGGTTTTGAAGTGAAACGCCCTGGCTCCGAACAGCACTTCGAAATGTTTCACCCGGCAGGCGACAAGCGCCTCCCCATCCCAGACGGTGGGGAAGTGCGGGAGCGCGAATCCGGAAGCTTTCACCTCCACCCGAACGTGCTGCGAAAGGGCCTTCTCGATCCCCAGGCCGAGAGAGGGATAGATGAACCACTTGTTCATCGTCGCGAAGGTCTCGATGGCATTGCCCGAGCTGTCTTCGGTGGGCTTGAAGGGCGCATAGACGGTCGGTTGAAAAGAGATGTATTGCAGTTCCCACAGCGTCTTTAGCCGGAAGCTGGTTGCTCGCGCAGGACCTGGCCACGAAACGTAATCCAGCGAGATCTTGGCATTCTGCAGGTTGTAGCCTACGGACAGATAATCCCCGGTGCTGAAAGCCACACCGAAGAAAGAGAGAGCCTTGCTGGCCACCGTGTTCCCCTGGGCCTGGGTCCGGAAATAGGAGACCCGCAGCGTGTCGTCGTTCCCGGCGGGGAAACTCACTACGCCGCCGAGCACCGGTGTGTTTTTCCCCGGAAAATCCAGATCTGAGGACACGCCCTCCACTGCGGCCCGGCCCGTCCTCATGAGCGGGTGAGTGCGGCCAATCCAATAGAGCGGGGCGAACGAAAACTGGCCGTCGCTGGAGTCCGGCTGCCCGGCCGGCCTCACGCGCTTCTTTTCCGCTGCTTTCTTTTCCGCCGGCGGCGCGGGTTTGGCTTCCGTCGCTTTCTGTTCCGCCGGCGGCGCGGGTTTGGCTTCCGTTGGTTTCTGTTCCGCCGGCTGCTGCGGCTGCGCATAGCTCCGCCATCCTTGAGACAGCATCAGCAGGCACAAACACAGTATGACGTTCCGGCAAATAAAAGCCATGTACCCCCTCGGTGTTGGCGTTCCAGGGTAAAACTAGAGTCTACCTGCTAATACCCCTCTTTTCGCAAGAAGTTGCGTCGGGCGTTCAACGCTGAGGCGCAGGCCTGCCCCGGCGGCGCTCGGCGGATCAGCATGGCGCTGGTTGGCTCGACGGTGATGTAGATGAGCACCCGTTCTTGCTCCGTTTCGGCCGGACGCTGAGCGGCGCTGCCCGGCGTCCGCGGTTCCAGGGCCTGGCGCAAGGGGGCCTGGTGACGAACCTCGACTTCATGCGCCGTCTGGCGCGGGGCCAATTCCCGCAGGCCCACCAGCGATGATTCTTTGAAGAAGTTCTCCAGGGCCCGTTGCGCCTTCTCCGAGGGGTAGACAACGCCCCGCCGTAGCCGGTTGAGCAAGGCCAAGGGAGTAGCGTCCACCAGCGACACCCTTGCATTCAAGCGGCCGGCAAGGCGGGCTGCCGATTCCAGAGCAACTCTCGTCTCCGCCTCGCCGCTGAACAGGACTTTGATTTCACCTTGCTGCTCTTCAAAGGTCCTCTGAGCGGGTCGCGTGGGCGTTGCCTGCGGGTGGAAGCGTCTGGTAAGATGAGAGATTCAGTTATCACGTCGGGAGCGGACATGGCGAAAGTCTGTGAAGTTTGCGGCAAGGGGCCGCAATTTGGCAAC
>Ga0315291_10000703_pt1 | contig 44508 bp, 67 predicted proteins | sample YL17G12_20_MG_FD_203070 | JGI IMG/M metagenome (GOLD analysis project Ga0315291, IMG submission 203070) | Sediment microbial communities from Yellowstone Lake, YNP, Wyoming, USA - YL17G12_20 | ecosystem: Environmental > Aquatic > Freshwater > Lake > Sediment | place: USA: Wyoming | collected...
ACCTCCAATTAATGCAATTAAGGCAGCGGCAATCGTTACACCAGCAGCGACACCACCCTCGGCAGCGGCCTTTGATACAGTGATGGCAGTATTGGCAATCAACTCTACAACTGCAAGGGCTTGTTGAGCTCTTACATACTTTTCACGCTCCTTTTGTAAGGCTTCCAAACGCTTTTTCTCTTCCTCCAACAATTCAGCGTTACCATCTTGAGCAATGTCTTTGGCTTGTGATACCCTATCCTCTTGTAAACGGATTTGACCCTCAACTTCTTTTTGTTTTGCTGCTAAAATTTGGTCAGTGGCTTGAATAGCGGCATCAATGATTTGTTTAGTGAAATCTAATGCTTCATTAATACGCTGTTTCTTAACATCCTTTTCTAATTGTAAAATTTTGTTTTGTTGGGCTTGAATAGCTTCAAACTCTGCTTCACCACTTGCAATCATGGCAGCTAATCTTGAACGTTCAGCCTCAATTTGCACTTGAATTTGAGTGCTTTGTAATCTGTTTCTACGAATTAAACCTGCTTGAACGTTTGCCAATTCTGCATCAATGGACTTTTCTCTGTCCGCTAATTCAATTTTATTTAAAGCATCTTTTCCCTTTGCTTCTTCGGTAGCTGCCTCAAGTTTTAAGGCTGATAAGGCTTTTTCATCTTCAACGGTTTTTAAACCTAATGCTTTTTTATCAGCAATATTTTTTTCTAATAATGCAATTGAATCCTTATAATATTTCTTTTGTATTTCCAATCTATTATAAGCGACAAAGAACTCGCTGGCGTTTTGGTCTGCTTGATAAATATCAATTTGCTTATCCGCTTGAGTCTTTGTTCTTTCAATAATCTCTTGCCCGTTTTTTAAACGTATATCTAACAACTGCTGACCTAATTCTTGTTCTCTGTTTTTAGTTGTAAGGCGTGATATCTCATCTATCTTTAACAAGGCGTTTGTTAAATTTGTTTGGTCCTTAATCTCTGTTTGTGCCTTTTTTCTTAATGCTGCAATATCCTCATTCTCTAAATTCCTACGCAAATCAAAGGCACGTTTTAATTGGGCTTCGTTTCCATCGGTTTTAAAATTGATAGCAAACTCCTCATTCTTTGTGGTAAGGTCCTTAATACGTTTATTCAAGTCCTCAAATACTTTGGCAACTTGTTCAGCATATTTTTTGTTGGCATCTCTACGTTTTGCAAGACCTTCTTGTTCAATGATATATAAATCATTTTGAGCGTCAAAATTAGCATCAACTAATTCCTTACGCTGCTTCTCTTGTTCTTTTGTGGCGCCTCTTGTGGCTTCGGTTATTTCATCTAAGAGTTTTATTTGTTTAGATGTACTTTCAATGATAGCTTGTTGTTTTCGCTTCTCGATATCCTCGACATCTTTACCTGTGGCTTTTACTGCCTTTGAAAACCTGTCTAAAGTTTTAATATCACCATCTAATTGTTCAGCTAACTTGTCAATCTTTTGTTCATTTAATTTTTGTAAAGCTACTGATGTCAATCCTATGGCGTCAGTAAGTTCAAAAAAGCCATCTATTAAAAACTGTACGGTATCACCAATACCTTTAAATATTACACCTACTAAACCACCAGCATTTTTTAATTTATCAAAGTTTGTAATGATTAACAATACGGCTGCACCAAGTAAGAATAAAGGATTTGTCAATAATGCTTTACCTACATTGAATAAGGTTTGTCCTAACTGTTTAATACCAGTCAATGTTTCTTTGAATGTGATTTGTTTTGAGGCATTTACCAACAACCTACTTTGTTGGGCTGCACCTGCGAAATCTAAGTTTGCTAATTTGCTGGCTACACTACCTAATCCATTGCCTACCGCTTCAAAAGGAGAATCAGTGGCAAACACATTGGCAGCATCATTGGCGTCTTGTATTCTATCCGTTAATTCACCAGCTGCCTTTGATAAACGTATAATTTCCTCAGGGTCTGTGGCATTTGCTAAATCAGCCTTTAAGGATTTTAATTGTGAGCGTAAAGATTGCACCTTATCACCATCAAAGCCCTTAGATAATTCCTTTTCTAACTTGATTACCTCTGTTTCTGTTTCCTGGATATCTTTTGTTAACGTGTCAAACTCCTCTTGGGTATTGGATAATAATTGAGCGTTTTTTAACTCAAATAATTTAGTTTTTAATAATTCAATTTGACGTAAAGGATTAACATAAGCCTTTGAAGCATCTGTTCCAGCCTTTTGTGCTGCCGTTCCTGTGTCTTTTAAATTACCTTCAACTTTATCTAATTGATTATTTAAGGCGTTGATACTTGTTACTTGAAACGCCGTTTCTAATTGTTTATCTAATACAGTGGCTTCTTCACCAACTTTCTTTTCCTCAACTTGAACAGCTTTTAATTCATCAGATAATTTTTTAATCTGTGCCTGAGTCTTTTTAATCTCATTCGTATAGGCAATGGCTTGGTTAGGATTTGTGGAGCCTTTTCTATCCTGGATAAGACGCTTCTCAAGGGTAACGAGTTTGTCCAGCGTGTTTTCTTGTTCACGCATAGACGTATTTACTGTCTTATATTTTGAATTGATTAAATCTAACTCCTCAAGGACTTTATTTCCTTGAGAGTCCATTTCAAATATGGTTTTAAATACATCAGCCATTGTGTTTAGCTTTTAATTTTTTTATGTAATCATTATGCCTTTTAACCTTTTCCAAATACTTGTCAATTATACCGCAGAACTCTAAATATGTGTTTTGCTCTAATGCTTTAATTTCTGTTGGTTTGCCATCACATACATTAAATATTAATTTATTGATGTGGTCCTCAAACTCATCTAAATCAGCTAAGGCAAATATTGGAGAATCCTTAGTGCCTTGTCCTTCGTCTTTTCCAAATAGATTAGGACATCGTCTTCGGACTTCAGTGAAAACTTGTCCAAAAGTATTATGCCAATTTGCAAAAAAAAAGCTTTGACCTCAGGATGCTCTTTAAATATTTTACTCTTTTCCTTATCGTGTGTATCGTCTGGAATATTCGGGTCTTCATCAGGTAGGAAATAGTAAAGTTTTACTAACTCTAAAATACTTTCTTCCTCTGCTATCATTTCTAAACGCAAATCAATCTCCTGAACAATACCAAATGCCTTAACAAAGTCCTGTTCAACATTAATTGAACGTTTGATTTCCTTTATCAGTGCTTTCATTGTGGTCTCTGATATTTTCATATCTGCGAAACGCTTTGAACGTTCAGCTGCAACACCACGCAGACTGGAAACTTCTAAAGGATTAGCCATACTATAAAACACAATACCTTTTTCAAGGTTTTCATATGATTTTATAAGTTTTGGATTTTTGCTGTTATCAATTAATTCCATAAAACAAATTTATGAATTTAATTTAAACAAGTGTATAGGTTATCTAAGTCTTTACGATTTAAGAAATCGGTAATAATTTTATCAAATTTATCGTAATCAAATTCAAGGATATATGTACGTTCATGATTTAAGGTTACATACATTTTAGTGGCTAAGTTCTTTTTGAAGCCATCTGTATAAACGTACTCCTCGTATTCTGTTACATCATCTAAAAAGAATGAAAGTCTGGCACGATGCTCTACCATTGAGTCATCTATCCATACCCTGTGAAACTGCATCTTACCTATCATGTTTTAATCCTGACAAATCCTTGTTGAGTAATATCGCATAGGTAACGAAAACAGTCAAGTAAATGTGATTTATGCTTATCCTTTTTCTTATCTATCTCATTGTTATCGTTAACCTCAACGAACTGCAAATCTTGAATAAGGTACTTGCATAACTTTCTGTTGAGTTTTAAATAAGGTAATCTTTCTAATAAAGCATTTACTAAAATACGATTGTTAGATATACCAGGGTTCTTTGTCCTTAGGTATAATTGTGTTTTAACTAAACCTAAATACTTCATTATCTCGGTATAGTAGGTCTTATGCTTTTCCAATGCTTGGTCTACATTACCGCTGGCATCACCACCTACTTGGAAATGGTAATCATCATGTCCATATGCTGCAATTATTTGATGGCATAATTCCTTTATGTCTGCATTAGGTATTCTAAATTCCCTGAACACTTTAATGGAGTGGTTCTTTACTGTTTGAGCAACGATGCAAGTGATAGGGTCTTTATTAAAGTCAAAGAATAACCATAAAGGCATATTCTTTTGTGGCTTATCCTCAAACTCATCAACGTGTTTAGTGAAGTCAAACATATACGCAAAAGGTTTTTCTGTATCTACCACGTCCCAATCTCCCTCCACATATCTTGCCCTGGTAAAAGGGTCGAGAGTTTCCATGTTCTCGATATAGTCCTTTGATAGCTTTTTATTATCAGACATTAAGGCTCTGATATATTTATACTTCTTAGGCAAAGTACCATCCATAAACCTTTCATAGAATTCTTTTTTACTCCAAGATTGATTAGGGTTACCCGTCACAATTACCAAGGGTGGTGGCATAGGTTCAATGATATTACGTCCAGCTCTTAATTTAGATTTCCTAAATGTGTTTTCTTTTAACTCCTGTGACTCCTCAAGTAGGAAACCATTAGGCTCAAATCCATCCATCCAATTGGCATCCTTATCCTTGTCATAGTTCTCACTTGAAAAGATAATCGTAGACCCATTTTTAAAATAGGCTACATTATCTGTAAAGTTTGTCATGAATCCCTTGGGTAAGAGCTTGTAAAAAGACCTGAACGTGTTTTTTTTAAGCCTTTGCATATCCTTACGGACAATACACCAACAACTTCCAGGAAATAATTTAGCTAATAGGATAAGAACAGCGATAGCGACATAAGTCTTGCCACCACCTGCTGCTCCACCATAATAGATTGTGGTTGCCTCTCCACTAAACACCGCATCAATGAACTCTTGTTGCTTTGCCTGTGGCTCAAATATCGTTTTTTCTACTACTTTTGTCATCTCTCATGCGACCGCTTAGCCATACAACCATTGAATTCCTTGGAAACCTATTTTTATTATCCGTTTACAAATGGCTATAAGCCCATTTAACAATCCATACCACGCTTTCGCACACCGCTACCGTGACAAGACATACGATAAATCTGTGTATGTATGTGGTAAAGGATTTCTTACCTTTGCTGTTATCACGTTCGTTCATAACAACTAACCAAGTCAGTGATAAGCAAAGGAACCATATAAAAATGTTTATCATGCTCTTATCTGTTTGTTAGTTTTTAACTCTATTGCAAGGACATCTTTATTATCCTCGATATAGTTCTTCAGGTGCCCTATAACCTTATTATTATCGTAAAGGTACATAAGATACTCTGCTGGTACATTTGCTAAGGCTTGCCCTTTGTATTTACCGAAAGGCATAGGTGTATTGTCTGTGAACTCTGCTGCCATTATGCTAAATCGTTAATGATAATGTTTTCCGCTTGTTCTTGGCTTTGGAACGGACCTACAAAAGTTCCTTTCTCTTCTCCTATGTAATCGAGAATGATATAGAACTCTGCTTGGTTCTTAGTTCCGTTAATTACTTTGGCAGTTTTAATGCCTTCTTTCTTTACGAACATTACTTGTCCGTTTGCAAGTGTGATTTTTTTCATTGTTTGTTTATTTTTAGGTTATTAATTACGGGTATCATCACAAGGGCTATCTCTGTTTATAGATTTAGAAAACTCTTGTTGGTCTTGTTGGAATAGTTCCCAATCAGTAAGATTACATTTAGTTTTTATTTGTGTTTTGATGTCTTTCCAAAATTGTAAGGTGTAAGGTCCTACATGGGCTTTGCATATCTCGTCCATTTGTGAGATTACGGACATCATTTCAAATTTTTCTCCTATTGTTAACTGCATCTTAGAATTTAATTGTTTGGTTACCTATTTTAAATACTTGTTCTTCAATCTCTTGTGGTGCTTCTGGTAGTAATTTGCTTGGGTCTGCATAAGTCTTAGGTATTAACTTTTGTAAAGCAAAGATAACCGCATTAGCCTGAGGTGGAAAATATTTTTCTTTCTCTTGTCTACGGATAATTTTTTTACCTACTTCCTCACCCGTGTCACTGTATGTAGGAACAAATTCCTCGGTTATTTCAATTTCTGTGAAGCCGGTTACGAGCTTTTCGAATGAGTTCAAAGCTTTGGTTCTTATGTTTAACTCTTGAAAACGTGTAAAGCTGTTTTGAGCTTTCTCGAAGTCCTTTTCCCATTCTGGATTCTCGTCTAACCATTTTGAGAATGTTTGTGGCTTAATGCGATTCTTTTTAAAGCTATCCGTGAGTGGTGTTCCCTCGCTATATGAATCACAAATGGCAAGGAAAAGGTTTCTAACTGCTTCAAATTCATATTTATCACTCATTTAAAAGATAATCTTTTCGATACGCTAAGGTAGTAATTTCTTTTGAAAGGGTCTGCAACTATTCCAACTTGGCCAAATTTCCAAGCGAATGAGAAGTTCATTCCTAAACTGATGTCCTTTTGATTTGTAACTGCTGGTGATAAACCTAGGTATAAGGCATTGTATTTATATTTGGTAATCTTTATTTGGGTAGGTTTATACTTATAGGTAATTTTTATATCCTTTAAGGTATTCTTTTCTACCTCTGCGGTGTATATTACCTTAGTGCTATCCGTTACAATGGAGTCTTGATATAACCTATTTTTAAGGTAATCAATTACAATTAGGTCACTGTCTTTTTTAGTAAGGACTTTTTTTGTACTGTCGTAAATGATAACCTTTTCCTTTATGAGTGTTGGATTTGTAAACTCATAATTATTTACAATAGGTTTACCTTTTACAAAGATGGTGTCATTGTGGTTGGCTTGCTGTTTGTTTTCACAGCCTTTAGGTAGCATAATAACCATAATGATTGACATTCCTGAGAATACTAACCAATGAGAATTGTTTTTCATCCACATATTAAGGTTTTACGAATTGAAAGTGCATCCAGTCATAATTCTTTTCTTTTCCTAAAGAATACCAACCATTTTTATAAAAAATGTCAATCATTTTTTGATATTCAGGTTTTGCGAACTGTGCCGTTTTACTTGTTGCTTTTAATGAGTTTCTAACAGGGTCTAAATCAATAGCCAAAGCCCAAGAATGGACGCTCCACTCACTACCTCCCCGCATTTTACGGAAATTATAACCACCTCCGAATAAATCAATTCCTAACCTTTGTAACTCTGTCAATCCGTAAGTAATTAGCAACTCGTTGAAAATCTTAGTTAAAGATGCCGCCGCAAGTTTGTGGCACTGCATCTTATTAACCGTCTTTGTCAAATCCCATGATATCCGCATAGGATAAGGCAGAGTGATTGTTGTTAGGTTATTGATATCACCTGGTTCACCGTAGGTTTTAATTATTTCGCTCGTTTTCATTATCTAATGTCATATAACAAAAGTATGAAATATCTTTTTATTTTACAACTGTTAAGTGTTTTTTTAAGCAATTAATCGCTTCTTTTAAGTCGCATATCCTTGCCGCTGTTTTCTTTTCCAGCTTTTCAAAGTACTCACTATTTTTTACCTTACCAGCATTCATTGAAACTCTTTCTACTGTTTTAAGTTCTTCTTCTAATAGCTCTAAGGCGTAATTGGATTTGGCCATAATATGATTTTTCAAATATTTCTTTATTGTGTTTCTGTTGTTCTTTTGCCCTTTGTTGGGCTGTTTTTAAATGATTGTCAGTTGAATTTTTACTGAACAAATTATATAGTTTCATCTTTTATTTTTTAAGATTCCCTCTAACTCCTTAACAAAATCAGCAGACATTTGTCGCATACTTGAAACCCTCGTGTGGTCTCCTGCAAAATCAAGGTATTTATCTTTCAAAGTTAAAATATCAAGCCTTAACTTATTACAAGAATCCTCGTTTCTGTGTATTTGATAAGCTTCTGCTGGCATTGATGGCAAAACCTTACCAGTCTTTAAACCCTTTTCAATATCCTGTTTTAGAATTGATTTTTTTCTCTTTTTTTCATTAATATCAAGAATTAAATTATTCAATTCACCTAACCTCTTTTTTACTTCTTCAATGCTGTTTTCAAGATTTCTGTCTATACGTTTAGGATTTCTATGACTTTTTAATTCACTTAAATTACTTTCTAATGAAACTTTTTGAGTTGTTAATTCTTTTCTTTTTTCATTGAACTCACCTATTGAACGTTCTAAATCAGCAATATGAGCCTTGGTATATTGTATTTCCATATTATAATTCTTTAAAAATCATTTCTCTAAAATTGTAAATAAGATTTTGTTGACTTCTGTTTGCTAAAAGATGTGAGTTTTGTCTTACCAGACTCATCAATCTATTTTTGGTATCAACAGACTTCTTTTGTAGCTTTTCAACTTCCATTTGCAGCTTTTCAACTTTGGTAACCTCTGTCATAGGTATTAATTTGCCCATGACTGTATCTTTACAATTATCATCCTTAATCCTTTTAAGCATATCAGAAGCCATGACCACTGTGATTGCTCCATTAGGCTCCATAATGACAAACTTATCCTCCTGTATTTTCTTTTCCTGGTTCATCTGGTTGGTTTTTAATCATTTCCACAGCCGTTGCAAGTAACCACACCTTAATGGCATCCGTTTTTGTTCCTTGACACAATTCAATAGCCGCTTCCATTGTGTTTTTAATTTTGTTTTTTTTCTTGTAACCTACAATGGCATTAAAATAAGGTTGCATCCTTTTGATATAGTCCGTAGGGTGCATCGTTTTGATTTGCTTGTGGTACTCTTCAAGTTTCCTTGCCTTTGTAAACATTGCATCTCTCAATTTTTTTTCTTCTTCAGGTGTTAGTGTTTTTTTTGCCATGTTTTATTTTTTTGGTTGTTTTCTTTTATTGTACTGTTCTTTGGTTCCGTGGTCATATGCAAAATGGCAATCTAAACAAAGTAACATTATATTGGTCTTTACTAATCTTAGTTCTGGAAACTTACCCTTTGCAAGTATGTGAGCAAAGAAGTGTGCCATTGGTTCATCTCCTAAGTAACATTGGCAGTTGGTGCAAATGTGTTCACGTTCCGTCCATATTTCCAGAAACATTGCCTTCTCTCCTGTTGTTTTCCTCTTCCATTTGAATCCTTTTTGCTTGGGCTTCGTGGTATTTGTTGTAAAGGTTTTCGTTTCTAAACCATTCAAGTGGTGCTTCTTGGTATCCAACTCCTGGGTAGACTTTATAGCTTGGTCGCATCCTTTGCACATCTTCCTTGCCCATATGAACTGAGGCATCTTGCACTTTATACAAATCTTCTTTTTTCTTTCGAGCATCTTGTAAACAAATTTCTGAGATTGAATTTAAGGTTTTATTAGCCGTTTCAAATATTTCTATGGTTTTATCAGTTTCCAATGTAAAGGCTCTTGTAATAGCTGCCGCGATATTAAAAATATTTTGCATTTTTTTCAATGCCCTTATTCTCATTTCTGCTAATTTATATCTACCCTCAGGCGTACATTTTAAAATCTCAATTTTAATTTCCTTAAACCTTGCAGTTTTATCAGTGTACCATTTGGTCTAGCTATTAATGAATCCTATCATAGTTCAACACCTCCATTTTTTAATAACTGTTGGGTATATAAGTTGATAAAATGCTGTTGGAATTGTCTTGTACAATCTGAGAAGTGAGTGTTGAAGTGTTCAGACTCCTCAATCAATATAGCGCAAATCTCAAACAGTGATTTATTTATAAAGTTATCACTAATATAAACCTCCTTGGTTGTTACATTTATTTGGGCGTTAATGTATTTATCTCCAAACACACCAAAAACAAATTTTAATTCAGGGTTAAAATAGTAACCTACTTGTTCCAAGATTACAAGTCCTTGTTTAACTTTTGCATCTACTTCTTGATTGAATGTTTCATAGAACTCATTCATACCCTGTGAGGTTCTAAGAGCGCCAATGCCGTCAAAGTTTTTGGTTAATGCTTCATATACTTGTTTAGGTACAATTAACATTCCTTCAGTATCTATTGTAAGGCCTCGTTCATGAATAGATTTGATTGCCTCTGTATGAATTAACTTTGATTCTCCTATTGCTACTTTCCAACTCTCTCCAAAGGAATCATACCAGCTATAATCACAATCAGTTGAGCCTTCAAAGTGGTGTTCCTTTACAGTTTCTAAAAAGTAGGTAACTAACTTCTCATTCATGTTTCTAAGCGATTGGAAAACAACTTGCGAAGTAGAACCCTTAAATTCCCTAAGCTCGTTTATTTCAGCTCTTTTGTACCCGTAGTTAAATAAACATCTTTTACCTACTTGTTGGCTAATTAGAACACCTTGTTTATAAATACGCAAATCATTGCCACCTGGATAAATACTGTAATCACCATTCTCAAATAAAGGTTGAACATTGTGAATAAAATATGTACTCCAATTATCCATAACCTCTTTTACTTCTTTTGTGATTTGGATATAGAATGTAGTGTAACCATCTTTACCTTCAAATTTTGTATCACTGCCAATAATGTAGTCAAACTCATCCTTTGAAGCTTCTCCCTCGTCTAAGGCGTTACACCAAAGTTCACGTACAATCATCCAGGGCATCCACTCTAAACCCATCTTTGTAGTGATTGAGGTTCTTTTATTGTCAATGCAAATGATGTCAAAATTCTCTTCTTTAATCACTTCACGTTCAAGATGTATTTTGGCTTCCTTTTCTCCAATTAGGATATGGAAATCTAAATTGTTTCTTAGCAAATATGCCAATGAATATTTTAAGCCCGTGCCAAACTGTCCAATTTTGTAATCATTGCCAGTCTTTGTTGTTCCTCCCATTAAGGCGATTAAACGAATATCTAATTCTCCTTTGTTTTGTATTTTTAGATATTTCATATTAGTTGCTTGGTTTTTTAAATTCAACACGTCCTAATTTATCAAAGTTTGGCATTTGTGTACGGTCTTTTCCGAATACCATATCAAGTAAGAAATCAATTTTACGTTTCATTCTTTTGTTGAAAAGACCATCTAACTGTTTACCATAACGTAAGGCTATTTCAATGGTTCCACTTCTGTGAATCTCTCCTGCTTTACGGTTGTATTTATCCTTTTTGGATTTAGCAACAATTAACAATTTATGGTTTTCGCTTTTTTTTGCAATGATGTGAAATTCACATTTGCTTTTTTTCTCTTTATCAATTTTAATGATAGGTTGGATTAATACTTTCATTTGCTTTGTTTTAAGGGTTATTATTTAACTAATTTATAGGCTGTACCGTATGCGAAGGCATAATAATTTTTACCAAAATAACTTAATGTGAAATCAGGAGTAACTAAGAACTGTATAGCTCTTGTAGGCTTAGTTAATACTTTTAAGGTTTTAAAACCATTGTCTTTAATAACCTCATTTGCCTTTTCTAAAATTGCGTTTGTTAAATTGTCCATTTTGCTTTGTTTTAATGTTTCTTTCACAAATATAGACAACCTTTTACACCTGTCAAATTAAAATATTAGGAAATTCACTATATTTTTGCAACTTGCTGATTCTCAGTTAGAAAGACTTTCCGTGCTTAAACCCGCGAGTGGCGTTAAATTGCATTTTCATATAGATATGAGCCTCTAAATCGTACCCTAAAGATTGCATTAAATGGTGTATTTTTGCAAGAGTTTCACCTAAATACTGGCTATGCCATAGGTTATATTTCAAGTCCGTTAGAGTGCGGATAATGCCCAATAAATAACTTGGAATATGCTCTACTTTTAACCCTGCTAAGGCTTCCATTTCTGCATTATAGTACTTGATTAAAGAATATTCTTCAATACCTTTATCACACTTCTCCATATTCATTGCAAAGCCACCAGCATAATCAAAAATTCTAATGCAAACATCTGCCATCTCATCTTGAAACGAATCCTTTATGTACTCAGAAAAACAAGATGGAAAGGTTTCTTTAGATAAACAGTTATTGAATTTATCAACCTCTCCAAAGTTGTTTTTTCTTAAAGCTTCTAAGGCTTCTGTAACTTCTGAAATAATTAAAATAATACATTGGGCTTGGAATTCAATTGTAACATCATTCCAAAAACCTTTTTCCTTTGCTGTTGAATGGGCTTTGTTGATTAAATCTGGTATTGACTGGTTCATTTTTTTCTTGATTTTAATTCGTTTTTAACTATTTCCGCATAATCAGGAGCATTGTTTTGGTACTGCCTAAATAATTCTTTTAATTCTCGTTCATCTAATCCTTTTGCATAAACTTCAAAGCGTTCTTTAAATACGTTTTTACTGACTTTATTAACAATGACTGGTTCACTTTTAATTTTATTTTCCTTTGTAAAAGTTTTAAAATTAGAAATGGTCTCCTTCCAATTGTCCTTTTGTTCTTCTGTGAGTTCGACTTTTTCAACAGGTTTTCTGTGTCTATTTTCCAGGTAATCATTGTACTCGTCAGATATAAAATAGCCATTAATCCAACCACAAATAGTTTCAATATCAAGTTTATTATAGTGAGGTCCATAAACTCCTTTTTTGCCTTGCTTAAATATATAGATTAATTCTTCAAGTTTAACGTGTTTGAAATCTGTCATTAAAGTTTGAATGATATCAAACGCTTGGAACTCATTTAATTTGTGGGCTACATTTAAAGCAAGGTTTGTGGCGTGCAATAAGGCGTTCAGTGCTTGAAATAAAGAACGCTCATCGCCTTGTTTGATTAAAGCCAGCGTATTACCTTTAAATGACTCAATAACGGTCATTTGGGCTTGTTGCTTCATAAAATCAAGTGCAACTTTTGTATCTACTTGGCCATCAGGTTTTATTAGACTCGTTAGACAAGTCATATAAGTTGTTGATGGCGCCAGGATTATACCCTGGTTTGCTGTTTTGGCTATTTCCTTGCTCATACTTTGCTTTTAATTCGTGGTCTGCATAAACTCCTTGCCATTGTCTTGATATGCTTAAATCAATACACTCAATGGCGTAGGCTTCGTTTCCTTGTGTGGTTCCGTATAATCTTCTTAAGGCTTGGGTTTCGCTTAATGCTGTTTTGTAGCGTTGATTCTTTTCCTCTTTCTTATAAGTTTTCCATCTCTCCCAAGCGATAACAAACTCCTCTGACAACCAAGGGTATTCGACTATCTCAATTTTTTTAACTAAAACCTTTTTATCAACCTTAGTTACTGTTTCTAAAATAGGTTCACCATTTAAGATTCTTTTAGCTTGATTACCTGCTTTACCTGCCTTTGAACGGCTTTCTCTGTAAATGTTTTGTTTGACTTTTGTTTCATGTAGGCGTGGATTATACAGCCTAAATTTATCATTTAAAATAAATTTATGAGTAATTAGTTTCCAGCAACTTTCCATCTCATCTACACTGACACCACAAATAAAGGACAACCGTCTAACATCATTCGGCAAATCATCATTTATCCATTGATAAAGTAATAATCTAATATAACAACCAACTTCACATACCGTTAACTCTGTGGTGTCAGTAAGAAAATCTGAGGCGTACATTTGAAAAGCAGGTGCCTTTCCTAATTTATTTTCCGGTTCCGTTTGTTTGGCCATTTCCAACTATTTATTAATACGATTAGATGTGCAATAGTTAAATGAATCATACCTGAGGTTCTGTAGGTTCAGGTGCCTTATCAACTGTTAATTCAGGCATATCAATATCCTCGTCAGCTCCAAACATACTTGTTTGATTAATTTTCACTTCTTTATCATACTCACTCCAATCAAAGTTATGCAATTTATGGAAGTTTTTTAATTCCTCGGCAGTGAAAGGCAAATAATTACAAAGTGAATAGACGGGAAATTCTTTTTGCAGTTCGTTAACCATTTCACTGAATGCAATATTATCAGTATCAAAAGTGATTTTATTAACCATTGCATTAATTAGGCGTTCATTGCCATCAACCAAAACGGCATAAACTTCTGTCTTACCTAATTCAAGCATACATTTAAGAATCTTTCTACCTTCTATTAATTGATAACCTCCATCAAGTTTCTTTTGCACAAGGATAGGTTTAACCTGTCCAATAGTAACAATACTCCTTTTTAGGTTTATCATTTTTGAAGCTTCATCTTCGTTTGTATGCCAAGATGGTGAGGTGATTTCTGAGGTGTTTAATTTAATTATTTCCATATTACTCCGCGTTTCTCCCAAAGGGCTGTTATATAATTTTCTGTTCTTTTTACGTCAATGATTGCCTCTTCAAGCCTTGCAGTATCCTCGGTTAAAATACGAGGACTTCTTTGCCTTACAATTTCATCACGTCCATAAACTTTTAAATATTTTTTGGTCCTTGTGCCAAAAATCACAGTTGATATAGGTGTGGTACTGTCAACACTAAAAAATGGATACTTTTCAATCACTTCAACTCTTGTCATAGCAAAGCCGTGATATTTGATTTTATCTCTTGTTAGTGCAAAAATTTTATCAAACATTGGCATCGCTTCTAATCCAAGTCCTATGTAAGGTTGACCTTCATCAATCCAGCCTTTCAATATTGACATATCTCCGCCATCTAAGATTGGATGGTACACTCGCATAATTTCAAAGTTACCTTTCATTGATTTTATGTCTTTGTACATTCCATCAATGTAATCTTTAGGCATATTACCATAGCAGTCCAATTCTACAAAGGTTACTCTTTTCTCCTTATGCTTTTCCATGAACTCCATATACTCCTTGGCGTGTGTATAAATATCAGGTAGTTTTTTACTGCCGTGCATTCCAACCTTATTGATTGTACTTTTGTTCCAACTATGGGCACCACTATCAACTAAAAGGAATTGACCACGCTCCCATTCTGCAATATGTTTCTTTTCATTTAAGATTGAATACAATTTACCTACATCGTGTTTGATACACAATTTATCCGCTCCGTTAGTCGGACTTCCTGCAACCAGAATTTTCATAAATGATTTCCATTATTTTGTTAATATTATTATCGTACTTCAAAAAATATTCCGGCTCATCTACAATAAGACCACCAGCTTTAAATTTACCCTCAATTTCTGAAACATTTTTATAAAGGTTTTTTGCTGGAACCATTTCAGGATAACAAGCTCTATCTGGTACAAGAATTTCACATCCATATACCATTGCTTCTTGCAGCGTATAACCAAATGTTTCTTGATAGGCATTACTTAAATAATATTTTGCAGATGCTAATCTTTCATAATATTGTTTTTTAGTTAAACCTCCTTCAAATTTTACATTGGCTGGTAATTCAATTAAACATTCTTCTTTTCCAGAGCTTGTGATTAAAATTTTCATATCCGTATTCTGTGCAAACTGCAATAAATTATTGATGCCTTTTTCATCACAAATTCTGTGAGGCCAAATAATATAATTTTCCTTTAATGTGCTTGGTTCACTGTTTAATACATTATTAACAAAATCAACACTCCAAACATAACCAGTGTTATATGTTTTTGAATGTACATAATATCCGAATTTATTTAAAACATTTGTACGGTGTATTTCACTACCTACAAAAATACCATCACACAATTCGTGATAACCTCTTTCGCTATGGTCTGCCCAATTACCTAATCTTTGTACAAAGTCCGTTTTATCGGCTCTTCCCGCATAATTGAATCCGTAAATGTAAACTCTGATATTCAATAACTCTGCCATGTATCTAATCATTTCAATACCTGGAAAGAAAATATCAGCGATTAAAAAGACATCTCCATCATTTACTTGTTCAGTATCAAATAATTCGGCAATCATTTTTAATTGCATAGATTTAAAAATACAGGTGCCTGTGATATCCAAAAACTGTCCATTTTTAATAACAGTTTGTTCTGGCATATCTGGATATAAAACCATATCAACGTGTTTTGATACGGCTTCATTCATCATCTTGGTGTACCTTTGCTCCAAGTTTTCTAATGGTACATAAATAATTTTTTTCATATTTTATTTTTTAAGATTCAACTTCTAATCCTTTAAACATATTCACTTGGATATGTTCCTGACTTCTTGCATTAAACAAGCGACCTTCAGGACATTTTTTACACATTGATGGTTTTTCATCGGATAACATTTCAGCTCTAAATTTTTGATACTTCTCTCCGTGCCAAATTTCGTCAACTGTTTGTTCAAAAATATTACCCATCACATTCTCACCAGCCCAATCTCTGTCGCAAACAACCACATTACCGTTAACGTGAACAGTAAATCCATAAAAGGCTTCTTTACAAACGTCCTCAGGTTGCAATTCACCCTTTGTAGGTTCAATCTCTCCTCGGAAACTATCTAAAAATTTATAGCGTATTTCATCAGCCATATTTCCATTAGTCCATTCCATAAACTCTTCCTTAGTATATTCTTCTTTACCATCAAGTTTAATGGTTTGAGCAACTGTATAAGGGCAATTAGGATGGTTCAAAATATATTCCACAATAGGTTGCAATTTTGAAAGGCTACCATTAACTCTCATTGAAGCATATTTCTCGGCATTTAAACTATCAATATCCATTACAAGGAAATCTAAACCTGCTTCAAATACTTTATCAATTTTTGAGAATGTAGCCGGTAAAAGGTTACTTGCAATTACTGTATAAATACCTCTATCCTTGCAGGCTTTTACATACAACTCTAAATCCTTGTGCATGAATGGTTCACCAAAGTGGAATAATTCAATTGACTTTAACCAAGGCATTCTGTCTAATACTTCTCTAAATTTTTCTATTGTCATAGTGGCATTTAAGTCACGGACGTTATTAGCTTTTAAATCAGTTGTTCTTGGGCAAAAAGGGCAGGCTAAATTGCAACGGCTTGTGGTTTCAATTTGATAAATTCTTGGCTTATCAACAGGTTTAATGTCTTTACCCGAGGATACTTCATCCATTAATTTGTGCATATCTATTCGCTTTACTGCGAATTCTGGTAGGTTGCTGAATAATTCAAGCATATCCTTACCACTGACTGGTTTTTTATTCATGTTCAATTTCAGCGCCGTTTTCGTTATCCTCAAGAACTTGGCAATAATCGAGGTTGAATTGTTCTAATAATATTTGACAAAGGTCTTCGCAAGATGTTCTACCCATATCTTTGTTAGGATATTTTTTAAACAAAAAATTTTGAATCTCTCTTTTTAGTTTTATGATTTCAATATCTCTATCATTGTGTTGAACAAACTTTTTAGCAGTTATAAAAAAGATATGTCTATGAGGGTGCCTTAAAAATGCAACATCAGGTATAGGACATTCTGGCCAACAATGTGTGGCTTCAAATTGCAGGTTAACAACTACCTTTCGCTTCATATTTTTTCATTGCTAAGGCAACCTTGTTAGGTTTTGTTGAGTAATCAAATAACACTGAACTAATGAATCCGTTAGAACATTCGTAAAGTTTGCAAATTTCCTTTCTATCAGTATTTTTGAGAGCGGCTTCAATATAAACCTTATCGCTTTTAGTTAAAGGCTTTATTGTATCACTTGCAGGAGCCTTTTTAAATTCCTTTTTAGCAACAACCTTTTCAACTGTTTCGTGGTTTGTTTCAACTATTGGGTCAAACACTACTTCTTTGACAGCTTCATCGGCATTTACTGTTTTGCGTTCACCCTCATCATTAATTAAACGTATTTTTCTAATGACATCGCTTGTCAACTTGTCTTTTGTTTTAATGTTACGGATGATACCGTCTGCTGAAATTTCATATTTACTGAAACCAGGAATTGTTTTAAATTGTTGTTCCATTGTTATTTTTTGATTAGGTTAATAAATTCTTGTTTTGTTGCTGCTTCTTTAAAGCATCCTAAAAGTGCTGAAGTTTGTGTCATACAACCTGATTTTTTAACACCACGCATCTCGACACACATATGGCGTGCCTCAAGTATCACACCCACTCCTTTAGCTTTTAAATTTTCCATTAAAAACTCTGCCACTTGCATACTAATTCGCTCCTGGTTTTGTGGACGTCTTGCAAACATATCCAAAGTTCTTGGAATCTTGCTCAATCCTACGATTCTGTTATTATCTGGAATATATGCAATATGACCCACACCAAAGAAAGGTGCTAAATGGTGTTCGCATAATGAATAAAAAGGTATATCTTTTACAATAATCATTTCATCATAACCCTCTCCTTCAAATGTAGTAAATTCAAAAGGTTCTGGAGTACAAAATTCATTCATAAATTTTGTATATCGTTTAGGAGTTTCCTTCAAACCCTCTCTTTCAACATCATTACCCATGAAGGCTAAAAAGGTTTTAATGCTTTTTTTTGCTCCTTCTAAATCCTCTTCACTGGGTTTTGATAATAATCTTGATACGTCTTTTTTCATGCTTTGTTTTTTATGTTTAAAAATTAATATTCTATTAATTAAGGCAATCATACTCCTGTGGTTTCATTCCAAATTTGAACCTGCATTCTATTTGAAAGGTTATATCCTTTATCAATACATATTTTAGATAACCAAACTAAACCACTATTCAACTGTTCTACATTACTTGCAGCAGGCATCAAATAAATTTTATGGTTATCAATATATCCATAATAATCTTCAAGTTCTGTGATTTCCTTTTCAACACCAATAACAAATTTAAAAATGGCAGTCTTTTGATTAAAAGCCTCAAAACAGGTTTTTTCCATTACTGCTTCATGATGCTTCATACCGCTGGTACTTAACTTAGGACTAACATTGAATATATCAACTAAATCAATTAAACCTTGCTTAGGTATAATAGTACCGTTGGTTTCAATTTCAACGACACAATTTCTAAGGTTGGTGCCTAATTTTGATAATAACTCAATAATAGCGTCTTGTTGCATTAAAGGCTCACCTCCCGTGATTACTAAATGCCAGCCTTTTTTTAGCTTTTTAAAGATTTCATATTTAGCATCTAACAGTTCAATGAAATTTTCAACAGTTGTTGAACGTCCTTTTCTCCAGACTTCAATTGTATCACAGCGCCAAGTGGCTCCATCATGTAATTTACCATCTTTCTCCGTGCCTTTACCTCCACACATTAGGTTACAACCTCCTAAACGGATAAAAATACTTGGCGCACCTTGTGTGGCTCCCTCTCCTTGCAGCGAAACAAATGTTTCAGCGATTACTATCTTACCCATTATATTTATATTCAATGATTTTAGTTGTGGTTTCTTTAATTCTTACAGATGTAATAGGTAAACCTAATTTAACCATCTCCGTAAATAATTTTTGAGCTAAAAACTCAACGCTGGTTGGTTGTTCAAATGTAACTACTTTACCAAATACATCTGGGAATTGATTGATACATTTCATTAACTGCTCATCGTTAATATCTACGAAGGTTGCGTGGTCATACTTGCCTTTGATAATTGGTTCAATTTTAGAATCTAATTCAGAAAATAACATTGTCAATCCATTGCTTAAACTTTTGAATTCAAAATCAAATTCTACAAAGTATGTATGACCATGTAAGTTGTGGCATTTGTCGTTTAAATTTTGGTTTCTATGTGCCGCATAGAAGTGGTATTGTGCTGTCTGTTTCATAATATTTATTTTAAAAATGATTTTAAACCGTTTGCGGCTGCTAATATTGAATTAGAGCGTTCATTTAACCCTTGTATGTTTGCTCTAATCTCATCCTGGTTAAATGTTACTTTGTAGCCTTTTGATGTTCCTATAATAGGTAGCATACCTGTTGAGCGTAAATGATTAACAAACTTTCTCAACTTAACAGAAGTCATTCTGTAATTGAAAGGATTGTTAACCTCACTAATTGCATCATTTAAAATTTCAACGACTTCGACGTCTTTTTTAAACTTGCCAACTAATTCCTTCTCTAAGGTTACTCTTACTAATCCTAAATATTTTAAATCGTTAGGATTAAGGTTTTCTGTGATTTTCTCAAAATTTGTAATCATTTGCTTTGTTTTAAATTTCTTTCACAAATATAGATATTATTTTACAACTGTCAAAATAATTATTTAAAAATAAGCAGTTATTTTGTAACTGCTTGATTCTCAGCATTATTTATTTTTAACCATCGGTTGCATCTTTGTATCTCTTGGATTAATTTTGTACGTTTTTTATTCAAACAAGCTGGCGTTTCAAGCATTTCCTTTGTCCTTACCTCCACATAAGCAGAAACCTCGTCAGGATTAGGATTTTGGGTTAAATCGTAGCAAATAAAAGCTGGTCTTATTCCGTATGCCATATCTAAAACCAACCGTGAATAATAATCCAAGGGCCTATTTGCTCCCAACCAGCAACTTTCACCACATCAGAGAAGCGGTCTTCCCATTCCTTAGCTGTTTTATAGTATCTGACGTGGCTTGTATCATCAAAAGTTGGTACAGTAAATACAAACCTTTTACCCTTGTTTAAATTACGAATTTGGGTTATCAATTCAAGGTCTTTCTCAATATGCTCTAAGGTTTCGCAAATTACAACCTGAGTTTCATCGTTTAAATGATAACCTATTTTGAATAAATCACCTACTACAAATGTGGCTTTATTTCCCTTATTCATTGACTTTGCTTGGTCAATAGCTTGTTGGCTAAAATCAATACCAAAGTAATCTAAGGCGCCTTTATCCATACACATTTTAGCAAATTGCCCAGGACCACAGCCTAAATCAAGGATTGGATTATTAAGGTTTAATAATTTAATAACAGCCTCCCAAAGATTTTTATATCTACTATGCTGCCAATCTATTTTGTAAGATTCAGCTATTTTATAGACTGAATCATAATAATTTGAGTTTTGTTCTTTTCCCATTAGTCAATAAATCTACGCCAATAATATAATACATCTGGTAAACATTGGAACTTGAATCCCATTGAATACATTCTTTTCCAAAGGTCAATGTCTTGTCCTCTTCGATATGCTACATCGTAAAGTCCAGCAGCTTTGACGTCTTTGTTTTTATAAAATACAGTTCCGTGATTTGCTATCCAAAATCTATCCTCTTTAGGATGACAATCAATTCCGTGATTAGCAGAAAACAAAGGTTTTCTTTCAGCGTCAGAATGTTTAAAGCCAATTAAATTGGTACTCAATACAGAAGTATCTGGATTCTGTTTTAACCATTCAACTTGAAGTTTAAATTTATCTGGATGCAAAACATCATCACTTCCGCAAATTGCGACATATTCAGTTTTAATTTGATTGTGAGCATGGTTCAACGATGCCGAAGTTCCTTGGTTTTCTTTCAAATTAAAAACAGTGATTTTTTTATTCTTTTTTAATTTTTTTAGGTAATCAAGTGTTTCCTGATTATCTGAGCCATCATTTACAATATAAACCTTAAACAGTTGTTCAACAGTTTGATTTAAAATTGAATCAATACACTCCTTTAAAATTGCTGGTGCCGTGTTGAACACAGGTACTACCACGCTAAAATCAATCTCTTTACTCATTTGTTTTTTTTATAAAGTTAAGATTTTTCTGTATCATCCCAAACATTGATATTCTTTGATACTGCCAATCCTATTAAAATAAGAAATACAATATAAAGAATCATACAACAAAGAACAGTTAAAAACCATCCTAATGTAGTTTGAGGATTAAAAATAAAGATTGGTGTTAACCCTAAAAGGATTATAAATAATGATGCCAATCCACCTATGGCATATTGAAAAAATGTCTTCATATCTTTTGTTTAAAAAAGGGTAGACATAAGCCTACCCTTTTATGATTACTTTTTAAGAACTGTGTATTCCTCAGATAATACCTTTATTTGCTCGTCCAATAAAGATACTCTTTCAGCTTTCTGTAAGTCATTCATCTCGTATGACTCCATCCAGAACGAAGTATTACGGTCACGAATCTCAAACATCACTTCTACTTTGAAAATTCTAACAGCACCACCTTTCCAGATAGGCGTTTTTAAAGTAAAGTTTAATTCTAAATTTGTTTGTGCTTTCATGATAACAGAATCATTTAAGTTTCCTTTGTTATCATTTGCCTTAACGATTTCCGTTTCAATCTTAGCAGTGAACTCCATTAAGTTCTTGATAATTTTGTTGAATACGGATTCATCTGCAAACATTAGACGTTTGAACTTTAATGCTGAAATCAATTCCTTTAATCCGTAAGTGGAACCTTGATTAATTTTTAACTGTTGAAGTTCTTCCAATAAAACTAAACGCCCTTCAATTTGATGTCCGAAAGGATTATCAAAGTCCGTCAACATTTGGATATTACCTTTTTCCTCTTCAACAATAATCAAAACCTTTTCTTTAGGAAATAAATCTTTTTTACTTTTTAAAAAAACAGATACCGAATCAATGTTACCTAAAACATATAAGACAACTGGTTCTTTTGGTGTCAATGCTTGACCTTCAAGCACCACTAAGGTTTTAGTATCACCTTCAACTTTTACTTCTAACTTTTCCATTTCTTATCCTGCTTTTGAGATTGATAAAATAGTTGTTTGGCGTTCGTTCTCTGCCAATCTACGAGAATAAAGGAATTTACCCTCAGCATCGTAAATTTCCATGACACCAGCCTCTTGGTCATCTAACATAAAGACTTCTTCAACACTTGTGACAGATTTGTCGCGAAGTGCTTTGATGCTTTCTTTTAAATTTTGTTTGATTGGTTTCATTAATGCGTCAAACTTTTTAACGGCACTTTCTTTTTCCTCTTGCAAGGATGAAAGGTCAACGGAACTGTCTGTAACCTTATCTTTGTAGTCAGCAACCTGCTCCTTAGATAACGGTCTTGTGACAGTTGTTTCCTCACTTTTGTAACAGTTATCCCGTAAGGAATTAACTCTTTGCTCAGGTTTCATTTCCTGAAACAAATCTTTGGAAATTTGTTCACTCATTTTCTTTTGTTTTTTTGTTATTGGTAGAAACTTTTTCTACTTGTGGAGTTTAGTTGGACTCGAACAACTTGTTCACCAGGCACAAAGCATAAGGCCCTTGATAACTCCGTATTCTATTCAATTTGCATTTCAAAACTCTCTCCTGGGTCTGGTAAATTTATGCTGAATGTTTCAACAACCCATTTCCTAAAATCAAATATTAAATCACTGAATTCCGTTTTGTTTAGTTTTGCAGTACTGCCAACATATTGAAAAATCTCTCCTGTGGCTTCGTCAACTCTCTCTTTTTTTAAAAACTTAAATTTACAAATTTCGTGTAATTCATCAGGTTCATAACCAATTTCTTTTGCAACAATCGTGATATATAACCACCACAATCTGTTTTGTTGAGTACTTCTTTTTGATTGTAATTTTTCAAACTTAATCCTAATCCTTTTGCCATTAAAATATGGTAACTCCTTAGCTATTAAATCACTGACATTCTTTTGCAGTTTACCATCAATGACGTTTGAAAAATATTCAAGTTTGATAGAACTCATATTTTTATTGTTTTTAATATTTCAGCAAAATCAATCTTATTTTTTGATAGGTATTCAATTAGCAGTTTAATTTTAGAATCACCAATAACTTTATCGCTTTTATTTTCCTCTATTAATTCAACTTGGTAAACAAAACAAGTATCTCCGTATTGGTCAAACATCCGTCGGTTATCTCTTAGATATTGTAACCTCAATTCCTTTTCAGCTAAATAAACTCTTGTTTTATCCTCGACACTTACTTCAATGATTTTGTTGGCAATTAAATAATCAAACAAATGATGTCCATAATACGGTATTTTGCCACAAGCTAAATACCAATCAATTGCGAATTTAATTGCCAACATTTTAAAATCAATGTGTGGTTTAAATGTTTGAACTATGTCTAAGGCATTATCCTCCATTAGTCTTCCAATTCTTTACGTTTCCAAGGTGGTAGCATTAATGAATGTGTACCATTACGAGCTAAGGCTCTGTACTCATATCCCATATGGAACAGCTTATTGTCCAGGGCGTGTTTATAACCATCGCATAACCTACGATAAAGCTGCAAACCTAACTTGATATAATCATCATCAGCTTCCATGATTGTTACACCGTAAGGAGCCTTTTTTTCTACAACTAAATAAATTAATTTAGGGAAAAGGAATTTTTTTAATTTGATTGCTTCAAGATACATTGCACCTTGCAAATGATAATCATAATTAACAGCATCCTTGGTAAAGCTATCAGGGTCAGCATCTTGAGCCGTTTTTAACTCTAATACAAAGCCTTCTCCCTCACCATCCAAATAACCAATAAATTCTAAACCAGTTTTTTTGTCTGTCCAACGAACTTGAACCTGTGTTGATGTTACTTTGCTCAACAATTCTTTTGCAGCTGGATTTTCAAATACCTTTTCGGTAATTAATTTAGCTTCATCAAGTTCTTCTTGTGTAATAAAGGTTTTGCCTGCATTGTCTTTCATCCACTTATCCATATTGGCTTTGCCTTCGTCATACAAGATTCTACCTTGCTCCTTACCATGCTTTTCCACAAGGTCTTTTAAGAAAGGTGGCTTTTCAGGTTGAACGGCAAATTCCTCTTTCCAGGTATCTGGTGTTAAAATCATTTTATCAACTAAACTGCCAGCCTTTTGAGCCTTTGTTGCTTCACGTTTATGAGTTAAATCATAATAGAAGTGCATCGGAGACCTTTGAAAAGTTTTTAGTCTTGAATAAGACAAAATCTTGTTTTTAACTAATTCGTAATCTACTTCCATAATTATTTTTTATTAAGAGCTTTTATTCTCGTTTGTACATACTCAATGAATTCCTTGTTACCGTGCCAAGCTGTTTTGGCATTTGCCCAATCTGTTAATGATTCGGCATCAGTATAGGTTAAGGCATCCTTTTTTACACTTTCTAAATCCTCGTTAGGATTGTCAAGCAAATCTTTATCATTTTCAGGAGAACCCTCTTTTGTAGGTATTGCAAAGGCTTGGATTATAGCGTATTTCTGAGAAGTACTCATAGCCTTGTTTGAACCTTTATCACCCGTATCCATTGCCTCACCTTGTGCGTCTGAGGTTACAAAAGAACCATCCTCTGCAAAGAAAGACCATTCTACACGGAATAAAGTCCAAATCATATTACCTCCGTTTTTAGTCAGACGCTCCTCTCTTTTTACATCTCCTAATATTTTAGAAGTCATAAAAATTCTATGCTTTTTTAGGAGAGGATTAACAGCATTGTAAACATCATCAATACCTCTGAAATTAAAGTTTTGTTGAGTGTTCTTTTGGTCTTTAGCAATAGCGGAAATCTCTTCCATTATGCTTGCCATTTTGCCATAGATTAATGGTGCCTTATTATTTTCCATCTTTTGAAACTTCTTCTAAAGTTTGTTTTGTGAACTCCAATAATTCTGGAGATTCTGCAATAGCATCTTTTAAAGATTCTTTGAACTCTTCTCTCATTTTTTGAGTTAAAGGTTTAACTTCTTTTTCTCCTGCAAAATTAATGGCGTCTTGAAAAACTTCTATTAAATCTTCGTGTTTAGCAAAGGTATTAACTGCCATATTTAATAAATCTTGGTCAGTACCTGCGATAAAAGACAAGGCTTGGATTTTCGAGTCTTTATCCTCAGGGTTTTGTCTTTTTGCTAACATAATGATACAAACTTCTGCTTCTTGCAATTCTTTAGATAATTCTAAAATTTGTTGTGGTCTAATTACTGGTCCTTTCATGGTTGTTTGTTTTTTAATTATAATTTAATTTTAATTTGATTGGTTGGACGTCTTCACTTTGAATATAAATAAAGACTGATGTTGTAACTCTGTAACGTATTACGTAAGCCGTTGAGGAATAGAATTCTCCAGGTAAAAATAAAGCCACGCTATTATTCTCATCCTTTTTCTGCATATCATTAAACATTGTCATAAAATTGGCAAGTTCAACGTCTTTAATTGTTGCAGATAATTCACACTTTGTTTGTTTATGGATTTTGGTAAATCCCTCAAGAATTTCAACTAATTCAAGTTGAGCGTCAAGCCATGTTTTTACCTTAGTCATTGTCTAATCCCTCCAAGATTTTGTTTTCTATTTTAGAATAAAAATCATCATTTACTTCGTTGATTAATTCTGTAACATCAATTCCTTGATAAATTACTTTTTCAACTTCAACTGATTCTTCTTCGGGTGGGTCTTCTCTGCTACCAGGATATCCTTTAAAATACAGATAGTGAACTTCTAACTCAACTTTACCAAAAGTAACCTGAGTTCTTTTTGTTTTTAATTTTGACATTTGTTTGCTTTGTTTAAATGTTTCACAAATATAGATATTTTTTTACAGTTGTCAAATGTTTTTTCATAAAAAAATCAGTGAATTTTATAACTCACTGATTTACAATATAATAAAATTAACACCGTCTATAAGAATGCTATCTAATCGCTTATCCTCAATCATATTATAGACTGTTTGACGTGTCGTTTTGTTCTTCTTTGCGTAATTAGTAATGGTTTGCAGCGGTTTCGTAACCCTCTTCAATTCCTTTATTCTTTCTATATTTGTTGCTCCCATTTTACAAATGTAAAAATAAATTTCCGTTAATAAGTCGCTTTGACTAACTTTCTTAAAAAAGCACTTGATACCATTAGGTAAACTATACCATAGTACCATTCAAAAATACCTGAAAAATAAACGATTGCAGCCCAAGAGAACATACCTATCCAAATGTTTGTACAAATTACACATCCACCCATAATTTTGTAAAAGAAAACGGTTGAGCATTCCGTTTCCATAATTGCATTACCCTCCTCGGGTTTTAATTTTATTGCAATATCATAGGTTTCAGGATATTTAACCTTACAAATTTGTTTTGCTAAAAAAGGTAACCAGAATCCGAAGATGCTACCTTTCCAAAAACAGTAATCAATAAAATAACCAAATAAGGCGTTAACTATACCCATAAGGGATACCGTAAGGATTTGAAGGATTATTGCTATCATCACAATTATTATCATCGCATTTTAGATTTATGTTTATAAAAGTAGTTAATTGAAAGCTTTCACAATCATTCATTTTTAAAGGTGCGCCAAATATATCAAGAATCTTAAAATCTACAACCGCAGATTCATTTAAAACACCTTGTGGTATAATTAACTCATCTCCAGCCTTTGCATCTAAGAGTAGGGTTTTTGTTGAACCTCCTGGCATACGAACTACCAATGTGTATTCACCATCAACAGTGGCAAAGAGGTCGTCCAAAACTAAATCAAAGTTATGTGGATATAAACCAAAAATATATTTACAACAATTTTCCATTTACTGTCTGTTTTTTTAGACTTCATCAACTCTGATATTATCCTTTAAAATATCATCAACTTTGATGTCATCCGATAAAATATTGATTTTTCTTGTATCTCTATGTAAAGGATATGCCTCTTCATGTTCTAAAGGCAATTCTTTCAAGTTTTCAATTGTTTTTCTTGCTGGACTAATGATATAGTCATTACCTATCTTTCCTACAAATTCACTCAACAATTTTAATTCATCTCTAAATTTAATAATTGCTGGTTCAATTACCGTACCATTTTCATCTAAAACCTCAGGTGTATCAATCCACTCTTGGCGTTCTAAATCTGTCAACGTGTAGCTTCTTAAAACTGTTTTGATTGATTCTCCATTAGGATATAATTCACGTTCCCAATATTTTATAGCACAATATAAAACCTTATCATTAGGGTCACATAAGGTATCAAAACCTGCATATTTTCTTTGAATTTTCGCACCTTTACGAGTTTCATTTAGGTTAATCCAATCGTTTACTAAAATAGTTTCCATTTATTTATTTTTTTAATTTAAACATTCATAAGTAATATCTTCAAAAAGTATTGTATTATTAGGATTTGCCGTTCCCCATCGAACAGACATTTGAAGTGTGTTTATAATAGTCGTATCAATTAAGGCGTTCGTTAAATTAGGTGTTGAACTTCCGTCAACAAATTGTGTGTTATCTGAAATTAATGTTTGAATAGATGTATTTATAGAACCCGTAGCACCTATTGAATCAACTCTTAAATCTACATATCCTCTGAAACCTCGATTACTTGCAGAGTTACCCATTGCTCTTGCGCCCGTTGTTTTTACAATAGTACCACCTATTTGAAAATTAAAGGTTAAATTTGGAGTTCCTGCGGTTCCATATCTACCTCTAAAATGAATTCTAATACGTTTACCAACTGTTAATGAGTTGGCAGGAATCACAAAGGTGTAACCGTTATTGGTTATTAAAGTAACTGCCGTGGTATTGGTAACAGTATTTGAATTACCTGTTGCTCCACTTAAAAAACCAATTAAAACTTTATCACCAATCAATTGCTGTTCAATCAATGATTTTTTAACATTGTCATTCCAAACTAAACCAGAATTTACGGGACCAGAATAACTTGCTTGAGGTTCAAAATATAATAATGCCTTGGCAGCAGAGCCACCGAAAAAATTAGCTCTTGCAATTGGAGATAAATTACCTACTGATAAATCTCCCGTACTTACTTGAATACCATTAATAAAAATAGGAGAGTCTAAATTTGCTTTTTCGTTATTATGTTCATCAATTAAATCATTTAATTTAGTTAATGATTCAGCTCCGGTATCGCAGGCGTTTAAATTAAGTATCATTTTAAATATTTTTTAATTCCAAAAACATGAAGGTCTATTCCAAAAACAAAGGTAATCTGTACGGTTCCAAAAACAAGGGTCTAAACTTGGTGTTGGAGGATATTGTCCTCCTATCATTAAATGTAGAATATGGTTATTACATCCGTTATTTTTACAATTTGCCATGTCAACAATTTTCTTTAAAGATATTGCAATTATCACAATCTTGCAAGTTCAAATCATAACTAATTTCAAAACCTATTTTCACACAATTAAATTTCTGTTGGACGTTGAACTTCTTTTTAGTTTCCTCAATAAAGTTATCAATGTGGCTTGAATCCATATCCTTAATTTCAATTTTAGGATTATTGATAAAATTAGGATAGGTTACCTGTGAAAGGCTTTGTGCTAACTTATTCACCCATTTATCAGAATCAATTTCCTTTGGAGATTCAAAATTATAGGCAACCAAATAACATTTTTGTTTCGCTGTATGGCTCAAATCACAAGACGTGAACTGTTTTGCTTTTTTAAATACGGTAGATTTAGGTTCAATTCTAATGTAAAAAGCAACACCTTGGCAATCATCAAAGGTTTTATCCTCCATCTCTGCCCCATAAAAATTAGCAACAACCTGTCCGTTAGGTAATTGAAAACAATTAACGGCAAAGCTGTCAAAATAATTATTTGACTTTTTAATTTCCTCGCCTATGTGTTCTACTATTCTTGTGACCATTTTGCAACTATTTTATCGAACTGTTCTGTGGCATATAAAGTAACTTTCGCCATCAATTGTTCAAGTTCAATTCCTTTAATCGTAAAGATATCTTTTCCGTATTTAACCTCCAAATGATTTGCCACATCAGAACGGTTGGCATTTGCAATAGCTAACCTAGGTTTACCATTTTCATTTACGACATCAATACTTTCAAATAACTTTCCGGTGAATTGTAAATCAACAGTATCAACACGCCTACCTTGTTTATTCCTTTTAGCCTTATAATAACCTTTTTTACCACCCTTGTAGGTTCCTATTTGCCTACCATCTGCATCCTGTCCTTTTGAAAAGACTCTTATTAGTATTATACCTTTGGCTTGATTTACGCCATATAATTCAATTTTTGATGGTAGTTGACGAAAGTCTTCAATCATACCATCAATTCTCCTTATAGCTTCATCAAGATTTGCCATTTTGTATCCATTTCACGAGCTTGGCTATTATTAAATTTCCTACAAGTCCTAACAGCAAAGCCTTGTCTGCCGTTAGAAGCTGATAGGAATAACTTAACCAAAACAAACAAGAAACGATTAAGATACTCGCAGAAAATCTTACTTGATTATCATACCACCAAATCGCGAAGTGAAAATCTTTAAAATGTTTAACCTTATTTGTCGCCATTAATTCAGCAATATTGTAAATCAATATTCCTATGATTGTCAACAAAATATTACCTAACAAACCAACTTTAATGTTTGCTATTTCTTGAAACTCTTCCATCTTTAATTTTTTTAATTTCTAAAATTTTATGTCTAATTGATAAATAGACCAGGATTAAACCTCCAATAGAACCTAATAATTTAAAGATATCCGTTAATCCATCAAGCATTGGAAAGACTATTGTCATTGCCGTACCAGATAAACCCATCAATAAATCTTGGTCAAATATGAATGAAAAAATATGTTTCATATTATGCACCCCAAGGGCCTTTAGGTTTTTTTACGGGAGTGGTTGTTGGACGAGGTGTTGGCCTTGTCGTTGTTGCAGGCTTTGGATTACCGCAGCATCTGAATTCTTGGTTATGGTGTTTGTTGAACATATCTCATTCCATTACAGGTTAAACAATCATTTTTTAAGGTCTTTAAAAACACATCAGCGTTCTTGATAACCTTTTCATATTTTTCTTCGTATTTATCTTGATATTCAACCAACATTTCTTTAGCCTTTTCCTCTCCAAAGATTGTTAGGTTATTTACCCTTGTGGTATTAATACGATATTTTAGGAATTCAATTACAGAACGGTACCAAATAGGTATGTATAATCTTGGCAGTAAAGCACAAAATATTTCCTCTTCAAAGCATCTAACACGAGCTAAAATACCCATACCAAAACAGTTTGAAACTTCTTTGGTTGAATCCCATCCATGTACTGCAAAAAATTTACCACCTCTTGAATGACAAGTGCCACAACTTACCCAACCATCGTTTTGATTGTAATTACAACCATAGGTATCATTGTTTGATTGGTTATATAAAACCTTTACCGTTTCACTTTTACAAACAATGTTGATTGGAACTCTGTTGATAATTCCTGCTTCAAGGGTCACATTCTCAATCTTATACACATCAAAGCCGTCATACACTAAAATATCTACGACAGAACTTTGTGCCGTTTTAATGTAAATCTCTTCAATGTGAATTTTAGCCATTTCACTTCTCCAACGTTTTAAAATTAAACCTCTTTCTAAATTTGCCGCTGGTGTAACTGTATCAGAAAAATCATTGAATTCTCTTGTTTCAATTATAGCATTAAAATTAAATCGACTGTTTAAGAAATCCATTAAATCATCATACGTTAATTTAATGGCTTGTTCAATTGATTTTTTGAATAGCTCGTTACCCGTACCTATTTCATCTGGTGTAAGTTTTGCCGCAGATTTTAATTCCATTCCTGGAAAATCATTTATAAACAAATTACTCTCAGGATTTTGACATTCAACAAAATTTCTGATACCAATGATGGTACGTTTACCGCACAATATATCTTTTAAACAAGGCATTTGAAAAAGTTTAAAAAAAAAGCTGTTACCTAAATAACAGCTTTTTTAATGGTTTAACTATTAGATGTTAGCCGCTATACCGTGAGCACTGAAGTTCACTCCAAATAATGGGTCAGCTGCCTTGAAGCTATTTGCAGGTAATTTGTATAATTCGAAGTGGATACCCATTTGTAAAATGTATTTACGAGTACAATCATCGTATTTCCAATTCTTATCAATTTCAATTCCTGTTACTGGGTCAACAATAGTTCCGTGTGAGAACGTATCAGTGTCCTTAGCAAACTCTCCTTTATTCTCGTTCCAAGTTAACAAATGATTGTAACCAGGTACCATCCAAATAAAGTGGTTGTTTCCTAAGATAGTATTTACGTTTTGGTCTCTAAAATAATTGATATTACCTGCCTTTGACAAGTCAATACCACCATCATTGCAACAACCGATACCTACTTGACGTACATAAGCAGCCAAGTTACCAGCACCAACAACGATTGGTTTAGAACCACTTTCCATGTTCTCAGAATCTTCCATTAAGTCAGACTCTCCTTTGAAAATTGGAATAGCATTGGCACCTTGTAACATATTATAGGTCTTAGCCGCATTAGAACCCGTTGGTGGAATAACTCCAAACCCAGCGGCTTGTAATGTGATTAATTGCTTATCCAATGCAACCATTAAGGCGTTAATTTCTGCATTGATAACACCTGCCATGTACTCTTGTCCACTTTCGCAAAGTAAACGCATATCAGCCTCGTTAAAAGCTAATCCTGGAGTTCTTACGAAGTGAGTAATTGAAACAATTTGCTCGAATGGTTCACGTACTACATCATCAACACAATTGAATGGAGTTGTAACGGTTTCATTATCGGTTGCTCTTTGAATAAATTTAATTTTAGCTTGACGCACCTTTCCGTTATTCAAATCTAATTGAACTTTGGATACACCTGCCATATTAACAGAACTTTCTAAAGCATCTAAGAAACCTGTACGAGACCTCTTTAAACTTGGAGCATTTTGTTTGAACATTTGAACCAATGAATCTTGTACCTTCTCGCAAATACCTTGCGTGAATGCCATGTACATCAAATTCTTTTCTGGTTTGAAAAATAATGAAGCAGTGAACAATCCACCTGCAATAGGTAAAAAGGCTGCGGGTTCATTTAGGCCAACGGCAAAAGCGGCACCGACCAACATTGAAGTTCCAACGGAACTTGTTAAAATAAAAATTAGGCTGAAAAATGCAAATATTCTTTTCATGACTTTTTGTTTTTGAGAGTTTTTAAATTTTTGAATTATTTGTTTTTTGAAAATTATTAGGCTTTCAAACCTCAAATAACTTTTTTTGGTAAGTCATCAACCACAGCACAAATTTAACTAAAAAAAAATCAAACAAAAAAATATTTTTTTATATTTTTTCTAAAAAAGAAGATAAAGATTAAAGATAGAGAGGAAGAGGAAGAGCGGTCAGTATGTACACGCAAAGGCTATTTTATGCGATACGCTATGCCACACAACCATTGAAAATAAAGAAAGGCACCTAAATAGATGCCTCTCCTTCATATGTTAAACTCTGGTGTTTAGGCAGGTTTTTTATCTTGTAACTCCTTCAATTTAGCCTCAGCCTTTGACATACCTGGCGCAAAAGCCTTGTCTTTAACATCTGCATCATCTTTCTTTTCTGGTACAATTGGCTTCGCAGGTATAGTTTTTCCACTACCATCTGCACCTGATTCTTCCAAAAATTTGTTTTTAGAAAGTACATCAGTAATGATTTCATCAGTGGTTAAAATCTTAGTGCCATCAGAATTTTTAACTTCTAAGCCTGTTAATTTGTCGGTAATTTTAAGATTACCTTTCTCATCCAAATCAACATTATAATTAGAGCCAAACTCACGTTCTAAGGCTGCAATTACTACATCTACAGGGTTACGAAGTTTTAATTCAGCTAATTTTTTTGTTAATGTGTTATTGATATTGAACTGTTTTTTATGAGTATCAACTTCTCCTTTAATTTTAGGAATAACAACCGTTTCTAAGTCAGTGACTTTGGCTTTTAAATCTACATTCTCACGCTGCAAATCATTTAAAGTTTTATCAGTACCAATGGTAGATTTTTCTTTTGCCAATGTGATAAGTTCTTCTACCTTTTTGTCTTTAGTGTCTTCCACACTTAATCCAAAGGTTTTCTTTAAAGAACGTTCAAACATATCCATATTCTTACCGCGTTCAGCAGTTTGAATATCTTGGATAAATTGAGGGTCGTTTTTAATCAAACGAATTTGATTTTCTTTAATTACTTTTGAAACATCATCCACGTTTACAGTAGGAGTTTCAACAGATAAGGCATCAATAGTATCTTGGCTCGTGCCTAAAGCCAGCAATAATTTTTTAGTTAACTCGTTCATTGTTTGTTTGTTTTATTTCCCCATGAAGACTTAATCTTCGCAGGAGGTTGGTTTTTATTTTTTTTGTCATCGAATAACAAGGAGGCATTACCAAGATTAAATATTTCTTGAGTTGTTTCCTCCTTGTCTTCTGGTTTTACCTTATTTGCCTTTAGCATCCTCTTCCGCCTTTTTTGCCGCTTTGTCAGCCGCTTTTTTGTCAGCAATTTCTTTTTCTTTTGCCGCTCTTTCTTCAGCAATTTTGGCAGCCTGAGCATCTAACTCTTCCTGGGTAGGACCTTTAGCTTCATCTTCTTTTACCTCTCCAATTACTTCCGTTTTGGAATTCATTTGAGGATTTCTTTTTAACTCGGCAAGGCCTGCCTCCGTTACGTTGAAAGATGCACCAGTCTCGGTGTCTTTACAATGGAATAACTTTTCTTTTGTCATGATTTTGGGTTTAAATTGTTTTTACAAATGTAAAAAAAAATTCTAATTAAAGACTGGTTGCAATAGCCCTATGCCTACAATTATAACCACCTCTATAAATCGAGAATGTTTGTACGGAGCAACTTGGATTCATACCACCACATTTTCTACCACCTATGTAACCGCCTTTTATTGCGGTATCAATCTCTCCTTGTAGTTCAGAGCCTTTTAATTCTATTTTGTTTGCCCAATGAACACATTGAGCCCTACTATCAATGATAAGGCTACCCGTATATAAGTAATCGGGCAAATCAAGCTCAGAAGCTATGTTTTGTTGAATAGCGCCATCAAATTGCATGATTGAATCACGTCCTATTTGATTTGCATATCTTAATAAACGGCTATCTTTCTCAGGCGTACTGATTATAAAATCCTTAATAGAATTTTGAGTATCCTCGATTGAACTTCCTACAAGGATATTACGATAAAGGTTTTCCCTAATTGGTGCGATAAAGTCTTTGCTTATACCATTGCCAAGTAATTTATCCAAGGTGTTATTGGCTTCAATTTGCTTGATGCCGTTTATTTGTGAGAATAAAATGTTCTCTCCGTTTACCGCTGCTTGAAGTTCAATATTGTTTAAAGCTATTTTATCATAATCCTTTAAAAGGTTCACAACCGCACTCTTATAAGGTGAATTGTAAAGGGCGTCTGTGATACGTTTATCTAATGAAAGTAAAAATAACCGTGCTTTCTCGTTATTCTTTAGCTTGCCATTAGTAACATCAACAGCCTCAAAAATTTTAGATATTTCTTTATACAAAAGATTTTCAGCAGCCTTGACGGATTTTAAAAAATTTGTTTCGCTGGTGTCAAGTATTTTGTCACCCTCATTTAATATCTTGGTTATTGCCATTATTGAACCGTTCCATCTGGATTAGTTAAAGGTGTTGTCTTTGGTAATAATAAAACAACTCTTGCCAACACTTCTTCATATAAAGCCTTGTTATCTTTTGTCATAAAAGTTTCCTCAGAACTTTCATCTACCATTTGATGTAAAATACTATAAATGTAAACGGAAGTCATGTACTGTTCCTTAGTAATACCGTTAGACATTAACATTGACTCCTTTTCACCTATTGTATAGATAAATAAAGGGTCGTAAACGGAAATAATAGTGAATATTTTTTTAGATAAATCATCACCACTAAACATTTTACGAGCAAGGTCAACAGTTGCTTCACTCAAGAACATTGATGGAGCATTTTTTTCTTTCAATTTAGCAATCTGGTCAATTAACATTGATTCAGTTTTGATTGTGAAAGTTGTAGGTTTACCAATTGATACAGTTGTATCTGATTCACTATTTTTTAAATAACCACTAATCAATTGCAATGATTTTAAATAAATGTTATCAAAATAGTTATTACCTATTTTATTAATCATTGAATATTTACTTTCATTATCAAATTCCTTAGCCACACCGCTTTGGTTAGGTTGTGTGAGATTTAAATTTAAGGCGTTCTCTGCCTTTCCAATTAAAGTTTCCCAACTGTCTCCAGCGTATTTGGCAATTTCAATATCAGGTGAAATAAAACGTCTACTTGGAGTGTTTACATCTAACACACCACTGAAATTTAATTTATCATTATCACTTGGTATAGGACGCAAAACAACACCGTGAGGTCCTTTGCTAAAAGGTTTTAATATTACATTGGTAGAATATTTTTCATCCGTATTAGACTGGTCTGCTGGATATCTATCTACCTGAGCATTCATTTCACACTCAGTAACGAAGTCCTCGATATAAGGGAAACTACTTGTTACCATAATGGCTTGCCAATCACTGAATTGGCGTATAGCTTGATTTCCAAATGCTAAATATGGAGCAAAATAACTTTCATAAAATCCATCTGCATTCATATCACCACCTAATACAATGACAGGAAAATCATTTAATTTATGTTGATAGAAAATAACACTTTCCCAATCCTCTTGTTCGTTGCTGCCCGTTTGGAATACCTTTACAATTTGTTCTTTGGTAAATAACCAATAAACTTTTCCAAACTGCATCTTATCCGAATTATCTTTATAAGGAGATTTTTCATTTGATAAGAATATCCAAATATTATCATCACGATAAATAAAGTTATCTGAATATAATAAATAAGGTTTTGGTTCTACTTTTTGTGAACTATCAACAAGGCCTAAACCACTTGGCATCCAAACAAGGAAACCATTAGGGTCTTCAATCATTCTTTTAAGAACAATTTTTTGCAAAAATAAATTTAAGGTGAATCCGTAGAATAAGTTCTTATTGATGTATTCCCTTACCTTGTCATCAACTTTGATTGAATAGTTAATATCATTAAACATACGGAATAAATCGTCAAGAGCTTTATTCATTGACCCGTATGTAATAGGTTCGTAATTGTCTAAACGGTATCTTAAAATGTGAGGCTCCTCATTAGGTCTTGTTGCTAATAACAATTCTTTTGGGCATCTTTTTCTGGTATGAACTGCCATATCCAAGAAAACTTTTATCCAATCAGCTTGTTCTTCACATGGTGGAAGCTCAAAAAGGTGTATGATATATTCCTCAATAGTTTCAAACATAATTAAAATGCTTTTCGTTCAGGTATAACTTCGTTTTTATTCGTGTGGAAATGTAAGTTCTCAAAGCCAAGTCTAATGGCATATTTTTTAACTAATCGGTTATATAAATTAACCACAAATTGTTCGCACTTTGCGCCTCCATTTGCCATACACCAATAATTGCCGTAAATACTTTCATAAGATTGCACTCCGCAAACCTTATCAAAATAAACGACGTGGTTCTTTTCTTGCTTATAGCCCAATTGGCTTAATGCTACATTAAAACAGAATTCATCTGGTTTACCATTTGCCCAAGGTATATTGGGTGAGTCTTCTTTGTAGATTTTACGACACTTTTCAAATAAATTTTTAGTAAAATCACATTTTTTAAAAAAGAATAAACCACTAACTGTTTGTGGCATATCATTCTTTAAATCGTAGAATTTAACTATCTCTAAAGGGTCTCCCCAATAGGTATAGTTCATGGTTCTTGATACTTTTTTCCTAACGTCAAACTCTCCATTGTATCCAATGTAAAAATCATGATGCATCATTTCACCTAAGAACCAACTGAACTTTTTATCTGGAAACCAAATGGTGTCAGCATCAATGACAGTGGTATTTTCAAAAGGTGTATATAAATCAACACAAAGTTTAATGAATTGGTATTGTTTGGAATTACCAAAGGTATAAACCTCTTCTTTGACTGGTATTAAAACATCAAACAAAGATTTTTCTTTGTCTGTCAGTTCATTTAAAGCACTATTATCGTGCAATACAGCCACTTTTATATCGGTATCGTATGCCTTTAAACTCATTGCTAAATTAAAGGCACACGAACCATATAAAGGATACCCTAAGGCAATTATTAAGACTCCGTTTTTCAAAATACTATGAATAACAATCAGCTGAATTAAACTGTGCAATAGTATCTAATAAACCTGGTACGATGATAGGTTTAATTAAATCCTTAGTTGCCATTGTTACTGCACCATCGAAGAAAGACTTACCGTCTTTAGTATCTTCTTCAACTTCGTCCAATTCAATATCCCACTCACCAGCATACTGATACCAACGGTCGTCGCAAGTAATCCAGCTGAAGAATAAGAATTTTTTATTGGCGATAACCGCATCCCAAAAATCAAAGTCTACCAAGTTAACATTATCAGCGTTATAATCTTGGAAGGTAACAGTCTTAGCACCGCTAATCGTTTCCTCTGGAGAACAACTTGACAATCGTCTTTTTGTAAACGAGCCTTTTGGTTTTTGACCTAAGATTTTTCCTGTAACGTATAGGTAGCCGTTACAAATCGCCCATTTTACATTTTCTAAATTTGTCCATTCACCTGGAAAAGGAAAATCCAAGTTAGGGTCACATTTTAAAAATGCTAATCGAGCAATACCGCCAGGACGAGTGGTGATATTACATCCGTTAGCCCAATCCGTCGCTGGGATTGACTTAACACATTCAGGTTTACAAACTTGCATGATTTTAAATTTTTGAGATTAATACTATACAAATATAAAAAATATCCGTTTACAAATGCTTACAAACGGATAATTTTATTGACAAGTAAAGTTATTTTCATCACAAATTTGGATAAGCGATTGCTTTAATATCCACATTTGGCCTTCTTCAAAGTTTTTATCTAAAGAAACCGCACCCTCATAAATGTTACCATCTATTTTAACCTCTTTGCTACCAAAGACCTTAGCAACTATGTTGACTACATAAGGTGGTAATTTTTTACTTCTAAAAAGATATGTTTTTTTCTGTGTAACCGTTTTCCTAACATGGTTAGAAACTGTTTCATCAAATGTGTAACCATTTAATTCAATAGTGCCTGGTATTCTTATTTGTGGTATGTAAGTATTAGGTTTTAGATTGGTAAATGCTCCATAATAATTACCATCACAATCATACTTGGTATATGAACCCGTTAATAATAAGGTCGGTTGATTACACTTAACACGGCAAAATAATTCACTCCAAATATCATCATACTTATCACACCATAAAGGATAACAATGTGCGATGGCTTGAGCTTGGGTTGCGGTAGGATTATCTAACCTATATTGGTCATAACACTCACCAAAGTCACCCTCTCTTATGTTTAAATTACATTTATAAGCTCTTATCTTAAACCTAATGCAATCAATTCCTATGGCATCTTTGGTATCAAAAATATAATTAGTATATCCTTGCTGGTTTTTGTCTTTACCATTCTCAATTACTGTACCAGGAGATGGAATAACTTCACCAGTCTCGGTGTTTATGATTTCAGCAATAGCATAGAAGTATTTATTATCCTCAACAAAGTATTGGAAGTAAATTTTATCACCATCTACAAAAGGGTTGCAATAGTTGTCATCATTGTGGCAGTGGTTAAAGTTCCATAAGGCGCACTCCTCAGGTACCAATTGGCTTTTACAATCCTTAATAAAGAAATTCTTTTTTTGGATATACGTTTCATCTGATTGAGGAACGTAATTTATTGGTACTATAAATTGACAACTCATTTTCTTAAAAAAATAAACTAAAGGGCCGCATTCAAGGAAAAGCGACCGCGAACGGCCGCATTCAAGGAAAAGCGACTTCTAAAAGCCGCATTCAAGGAAAAGCGACCCTTTAGTTTTAATACTTTATGGTACATATCTAAATTTACCTAATTGTGATGAACGTTTAACACTCCATTTAATATATCTAAATTCGTTAGGGTCTCCTGATTTAATATATTGTGGAAAATAAACAACAATATCACTCATTGGACCTATTAATTTTTTGTAAGGACTTGTCGTATCTGGATTGTCAATAACAATGGCAAAACAAAAAACTAAAGACCTTGGACCTTTATTTAATCTACCAGGACTATATGGAGGAACTGGCAATGAATTATCTTTTGCAGCTACACCGTAAAAATAAGCATTTGAAACAAATCGGTCTCCATATGTTGGTATATTCAATGTGAAAGGATAACTAAGTGGAGAAGATACCCATTGGTCTGGATTAACACCTAATTCCAATGTTTCATAAAATTCAGTTGGACAACCAAATTCTGTATCTCTGCCAGGTAAATCAGTTCCACCAGCATCTTGTATTTTACCGCCATATAAGTTACTACCTGGAAAATTAACTCCGTTTTGATGTACTGTATGACAAAAATGATTGTGTGATTTTCTAAGTCTTGAATCTTTTACAGGAAAAAAACCATTTACTCTTTTTCCTTTGCTTTTCTTAAATCTAAATAACCAAATTTGAGGATTATGATTTAAAAATTCAGTATCACAAGGATTGAAATAGGCTCTTATTTTTGGTATGGTGTTTTGTTCATCATGACGTCCCATTGAAAGACCTAACTGTAAATTAGGTATTTGAACAACCTTTTTACTTAAATCAGTTATCGGTGTTCTAAAAGTAGAATAACCTGTTGGAGAACTAATGTCAGGAACTGCAATCTCAACCTGTGTATCAGGGTTAAGAGGTAGCGTAGGTGCTGGCGTTAATTGCGATATTTTTTTGTCAACCATTTTATTTAATTATTACAGTTTTCAATTACTCTTTGTGAACCATATTCTGTTTTTCTTGGGTCAGAAACTTCTGTTACTCTACGACATCTATCAACAAATTTCTTAGCAAGAACTGAAATCTTATATTGCGAATTTAATAATAATTTATTTGTATTGACACAAAACCTTGCACTATTTTCTAAGGTTGTTCCGTATTGAACTTCTTCCGCATAAATTTTATCTGTGGTTAATTGTGTTAATTCACTACCAACCCAGGCTTCTGCCTCTTCAATAGTTAAGATGTTTCCTGGTGACTTTTCTATATTTACTATTAAACGATAATCTTCTGGGTCGCTGCTATCTGTTGGAGTTACTATTCCAAAAAGACACATTAAATCACCTTGACAAAAGGTTGTTTTTTCTAAATCAAGGTCACTACCACCTTCTGGTATTTGGTTTAATATTGCTATTTGCCCATAATCTTTAATATCTAAAAACTGTCTAAAGATAATCTCATCACTAAAAGGAGCAAAGTAATCAAAATAGTTGAATTTAAGTTTCCAATCTAATGTAAGGTTTTTACCTCCCCAATATTGGTTATCCATTTGTGGCGTTACATTTATGCCATTAACTAATGTCTGTAAATTCAACGTTCCTGATTCATAACGGTTACGGAAGTCATACCAAAACTCACATTCATTTGTGGCAAAAGATAATGTCATGCCTGATGGTACTGTATATGTCAAAGGTCCAGACTTAACGGCAGTTTTTAAATCATAAATGTTTCTTATTGTACCTAAAAGAACGTCATTGTGTTCCTCATAGATTTCAACAGTTATCTCTGACAAATATTTACGCAAATCATTAGGTACCACTAAACCTAAACGATTAAAGATGTCGTTCTTCCATTTATCTAATGGGTATTCCATTTGCAATTTGGAGCGAAGTCTTTCTTCAATAACACATTCTAAACGATTACCATCAAACTCTCGATTATAATCACTTAAACGTCCAAAAAAGTCTATACCATTACCATAATAACAAGGTATTTCATTAACAATAATTTCCTCACTAATGAAACTATTGACATCATAATTGCCATCGTCTTCACCATCTTTTTTGTAAACAAGTGCAATCATTCTATATTTTGCATTATATGTCAATAATGATGCTTTTATTTTGAATGTAACTTTGAAAGTTGTTCCTGAATCTAACACAGGTGACGTCATTGGTGCAGAAATGGCAGTTGAACTCGTGCTTGATGTTTCAATTTCTTGTAAATCATATTCATAATTGAATTGAAAGTCAACAAAATTATCAAATTTATCGGTTCTTATTAACCACATTACAACTTTTGAAACAGTTGAAGGACTATCTACTTTAAATGTAACATCGGTATCAATGACATTACTTAAATTGGTTTTAATAACTGCACCACGCTCAAGAATCCAATTAGGATTAGTAAAATAAGGCGGGCTTTGTAATTGGTTATGGTTATAGAAGCCTGCGGTATAATCAATAACCTTAAGGCTTACAAATCCATTATCTAAAGGGCTACCTTGCTTCTCGACATACATATATAGTCGAGCATCTCTTTTAACTGAATTGTAAACACTTGAACCAGCCACAGTTAATTCCGCAGGTGCATTTTTTTTGTCTTTTAATAATTTATCGTGATTACTTTCATTATTAAAATCTAAATAACCATCTGTATCATAGATTTGAGTATAATCAAAAACAATTTTGATATTGAAATCATTTATAATAGTTATTTTAATTGAAAAATTTCTAATCAAATCAACATCAGATGTTCCTGTGGTAGATAAAGCACAGGTAAATACATTTCCAGGCGTCAATATTGCTGGAAGTGGATAAGACCAATAATGAGAGCCAGCACCACCCGTAGGTCCTATAATGCCATTAGCAACAAACAAAGCAGGATTCAAATAAACATTTGCAGAATTTAAAGCGACATCACTTACAACTTCAAATTCTAATCTTTTTAATTCGCCTATTCTGTTTTTTACATTTATCGCGCTTATTACATTATTCCAAGTCTTATAAACTCCACTTTGTGGTAAAAGTGTTTTAATGTTTGAACGTGTCTGTGTTAGGTTATATATCGTTGCCATTATACTGTGCCTTTTATAATCATTGTGTTTGTACTATAATCAATATTGATTGAATCTACTTTACCTGGTCCTTTACTTGTCATCACCATACCATCTAAATTTAAGGCATTTATTTCAGTACAAGTAAATAAGATTTGAGCTTCAAAGTCAAAACCTTTCCAATTAGAATAGCGTGGATTTTCTATAAACCAAAATCGGTCGTATAAATTATCTGGATATCCTGCTTTAATCCACATAGGATAGTTGAAATACTCATTTGTCGCTGCTAAATAACCTGGAGGATAATAAGAGTTATTAACCTTGGCATTCGCTTTATCTTGTCCGTCCCAAATTAAAAGCATTGGCGTGAAACAAGTATGTGAATTTAATATGATTGAACGTTTATATGGACCTATTAGTCCTGATATTGTAGGTAAACTTTCATAAAACGTAAGAACATCTCGGTCAATACCATCATCTCTAAAACGACAAGGACTAAAAGGTATTAAAGGTAAAAATTCATCTTTTTGTAGATTACTGTAAGGATTATTCCACTCAACTATATCTCCCCACCTATCATTTGCCTCACTACCAACCCAATTTACACCATCTTTTTGATAGTAAAAATTACCGTATGAATACCTATCCTTTTTAGTCCAATTCCAACAAACTTTTATTATTTGTTTTTCAGGCAAGGTTGTTAAATCAAGCCAAGGTGTTGTAGGTACAAAAAAGTCACGTCTTTCAAATCTTAATACGCTGTTTTGTATTTTCCAATCAGCATTAAATGGAGCTTTGATTTGATTAAAAAACTTTGTACCATTTAGCAACGGCTTATTTTCATCAATCCAATAAGTCGTCGTATCAGTAGGGTCGACACCTTTATTTACCGGAGCATTATGGTAAACTAAATTATAATAAGGTGAATTAGGGTCTGTTAATATTGAACTTTGAAAGTTTATACTACACTTACCACAAACATTCAAGGCATAATCTCTCACTAAAGGGCTTGGATGCTTTCTACCGCAGCCAAAAGAATTTGCCAATAGTTTGTTAATCCAATTATCAAACTCCGCATAGGCATTTGTGGTTGGGTCACCATCTATATCAATAGGGTCAACGGTATTTATTTCAGAGCCTGATGGTAAAAGTGTATTGATTGCATTTATTATTTGGTTATTGATTCCAATTATAAAATTAATGATAACAATGATTGTCGCAATCACAATAAGGATAGGTCCTATTGTTAGGAAAGAAGTCCATGTTGCAATGGTTAATATGATTAGAAGGTCATGTAGCCAATCAGGTCTCAACTCATTACAATAAGACATTCTAGGATGCTGCATTGACTTGAACCCATTCCAATCGTCATAAATTAAAGTATTCTTAAGGCAATTCAATTGAACTTGTGATAGTGTCGCTTCTACGGCTGCTCCTGTGATACTACAAGAATTCTCACACCATTTAAGACTCTCAGGCTTAATCCAAAATAAATATGTCTTTGGAATAGTGCAACAATCATCAACAAATTTTAATTCTACTTGGTCATCTATGGCACTCGGAAGAACCACTAATTTATTATAAATATAATCGTAATCACTACCTTCAAAAACCATATCACCACTGAAACTAAAAGCCGTTTCACCTGTTTCATCCTTTTTCCTTAACGTGAATTTAGGCTTCGTTAAGGCTGGACTTGGATACGCTAATGGAATATTGTCTAAATATACTAACATCTTTATTTGGCTAAATCTTTAATGGTGTTTTGTCTTGCCTCAAATCTACTAACTATTCCGTGAATACCACCCTCGTCAATGTTTAATTTCAAACGGTCTTGTTGAACAACTGCTCTAATAAGGTCATCAAATTTAGATTCCAATTGTTTTATTGATTCATTATTGTCTGGTAACGGTTTATAAAATATGTCTGCACCTTTATTCAAGTGGTACATTTTCATTTCATCAAAAGACTCTGCCTTGTTTTTCATTTCCCTAAGGTCTAACTTACCTTGATGTATATCTCTGAATATATCAATGTTTCTGGCAGTCTTTTCGTGATTAAAAATAAACTCTTTTTTATGGTATGTGTAAGGCTTAGTTCCAATAGCTCTACTTTCTTCACGTGGATTACCATCACCTGTGTAACCTCCTCCAAACTCTCCACCATCGTAATAAGCGGCTTGACTTGCAATACTTCTGGCAGCGGCTAAACCTCCAATTAATGCAATTAAGGCAGCGGCAATCGTTACACCAGCAGCGACACCACCCTCGGCAGCGGCCTTTGATACAGTGATGGCAGTATTGGCAATCAACTCTACAACTGCAAGGGCTTGTTGA
>Ga0315291_10000704_pt1 | contig 44498 bp, 34 predicted proteins | sample YL17G12_20_MG_FD_203070 | JGI IMG/M metagenome (GOLD analysis project Ga0315291, IMG submission 203070) | Sediment microbial communities from Yellowstone Lake, YNP, Wyoming, USA - YL17G12_20 | ecosystem: Environmental > Aquatic > Freshwater > Lake > Sediment | place: USA: Wyoming | collected...
GAATGGCTTCGTTGGAGAGAATCCGCCCAGTTTCCAGCCGTAAACGCGTTCCCAGTATTCAAAACACGGCCTCAAATCCATGCGGCAAGATGATCGTTGGGAAGAATTGCAGCGTTCAACACCCTATCAATAGTATATAGGCATATCTATTAGAATGGCTGTGTCTAGGGAATCTCATTTGATTTCTTCACTACTTCCTATATTGGCATCCTCAGACGATCGGCCCTCTCAAAAGAAATGTTTAGCTGTACCTGGACTGCACCCATTCCAGCGGACACGATGAATAACGGTCCAAATCTCAATCCTCAGTTACTGCCACGAAAACCCCAATCCCAAAATCCCCCCCACACCCAATCGCGAAAACCCCCCTCTCCTCCAAACTCCACCCGGAACCCCAACCGCCTGTCAAAATCCCCGTCCCGTACCCGCTTCTCCCCGCCCCATCGAATAATCTCCCCTCCGCCAACCCGCGCCTCCACGCCTTAAGACGCCCCAATCCTACGACACCCGCTTAGGTGTTCATAGCAGAGCTGTCGATTATCGCCTGCGCCGTCCGGCCTGCCTCACACCGCCAGCGGAAATTACAGCCCCTCCCGCCCGGCCTCACCGAATACCAAAACCCGATAAAACGAGACTGGCCTGCCCCTCTGAAAGTTGACACCAAGTTTAGCTTTCAAAGGCGCATGGGGGCGCATTGCACCCAAAAAATGGTCATTACCACAAGTCCCTTAAATACCCCATCCGCCAACACTTCCATCCGGTGGTACCCATGCGCCCCCAAATAACCTCCCTTGCGGATACCCGACCACCGCTTGCGAGCGTTGGTCAGTACCCCTTCGAACCGTACTGCGAGGCCGTCCATCGAGGCCGCAATAGCACAGGCAAAGGCCATCGTAAACAGAATGACCGGAACGAACCCGATTCCCGAAGACCGGCCCGGCATCCCAGCCTTTGATTCGCCTCGCCGGTCTTCTGCATCCTAAATCATCAATCGCCTGACGGCGCCGGATGATTTGCGGCATGAAGTCCCCCGGCCTCGACCCGGCCGCGCTCGGCGCCATGCCGGACAAGCTCATCCGGCAGGACGGCGTCCAGGAGCGCCTCAAGGGCGAACTCCACGACGCCACGGCCCAGTTGTACTGGAGTATATAAATAAGGAAACCTTTTATATCGCGCAATCCCCCAAAACCGGGAATTTCCGTCAATGACATCCCAATGATTATATATATCCCAGACACATAAGTTATTGCAGGTGCGTCAAGGATGGCATATCCCGAACCAACCCCGGCGCTCAAACAAAAGGACGCCCGGGAGTTCCTCCGGCGATTGAAGCGCTTCAAGCTCACCAAGGCCCAGAAAGAGTTCTATAAAAATGCCCGTGCCGATTACGAGAAATCCGCAAACAAATCGTAGGGGCATCCGGAATGGGCGGCGGGGGGATGTTTGCTCATCCGGTCGATATCGATCCGGCCGAGCTTCGCTACGAGCCTTTCAAGGAGAACAGCGAGGTCTGGCAATTCGATTCCGGAACGCCGGATCTTGACGAATTCCTGTGCACGGACGAAGTGCGCGAATATGACCGGCAGAATCTGGGCCGCACCTTCCTGGTCTATTATCAGGGCCATCTGGTCGGGTATTACACGACGCTCGTGGACGGTCTGCGAATCGAATATGTGCTCGACAGGAAGACCAGCAAGTCGTACGTGAAGCTAGGGCGGGTCGTGGTGGACAAGATACCCTGCGTCAAGATCGGCCGCCTGGCCGTCCAGACCGAATGGAAGGGCAGGGGCGCTGGCCGCCACATCATCCGCCACATCATCGGCTACGCCCTGGCCCTTTCGAAGGATACCGCAATCAGGTTGATCATTGCCGAGGCAAAGCCGCAATCGCTCGATTTTTACATCAAATGCGGCTTCCAGCTCACGGTCGAAACGCGAGGCGAGCGGAAGCGAAGGCACCGCACGGTGTTCTTCGATTTGCAGGAAGTCGCGTCGGACGCCGGAATCGAATAATGTGCCGAAAACGAAAAAAAAAGACTCCTTCCGAATCAATCGTTTCCGCCTTCTCCACCGTAACCTTCGAACCCCCGTCCAGCATCCCATCTCGACTCAGCCAGCCACCGCACCCGCCACAATTTACACCAGCCCCCCGCCCAAAGCGTCCCACCAACCCACGACGCAACATCCCCCGGGCGCCATGCTCCATCGCGACCGCCAATGTCGGCCTAATCTCAAGCCATCCACGCCCCAATTTGCCGCCCGAAGATCGATGAATGTTCCATGATCCGTCGACCATCAGCCAATAAAACCCGGCCAACCTCCGCCCGTCCATCCCGTTGCGCAAGCCGCCGAGCTTGCAAGACGGTTTGCGAATGGTATGCCCAAATGGAGCCGTGCTCGTTACGCAAGCCGCGTCAAATCGCAAAGGCGGCTTGCTCCCGGCCTGCCTCCACCCCCGCAAACCTCGGCCGTGACCATTACCCCGTCATCCCCCGCCGCATTATCAATATCGTCCCCCATCCAAAATATCGTTCATCCCCTCGCGGCCGGCGTTCAGCCGGCCGCTCCACGGACAAACCCCACCTCCACGTTCCTCTGAAATCTTAACTATGTGTCCACCGAAAGGGGTTCAGTCCACCATCCACGTGCCGCCCTCCTCGGCCGGCCATTTCTCGGACGGGGGCCCGATTGCCACGGTCAACAAACCTTTCATATCCCCCAGACCAATTCACTCATCGGCGTTTCCCATGTCCCACCGCTCACGGATAAAGGATGCCAAGGCCCGCGAGAAGAAGGCCCCGGCCGGGGCCGCGCGCACGAAGGAGCCCCGGTTGCCCAGGCAAATCCCGAAGAATGCCATGGGCCTGCAGATCATGTCGGGCACCTTCGACGCTCAGGCCGCCGTGCAAATCATCGGCGAAATCGATCACACCGCCAGGGCCCTCGCCAGCGGCGACGAGCCCGACCTCTGGTCCTGCCTCCAGAAGCTCGACACCGACAGCGAGATTCTGGGCACACTGGACAAGGGAAGAATCGATTCCATCCCGCAGAAGTGGCGGGGTCACGCCCTCCGGGCGTTCCACAGCGCCCTCTGGACATGGCTCGCACGGCACAAGGGAATCCTCGGCGAGCTGACGGACCGGGGGATCATCGCGTTCACCAACAAGGAGACATACGCCAGGACGATCCCGCAGGTCCTCCCCATCGCCGGCGACGTGCCCTCGTTCGCCGAGCCGGTCATAGGGTGCCTTCAGGACATCATAAAGGGGAACCTGACGGCCGTCGATTTCATCCCCGGGCCTTACATCAACGCCGATCTCCTGCCTCCAGGGACCAGGGCGCAGCCGCGCGGCCTCGAGCCTAAGGAAGGCGAAAAGGAACCCCTGCCTTTGGAGGACTACTACGCCTGCACGGTGCAGACGCTGGAGGAGGTCTTCGAGATGATCTACGAAGACATGGCCAAGGCGAAAGCGCTTGCGAAGGGCTGCGCGCCCTTTTTCTTCATCTGGATGGGCACGCAACGAATCCTCCAGCACATCGTCACCGGCCTCGTGGAGGGAGATCCGTTCGTGCGCAAGAAGCCCCTGCCCGACGGGGGATTCTCGTACATCCTCCGGGAACGGGGAGCAGGGCCCGGGAGCTGAGCGGCCGGCGCCATAGGGCATGGAACCTTTTCGCAGAAACCTGAAGGACCGGCGGCCTCACCACCCGCCGGGCTTTTTTGAACTACGCCACCTTCCTTCCCTTGTGCGCATACTCCCTGCTCCAATACTTGAACTCAAGCTTCTCCTGCTCGAACTTCCCGCCCTGCATCGCGCAATCGAGCATCCTGAAATAGGCGTGCCATTCCTGCTCGTCCGTGTCGGCCTTCATCAGGTTTGCCAGCATGGAGGTCACAACGACTTTTCCCTTCATCCCCGGCACCGGATGGTCAAAGCTCAGGTAGAACGGGCTCCAGAAATCGTAAAGCTCCAGCGGCACGCCGAGATGGTAGTCCAGGAATGTGTCAAGTTCGGGGATGTATGCGCCCTTCAATGCCGGCGCCAACACAGTCTTGCTGTCGCACTTGCGGTTCAACAGCCGCCTGCATCGCGGGCAGTATCTCATCTGGCCCCACACGGCGTACTTTTTGCAGATCCAGCAGACCCGGTCGGTGCTCTTCGGGAGCCGCAGGCCGGCGTCCAGGAGCCTTGGTCCCACCGCCATGTCGACCAGGCGGGCATTGGTGGCAGGAACGAGCGTTTTCCCCCGCCCCCATCGGATGAACGGCACCACATTTTTGTTGAACGGCTCGCCGGTGTCCAAGTGGTTGACCATCTCGTGGACCACGTACGGGAACTCGAGCCAGGTCGTGTTCGCCTTGGACTGGTTGATTATCGCCCCGCACCCCGCGAGAAACTTCGGCACGCCCGGCAGCTTGTGGTCGAACTGGATATGGAACGGGTCGGTCGGATCCTTCATGTTCAGCCTGGCGCCGCTATACTCGCAGAAGAATCCGTCGTCGCGCCGGATCCGTTTGAGCACCTCGACGCGTTCCACGCTGTCGAGGAAGAACTGGACGAGGTGGGCGCAAACGGGGCAGTATTTGTGGTATCCCAAGACGGCGTTGGGGCAGATGTCGCATTTCATTGGGGCTGGCTCCTCTACCATTGAGTATTTATTGACAAAGGCTTAAAGCGTTCGCTGAAGGAAAGCCGGCGGACTGCACCCCAGAAAGTGGACAACAAGTCAAGCTTTCAGAGCCACGTGAGGGTGCGTTCGATTGATCGCGAGGCGAATCCTGACCCGAAGAGGCCAAAAACGCGGTTTTCCATACTTTATGGGTCACGAATGGGCCATGAATGGTTTATGAGCCCCTATGTCAACCTCCTCTCCAGCTCTTCCGCGCTGGGCAGGCTCTTCCCCAACTCCTCCGGCATCACCCGTGTGAACCTGTACCCGCTCACGCCTATCGGCGCATCCATCTTCCGGAGGGCATACTCCGCTATCAGTTTCTTCTTCGTCTTGCACAATATGATGCCAATCGTTGGGTTATCGTGTTCATTCTTCAGTAGGTCATCCACCGCAGACAAATAGAAGTTCATCTTCCCGGCGTGCTCCGGCCTGAAAGGCCCCGTCTTCAGGTCGATAACCACAAAGCACCTGAGTCGCAAATGGTAGAACAGCAAATCGATGTAGAAATCCTCGCCTTCGACCTCGAGAGGGTACTGGCTCCCTACGAACGCAAATCCCACGCCGAGCTCCAGCAGGAGCTTTCGGATGTCATCGACCAGGCATTTTTCCAGGTCGCGCTCCCTGAGGCGCTCGTTCACCGCCTTGATGTCGAACACATATGGGTCCTTCATCACCTGCGAGGCCAGATCGGACTGGATGGGCGGAAGCGTTTTGGAAAAATTGGTCACGGCCCGGCCGCTCCTTCCGTACAAGCCGGTCTCAATCTGATGGACCAGGATCGCCCGGCTCCAGCCGTGCTCGATCGTTTTGCGGGCGTACCAGATACGCTCCAAAGGATTCTTGAGCCTGAAAATCAGTTCCGTGTTCTGGCCCCACGGAATCTCTCCCAGTTCAGGTGGCATTGCCCGGCCGGCCAATTCTCTCACAGCTTGTGAGAGATTTGAGAGCTCCCGGGTCCACGCAAGAAAAAAGGCCCGCATTTTCCAGATGTTCTGGACCGAAAAACCCATGCTGTCGGGAAATTCGGACCGCAGATCGCGCGAAAGCCGTTCGACAACGGATTTCCCCCAGCCGGCAACACGCTGTCTCTCCACGATCCCCTGTCCGATGCGCCAGTACAGCGCAATCAGCTCCCGGTTGGCCGACAGGGAGGCCTTAACGCGGGCGGTCCGAATCCACCCTTTCAGCTCGTTAAAGAACCGGAAATAGCCCGGAGGCATGGGTTCCAGGCCTGAAAGCCCCGCTTGAGCGGCTGTCGTGCTTTGCGGAAGGCGCCGGTGCCCTTCGCCAGCCCGCTTTGGAGATGTCATGGATGCAATCTGGGGGCCGGTGGTTTAATAATAATGTGTGGTACCTACCACTTTTTTGCGTTCCGAGACACATTTCTGGTTTGATACTTGTGACGAAAAAACTTCCTGCGGCGTGTAAGAAAGAAGGGGATTCCTTCGGAATTGATAGTTACCGGATTGGACTGCACCCCTGAAAGTGGACAACAAGTTTAGCTTTCAAAGGCACATAGGGGTGCACTCCACCTAAAAACAGATATCCTACACCATTTTGTGATTTGACCAAATGTCGCATTGGTAGCAGTCCATCCATTCCGCAAGTTCCACGGAGGGCCGACCAGACTCAAGCCTTGTTCACCGGTCCCTGCATCTCCGGCGGCCTTCCCCCGCCCAGGTCCTCTCGCATCCTGAGATACTCGTCCCTGGATATCTCGCCCCGGGCATAGCGCTCGTCCAGCAGCGCCCCGGCCGACTTGTCGCCTGACCGGATGCGGGCCCCGCTCTCGCGGACGACCAGATAGACGATCAACACCACGATAGCGAACATCGGTATCAGCAGAAGAACGAGCCAAAGCAGGCCGTTCATCCCGCGTTTTTCGGCATCGAAATAGACCACGATGGCCACGACAACGAACAGGATCCATATCCCTATCATCATCAATCCCATGAACGGCCAGCCCCACCCGCCCCAGTCCATCATGTCGCCCATGTCGAAGGTTCCCATCATCACCCTTTCACCAGCGATACCCACTTTCTTCCGGACCGCAGTTAAAGTTATACCCAAATGTGCCACAAATCCGGCATCAATTGTCCCAAGGGTATCGAAAATCCATGCGCGATGGCTCAGCCCGGCCCCTTGTTCATCAGGACCAGCATCGCCCGCGAGAAGAGCACCGCGCTGGCCCGGTCCTCCGAATTGACCGCGGTCAGGAACGCCCGGCTCACCGCCCGAAGGAAGGCCTTGTCATCCTCCTCGACGGCACTTCCGCCCCTGCGGCCGCGGCTGTTGGCCGGCAGGGATATAGGTATCGCGATGTTCGGGCCCATGTGAGCCACATCCATTCGGCCTCTGCGATTAAGTAGCTTGGCTTTCGGAACCCGACACGGCCCACGAGAGAGAAACGTGTGAACAATTGACAGACGGACGGGCAATGGCGGGCAATTCGGGCAATCCGGGCAATGCGGGGACGGGGAAACGAGCGTGGAGCGTGAAGCGGGCAGGCGTCGTCTATCTGTACGCTGCACCCTGCACGCTGCCCGCCCGTCCCGTATTGCCCGTATTGCCCGCATTGCCCATATTGCCTGCCCATATTGCCCATATTGCCCGTAATACACATTGGATCGAGTTTAAGGATCGGAACCCGCCCGAGCCGGTTCCCGGACGACCAGGGGAAACAAGAGTGGCCGCCCAGCAGCCTGCTACTGCAAGGGTGTGGCGGGTTCCTTGTCTTACAGATTACCCGTTCAACATATATAGATTCTTTCTCGGCCCCGGTCTCAGAATCTGAGACTCGCAATCAAGAAAACGGGGGAACCGGGGAGCCGGCAAGCCGGGTAACCGGGGGGGTGAGCCGGTAAGCCGGCGAGCCGGGGAGCCGGTCACCGGCTTTCCGGCTAACCGGCTTTCCCACCGGCTCTCCGGCTCCCGGGCTCCCCGGCTCCCCGTTTTCCTCACTTTATCCAGTTCGCCTTCCGTTTTTCCAAAAACGCCTTCATCCCTTCCTGGCCCTCGGGCGCCGAGCGCAGCTCCGCTATCTTGGCCAATGTGTATTCCCGGGCCTCGCCGGCGCTCATCCCGGGCACGAGCCGGATGAGCTTCTTCGCCTCGGCAACGGCGTTCGGGGCCGATGTGAGAAGGCTTGCGACCTTTGCATTGACGGCCTCGTCCAGCTTCTCAGGTGGCACGACCTCGTTGACCAGGCCAATTTCTTTGGCCCGGTCGGCGGAGAATCTGTCCCCTGTCAGGAAGAGTTCCCGGGCGGGCCCCGGGCCTATCTTGCGCAGGACATAGGGCGAGATCATAGCCGGAATTATCCCCAGCTTCGCCTCGCCGAAGCCGAACTTCGCCTCGGAGGAGGCAATGGCGATATCGCACACCGCCGTGAGGCCCACGCCTCCGCCGACCGCTGCGCCGTTTATCCGGCCGACCACCGGCTTGGGCATCTGCTCCAGCATGTCCATCAAGTCGACCAGGACGGCGGCGTCCTTCTCGTTCTGCTCCGGAGTGTAGCTCAGGACGCTCTTCATCCAGTTGAGATCGGCGCCGGCGCAGAACGATTTGCCGTTCCCGGTGAGCACCACGACACGCGCCGCCGGGTCGGCAGCAGCGAGCTTCACTGCCTCCGTTAGTTCTCGCAGTTCCTCGTCGTTGAAGGCGTTGTGGACCTCGGGGCGGTTCAGGGTCAGGCGGGCAACACCACCGCTGATATGCAGCAAAACGGTCTTGAAATCCATCGGCTCACATCCTGAAGACGCCGAAGCGCGTGTCCGGTATCGGGGCGTTGAGGGCCGCCGAGATGCCGATGCCCAGCACGGTCCGGGTGTCCAGCGGGTCGATGATGCCGTCGTCCCACACCCTCGACGAGGAGTAGAAGGGGCTCCCGACGTTGTCGTACTTGGTCATTATGCCCTCCTTGAACTTCTTCTGCTCCTCCTCGGACATCGGCGGTTTGGCCTTCTCCGTTTCGGCCGGCAGCTGCTGCCTGCGCCACATCTGGTCCAGCTTGACCGTCAGCAAAACGTTGGCGGCCTGCTCGCCGCCCATGACCGAGATGCGGGCGTTGGGCCACATCCAGAGCTGGCGCGGGCCGTAGGCGCGGCCGCACATGCCGTAGTTGCCGGCGCCGAATGAGCCGCCTATGATGACGGTGAACTTGGGCACCGTGGCGCAGGCCACGGCCATCACCATCTTGGCCCCGTCCTTGGCTATCCCTCCGGCCTCGTACTGCTTGCCGACCATGAAGCCCGTGATGTTTTGCAAAAACACCAGCGGGACCTTGCGCTGGCAGCACACCTCGATGAAGTGGCTGCCCTTTATCGCGCTCTCCGAGAAGAGTATCCCGTTGTTGGCCAGGATGCCGACCGGGCAGCCGTGGATGCGCGCCCAGCCGGTTACCAGCGTCGTGCCGTAGAGCGCCTTGAACTCGTGGAACTTGCTCCCGTCGACGACGCGGGCGATTATCTCGCGCACGTCGTAGGGCTTGCGCGGGTCCCGGGGGATAAGACCATATATCTCCCGCGGGTCGTAGGCGGGCTCCTCCGACGGCGCCACGTCCATGAACGTCCGGGGCTGGCGGTTGAGGTTGGCCACGATGTCGCGGGCCAGCTTGAGCGCCTCCTTGTCGTTTTGGGCCATGTGGTCCGTCACGCCCGATTTTCGGCAGTGGACGTCGGCCCCGCCCAATTCCTCGGCGGTGACCTCTTCCCCGGTGGCCGCCTTCACCAGCGGCGGCCCGCCCAGGAAGATGGTGCCCGTCCCCTTGACGATGATGGTCTCGTCCGACATTGCCGGGACGTACGCGCCGCCGGCGGTGCAGGAGCCCATGACTACGGATATCTGCGGTATCTGCTTGGATGACATCTGCGCCTGGTTGAAGAATATGCGGCCGAAGTGCTCCCGGTCGGGGAAGACCTCGTCCTGCAACGGTAAAAAGGCACCGCCGCTGTCCACCAGGTAGACGCAGGGCAGGTGGCTTTCCAGCGCTATCTCCTGCGCCCTAAGGTGCTTTTTAACCGTCATCGGGTAATAGGTCCCGCCCTTCACGGTGGCGTCGTTGGCGATGACCATGACCTCCCGGCCATGGACGTAGCCGATTCCGGTGACAATGCCGGCGCTGGGCGCCTCGTTGTTGTACATGTCCAGCGCCGCCAGGGTGCTGAGCTCCATGAAAGGCGTGTCGGGGTCGAGAAGGCACTCGATCCTTTCGCGCACGAGCAGCTTGCCCCGCTCCCGCGATTTTTCGATGAGGTCCGGGTCGCCGCCCCTGCGGACCGTGTCCAGCTTCCTCTTCAGGTCGTCCACGATCTTGAGGTAGAATCCCTCGTTGTCCTTGAACTCCTGGCTCGCCGGGTCGATCTTCGTCTGGATAACTTCCATGCCGGACCCCCCGCTTTGCACACCCTTTCGAGGATAATAACCTTTCCTGAGCCCGGTCAGCGGACCGCTAGCGGGCCCTTCGGGCCGCCGGCCGCCGGCCGCGCCGGTTCGTGCCCCCCCGCTTGCCCTTGCGCGCCGCCCGGTTCCTCCGGTTCCAGTTCCCGTTGACCATCCCCAGCCGGCCGAAGGCGGGGCTCTCCCGGTTGAGCCGGTCGATGTAGGCGCACTTGACCCGGAGCTTGCGTATCTTCTTCTTGGCCGGGTCGTACTCGAACGCGTAGAGCTTGACGAGGTAACGATCGGCCACAGTCCCGGTAAGGCTGCAGTCGCTGGCCTGGTAGCGCCACTTCCGGCGCCGGTTGGTGTCCTTCACTAGCAGAAGCAGTGAAAGCGGGATCTCCTGCTCGCGCATCTCTTTCTTGTCGGCCTCGCTGAGGTGGTCGGGCCAGTCGATGTGCGAGTGGTAGTCGCCCAGGAACCGGTAGCTCATTATCGTCTTCAGCAGCTGGTCGATGCGGTTGCGCCGGCGCGGGTCCATCACCACCCAGTCGTAGTGGCGCTTGGCGCTCTGGTAGGTGAAGGCCTGCTTGATGACGTAATCATTGCCCCGCTTTCGGCCCATGAGTATGCCGTAGGACTCCTTCTTGTAGACCTCGAGCGTCGACACCAGGATGTTGACGAACGCCGAGTTGCGCAGGATTACGTTTACCACGGCCCCGGAAGGACTGGCAGGGGGCTATATACCTTGCCACAGGGCATATTCAAGCTTTCGCGGGGGACAGACCCGGCAAAGGGGAGGGTTTAAATAGGTCACCTGGCAGCGGGATTTCGGCCGGCCCCCGGGCACGAATCAGACCAATGTGAACATATAAATACCAGAGTGTACATATAAATAGCAAGGTGCACAAATGCTGATGTCCGAAACGATGCTCCGGACGATGCGCGTCCTGCTTGTATCCGACAAGGAGCTCTCGGTCCGCAAGGTTGCCACCGACGCGGGTGTCACGCTATCCCGGTGCGCCCGCGAGGTCGAGCAGCTCCGGATGGCCGGGTATGTCTCGCGCCGTCCGCTCGTCCGGGTGGAGCGGAAATGGGACCTCCTCATGGCTTTCAGCCACGGTTGGTCCGTCCGGAGCGTTCCATCCGAGGCGTTCGAAGCGGTGGAGCGGCCGGAATACCTGATGAAGGCCATCTCCGACGCTGCGGCGTCCGCCGGCCTCCGGCACGGTTTCACATTGCTCTCCGGTGCCGAGCTCCTCGCCCCCGAGGTCGTTCCCGCATCGGTCCATCTTTATATCGAAAAGGCCGATGCCCCGGGCTGGCGCAGGGCTTTCGCCGATATCGGGATCCACCGGGTCGAGCCCGGCGCGCCCCGGAAGGTCAACCTGCTGCTTGCGGAAAGCCCGCTCTTCTACGGTTCAGCGAAGGTCCGCGACATGTGGGTGGTGTCGCCCTTCCAGGTCTTTGCCGACCTGCACGGGATGGGCGGCATATACCGGGACGCGGCGAAGGCGCTGGCCGGGCGGATGCGCTGGGAGGCCCGGTGATGTACGATATCGCGGAGACGGATGCCTCCCGCCGCTACATCGATATCCTGGTCCGAGAGTTCGGGGACGATATCGCCATCGTGGGCGGCTGGGCGGTCTTCTTCCTCGTCGATGAAAGGTACCGATCCGCCACCGGCTTCGAGTACCTGAGATCGAGGGACATCGACGTCATCATATCGCCCAATCCAGCGTTCGTGAAACGTTTCGGTGCCGGAATCCGGACGTTGGGTTTCGTGGAGGGGGGACTGCCTTTCCGTTACCAGCTGATACTGGAAAGGGACAAAGGCTCCATCCTGACCGAGAAGGAGGCCGCCATAAGGGAGACATTTGACCTCGTCTATATATTCCTCGATGTCTTCTCGCCCCGCAAGATCCCGCTGGGGACTTGGGTCATCCCGGAGCTGGACTTGGCGCTTCGTGCCCGGAAGACAATCGATGGCGTTCCCGTGGCGCCGGCGCCCGAAGTACTCAAGATGAAGCTTAGGTCCTACGGCGAGCGCGAGAACCCGGAGAAGCGGGAAAAAGACGCCTGCGACATCTACGCCCTGCTACAGTATTCCGGCATCGACCGGGGAAAGGTGCCGGCGGACCCCGCCCTCCAAAAGATTGCGGATGAGCACGCCGACGATATCGCCGAGGCGCTGTTCAGGGATAGGAACTACGGCGGGATCGTAAGGAGGAATCTGGAAGCGTTTTGATAACAGCTCGATTCGAATCCAAGGGAAAGGTTTTTCCAGACGGACGCCCATCAATATTGCGTGAGCGGGCATCTCGGATTTCTCGCAGTCGTTTCGCTCCTCCTTTTGGCCTCGATGCTTCAGGGCTATGGCGAGACACCCGTCCCGAAAGATAATGACGCCGGTAGCCGTGGCGGAACATACCCCGAGCCGCCAGCGAACAAGATTTCTACCATCGAGATCAACGATTTCTCCCGGGCCGTGATGAGCCAGGTCGTCGAACGGCCGCGTGGTGGCGTCGCCCTCCAGATGAACGAGGGGGCATGGGAGGACGAATTTCAAGCGGTCTGGAGGCCGAACAACACTTATCATCCGGCGCTATCCGTCGATTCCGAAAACCATTACGCGATCGCCTGGGCGGAAGACCGCAATGGAACGGGATGCGACATCAACATTCGCCGGCTCGATGAAAGGACCAGAAAAGCCAGCGACGATATCAAGGTCGCAACATGCCCCGGGCGGGCATATTACCAAACATTGGGCATGGCGACCGATTCCAGTGATTGCATTCTCCTGGCATATGTAACCGAACGCAACGGGACCGGTCGTGGAATATATTTCCAGAGATTGGGCCCAGCCGGTGATAGAATCGGAGCGGAAACCAAGATCCCCGGCACAGACGATGCGACGATATCGATGTATTCAGCTTTTCCGATTGCAGTGAATTGCGAGGACAGATTCATCATAGCGTGGAACAACAACAACACGACCTCCGATATCGTTGCCGCAATACTCGACGGCGACGGGAATGCCCTGGTGACCGATATCACGATTTGCGCGGGTGCGGGATATCAGGATCATATGTCCGTTGCAGCTGCATCGGACGGCCGCTTCGTCGTTGCCTGGATCGACGGAAGGAGCCTGTTTTACGCTGTCCACGCCCGGATGCTCGAAAGTGATGGCACCCTCATCGGCGACGATTTCGCGGTGAGCGACCCCGATTCAAATTCGTTCCGCCCCGTGGTCGCCGCGCGCCCTAAAAATAATATCCTGATAGCTTGGTCGGATGCATCTGGCCACCCGTCAAGTGGAATCGTCGCCCAAAGGTTCGATACCAACGGTTCGAGACTGGGTGACAGGATCCCTCTGTCAAACACGACTGGCGATATCATGATCGCAGTCAATTCCTCATCATTTTTCCTGCTCGTGCGTGCGGACTATTGGGATTCAGGATCCGATTTCTATGCGCAATGGTTTGACCCGGGCGGTCACAAGCTCGGGAATGAGACAAGGTTGACAACCAATGGCAGCCGGGGAGAAGACCTTAGAATCGTGGTCGATTCGAAGGACGACGTGCTTGTCGCCTGGGAGCAAGGAATATGGGGAACTATCTATGCCAGGCAAATTCAACAACCGTATCTTTCCTCCGGCTATTTGGAGGTCGATATAATCTCCCCGGCTTTCCTATGGTCCTGGCTCAATCTAACAAAAATCATAAGCCTTCCCGGGTTGTCGAACAACAGCCTCCAGTTCCTTTTCTCGATAGACGATGGGCTCACGTGGCTTCCGGTGCCAGACAATGGCTCACTGGCTGATGCCGGGCCAACGGAAAAATTGCGTCTCAGGGTATATTTTTCCACGACGGACGAGATGACGAGCCCGGTCCTCTATAATATGACGCTTCGATACATCTCAAATCGCCCGCCGGAGGTCTCGCTTCCTCCGGATATCTCCACATGGAAAAATGAAACCTTGGAAATATCCGCCAATGCGTCGGACCCCGATGGCGATGACCTCGGATATGCCTGGGCGCAGACATCTGGACCGAAGCTCGATTTGAATCAGGCACAGGAGGAAACTTTATCGGTAACGCCGATGCAATCCGGTCTCTACGGGCTACAGGTCATCGTGAACGACGGATACAATACCAGCCTCCCGGCACATATCAATTTGACCGTGATGAACAGGCCGCCAATTGCCGTCCTGAAAGCGAACGCGACCTCGGCACAAGCCTGCACGCCCATATTGTTCGACGCATCGGAATCCAGCGATGCGGACGATCTTATTACCTCATATTCTTACAACTTCGGCGACGGCAACTCCAGCGGATGGGTGACGAATCGATCGATCGGTCATGTTTTCGCGATCCCGGGAAAATATCGGGCAAACCTGTCGGTCATGGACATTGAGGGGGCCGTCGCCAATAGCGTCGATTTGAACATCTCCGTGTGTGCTCCGGACCTGGTCATCAACCGGTCCGACATCACGATTTCGCCGGCCAGGCCTGAAGAGGGAAATAAGGTCTTGATCACGGTGAACATCCACAACCACGGTGATTGGCAGGTCGGGGAGTTCCCCGTCGTATTCTCGATCGATGGAAAGGCCCTTGCTGAGGATATCACCGTTACCGGGCTGGCCGGGGGCGCCAACATCACTGTCAATAAAACATGGACAGCCAGATCCGGGGACCATGTGCTGATCGTATCACTGGACCCAAATCATACGCTCACCGAATTCAACCTATCCAATAATAGAGCCTCGGCGGGCTTTTCGGTTTCCAAAGCTCCGTCGACAGAATTTTCGCAGGAGTATATCTGCGGGGCAACGATCCTAATCGCCGTGGTTTCTATGCTCATCATCCTGTTATGGAAGCGGCGTAGACCGGCCGTTGCGGCAGCTTGAGCCATCAGCACTTGCACGCGTCCTTGGCTAATTTGCCCCTCACGATTCCCTTCCCGCGCAGCCGGGCCGTGGGCTCGATGTCAATCTGGAGCGGTCCGGGGTTTTTCCCGGTTGGGAGCGAAAAAGTTATTAGGTATAACCACCATTATACTAACCATGATTATACCCCGGCCCCGCGAGACAGGGCTCGTCACCTCCTCGGGCAAGTGGACCCTGGTCTTCGGCCGGCGCAAGACCGGAAAGACCTACCTGGTCCGGAACTTCGTCGCTCATGAAGAGTACTACTTCGTTAAAAGGGATGGTGGCATCCTGGCCTATCCAGGGCAAAAAGCCCTGACACGCGAGGCTTTCCTGGAAGCGCTTCAACGGACCCTTGCCGCCGGAAAAACTGTGGTCGTGGACGAGTTCCACAGGCTCGGGGACGATTTCATCGACCTGCTCCAGAACATTGACAAATCCGGAAAGCTCATCCTGATATCTTCCACGCTTTCGCTGTCGAAAAAGCTCCTCTCGGCCCGTTCCCCCCTTATGGGGTTCTTCGCCGAGGTGCCCCTGGGGCTGATATCCTTCAACGACAGCCTGGCTGCCTTGAAGGGCTCCGGTGCCGGCAAACGGGACCTGGTGGAGCTTGCGGTCGCCATGTCCGAGCCCCTGGCAGCGGACTACCTCGAGCCGGCCCGTTCCCCGCGAAAGGTCCTGTTGGACGTGATGGTCGGCTCGATTCGCACGGTGCCGGCGCTGATGGGCGAGATATTCACAGAAGAGGAGCGGAGCATCTCCGCCGTCTACGAGGGCATCGCCCGGGCCGTCGCCGCGGGCAAGGTCGTCTCGGGGGAGATCGCCGGCCGGCTCTTTTCCCAAAAGCTCATCAAAAATGACCATCCGGCCATGATACAACAGTATCTGAACAACCTGGTCCAGTTCGGAATCCTCAAACGGTTGCCTGTCTGGGGCAAATCGAAGTTCGTTTACAGGCACGTTTCCCCGCTGGCCCGCCTTTTCTACTATGCAGACGAAAAGTACAACCTCTCGGAGGACCCGGCCCCGGAAAAGATTGCTGGACATGTCATCCAGGAGATGATGCCGCGCCTTGTCGAGGACGCGGTGCGCGCCGCTCTTTCGGCCCGATTCGGCCTGAGGGAGTGCTTGCTCGAGGCCGGGGACCATGACATCGACGGCGTCCTGCTCCGGTTCCAGAGACCGCAGGTCCTTCTGGAGGTCAAGTGGGGCAAAAGAATCGGCCCAAAGGACATCCGCAGCGCCGAGGATAACCTTTCGAGGCTGAGCGCGAAGCGGCGCCTGCTCTTCGTGCCGGACAAGACCGGGCTGCGCTCGGACAAGGTCGAGATAATCGATTTGGATGACCTTTATTGCTTGTGATCTCAATCGTATATGTCAGCACTTGCACGGGTCGTTCTTCGGCTTCCCCTTTATAATGCCCTTGCCGCGAAGCCTGGCTGTGGCTTCGACGTCCACCATCAACGTCCGCGGGTTGATGACCACGCCGTAAAGCTTCTTGGCCCCTGCCACCGACACGACGCCATTTTGGACATCCCAGGCGACCTTCTCCGAAGGCCGAAGATACGGATCCCCGTAACCGCCGCCCCCGCCCGCCTCCTGGTACCAGATGGTCCCGGGCTTGATGTTCTCGATAAGGTCCTTGCTCGTGGTCCGGTACTTTTTACCGCCGGGCGCTATCAGGTCGATGAAGTTGAGCATGCCTTCCTTTCCGCCGAAGAGGCCGAATGCAGGCTCGACGTCACCGTCTCCGAAGGTCACGACCTTAACGTTCTCCCCTCGGAGCTCGTACCGGGTCCGGATGCCCAGCCCGCCGCGCCACTGGCCGGCGCCAGCCGAATCGGCCATGTACTCGTGCTCCCAGAGGATGTGCGGCGTCTGCTGCTCGAACATCTCGTAGTCCTGGTCCAGCACGCCGCCGGAGGCGTCTATCATGCCGATGTGGTCGTAGCCGTCCACGCCCTTCATCGCGCCCGAGCCGCCCTTGAACCCGAAGAAGCATATGTCGACGAAAGAGGCTTTCTTGCGCGGGTCGATGCCGTTGGTCAGGCCGCAAAGGAGCTGGTTCCAGCCCGCAGTAACCCGGTCCGGGATGACCTTTGCCAATGCGCGGATTATCGCGTCGGCGTTGGGCGGGCACAGGTGGTTGCCGAATGTCGTTGCGGCCGGATAGTTGGCGTTGAGTATCGTGCCCTGCGGGATGATTATCCGAAGCGGGCGGACCATGCCGTCGTTGTGCGGTATGTCCGGGTTTACCATCTGCAGGAATGTCAGCGTCGTGGCGGAGGCGCTCGAAGTGTAGGTGCCGTTGACGAAGCCCTTGGTCTGCGGGTCCGTTTCCGTATAGTCGAATATTATCTCGTCGCCCTTTACGGTTATCGTGACCCGTATTTTGAATTTGGAGCCCTTGTGCTTGCCGTCGTAGTACACGGTCGATTCGCCCTTGTAGACGCCCGGCGGAATGGTCCTTATCTCGGCGCGCATCATTTTTTCGGTCGAATCGAAGATGTATTCCTTGTGGGCGTTGAAGACCTCCAATCCGTATTTTTCCACCAGGCCCAGGATTCCGCGCTCGCCGACGACGCAGGAGCCTATCTCGGCCCTCATGTCCTCGGCCACGGTGTCGTAGCGGATGTTGGCGAATATCAGGTCCCAGACGTCCTTGCGCAATTTTCCACGGTCGTAGACCTTGACCGGCGGGATGCGCAGCGTCTCCTGCCATACTTCCGTCGCGTTGGGGTTGTAGCCGCCCGCCACGGCCCCGCCGATATCGGCCTGGTGTCCCTTGCAGGCCGACCATGCCACCAGCTTCTCTTTCAAAAATATCGGCTTGTAGACGGCGACGTCGTTGTTCTGGTTGCCCATCGAGAAGACGTCGTTGTGGAAGATGACGTCTCCGGGGTGAAGGTCGTCTCCGAAGTACTTGACGATGTACTCGCAGACGGGCCCGAGCGAGAACGATAGTATGGGCAGATTCTCCGTCTGCTCCAGCATCTTGCCCCTGGCGTCGTACAGGCCCGTCACGAAATCTTTTGCCTCGCACAGGATGGGCGAGCGCGTCGTCTTGGTCAGGGCGATGCTCATTTCCTCGGTGATGGATTTGAGCCGGCGCTCCAGGACGGAGGCAAGGATCTTATCGATTTTGACTCCGTAATCCTTTGTATCCATCTAGACCACCTTCCTGGCGTACTCCTCGCGGCCTTTGAGGTACACCGTGTAGCTCCCCAGCCGGTCCGTGACGACGTCGTACTCGGGCGTGACGAATGTGGAGGTGTTCACCTGCTCGATGAGCACCGGGCCCTGCAGGCGGTTGCCGAACTTCAGCTTGTGACCATCGAACACAGGGACCTGCTCGAACCGCTTCTCGACCGGCAGCCACATCCGGCGCTTCCGCTTCAGCGCGTGAGAGCTGTCCTCGCCCTGGAACTTCTCTTCCGGCAGGCGCGGCTTTTCCGTCAGGCCCAGCGAGGAGAGCCTCATGTTTATGAGCTCCACTTTGGTTGCTTCGTTCTCGAGGCTGTATCCGTAGAGCCGGTTGTGCTCCGGGTGGAAGCGCGAGGCCAGCACGGCCGGGTCTGCCTGCTCGAGCTCCTCGCGGCTTATCTGCACCGACACCTCGTGGTACTGCTTCACGTACCGCAGATCGATGAAGTAGTTGTGCCGGACCTTGTCCTCCGGGATATTTTCGGAGACCAGGAGCCGGTTCGCCTCCTTTTCCATCTCGTCGAATAGACGCCGGAAGCGCTGCTTGTCCATCTGCTCCAGCTGGACCGCATAGGTCCGGACGAAATCGTGCTTTAGGTCGGACATCAGCATGCCCGAGGCGCAGAAGATGGAGGATTCCTTGGGCACGAGCATCACGGGTATCTCGAGCTCGTGCGATATCTGGCAGGCGTGGATGGGCCCGGCGCCGCCGGCGACGACCAGCGGGAACTCGCGCGGGTCCTGCCCTCTTTTGACGGACACTTCGCGCACGCCGGATGCCATGTTCACGTTGATGATGTCGTACATGCCCGCCGCCACGGCATCGATATCCATTCCCAGCTTTTCGCAGAGCTTCGTCTTTATGGCCTTTGTCGCCCTGTCGGGATACAGGGGCATTTTACCGCCGGCAAAGTAGTCCTTGTCCAGGTAGCCCAGAAGCAGGTCGGCGTCGGTGCAGCAGGGCAGCTCGCCGCCGAAGCCGTAGCAGGCGGGGCCCGGCTTGGCCCCGGCGCTCTTGGGTCCCATCCGGAGCAGCCCGCCCTCGTCTATCCAGCCGATGCTCCCGCCGCCGGCCCCGATGGTCACGATGCCCAGCATGGGCAGGGCCAGCCGCATCCGGTCCACTTCTCCCTCTGTCGTCAGTAGTGGGGTCCGGTCCTTGATGAGCGCGGCGTCGAAGCTCGTGCCGCCCATGTCGACGGTGATGCAGTCGTCGTAGCCCTGCACGGCCGTGTAGACCATCCCGGCGACGGGCCCTCCCGCCGGTCCCGACAGAAGCGTCACAGCGGCGTGGTCCATCGCTATCCCAGGCGATATCACGCCACCGTTGGACTGCATGATGAGCAGGACGCCTCCGTAGCCGGCGTCCTTCAACCGCTTCACGAGGCTGTCGAGGTAATTGCGCAGGATGGGGCCGACATACGAATTGAGCGCCGTGGTGCTGATGCGATCGTAGAACCTGATCGCGGGCAGAAGCTCACTTGAAACGGTCAGATAGGTCTTCGGGAAATGCTTGCGCAGGATCGCCGCAGCCTTTCTCTCGTGGGCGTCGTTGGCAAACGAGTTCATGAAGCACACGGCCAGCGACTGGACGCCCTCGGCCTTGAACTTCCTCACGGCGGCCTCGATGTCCTTTACATTGAGCGGTATCATTTCCTTGCCGGCGTAGTCCAACCGTTCCTTGACCGGCAACCGCAGGTAGCGCGGGACCAGCGGCGTCACATTCGTGAACCGGTTGTCGTACTGGCGCTCGCGTATTCCCCTTCTCATCTCGAGGGCGTCGCGCAGCCCTTTCGTCGTCAGAAGGCCGGTCTTGGCGCCTGAGCCCGTGAGCACCGCGTTCGTCGTGACGGTCGTCCCGTGAACGATGGTGCTGACCTTCTTGAGGAAATCCTTGAGGGGCATCTTGTGGGCGTCGGCCATCTCCTGCAGGCCGTTGAACAGGCCGATGGAGGGGTCCTCTGGAGTCGTGAGCGTCTTGTACGTTTCTGCAACCCCTTCATCCAGGGAAAGCATGAAGTCCGTGAACGTCCCGCCGACATCGATGCCGATCTTGTACATCCTTGTCACCTCAGCCTTGCTCAGCTCGCATCAACCTTGCTCCGCCCGCCTCAGAACACTCCCTTCTTCTGGAGCTCGGCGTACTTCTCCTTCGGGTACTTGAGGATCTTCATCACTACCTCCTCGGTGTGTTCTCCCAGGAGGGGCGCCGGCCGCAACGGCTCTATCTTCGTTTCGGAGTAGTTTATCGGACAGCCCGGTATGGTCACCGGGCCGGCCTTCGGCTGGATGACCGTGGGCATCATGTTGCGGACCTTCGAGTGCTCGTCCTCGATATTCTCCTTCACGTTGCGCACGACGCCGTAGGCCAGGTTGGCGGCCTTGAGGGCCTCGACGACCTTTGCGGTCGGCAGTTTCCCGGTCCACGAGTTGACGATGCCGTCCAGCTCGTCGACGTTCTTGAGCCGGCCGGCCACTTCCTTGAAGCGCGGGTCCTCTATCAGCTCGGGCATGCCCATCGCCTTGCACAGCCGGGCGTAGGCCTTGTTCTCGATGGTGATGATGACGATGAAGCCGTCCTTGGTCTTGTAGACGTTGTGCGGGGCGGCCGACGGGTGGCGGCTACCGAGCGCGTGCGCCACCTCGCCAGTCCAGCTGTATTTGGGCACGGCGTTCTCGAGCATAGTGAGCCCGCAGTCGAAGAGCGAGATGTCGATGTACTGGCCCTTGCCCGTTTTCTTCGAATTCCAGAGGGCGCCCATCACGGCCAACGCCGTCACGGTCCCGGCCATGAAATCGGTGGCGGACATCCCGATGCGCAAAGGGTCCTGGCCCCTGTATCCGTTCATCGACATGAGGCCGCACACGGCCTGGATGCAGACGTCGTACGAGGGCAGGTCGGCCTTGGGCCCGAACTGGCCGTAGCCGGAAATCGAAGCGTAGACCAGCTTCGGATTGAGCTTCTTCATCGCATCGTAGTCGAGCCCCAGCTCCTTCATGGTCCCGGGGCTGAAGTTCTCGACGAGCACATCCGAGGTCTTGACCAGGTCGCGTATTATCTGCTTTGCTTCCTCTTTCTTGAGGTCGAGCGTGATGCTCTTCTTGCCACGGTTGTAGATGATGAAGAACCCGCACTCGCCGTTCTTCTGGGGCGTCTGGACGCGCATGACGTCCCCGATGCCGGGCGCCTCCACCTTCAGCACCTCGGCGCCCATGTCCGAAAGGTACATCGTGCACCAGGAGCCGGCAATGACCCGCGTGAAGTCGAGTACCCGCAGACCATCCAAAACCCCGCTCATCTTGACCCTCGCAGGGTAAAAGGCCGGTCGCGTAGAAAAACGTTATTGCCGTCCGGGAGCCTCACCCGCAGCACTTCACGGTGACCGTGTATGAGAATGTCACGGATTCCCCCCGGTGCGAGTTGGGGTCGATGGATGCCGGGTGGACGAACCGGTCCTCCCCGCCAACCCGTTCACGACCCCAAGATATGCATCGGCATCGATCCCGAGGTGCCGGGCGGCCGATCGCGCCACGTCTTCGGTGATTGCAGCCAGGGCCGCCTCGCATTCCCGGGGGAAATCCTTCCTCACCGCCCGAAGAACGCGGCCGTACTCCACCTGCGAATGCCACAGGATGGCGTAGATGTCGCAGGCGTCCTTGACGGTCTTGTCATCCTTCTGGCGGGCGGGCAGCGACCTCAGCTTGGACGCCAGGAGAAGATGCGGCGGAGGAATGGTTATCTTTGCACCCCCGAGCTCGACGGTCAAGCCGCATCCTTCGTCGAACACCCGTGCCAGGGCCGGTTCGTCCATCGGCTTTCCCCCGAAGACCTCGCAGTGCTCCGGATGGATGCGGTCGACCATGAGATCGATGTACAGGTAGAACAGGTCGTGCAACGGGATACGTTTCGATTCTTCCTCAGTTAAGACCTCGCCCGTCTCCTTGCGGACGAACTTGCAGTAGCGGAACGCCCCGATGGGAACGTATCCCTCCTTCCTGATGGCGTCTATTGCCTTTGAATAGGCACTGCGGCGGAGGGCCTTCCCGCTCAGGCCGGGGTCGATGTGGAAACCGATGTCCACATCCCTCGAGCCGAGATAGGCCGCACCGTGCTCCTTCCGGTACGATTCGATCGCTGTCAGATAGACCGCCCACCCGCCGAGCAGGATGAAGGGTTCCGGCAGCGCTCCTGCGATGGTCCGCAGCGCCCCGAAAGCGGCATCCGTTTCCTGCCGGTCGTACAGTTCCACGGTCACCGGTAGGCCCTCCCGACGAGCAATTCCGCGGCCTCGGCGCATTCCGCGCCGGCGCGATAAAGGTCGACTATGAGCTGCTGGATGGATACGACGGGCCAGCCATCGACCACGCTTTCTTCAAAGAAGACGTGCTCGTCGGCCAGAATCAATTGCACATTCCCCTTCCCCACATATCCATTCTTCGACAGGAGCGCATTCCAGCGCGCAGCGTCCTTTGTGCGGATGTAGAGCTCGTAATACCTCGGGAACAGGTAGTGTCCGACGAGGTTTTCGGCAAAATATCCGGTGAAGGCGTGCTCCATCCTGGCGCCTTTGAGCACCTTGGCGGGGTCCTGGAGATGGTATTCGCGGTAGACCCTCCGGTCCCGCCGCGCAGCCCACCTGCCAAAGACCGCTCTTGCGTTCTTTATGGTCGGACCCTCGATGAGGCCATCCCGCTCCAGCCCCTTGAGCACGTGATGGGTCCACCCGTAGGCGGCGCCGGCCTCCCTGGCGACCCGGTACCAGGTCGGTTCCTTGAGCTTGCGGCTGAGCAGGACACGGAATATCCGGTCCACCATGTCCCCGTAGGACGGCTGGCCCGCCCATTTCCTTCCGGCCGGTTCCATCAATATATCTTATTTCATATGTACTATTTATATATGTCGGATATATCCGTTTTGACAGTTTGTATAAATACGAACCGGATATTCAATTTGATGGACGCAGGGATGCTCGCCTTACCTGCAGCGCCTCGTCGTTACCGTGTACCGGAGTGTCACGGGCTGGCCCCGTGCTCAACGGTCGGTGTCTATCTCCGCCTGGACGGTGTCCTTCCCTTTCAGAATCCTGTCCAGCCGGTCCATCGTGTACCCGAACGGGGAGAGCATCTCCTCGCCCGCCCGCAGGAGCATTTTGTAGTAGATGCCCTTGTCATAGGTGAAAGGCAGAGGGGAGCAGGCAGCGGGCAGTGGTGGGGCAGCAGGCAGCAGGCAGCGGGCAGCGGGGGCCGTCCCTGTTGCCTGATGCCCGATGCCTGTTCCCTCCCCGCTCCCTGCTGCCCGCTGCCCGCTTCCTTGCAGCAATTGCACAGGGATTGTCCTCTTCCTCGGGTCCCGCGCCGTGCTGTCCGTCACGACGTACTTCACCGTGTCCCCGGGCGGGACCTTCAGGCCCTCCTCCTTCAGCTGCTTCAGGGCGCAGAAGGTGTCGTTGAACTGGACATACTCCTCGACCGCACGGGAGACCCTCTTGGTCAATATCAGCTCCTCCGGGGCGCAGGCGCCGTCCAGCACCCTGCCTGCGACCTTCCGCAGGACGTCTATGGCCTCCGGTATCCTCTCGACGAACTCGGCGGCGCCGCCGGCCTTCGCCAGTACCTCGAGCATCCCCGCCTCCAGGCCCCGGACGAGCCCGGGCGTGTCGTGCTTGCGCAGGGCGATGCCGCGCAGCTTGAACTCGTTGTTCTCGAAAAGCCCGTAGTAGCGGTTGAGCGCGCCCACGCCGGAGCACTTGTTGGGCAGAAAGACCAGCCACTTGTAGACGCCCTCCTCCGATAGAGGTATTCCGCTGGTTTTGGCTATCTCGTCGATGAGTTCCGCCCTCCGCTCGAGCGGGCCCTGAAGCCACATCGAATCGACTATGCCGTGGATTACCCGAAAGCCGCGCCGCTCGGCGATGCGCGAGCTTTCCAGCAGTATCTCGCGCCCGTGGGCGTTGATGGTCTCGTGGCACTCGATCCGGCCAAAAGGGGCGTTCTTGTAGCCGGTGTAGCCGAAGCAGGTGACCAGCAGGGGCTTCAGGCACCGCGAGCGGCGGTCCCAGCGGTCGCCCGCCTTTCGTTTCAGCTTCTTGAGCTCCATGCGCCTTCGGACAATGGGCTCGAGTATCTTGGGTATCAGCCCCAGCCGTTTTTCGCAGGTCCAGTAGTTGATGCCGGGGACGCGCCGCGCGATTGGTGAAGACGAAGGGACGTGAGGGACGTAAGGGACGTTTGGTGCGGTTGGTGAAAGGGACGTAAGGGTCTGCGCGGTTGGTGAAACGGAACGACCGGTCATTTCGTCTCTTCGTCCGTCCGCATCAACTGCACAGACCCTTACGTCCCTTACGTCCCCTACGTCCCCTACGTCCCTTTCGTTTTCGCGCGGAGTGCAACAATCGCAGTTCACCGTCTCGGGGCTTATGTTGTGGATGACCATGATGTGCGGGTACATCGAGGCGAAATCGACCTCCAGCACCTGCTCGTGCACGCCCGGCTCCGGTTCGTAGATGAAGCCCCCGCGGTCGGTCGAAAGCAGGCAGCGCATCGACTTGAAGTCCTCGGGCAAGTTCTTCTTCCAGGCAACGAGCCCGCCCTCGCGCAGCACGAAATTGACCTCCATGGCGGAGATGGCCGTCCCCGGAGAGCTTCGGGCCATCCTCTGGAACCCGATGCCGGACATGCGCGTGAGCTCCAGGATGCCCTCGAGGTCGCCTTCCTGGTACAGGAACGACGAGTCCTTGTCGATGTGGAGCCGCCCGTGAAGGTAGTACGCCGCCGGCCGGTAAAGTATCCGGCCGTAGGAAAAATGCGACTTCTCCTTCCGGCCCGGCGCGCTGGACTGGCCTTCCCGTCCGAGGTGGAAGTCCTCCAGCCCCAGCTTGCGCGCCCGGTGGTAAAGGTAGGGCAGGACGAACGAATCGCCCCCGTCGGTCACGAGCACGTCCGGGTCCTTTTTCCGCAGGGCGGCGACGACGCCTTTCAGGATGTCCTCCTCGTCGCCGGAGAGCTCCTCGCCGCAGATTCTGGCCGAAAGGAGCGCGTCCTCGAAGGCGGGCAGAAGGCCCCGCTTTTTGACCGACACGGTGAGCTCGGCGACCCGAAGCTTCGGCAATAGGTAGTGCACGGACAGCTGGTTGTCGACGAGGTCGCACCAGCCGTTTCCCCCATTGCGATCGTTGCGTGAAGAGGGCGGGGCGGCACTATCATTGCCATTTGTGCGTGAAGAGGGCGGGGCCGTCCACGCTTCGTTCCCTGTCCCCCGCCCCTCTTCACTGCGACCACTGCGCGGGTAGCGCACCCGCGCCAGCGGGAAAAGCCCCTGCTCCGCCAGGAACCGCTGCGGAAGGTCGATGTCGAGGTTGTAGAAGCGGAAGCGGCCGAACCCTCCGAAGAAATCGGCCGCCCGGGCGGCCCTCAGGTGCAGGCCGAGCGTGCGCGGCGTCACCTGGAGCACCCGCGTGAGCCGGTCCGAACCCAGCCGCAGGCGCCGCTCGACCGTTTCGCAACCGTAGAGCTTCCGGTTGGAAAAATACCTCCGGGCCCGCTCCATATCCCGCTCTCCGGCCTGAATGAAGAAGTCAGGCAGGTAATCGAAACAGAGCTTTCTGGTCCCGCGCTGGCCCGTAAGCCACAGGACCATCTTGTTGGTCCGGCGGTCCGGGTAGGCGTCGAGGACCCACCAGAGCTCCGAATCCGGGCCGGGCATAGAGAATACATTCTAGAAGGCAGCCCCTTTAAAGCCCTTCGGGGGGGATGGGTGAAACGCCTTGCTGTGGGTTGAAGGGTGTAAGGGACGTAAGGGACGTGTTGGTGCAATATGTAAAAGGGACGTAAGGGTCTGCGCGATTGGTGAACGCGGTGCGTGTTCTTCCGTCGCCCCTTACGTCCCTTTCACCAATTGCAAAAAACGTCCCTTACGTCCCTTCGTCCGTCGTTCCCCGCACCCTGTCGTCCGCCCCCTCATAAACTATAAATACGCCCAGTATCATCAATCGTAAGTTATCGAGGGGCGGAGGAATACCGCAGATGGCTGAGGGCGAAGTGAAGATCTGGTTCAAGATCCGAAAGGACGACAGGTCCGTCAGCCTGAAGGACGTCTTCGAAAAGATGGAGCAGATACGCGCCGAGCACCCCGACCTCGACGTCTACTTCGACGGCGACGAGTTCGCCATCTGCAGCCGGCCGCTGGCCAGGATCGACGCGGGCCACCCCGAGCACCACCACAAGGACAAGAAGAAGGGCAAGCAGGTCAAGCTGTATTCTGCATGATTGTTGCAGGGGACGACGGGGCAATCGGGGCTATCGGGGAAACGGGCAATAACGGGCAATATGGGGATGACGATTGCGTTCGTCCCCCCATTGCCCGCATAACCAATTGCGTCGATTGCCCGTATTGCCCGCATTGCCCCGAACGCCGTTTTCAATCTCCCCTTCCCATGTTGACCATCCGCTCGATGGGGCCGCGGGCCTTGTCCATGATGGCCTTTTCGATGACAACGCGCGGCTCTAGCGTCTGGAGGCTTCTGAGTATGTGCGCCGGCGTTATCTTCTTCATCGTCGGGCACACGGCGTGCGGCATTTCGTAGTATATCTTGTCCGGCGCGATCTTCTTCAGCCGGTGGATGAGCCCCCCCTCGGTGCCGATGATGAACTCCTTCTCGCCGGACGATTTGATGAACCCGATGAGCCCCTCGGTCGAGAACGCCTTGTCGGCGACGTCGATGACCTCCGGCACGCACTCCGGGTGGACGATGGCTATCGCCCGCGGGTGCGCCTGCTTGAGCCGGAGCAGGTCCTCCTTGGTTATCTGCTGGTGCGTGGGGCAGTAGCCGGGCCAAAGGTGTATGAGCTTGTCCTTGACGAAACGCTGGACGTAGAGCCCCAAATTCGTGTCCGGTATGAATATGACCTCCCGGTCGGGCAGGCTCTGGACCACCTTCACGGCATTCGAGGAGGTGCAGCAGATGTCAGATTCGGCCTTGACCTCCGCTGAGGTATTCACATAGGCGATCACGGGCGCGCCCGGGTGCTGCTTTTTCAGGTCCCGGACGTTGGCGGCGTCTATCATCATCGACATCGGGCACATCGCCTCCGGCGCCGGGTGGATGACTATCTTGCCCGGGTTGAGAACGGCCGCGGTCTCGGCCATGAAATCGACGCCGCAAAAGATTATGACCTTTGCGTCGGTCTTGGTGGCCTGTATGGAAAGCCCCAGCGAATCGCCCAAATGATCGGCAAGGTCCTGGACTTCCGGGAGCTGGTAATTGTGGGCCAGAATGACTGCCTTTTTCTCGGCCTTGAGATGCGCTATCCCGGCGGCGATATCGGCCATAAAAGCGCGTAACCGGCTAGTTCTATATAGGTTTTGTCAGTAGGTTCAGCCAGCGCGCCCGGCCATCAGGGTTTGAACGAATCATCCAGGAACTGGATGACCTCCGTACGGAATGACGGGTAGGTCAAAAGCACCGTGCCGTGGGCGCTGCTTCCGGTGAGTATCTGCTGCGACTTCTTTCCCGCATAGCTCTGGCTGAGGGACGCGGCCACCGCCCCCCCGCCGTTTGGCTCACCCTCGGTCGCGGCGAATAATATGGCCGGCCGCACGGTCCGGTTGTTCAGGGTGTCGACGGCCGGATGGCTCTCGATGCCCCGGTACTCCGACCCCGGGGACAGAAGCACGAGCGCCTTGAGCTCCGGCGCCGTGTCCGAGGCTGCGGACGCCAGCGCCTGGTTGGCCCCCAGCGAGGCGCCGATCACCGCCACCCGGGGCGCGCTCGGGAACGTGGCCAGCGCGTAGTACCTGGCGCTGGCGACGTCCTTCGTGCCGGCCTGGAAATCGGCGTCGAAGAGGTCCTGCCACACCCGCTTGTTGCCGTTCTGGTAGACGCTCTCGCCGCAGCCCCGCGGGTCGTAGGCGAGCACGTTGTACCTCTTGGCGCGCAGCTCGTCCACGAGGGGCCCGAAGGCCTGCCGGCCCTCGCCCACGCCGGCCACCAGTACGACCACCGGCATGGACTGGTCCTCGCGGTAGTAGGTTCCCTTGATCACCCAGCCGTCGTCCGTGTTGAACTGGATGGCCACGGCGTCGGGGTCGAACGGGCCGTCGCCGTCGTCACCGGGCGGCGCCGGTTGCCGGATGAACAATATCGCCGCGACGGTCACTGCGACGATGGCCGCGATGGCCAGCGCGAGCGGCAGGACGCGCAGCTGCCGGCCCTTCCCGTGGACGGCCCTCATGTGGGAACCGATGCGGTCCCTCCTCACCCTCTCGCCGCATACCCGGCAGCGCGCCGTCCGCATGGGCGCGAAAACGGAGACGGCGATAATAAGGCTTCGCACGGCGGGTTCACTGGAACGGGCGAGCCGGTGAGCCGGTGAGCCGGGGGGGAAGCCGGCAAACCGGTGAGCCGGTGTTCCTTTCCGGTTTCCCGGCTAGCCGGTTTCCCGGCTCACCCGCCCGCTCCCCGGCTAGCCGGCTTACCGGCTTACCGGTTCCCATTCAACGATTGTGCAAATGTTTATATCGTATCCCCAATAATAGCGTTGGTTGGTGCCGGACACGGACGGGCCTGACGGAAAGAATGGCGGCTCGGCGACGGAACTTGAATCATTGCGCCGCCGCATCGCGGAGCTCGAGAAGGTCGAGGAGGCCCTGCGCGCCAGCGAGGAGAAGCTCAAGGAGAGCCAGGACCGCTACGAAACGCTGTTCAACAACAGCCAGCTCGGCGTCTACCGGACCACGCCCGACGGCCGTTTCCTCATGGCCAACCCGGCCCTGGTGCGCATGCTCGGCTACTTCTCGGTCGAGGAGCTGACCTCGCAGAACGTCGGCGAGGTGGGCTACCAGGCCGGCTACCCGCGCGAGGATTTCAAGAAGCGCATGGACGCCGAGGGCGAGCTGCACGGCTGGGAGGCCGTATGGAAAAGGCGCGACGGCTCGAGCATCTACGTGCGCGAGAACGCCCGGGCCGTGCGGGACGCCTCCGGGGGCATCAGATACTACGAGGGCACCGTCGAGGACGTCACCGAGCGAGTCATATCGGAGCAGACGCTGCGCCGGGACACCGACCTGCTCAACCGCATAATGGAGACCAGCCCGGCGGGCATCCTGATGGTCAACCGCCAGGGCCTGATATCCTACGCCAATCCCCGGGCGGAATCCATCCTGGGCCTGGGCCGCTCCGAGCTCCTCAACAGCCCTTTCGGCGACCCGAGCTGGTCCATCACGGACCCCGCCGGGAACCCGGTCGCGGGGGACCAGCTCCCTTTCCAGAAGGTCATGAGCAGCGGCCAGCCGCTCTACGACACGCGCTACGCGATAAGGCCGCCCGGGAAGGGCAAGGTGCATCTTTCGGTCAACACCGCCCCGCTCTTCGACCGGTCCGGCAAGCCCGAGGCGGTGGTGTTCGCGCTCGAGGACATCACGAGCGAGGTGCGGTCGGAGGACAGGCTCCGGGCCTCGCTGAAGGAGAAGGAGGTCCTTTTGCGGGAGGTGCACCACCGCGTCAAGAACAATTTGCAGATTATCTCCAGCCTGCTGAATTTGGGCTCGCGGGGCTTGCGCGAGGGCGCCGAGATGGACGCCCTGCGCGAGTGCCGCAACCGCATCCGGTCGATGTCGCTTCTCCACGAGACGCTCTACCGCTCCCGCGACCTCACGCGGATAGAGTTCTACAACTACGTCCGCAAGCTGGTGACCGAGCTCTTCCAGTCCTACGGCGTGAAGGCCGACGAGGTGGCGCTCCGGATGGAGGTGGAGGACGTCGACATTGGCATAGACGCCGCCATACCGGCCGGGATGCTCATAAACGAGCTCGTGTCCAATTCCCTCAAGCATGCCTTCCCCGCCGGCCGCAAGGGCGAGGTGCGGGTGCAGGTGGGCGCCAACGAGGACGGCGTTGTGACCGTCGTCGTGGGGGACAACGGCGTCGGCCTGCCGCGCTGGCTGGACTTTCGCCAGAGCGAGTCGCTGGGCATGCAGCTTGTCACCACCCTCACCGACCAGCTCGGCGGCACCATCGACCTCAACCGGAACAAGGGCACCGAGTTCACGATGCGCTTCCACCCCTCCCGGACCATGAAGGAGGCCTGAGATGCCCAAGGGCGCCTCCATCCTTATAGTGGAGGACGAGGGCATCGTGGCGCGCGATCTGCGCTACCGGCTGGAGACCATGGGCTACAAGGTGGCCGGCATGACCTCCACCGGGGACGAGGCGGTGCTCAAGGCCTGGGAGCTTCGGCCTGACCTGGTCCTCATGGACATCGTCCTGAAGGGGGACCTGGACGGCATCGAGGCCGCCCGCATGATGCGCGAGCGTGCCGACATCCCGGTGGTGTACCTGACGGCGTACGCGGACGAGGAGACCATCCAACGGACCGAGGTGTCGGGCCCCTTCGGCTACCTCGTGAAGCCCTTCGAGGACCGGGAACTGGAGGCAGGCATCGAGGTGGCCCTCTTCAAGCACAAGTCCGAGCGGGAGCTGCGCGCCTCCGAGACCAGGTTCCGCTCGACTGTCCAGCTGGCGCAGGACGCGGTGCTCATCGCCGACGCCGAACACAGGATAGTCCTCTGGAACCGGGGGGCCGAGCGCATGTTCGGCTACCGGTCCGAGGAGGTGGTCGGCACCCCCATCGAGGACCTGCTCTCCGAAAACGACGGCCTGGCCTTCCGGGAGAGCCTCGGAAGGCTTTCGCCCGGCAGCGCCGCCGTTCCCCAGACGGGCCTCGTGGAGCACTCAGCCCGGCGCAAGGACAGGTCCGAGTTCCCGGTGGAGTACTCCGTCGCCGTGTGGGACGCCGAGGGGAAGCGCTTCTTCGGCATCATCATCCGCGACATCACCGAGCGCAAGCTGGCCGAGAGGGCCCTGGCGGAATCGGAGAAGCAGTACCGCACGCTGGTCACGTCCCTCCAGGAGGGCGTCGGGATGACGGACACCGACGACAGGCTGGTATACGTGAACCCGGCATTCTGCGAGATGCTGGGCTACGTCAAGGAGGAGTTGATAGGCAGGGAGCTTGCCGGCCTCATCCCCACCGAGGAGCACCCCCGGATAGACGCCGAGACGGAGCTTCGAAAGCGCGGCCAGAAGAGCCGCTACGAGCTGGGGATGCTGCGCAAGGACGGCGAAAAGCGCGACATCCAGGTGTCGGTCGCCCCCTGGACCGACGAGGGAGGCGCGTTCCTGGGGACCATCGGCGCCATGATGGACGTAACCGACGCTCGCCGGGCCCACAAGGAGCTGCAGGAGAAGACCGACTTCCTGGAGGCTGTGCTGGACACGGCCTCGGATGGGGTCTTCGTCATGGACGGGCAGGGCAACTATGTCCTCATGAACAACGCAGCCGCCGAGCTCATCGGCGAGCCCTCCGAGCGGTGGATGGAACGGCATTCGGACGACCCGCTGCACCCGACGGACGACGGCACCGGCCGGGCCCACATCGAGAGGGCCCTGGCTGGGGAGCCCAGCCGTTTCGAGACCCATCCCGCTGCGGGCTCCGACCGGGTGCTGGCCATCTCTCTCACGCCGATGTCGTTTTCGGGGAAAGTGCACATCCTCGGCGTCGTTTCGGACATGACCGAGCGGCGGCGCGCCGAAAGGCTCCTGCGCGAGCGGGCCCGGGCCGAGCTCTACGGCTTTATGGTCAGCGCCCTGCCGGTGTTCGCCTCCAGCGTCCCTCCGGGGGCGCGCGACATCCTCGTGAGCAGCTTCGCCGAGCGCTTCGAGCGCATCATAAAGCCGCGCTTCGAGCAGGAGCTTTCCGCCTGGAGGAAGGCCGGCCGGCCGGTGAAGGCCGATTCGCCGGACATGCTGAACCACTACCTGTCGTGGGTGTCGGAGATGTTCACCAACCTGGGCATCGAGACCTCCGCGGAGCGCGGCAAGCGCGCCGGGGCCATACTCTTCGCCAACTGCCCCTGGGTGAACGAGGCCCGCGGCAACCCGATATTCTGCCTCATCTGCCGGGCGATGGCCATACGCAGCTTCACCTGGGCCTCGCCCCACGGCCACGCCTCGCAGAGGTCGTCCATCGTGGGCGGCGCCGGCTGCTGCCAGTTCGACTTCCAGCTGCCGGCGGCGTGATATATACGGATTCCCGGCAAACTTAATATGGGCCTTGCGCATCCGCTTGCCGGGGAACTGGGATGCTGTTTGGAAAGGAGTCCAATATCATAGTGATAAGGCTCGACGAGGGCGAGAACCTCCATTCCGGGATCGAGCAGGCGCTGGGCCAGAACATGGTCAAGTCCGGGATAGTTCTGGGCGGCATCGGGATGATAACGGACTTCAAGCTGGGCTACTACGACGGCAAGGAGTACATCACCGAGGAGTACAAGGAGCCCCACGAGCTGCTCACGATGCAGGGCTCGGTCGCCCACGGCGGCCAGGGCAAGCTGCTTTTGCACATCCACTGCACCGTCGCCAACCGATCCCACCAGGTCTTCGGCGGGCACCTCATCTCCGCCTCGGTAAAGTACATGAACGAGATATTCGTCCTCCGAATGGTCGACGTCGAGCTGGGCCGGCGCAAGAACGACCGCACCGGGCTCATGGAGCTCGAGATCCACAAGACCTCCGACATAAAGCTCCACTCGACGGCAGCCAAGCACCGGAGCGGCTCGCTCGAGCTGGACCTGGACTGAGACAGTTCTTCACCGGGGTGACCTCATGTCGGGCAGGGGCGGGGCAGTCGCCGTCGGGGCGGACAGGTTCATCATCGGCTTCGAAGAGATAGGCATGGGCGACGTGGCGCTCGTGGGAGGCAAGAGCGCCTCGCTGGGCGAGATGATCCAAAAGCTTGCTCCCGCCGGCGTCCTGGTCCCGGGCGGGTTCGCCATAACCGCCTCGGCCTACCGGCACTTCGTGGAAAAGGCAGGCATCCGGGACGAGATGGAAAAGCTCCTCAAGGGGCTGGACACGCGCGATGTTTCCGAGCTCCAGCGGAGGGGGGCGCTTATCCGGGAGCTGTTCCTCACCGCATCCTTCCCCGCGGACCTGCGCCAGGCGATACTGGGCGCCTACGGGAAGCTCTGCGAAAGGTACGGCGGAGGCAAGCAGGAGGTGGCCGTGCGCTCCAGCGCCACCGCCGAGGATCTGGCCGAAGCATCGTTCGCCGGCCAGCAGGACACATTCCTCAACGTCCGGGGCCTGGGGCTCCTGGACGCCTGCCGGCGCTGCTTCGCCTCGTTATTCACCGACCGCGCCATCTCGTACCGGGCCGACCAGGGCTTTTCCCACACCGACGTCGCCCTGTCCATAGCCGTCCAGAAGATGGTGCGCAGCGACGCCGCCTCGTCGGGCGTGATATTCTCCATCGACACCGAGACGGGGTTCAAGGACGCGGTGCTCGTCACGGCCGCCTACGGCCTCGGGGAGAACATCGTGCAGGGGAAGGTCTGCCCGGACGAGTACTATGTCTTCAAGCCAACCCTCCGGGCCGGCAAGAAGCCCATAATCGGGAAGAAGCTGGGCGACAAGCGCATCCGGATGATATACTCCAGGTCGGTCGAGGGTACCACCGAGAACGTCGACGTCCCCCCGAGGGAAGCGGAGCGCTTCGCCCTCTCGGACCACGAGATACTCAAGCTCGCCGAGTGGGCCTGCATAATCGAGGACCACTACACGAAGGTCAAGGGGCGCCCCACCCCGATGGACATCGAGTGGGCCAAGGACGGCGACGGGGTGAAGACCGGCACGGGGCAGCTTTTCATCGTCCAGGCCCGCCCCGAGACGGTCCACTCCCGGCGCGATGTCAACGTGCTGCGCAAGTACGTGCTCAAGGAGAAGGGCGGGAAACTGCTCGTCCAGGGCCAGGCCGTCGGCGAAAAGATCGCCCACGGCGAGGTCAACAACATCACCAGCGTGAAGGACCTGGTGAAGTTCAGGAAGGGGCAGGTGCTCGTCACGGGGATAACCGACCCGGACTGGGAGCCGATAATGAAGATAGCCTCGGCCATCGTCACCGACAAGGGCGGGCGAACCTGCCACGCGGCCATTATCTCGCGGGAGCTGGGGATAGCCTGCATAGTGGGCACCGGGAACGCCACCACCGTCCTGAAGAGCGGAATGCCGGTAACGGTCGACTGCTCCGAGGGCGAGCGCGGCAGCGTCCTCACGGGAATACTGCCGTTCGAGGTGGAGGAGCTGAACCTTTCCAGCCTGCCCGCCACCAGGACGAAGGTGCTGATGAACGCCGGCATACCCGAGCAGGCCTTCTCGCAGGGCCAGATACCCTGCGACGGCGTCGGGCTCGCCCGCGAGGAGTTCATAATAAACTCCCACATAGGGATCCATCCTCTGGCCCTCCTCAACTACTACGAGCTCAGGGAACGGGCACACGCCGAGCCGGCGCTGAACGACATTGTGAAGCAGATAGAGCTCCGGACCCGCTCCCACAACGACAAGGCGCAGTTCTTCGTGGACAACCTGGCCCAGGGGATAGCCCGCATCGCGGCCGCGTTCTATCCGAGGGAGGTCATCGTCCGCATGAGCGACTTCAAGACCAACGAGTACGCCAACCTGGTCGGCGGCTCGCTCTACGAGCCCGGGGAGAGCAACCCGATGATAGGCTGGCGCGGGGCATCCCGCTACTACGACCCGAAGTACGAACCGGCCTTCGGCCTGGAATGCCGGGCAATCCTGAAGGTGCGCGACGAGATGGGCCTGACGAACGTGAAGGTGATGATACCCTTCTGCCGGACGGTCGACGAAGGCCGGAAGGTCCTGGCCACCATGGCCAGGCACGAGCTCGTCCAGCACGAGAACGGTCTGGAGGTCTACATGATGGTGGAGATACCCAGCAACGTCATCCTGCTTGACCAGTTCGCCGACATCTTCGACGGCTTCAGCATCGGCTCCAACGACCTGACCCAGCTGACGCTGGGCCTCGACCGGGATTCCTCGCTGGTCGCCCACCTCTACGACGAGCGCAACGAGGCGGTAATGCGCCTGCTGGCCCAGGCGGTGGAAACGGCCCGGAAAAAGGGGAAAAAGATCGGCATCTGCGGCCAGGCCCCATCCGACTACCCGGAGATGACCCGTTTCCTCGTGCAGTGCGGCATCGACAGCCTCTCGCTGAACGCCGACACTGTAATAAAGACCCGCCTCCTTGTGGCGGACACCGAGAAAAGCCTCGGGATCAAGATAACTGGTGGCAATTGACATGCAGCGGTCGAACCGGGGACCGGACGAGGACAGGGCGCGGAAGGGCGAACCTGAAGGCAGGGCGGCAGCCGGGCCGAAGGTGCTTCTGGTCTCGCCCGAGATACACCCGCTGGCCAAGACGGGCGGCCTGGCCGACGTCGCCGGGAGCCTGCCCATCGCCCTGCGGCAGCTGGGCTGCGACATCCGCGTGGCGATGCCGCGCTACCGGAAGGTCAGGGCCTCGGCGAACTACCTGTGCGACTTCCCCGTGCCCATGGGCAAGGGCATCACCGAGACGGCGATGGTCAAGGAGGCGCTCCTGGGGCAGGATGTCCCCGCCTACCTGATAGAGAACTACCGCTACTTCGACCGGGACGCCCTCTACGGATACGGCGACGACGCCGAGCGCTTCGGGTTCTTCTGCCGCGCCGTTCTGGAGATGTTCGGGCGCATCGGCTGGACGCCGGACGTCATCCACTGCAACGACTGGCAGAGCGCGCTGATACCGACCTATCTGCGGTTCCGCTACCGGCCGGCCGGGAAGCTTTCCAACGTGGGCACCCTGTTCACGATACACAACATGGAGTACCAGGGTGGGTGCCCGCCCTCGACATTGGACATTTTGGACCTCGGCTGGGAGCTCTTCACGCCGCAGGACGTCGAGTTCTACGGCTCGGTCAACCTGATGAAGGCCGGGATACTGTACTCGGACATGGTCAGCACCGTCAGCGAGGGCTATTCCCGGGAAATACAGACGGCCGAGTACGGCGGGCGCATGGACGGCATCCTGGTGGCCAACGCGGGTAAGCTGCGCGGGATACTCAACGGCCTGGACTACGACGTCTGGAACCCCGAGAAGGACACGGCGCTGGAGGCGCGGTTCTCGGCACGCTCGGGCGCCCTCAGGGCCAAGAACAAATCGGCGCTCCAGCGGGAGCTTGGGCTCGAAGAGGACCCCTCCAACTTCCTCTTGGGCTTCGTCGGCCGGATGACGATACAGAAGGGCGTGGACATCTTCGTGCCCGCCGTGCCGGCGCTGCTCGAGATGGGCGTCCAGATGGCCGTGCTGGGCAGCGGCGACGAGCACTACCAGGACATGATGAAACGGATAGCCGGGGAGGACCCCACGCACCTGAAGGTCGTCATAGGCTTCGACGACCGGTTGGCCCGCCGCATCTACGGCGGCTGCGACGCCTTCCTGATGCCCTCGAGGTACGAGCCCTGCGGGCTGGGCCAGATGATAAGCTTCCGCTACGGGGCCGTCCCGGTGGTGCGCCGGACCGGCGGATTGGCTGACACGGTCGCGGACGCATCCGTTTTCGACGCGGGCACCGGGTTCGTGTTCAACGAATACACCACGGAGGCGCTGGTCGGGGCGGTGGAGCGGGCGATGACGGCCTTCAACGACCGGCCCCGGTGGGGCTCCCTCGTCATGAGGGGAATGGCCCAGGACTTCTCCTGGCGCGCCTCGGCCGGGAAGTACCAAGACACCTACCGGGAGATAATGCGGCTTTCGACAGCGCGGACCAATACCCTTAAATCCGCGCAGCCCGATTGAAGGGGATACCAGGAGGTGCAACAATGCCTGAAGAGGTCATATCGATAGAGGTCAGCTTCGGCGTCAACGCCGGCAAGGTCTGGCAGGCCCTGAACAAACTGGGGGTCGCCACGCCGCTGATGATTCGCAACGAGACCAAACTGTCCACGGACGAGGTCTACGGCGGACTGGGATGGCTGGCCCGCGAAGGGAAGCTCGCCCAGACGAAGGACGGCAAGCTGACGAAGTTCAAGCTGATGGAATAACGGCTCATCGCCATCGTTCCAGCCGTTTTTAATTTCGTTGAGAGGGTTGCGCGCGGATGATCAAAGACCGGTCCGCCGGTCTTTTGCATCCTGGACATTCCACCGCCCGACGGCGGTGGAATGTCTGCGGTTTTAGCGCGCACTGCATTTTTTCCAACCTTCGGGGCCCATTCTCAGGAGCCTTGCGGCATCCTCGGGGCCGTAGACAAACGGGACCGGGAGGAAAGCGTTTGTCCCGGGCAAGGAAGACGCCGCTCATCCCTCAGGACCCATCCGCAACAATCTAGCGGCGTCTTCCGGGGTGACCGAATTGATGTAGAACCCGGTGCCCCTCTCGAACCCCGCCGCCTGGGAAAGCCTGGGCGTTATCTCCATGTGCCAGTGGTAGAAGCGGTAGTCGTTGCGGTCGGACGGGGCCGTGTGGATGTAGTAGTTGTACGGCGGATTTCCGAGCCGCTTGTACATCGTCTTGAGCACCCATTTCAGGATGTAGGAGAGCTTCGCCCTCTCGTCGTCGCCGACGTCCTCGAAGATGGGGTCGTGGGTCTTGGGCAGTATCCAGACCTCGAATGGGAACCGGGCGGCGTAGGGGCACAGCGCCACGAAGCCATCGGTCTCCAGCACGATGCGCTCCTTGTCCTCGAGCTCGCGCTTAATGATGTCGTCGTAGATGCAGTTGCCGCCGGTCGAGTACCAGTAGTTGCGGGCGCCCTCGAGCTCGTCCATGATGCGCCTGGGTATCATCGGCATCGCGATTATCTGCGAGTGCGGGTGCGCAAGCGACGCGCCGGCCTCCTTGCCGTGGTTTTTGAATATCAGGATGTACTTGAGGCGCCGGTCCTTCGTCAGGTCGTTGTAGCGGTCCTTGTAGGCGTTGACTATCTCCTGCACCTGGCCGTCGGGGAGCGTGGCGATGGACTCGCAGTGCTCCGGCGTCTCGATGACCACCTCGTGGGCGCCTATCCCGTTCATGCAGCTGAACAGGTGGTTCACCTGGTGGTTGACATCGCCCTCTATCTTGAGCGCCGGGAACTTGTTGGGTATCACGCGCGCCCACCAGCCCGGAGTGTTGCGCTCGGTCCCGGCGGCACGGTAGGCCATTATCTCCGGCGGCGTCTTGCCCTCGTTGCCGGTGCAGAACGGGCAGTCGGCCGGTGCCGGCGACGGCGCGCATATCTCGGTCTTCTTGAAATCGATGGGCCGGGCACCGCGCTCGGTCGATATGACCACCCAGCCGTTCGTGATGTAGTCCTTGCGGAGCTCCGGCATGCCGTCTCCTCTTCCTGCCGACTGTAGCCGGGAGGTAGTAGAAAAAAGTTGCCTCTCGTGGATCGTGACCGGAGGTACGGGAAAGTATTATTGGCCCAGGGCCGATAAGCTCCCCGCAATGCACCTGGACCTCTGTTTCCACTTCCACGCCTACCAGCCCGGCGACGCCATACTCCGAAAGCGCGGCGACCCGCGGAGCCCGCCGGAGCTGGCCGAGAGGCGCTCGCCGGTGACGCTGCGCATGGGCGAAACCGAGATTTCGGGCGAGAACTGGACCGACGCCATGCTGCGCTTCTACGGCGCCATCTGGAAGCTCTTCCGGGAGGTCGGCCAGCAGGCAAGGGCGCCCTTCTGCTCCGTCGACATCGAGCCCTGGACGCTGCAGCTCCTGGCCCAGAAACGGCCGGATTCGTTTTGGGCGTTCCGGGAGCTTGCGAAGTCGCGCCTTGTGGACCCGGTGGCCACTGTCCCGTTCCACGTCCTGCTCCCCCACGCCGAGCCCGAGGAGCAGCGATTTCTCTCGCGCCTGAGCTTCCGGCTGAACGATGCCGTGTCGGGCCCGGCGGGGAACGGCGCCCCGCTCGGTTTCTGGTTCCCCGAGGCCCTGTACTCCGAGAAGGCGGCGCGCTCCGTGGTGCAGTCCTTCCTGGACCTGGAGCTCGCAAAGGGCCGGGGCAACGGTGCGGGCCGCCGGCGGCTATTCTTCATCCTCGACGGCAAGCAGTTCCTCGGCGTGGACTACCCGCAGAAGGCGATGTCCGCCAACTTCGTGATGATAGACACCGAGCGCGTGGCCGTGTTCGGCCGGGACCGGCAGCTCAGCGACCGCTGGGCGTTCCGCCAGGGCACCGTGCCGGAGTTGGTGGCCGACATCACCGCCAACCGGACCGACCCGGTCAAGGAGGAAAAGGCCATCCAGTACGCCCTCACGCTGGCCTCGGACCTCGAGTCGCTGGCGGGCTCGGCCGAGCAGGCCGGGCGCTTTCGAGAGCTGAACGCGGCGCTGGCCGGCTGCGGGATAGGCACGCTCTCCCATTCGGCGTTCCTCGAACGCAAGCTGAAAAAGCAGTACCCGAGCTGGGAGGGCGAGCTCGAGTCCAAGGAATTCATGGTCAAGATACGCGATTTTTCGTCCTGGTCGGACTTCATGGACCTGGGCGTCGACTACTCCTCGGACACGAGGTGGACCGGCCTGCGCCGCTGGGACGGGCTGGTCATCTCGCGCACGCTGTGGGGCCGGCGCATCTCGCAGATATGGAAGCAGGGCTTCGCCAAGATGCAGACCCGGGCGGCGCGCCTGGTGCGCAAGGGCGCCTACGAGTCCATCGCCCGCTGCCTCCCGGAGGGCAGGCCCGCCGACACCGCCCGGACGGAGCAGTTCCTCCTCGACTACTCGAACCTGGTCTTCGCCCCGCTGCTTCTGGCCTCGGGCGCCGATACCCACATGGACTTCCGCCACATCCTCGAGCGACGGCTGCCGGACTGCCGCGCCGAGGGCGAATCGGCCCTGGCCGCCCGGGCCTACTACGAGCTGCTCATGTCATTGCGCAGCTGCCCGCGCTTTTGGGAGAACATCGACACCCGCGTCACCTTCCAGTCGGTCGTCTTCCTGGCCCACGCCCTCCTGGACCTCGCCGAGTGCTGCGAGCGGCTGGGGCTCAAAGAGCGCGCCGCGGAATCCGAAAGGCTGTTCTCCAGCAACCTGCTGGACTTCCACGAGGCCTACCGCTACTACCAGCTCCCGGGGCTCTTCGGCGCCTACGGCTGGGAGGTCTCGGAGGAGGCCTGGCACATGGCCATCCAGACGGAGATACCGCAGAAGAGCTCCTACGATGTCGTGAAGCGCGCCGCGCTGTTCGTGGCCTCCAGTGAGGGCACCGCCGCGGCCGGACGCATACTCTCCGGGCTCCGTTTCGACCCGGCCCAGGTCGTGGCCGACTGCGGGCACATCGAGGGGGAATCGCACGGGAAATGGGCCAATCCCGGTTTTTGCGAACACCGCGGTCCGATATAATGAGTTCGCCCGACCGGACAAATAATATATACGCGAAGAAACATAGAAGCAAACGGCGTTTTCTCATGGCGAACAGGGGGGTTTTGGGGGGTCCGGGCAGCGGGAGGACGCGCCCGCCGGGCCCGACGGTCGAGTGGGGCAGCGAGGACCCGGAAGAGCTCGAGGAGCTGGAGATGGTCCCGGACGCCCCGGCAAGCCCGGCTGTCTCGCGGGCGCCCGCGGCGGCTCCACGGGCACGCTCCGGCGGGATGATGAAGGCCCTGGCCGTGTCCGTCGTCCTGATAGTCGTCGCCTCCGGATTGGGGGCGTTCCTGCTCATGCAACCCGAAACGGAGAAGGAGAAGCCCAAGCCTCCCAAGCCACCAACGGACACGCTCTCCGACGCCGATGTCCTCATCTCCGAGGTCAGGCCGTCCGATCAATTGTACCTCAAGGGCACATTCGTCGAGCTTCGCATCGGCTCCGGCGCAACCGATCTTTTGGACTGGAGGCTCACCACGTTCGATAATGACACCTACGTGTTCCCGTCGACGCCTGTATCCGGCGATCCCGCCTACGTGGTCGTCAACTTCACCGCCGGCAAGAAGCCGGGCGGCGAGCTCTCATTGGACCCGGCGGACGAGCTGGCCCTCTACGCCCCCGACGGGAAGCTCTCGGACTTCGTCCGGTGGGCCGGCGGAGGCGCCGACCGCGACCCGCCGCGGGGAGGCTGGGCCGCCGGGGAAACAGGCGTGTACCTGGACTCGGGCCTGTCCGTCTCCCGGTTGGATTTCGGCCGTTGCAACTCCACCGCTTGGAACGCCTCTCCCACCAGCCCGGGCCAGCCCAACATACTGGAGTTCACGCTCGGCGGCGCCCGGCAGGTCCTGTGGCTGCGCAGCGGACGCAACTTCGGAGCAATTCTTGGGACAGGGGCCAATCCCCTGTCGCTTCCCCCCGGCCGTCCGGTGACAAGGTCCCTGCTGCAGGACGCCGCGGCGCACCTGGAGTTCGGCCTCAAGCAGATCCGGCGGCTGGGCGACCCCTACAGCGGCCAAAACAGCACCACCGGCGCGCCGGTGCTCGAGTTCTGGGTGACCAACCGGTCGGCCTACCTCGGCATCACCGAGCCCGGCGGGCGGGTCAGCCTGGACCTCGGCCCCAACCGCCACATCAACTCGTTCCTGTGCGCCCGGCAGATAGCCTCATTGGTACTCCTCTCCAGGTGGGGCGCCTCCACGGACCAGAGCCTCTTCCTCAGGGAGGGGCTGGCAATCTCCGAGGGGCTCCGGTCCGCCTCCATCGAGATATCTCCCGGCCAACCCTCGGTGGAGTCGCTTTGGCTGGAGCTAAAGAACGCCGGGCTGTACAATCCCTACGAGCACGGCCGGAACCTCACCGTGCCTTTCATCCAGCCGTGGGACTTCGACGCCCACCACCTGGTCAATGCCTGGCTGTTCTTCGACTACAACGACCGGCAGTTCGTGGAGAGCGGGCTCGGGCCCTCGCTGGCCCAGGCGCTCCTGTTTGCGAAGAAGGACCCGCTCGTCGCGCTGACGGAGCAGACAGGCCGCAACCTCTCAACGCTCTACTCAGCCTGGCTCGACTGGCGGACCGCGCCGGGCTTCCGCTACGCGCCGCTGGCCATCCAGATGGTGGCCGGGCTGGCCCGGGAAGGCATCGACGGCACGGCGACCCTCGGGGCCTGGACGGCCTGGATAGGGCGCTTCAGCATCAACTTCTCGGGGAGCGCCGAGTTCAATCTCTCGGTGGACGGCTCCTCGGCCGGCCCGCTCAACTTCAAGCTGATATCTTCCCGGACCGGGGCCGCCATGGTCAACAGCCTGGTCTACCCGGGGCAGGCCCGCTCCTTCCTCGCCGCCGACCTGCGGCCGCTGGACGAGCTCGTGCTTGTGGCGGGAGCCGCCGGGCTCCCCGGAGGCATGTCCTACCGGGCGGCGGCGCTCCCGGCCGGGCCGGGCAACCTGACCCCTCCGGACGGGGCCTACTCGCTCGACGCCCGCCCCCGGCTGGGCTGGTCGGCAGTGACGGGCGCGGACAGGTACCAGGTGCAGGTGGCATGGGACGCGGAGTTTTCCGCGCCCGAACTGGACGCCACGGTGCCGACGCTGTTCTTCTCGCCGGAATCCAATCTCTCCGACGGGGCGCATTTCTGGCGCGTCCGGGGCTGGACGCCGCTGGGCAACCCGACCGCCTGGTCGTCCAATGCCCAGTTCATCGTCGACACCCTGGCGCCGTTTTCCTACCCCGAGATCGACGAGCCGAAGTACCGCGCCCAGCCGACGGACGCCTGGAACGTCACGAGGTCCACCCAGCTGAGCTTCCGGCTCAACGCCAGCACCGGCTCCCCGGAGACCGTTCACTACCGGTTCTCGGACCAGGATGCCTGGACCGATTATTCGGGCACATTCCAGGCGAGCGGCGCGGACGGCCCATTGACCCTCCAGTACTATTCGCAGGACGCCGCCGGGAACCTGCAGGAGGTCCAGTCGCTGCCCCTCTTCCTCGACGGCAGGCCGCCGTCGATCAACGTGACGATTGGCAACCCCAGCTTTGCCGCCGCAACCGGTGACCTCGTCAACGTGTCCCGTGAATCGCCAATCACCGTCGCATCCGCCGACGAGGGCTCGGGCGTCGCCGAAACGACCTACAGGATAGGCAGCCAGGCGGTCAGGCAGTACACGGCGCCCTTCCAGCTCTCTGGGAACGACGGGCCGGTGTTCATCTACATCACCTCGACGGACCATCTGGGCGGCCAGAACACCACCCTGCTCCGGCTCATGCTCGACGTGTCGCCCCCGCTCTTCTCCGTCCAGGACCTCGCCAACGGCACCCTGCCCCGTGGCGTGCACCGGACGACCGTGACGGGCAGCGACGGCTGCGGCATCGCCCGGGTCTCCTACATCGTCGACAGCCAGACGCTCGGCGTCTCCAATGCGGTGCCATACGAGTGGAACTGGGACACCGCCGGCATCCCGGATGCCGACCACTCCATCCAGGTCCTCGTGGAGGACAATCTCGGCAACAAGGCCTCGGCCTACTTCACGGTCAGGACGGACAACACGCCCCCCGTGACGGCCCTGACCTTCGGGGCGCCCAGGTACAGGCTGTCCGACCTCGACCTGTGGAACGTTTCGTCCAATACCAGGTTCAACCTCACCGGCACCGATGCCACTTCCGGCCTGGCCACGAGCTGGTACGTGATCGACGGCGTCTACTACGAGGGGAGCACCTTCGTCCTGGACAAGTCGCTCCCCGACGGGCAGCATAACATCACCTACGGCAGCCGGGACCGCTCGGGCAACAACGAGACGGCCCAGGCACTTTCGGTCGTGCTGGACAACTCCCCGCCGATCCCCCGGATAACCCAGCCCTTGCAGTCCAGCCAGGTGAACGGGCTGGTGAGCATCGTCGCCGCCGAGACCACCGGCGCCGCCGACGTGGCCGGCTGCAAGTTCTCCTACTCTGTCGACGGGGACAACTGGCTGGACATCTGGACGGACTCAAACAGCACCTCGGACTGGAACTGCCAGTGGGACACCCGGACGGTCACCAACGGGAACTACTGGCTGCGCGCAGTCCTATACGACCGGCTCGATAACAGCGCCTTCGGGACGGTGCAGGTGACCGTGATGAACTGAGGCGGGCCCTTAAATCGGGGATACGGGCAATCGGGCAATGCTGGAACGGGCCTCCGTCGTCCCGGATTGCCCTTATTGCCCTACATTGCCCGTATTGCCCGTTTTCCCCCGTTTTTCTCACTTCAGCGTCTGGTAGAACATGTAGATGAGCACGACGCCCACGACCACCAGCACGACGCCGGACACTTTCTTGATGACGGGCATCCACTGGGTCATGCGCTTGACAAGCTGCGTCCCGGCCGGTCTTTTTCTTTCAACGCGGTCTTTCCAAAGAAAAACATCGATGAAAAAGAAAACGACCGGCGAATCGAAGGAGCCCGGCGCCCGGGCTACTTCACCGTCTGGTAGAACATGTAGATGAGCACGACGCCCACGACCACCAGCACGACGCCGGACACTTTCTTGATGACGGGCATCCACTGGGTCATGCGCTTGACAAGCTGCGTCTTGGCC
>Ga0315291_10000705_pt1 | contig 44451 bp, 32 predicted proteins | sample YL17G12_20_MG_FD_203070 | JGI IMG/M metagenome (GOLD analysis project Ga0315291, IMG submission 203070) | Sediment microbial communities from Yellowstone Lake, YNP, Wyoming, USA - YL17G12_20 | ecosystem: Environmental > Aquatic > Freshwater > Lake > Sediment | place: USA: Wyoming | collected...
ACAAAGGTGTTAAAAGACCTGGTAGGCCAGAAGCTGAAAGGGATGGAAAAAGCCAACATCAAAAAGAATAGATATAGAAGTATAAGACCTTTTTCCTGCAAGTAGAGTTTAGATTTGGCAATTGCCGCCCGGATAGACCAGATCACGATCAGGGCAATAGCTAAAAGCTTGGTTAAATGTAAATTACTTAAGGCGGGAATTATTTCTTCAAAGCGCATATAGCTCATGATCATATAAACCAAAACCCCCAGATAAGGATAGAACAAAAAGGTCAAACCTATTATCACCACTATAGCTAGGGCTGGCATGATCTCCGGTCTGGGGGAGGTCAGAAGAAAAAAGCCAGCGATAATGGAAATAAATATCAGAAAGAGATACCAGAGTTTCTCAGAGGTAATCCAGGAAAAGGTTTCACCCCTTTTGGAAAGTGCTCTACCTTTAGACTCTTCCATATTTGTAAGATAGTGATTTTTTATGAGACAAAACAGGATTTTTTGTCTTATCAGGGCATTTTCAAAAAGTGAACCCATATAAGAAAGTTTTCAAGTTGAAAATAAGCTTATCCCTTACTACTATTCGGCTTTAAATTCTTTAACTTTCACCTTGAACTTCTGCATATACTTTATAGCCCATAAAGCTAAAGGGATAGTGTAGATAATTATGGGCCAAAGAAAGCGTCCACTTAAATAGGCGGTTAAAAAAGAGTAAAGGGCTAAAAGGAAGGAGAAGAGGGAACCGGTGAGGAGGGGAAGATAGAATTCTCTAGGGATTAGAATCTTGAAGTTTCGAAAGTTATAAAGGAAAAGTAAGGAAAGCAAACCGGGTAAGCCGAAGGTTAATAGAAGACCTAAGACTGCCCTGAATCTCAAATTCCCAAGGATATATTCAATTGATGGGAACCAGAGGTACCCTCCTTCGGTTCTGAAGACCCAGTGGATTAGAAATGAAGGGATAAGGTATGCCATAAGCAACAAAAGGATTTTCAATTTCCAGCTCTTATGAGTTGCAATAAAAAAGCTAAGAGAGATAGGGATCAGGAGAACCACAGTTTCCTTCACCAAGCTTCCCACCAATAATACCAGACCTAAACCAAACCAGCTTTCTTTATAGATCAGATAGGTTCCAAGAACCAGAAGGAAGATTAAACCGGTGTTAAGCCCTCCCACGGTGCTATAGTAGAAAGTGGGGAAGGAGATGGTGAATAAGTAACAGCCCAGCAGGGCATACCAGAAATCGAATTTCAAAATCACAAGAAGGCGAAAAAGGAAGAAAAGGATCAAGAATAAAAAGATCAAATTCAGGACATTTATGGCTGTCATCGGGTTTTTAAAGGGGAGCAGAGAAGCTATAAACGGTACCACAGGTCTATATCGAAAGGGGATGGGTACCTGTTTTAAATCTTGGTTACCTCTGAAATATTCCACGTAGTTTATATAATGGGGAGAATCTCCCATAGAGGGGATACCTTGTTGTTTCCCCACCAGATTTTTTAAAGAGCCGATGTCCTGGCGGTTAAATCTGGGGAAGCAGACAAAAAGTAAACTTAAAATAAGAAGAAGTATCCCTATAGATTTTCCAAATGTGAGTTTATCAGACGTAAGCTATTCCTTCCAAGAAATGATAGATGAAAAACATTATTTCACCTAATCTTAGGTTAAATTAGGAGGAAAATGAGTAAATGTCAAACTTTTTTTAAAGTATATATGCTTTAAGAACAGAGAGTATTGCATTAAGTAGATATCGGTTTATCTATAATTGTCTATATTCTCTGGGTTTAATTTTGCAATTAGCTAAAAAGAACTCTTCATTTAATTATCCCCAGCTTCCCGGTTGCGCTTCCGGAGGGGAAATCGACCCGGTAATAATAAGCTCCGGAGGCTAAGGACCCTCCCCGCTGATTTTTAACATCCCAGACCACATCCGTAGAAGTGTTACCAGAAAGCTCCCGAATTAATTCACCTGATAAAGTAGTGATAATTATCTTAGAATTTAAAGGGATATTTCGGAAAGTTATAAAACTATCACCCTGAGAAGGTTTAAAAGGGTTTGGAAAAACATGAATTGAGCCGGTAAAAAAGGAAGCTGGATCACTTATTGCAACTAATAAGTCTAAATCATATACATCTACTCTCCAGAAATACCTTTTTCCCTCGTTTAAGTCCCGGTCCAGAGTCCAAAAGACTACAAGGTCTTCGGGGATATTTACAAAAGGGGAGATAATCTCTCTGCCAGAGTTAAAAAAAGGGTCTTCGCTTATTTCAAATTTCACCCTGATTCTTTGTCGGTCAAAACCGTTATGGATGAACTGAGCATTCAAAGTCGGACGAAGAGAAGTAACTAACTCATCTCCCACCGGTGAAAAAAGGTAAAGAGTGTAGAGTGAATCTCCAATTCCAGTGGAAAGCTGGAAATGATATACCGTAGAGGTCTGGCTGGTATCGCTGGGGTAGGTGTTGGTATAAGCCCGACTTCTCCAGTAATAAACCCCAGAAGAGAGCTGGGTTGGAACGGTCCATTTTGTGGTGCTATCCTGACCAGTCTCTAATTCAAACGGAGTGGACTCCTTTTTAAGTTGAGAATCAAACTGGGTATTATAATCCAGCTCGAAATAGTAAAGCAAAGGTCTGTCTTCAGGATCCCGAGTATTCTGGATGATAAGAGTTGGCTGGGTAGTATCTACAGTTGCACCGTTTTGCGGGGATAAAGGCTGCGGAGGATAAATTTGAGATTGAGACCCTCCTCCAGTGCTGAGCAGGATTACCCCTTCTGCATTTCTTAAAGAGACCTGAATTACAGAATCGCCTACTACATTACCGTTTATATCTAACCTATAATAATATTTTGGTAAGGAGTGAACTGTTACATCAGTATAATTTGAACTACTACCAGGTCTTGGCTTCCAGATAACATAACCATTACTAAAAGGGCGTTTCCAGACATATTGACCACTTTCTAGAACTTCAGTTGCAGTATCAGCAGGTGTTCCCAAATCAACCCCCATGACTCCATACCACCACCTGGTAGTATCACCTAAAGCTATACCATAAGCAGGTTCGGTATCGTAAAGCAAATAAATCGAATCATCTTTCTGGATATAATATTGAGATAATATATTTATTTTAGCTCTATTCAAATCGCCTATGGGATTGGAGCCAGAGGCGTGTAAAAAGTGCAGTTTGATGTTATAGGGACTTAGATTATACTTTTTAATGGTATTAAGTTTAGTATTGAAAGTGCCCCGGATCTCATCCGAATTCATCCAGAATTCGTGCCATAATCCATCAACTGCGCCTCTTACGATGGTATCCCAGCCAACGTGAACTTCATAAACATTGACTAATAGATAATTATTACTGCCTAAACTGTCATTTAATTGTCTAAGATAACCTCTTACCGCAGGCCTATAAATATCATCGTTATCCAATCCTTCCAGGCAGGTGCCACCCATTATCCAGTTATCGCACCATCCCGAGCCACAGCTCCAGCTTGGATTGGTCTTCAAAACATCATCCGGATAAATATCGGTTGGCTCTCTGCCCTGTAAGTCAGTGTGAATCAGCTTATGAAAGAATCTACCAGCAAAGGCTCTGGTCAGCCAATGCCTGACATTCATCAAAACATCGGTCCATCTTTGGGGATGGACTCTTGCCAGAGAATCCGCCATAGCTACCGCATTATGGTTAGCCGCAGAAGAATCATCCACGATAAACCAAGTATAAGTATGAGAGGGAATAGTTGCATTTAAATATACTCTACTGGTGGTATTACTATCCACCCTGAAAGAGACAGTATCAGCATTTCCACCCCAGCCCATTTTAACATAATCTCTCTGCCATTCATTCGTAATCCAGGCACCCATCTGACCACCACTGGCATCTTCGATATATCTATTTGTGTAGTTAATTGAAAAATTTGTAACTTGACCATTATTGTAATCAAAATCTGCTTTTTTATCCCTGACCCAGTTGTTGTTGGCATCATTTACCGGGTCCCAGCCTGGCAAAAACCTGCTACTGCTTGATGCCTCAGTAAGAGGATGATAATAAGAGTTCACTTTAACGTGCGCTATGCCTGAATCCCGATGGACACCCATTGAATCGAAGTAAGCAAATAACCAGGGAATACGATTTGAAAGCCAGCATTGAATTAATTCATAAGTACCAACAACCTGGTTTCTGGTAGTATGAGGATAATACCAGCTTTTACCCGAGGTTTGCCAATCAATATGTTCATCCCAGAATCGATACCAGGTAGAATTGGTGTCAGACCAATCCGGGGTGCTGTGCCCAAAGAGATTAACTGAAGGGGATTTATCTACCCCTCCAAAAACGATAGGGGTATTAAAAATGATAAGAAATAATCCCAAAAATGTTAAAGTAAACATTCGTTTCTTTTCAAACAAACTTATGTTCATGATTTATTACCTCCTGTGTAAAAATAAGGAATCGTTATTCAATATTACGCAAAAATAATGCCAGTTGTCAAGTAGTTGATTTTTAGCATCTTATAAAAGTTTAATCCTGAATGTTTGTTCAATTTTTATACAAAAAAATCTTATTCGACTCAAATCCTCCTCTAACCGTTGGAAATATCATTACTTGACCCGATCATTTGAAAATTGAGCTTTTTATCAAATTTCATCAAACAATTTACTCTGGATAAATAGGAATGGCAGCTCTTTCCTATAAAAATTGAAAAAAAGAATATCCTGAGGTTTGACTTAACGGGATTGAGATAGATAATTCCGCTATAAAATATTTCCAGCATAGAATCCTAATTTATCTTTGAGTTATACATTTCTCAAAAACAGAACTGAGCTTATAGGTTAGTCTTTTTCTTTCAAATTCCTGGATGAAGAGCTTATCCTGTTCCACTTTTAACTCACCTTTCAGGAATAATTCATAAGACTCTTTTAGCTTATTTTTAATCCCCTGGTGGTCCTGGGGATTAAATACCCATCCAGATTTTGCCTGCTGGATTATCTTCTCCACCTCCCCCTGGGGTGGGGCAAGTGATATAATCGGTTTTCCGCTGGCCAGATATTCAAAGAGCTTTCCGGTCACTACCCCCTTCCAGAAATCTCCATTTGATCCTATGAGATGAAGAAGGAGGTGGCTTTTGAGTAAAAAATTAATAGCTGATTCGTGCTCTCTATATCCCCAGGATTTGATTATTTCTCCAAGTTGATTCTGAATAATCCAGTCTTTGTATTCTTCCTCTAAGTAACCGACTAAGTCAACCTGAATTTTTTCTCTCAAGTCCGGATTCTCAGCAAAAAATTCTCTTAATATCTCAAACAGGGGAAAGGCGGTCTTGGGATAAAAATAACCTGAATGACATATATGAAACTTGCTATCCAGCCATCTATGCTCCTTTTGACTGGACTCATCTAAATCCTGGGCATCGTATCCATTATAAATCACCTCAATCCTCTTAGCTTGAGGATAATTTTTCTGATGGGTCTGTTTTTGAAATTCGCTGATGGCTATAATGAAGGAGGTACTGGAAAAGGCCCTATCTGCTAAAGCCCTTTCCAATCTCAAGTGCAAGCTGGAATAAACTTTTCTCATTTTTTCGTACTCCAGCCAATCATCCCGGAAATCAGCCACCCAGGGCTTACGGGTAAGTTTACTTAAGACCCAACCTATCAAGTGAGAAGAATGAGGAGGTGAGGTGACATAGATCAGATCAACTTTTTTAGATTTAATCAGAGAAAGCCCCTCCAGTAGGGCAAAAGGGACCCAACCGACCTTATCATCCGGAATTCTCATCCAGGCAGTGAGAAATAAATATGTACTTTTTAAAAGACCTCTGAATTTAGAACCTAGAGGAATTTTTACTTCCTTAATCGTGGAAAACCTATCCTTCTGTTTTTCTTTTTTTAAATTCCTACCCGGTTTAAATAAAGAGAAAAACTTTCTTTCCCATTTGGAGAACTCAAAGGCTGGAACCCGGTAGACCTGTATATCAACTGGGAGTTCTTTTAAAAGGGAATAATCCCAGAGAGGATGATCCGGGTTAGAGACCGTAAGGATTATCGGTTCCCAGCCGAAAAGAGGCAAGTATTTGGCGAACTTTAGGGTCCGATAAACACCCCCTCCTCCTAAGGGAGGGAAATGGTAGGCTATGATCAAAACCTTCTTTCTCATCTTTTTTTAAGCTTGAGTTTCTCTAAAAGCTCCGGGATGAAATCTTTAGTCCTTTGCATCTCACCTGAAGTAAAGAAGCCTGATATCCATAGAAGTAAAGGAAAAATGAAAAGCAAAAGAAATTTGTATAACAATTCCCTTTTCCAGGAACTGACCTGGACCTGATTAATGATAAAAAGTGATAAAATTGTAACTGAGATTATCTTTAAAATCCTTATCCACTCATAAGGTACAGGATAGACTCGGACATTGATGATGTAAGCTAAAATATCCATAAGTAGATAGGAGAAAAATGTGGCATAAGCCGCACCTAACATTCCGTACGGTGGTATCAGAAAATAATTGAGCGAGAGGTTAAATACAGCGGCAACCCCGATGATCAGCGGATTATATCTGGTTTTATTCTGAATAAATATCCCGATATTAAACAGGCTGAACAATCCATACAATAAAACTGAAAATACCAAAAGGGGTATGACTTTGTATGCTCCCCAGAACTTTTGGTCTGCCATAACTTTTATAGCAGGATTGGATAGGGCGATTATCCCCAGACTAAAGAAACTACCGATTAAAAGGAAATAGGTGGTCAGGCGGGAAAAGGTTAAAGGAGCATCCTTCTCCTTGGCTAAGGGGAAATAGATCGAGGGCCAGGTGGTTAAAAATGGCTGGATTATCAAAAATTCTAAAATCCCTGAGAACCTAATTCCTAAGGAATATAAGCCCAACTCGGTGGTGGTGGAAAGTCTCTCCAAAAAATATCGGTTAGCCACTGACAAAACCCAGATGGAAAGCCCACCCGGGATTAAAGGGAGACCATAGTTTAACATATTTTTCAATTTGTAAATAGAGATTTTCAAGGAGAGGTTTTTATAGATTAAGAAGAAAGTTAGAATTGAGATCAAAATGGAAGTATATAGATTGCCATAGACGACGCCAGAGAGTCCCATTTTAAGTTTTAAGATGAAATAGATATTGAAAGAGACATTTAATAAAAACCTCAAGATAGATACTAAGCTGAATTTTACTGACTGAAGCTTAGCCCTGAAAAGCTGAAAGGGGATGGTGGAGAGGACATTGAAAAATCCGGTGATAAAGGTCAACCGAACCAATAGAGTATAATCTTTGGATTGAAAGAGAATATTGTTAATCTGTCTGGAGAAAAGAGCGGCAATTCCTAAAAAGATAAATGAAGAGAAAAGAAGATAAAGATAAGAGGTGCTGATAATTCCCCTTTGATCTTCCTCTTTATCTTTATAATCAAAAGAATAAGCCCGGAAAAAAGAAGTATGCATCCCCTGCTGAACAAAGATTATAATTATGGTTAAACTTACAGATAGAAGTTCTAAGATCCCATAATCTGCCGGGCTTAAATAGCGGGTATAGATGGGCAGAAGGAAGAATCCAACTGCTTTGGCTAAAAGGTCTGCGGTGCTATAGATGGCAGTATGCTTGGTTATGGTTTTTAAGGTCTTATACATATTAACAGTTTTGGTAAATAGAAAGACATTTTAGAGCTACTTCTTTAACATCATGGTATTTTTCCACATAAGTCCGACCTTTTTCTCCCAACTCTTTCCTTAAATTCTCATCCTCAATTAGTTTCTTAAGGTTTTGCTTTAAATTTTTCGGGTTGGTGTTAATTACTGGAAGCTCCTTGGGATATAAAGGTAAAATCTCCTCCTTTATAAAGACACAGACCGGCTTTTTCAAAGCCATCCCCTCTATAGAGAAGTTCCCATAAGCTCCTATGATAATCTGATCCATAAAGATATCCCCTTTTTGATAATGATCTTTTAAACTATCATAGGGTTTACCCTCAATTAAGGAAAGCTCCACTGGATAACCTTCTCTTTTTAATTCCTCTATAGTTGAGATGATTAAGTCGGTACCTTTCTTTTTTCGATGGCTTGGAGCATGGATTATGATGACGGCTCTCTCTTTTTTCTCGATTGATAGGGGTTTCCAGTAATCCAGATCGATAGGCTGGGGTATCCAGATCCCGTCCGGAACATACTCAAGCAGGTCCGGAGTAGAGACCAGATGAGCATCTGCTAATTTTAGCCGGGGATGCATCCTTTTACCCCGGATCTCGCTTCCATGAAAATGAAAGATAACCTTTTTACCTAACTTTTTTAATAGAGGGATGTCCTTGAATTCCGCGGCGAAAATAGATTCTGAATGAAAATGGAAGATATCATAGTCCTGCAGGCATTTTAACAGGAAAAAAAGTTTTTTGGTTCGAGACCAACCACCTTTTTCATCCCTCAAAACGAAATCTACAGGGAAACGTAAGTAAGAGGAACGAAAAACTGCAAAGTCACTTCTGTGTCCTAATTTCCTCTGAGCCCGTGAAATCTTGAACCCTGCTCCGCCATAATCGTGGGGAGCGTGAAGAATTCTCATCTTTTTACCCTGGATATTCCTGGCAAAACCAAGCTGACAAGTTTTCTAATTTTGTCAACCAGTTATCTATTTGAAGTTCTCTTCATTTCTGCCTTTCGATTTCTTAAAACGTTCGATGGCTTTTGCATTAGGAAACGAAATCCAGCAATAAATCTTGGTGCACGAATGCTTTTTTTCTTGGTATAAGGTAAAGCCGACTTTCTTTTGAAGCAAGTCCTTTTTTAGTTGAATTAGAGGTCGGTTATAGGTTGAAATTGCCACACACATACAATATGTATAAAAAACTTTCTTTTCAACTTTCCAAGACTAACATAATAGAAGCTCCCTGACGATCAGAGGCTTCCATGCGGACATTGGCAAGGTCGTCCTTCTCAAGAAAAAAGGATCAAAATTGGATAAGTTCACCCTCTTCCAGCCAGCACAGGCACATTCATATTTTAAATTGATAAGAATAGGTCTAACCCGAAGGTGTGTTTCAAAATCGGCCTCGATGGGATAAGCAAAACTAACCACCTTGGCTTTAATGTTCTCTTCAATAATCTTTTTGGATTTAGCTAATTCCTCCTTAACCCTTTCAAGAGAGGCAAATTTAAGGTTCAGATGAGAACAGGTATGAGACCCGAAACTGATACCCTCCCGGGACATCTCGGCTATTTGATCCCAGCTCAAGTTCTTTAAGGTCTTAAGCTTTACATCCCTACCCTTGAGCAGGAGCTGTTTAAGATTTTCAATCTTTTCCTCCCTTTGTCCATCCTCAATCCTTCTCAAATAGTTCTCCAGAGATTCCAAAAAAAACTTTTTGCGCTTAAAGTTCTCACCTGCTTTTAAGAACTGCTTAGTTAGTTTCTCGCCCATAACCGGAATCAAAGCCGATGCAGAGCTATCTGATGGAACAGCATAAAATATGATCTGTTGCAGTTCATCCCACCATAACATTCTTGGTGTATTTATGAAATCGGTAGGCAAAAAAACGGTAGCTGGTAGATCATATTTTTTTAGCAGGCGGAAGGCTAGGGTATAAAAGGATTCATAACTATCATCGAAGGTGATCACCGCCAGCTTATCTCTAAAAACTCTTTCCTTTTTCATCCAATTTACTCCCTCTTCCAAAGACACAACCTTGCACCACCTCTTCAAGCACTTCAGTTGAAGTTCAAATTGCCGAATGTTAATCTCAGGCCTGAGGTTTAAGGGTTGAAAGGATTCATCCAAGCTCTCACTTGCCTCTGAGATATTGTGAAAAGCTAAAATCATCAATTTACTATCTGTGTGAGCTAAATTATGATAGAATCTGACCAAGTGGTAATATCTGAAAAAGTAGAGAATGCTTTTAGCTAAGTCTTTTATTTTTCCCATACTTATTTCATCATCTCATTGAAAAGTTTCTTCTTCTAGCGGATTTCTCTAGATATCAAATAGTCCTTCCACTTGTCTTGAGTTTCCTTTTCTCACACAGAATAGTCTCTTCTTTCTTTAAGCGAGTAAGAATCAAAAGGGAGAAACACAAAATAGCAATCTTTCAGATATCTCTATCCCCTTCTAACAATAGCCAATTATTGCGATTCAAAATAAAGTCTGCACAGGGGTAATTTTTATCCAGATAAATCATTACACTTGAATCCTCCTCTCGAGAATGAAAGCCAAAGCTTCTCAATTTCTCAGCCAAGGTTGGACAACCAAAAAGGAGGATGGATATGGATTCAACATCTTGACCTCTTAAGTAAAGAATAAACTCTGATAATAAGGTCTCAAAGGTTGAACCGAAATCAAGAAATAACATATCGGCGATAAAACAGACCTGATCTTGAAGATAGTAAACTATATATCCCCAGATCTCTTGGGTATCTTTATGGATTAGCGAAAAAATATGATAGTTTCTGTGTGGAGATTTTCCATATCTCCAGTTTAGATATTCTTTAGACCTTTGACCAATTATTTTAAACTGTTTAGAGGCTTTTTCCCATAAATGATCAAACCTTTGATCAAAAGAGTTTAAACTCTGGATAGCATAGTCTTTCCCTCTTCGGTATCTTGCTTCTTTGGAGAGAATCTTCATTATAAAATCTAAAGGTTTTGACACCAGCCAATGGAAGGCTGAAGCCTTGAAGTATCTTCTGGTCTTCAGCAATTTCGCCCATCTATCGATTTTGCCCAATAGAAGGTATCCCACTCTAAGCTGGACCAGTTCTGCCTTTCGATTCGAGATGCCAAAAATTAATTCAAAGTTATTTTGATTCAGGCTGGCAGTAACTGCCCTCTGTAATTTTATAGCGACATTGGAGCCTCTGTGCTCCCGGTTAACTGCAAAATCCCCGGCTATTCCCACCCATACCTCCCTGCCCATTATCCTCATCTTCCGAGGGAATAAGCTCACCGTGCCAACGGATGTTCTTTTTTCGGTCTCAAGGGCAATCCAGTTGAAAGCCTTTCCGTCTGGATTTTTTTGATAAATCCAATCATATCTCTGCGAAGGAAGATGTGGGAAATTTTTTTCCCAGACCAGAAGAATACCTTCTTTGTTTTTGTCTAAATCTGCACTGATGACTAAATAATACATTTGAGGGTACCATCTCACGGGAAGTTCAGTCCCAACTTCCTTTTTACCAATTCAACTGTATTTTGATCTTCTGGAGCATTTAACCTTTTTACAGCTTCCTGTCGTTCCAGGTAACCTTCACGAACCAGCTTGGCTAACTCAAAGGCATAGGGATGAAAGCCGAACCTTTGTTTATGCACTAAATTGGCAAATGAGTTCAAAAGGCAGTTGGTCGAGTTTGAGTCAGTGTCAACTGGCATATTCCAGTTTAACTCTTCGATCTTTTTGAAAATTTTCTTCTCGTCATATTCCAGAAAGGCTAAAGGGCTGATATTATAAGGGAAAACCTCTTTCTTTTGGAAATCGTTCTCCTCTAAGAAATATGGATTAATCTTTTCACCTGCGATTTCGACCAGTGGTCCTTTTATGGCTTGCTGCATCTGTTTTAGCATAGAGGGGTTATTCTTAAAAATCGAAGCAGCGATAGGAGCCTGACCTGGTGACCAGCCGTAGGTTATAAAGGGTATTTTCTTTTCCAGGGCCAATTTTAGGGTAGTGAACTTTACTATCCCCATACAGGATGTGCAGATGGTACTTGCCCGGTCTAAAGTTTTACGCGAGAAGATATCCTCCCTTGTCCCACTTAAGAAAATCCTTTTTAAAAGTATGAAGTCTGGTTTAAAGAATATATGATCCACCCCTAAATTCTCCACCACCTCCCTTATATTTCTTAGAGCCTGTTCTGAAAGGAAACCGTTATCAAAGGTCAGAGCTAAGATTTTAAGGTCATATTTTTCTTTTAAAATAGATAAAGTATAAGTGCTGTCCTTTCCACCGGAATAAGCCATCAGAGCATCATAGGAAGAGGAACCTTTGAACTTACTCAGAAGCTCATCAAATCTTTGTCTGTATTTCTCCTTTTCTTTTTCCAAATGCTCTTTTCCCTTAAACTCCTGGCAGAAATTACAAAACCCTTTTTGATCGAAACTAATACCTGGAAAAGTCTCCGGTAGTACGCAATTGCTACAGATTCTCATAAAATTGTACCTTTGCTAAGATTTTCAGGTAAGTAAGTTGGGCGCAGTCTGAACCAGATGGGCTGAAGCTTTCCTTTTCTGGTCAAAATCTCTGTAAACTCTTTTTATCTGTTCTTCTTGGAGATTTAAAACTTCACTTACCTTATTCAAGGGTATTTTGTTCTCCTGGGCATACAAGAGCAGGTCTAAAAGTTCATACGGTATACAGAAATAAAACTCCTGATCACTTACCACTGCAGGAAAGGTATCCGGACTGGGCTCTCTATCAATAATTTCCTGAGGGATATCCAAATATTTAGACAATTGATAGACCTGAGTCTTATAAAGATGAGCTATCGGCTCTAAATCCACCCCTCCATCCCCGAATTTCACATAAAATCCTTGAGCATATTCGCTATAATTAGTAGTGCCAACAACTAAATAGTTATTTTTCTCTGCATAATAGTAAAGTTGAGTCATCCTGGTCCTCTGTTTCATATCCGTGGCCGCCACAATTCCTAAAAGCTGGTCTTTGGATAGACGAAAGCTTTTTCCCTCCCCTTTTGGGTTTATTATTTTCAAGCTAAAATAGTTAATTCGGTCCCTTTCTAAGAGGTCTTGAGGAAGCCCGATCTTGATCTTATAGTTGTTGTTGTATTCTGGAAATATTTTTTTGATTATCTCATCCCTTCTGCTGTAAGAGCCCAGACTCTCCAAGGATGAGGTTATGTCAACTTTCTCGCTTTTAATGCCGAGTTTTTTGATTAAAAGCTCTCCAAGGGTAAAGCTTATAGGATTGGACTCTTTCTCCGGGAGAAGAACTCCCAAGACTTTGTCCTTTCCTATGGCTCTGACTGATAAAGCTGAGGTCAAAGCTGAATCAATCCCACCACTAATTCCTACAACTCCCCCTTCCCTTCTGAACCGCGAAAAAACCTGCTCTTTTAAAAATTCGCAAATCCTATTACAGTCCTTTTCAGGGTCTATATTCAGGATATTTTTATGAAACTCCATTTCTCTCCTTTATTTCAACCCAACTTTTCTGATTTTCCCTGATTCGGTCTTGGGCAAGGTCTCAACTAATTCCACATAATTGGGGACCATAAAGTCCTCTAAGTTCTTTGAGCAATACCTCAAAATATCTTTCTCTGAAAGATTTATCCCTTCTTTTAGAACCACAAATGCCTTAATAGCCTGTCCTAAGATATCATCCGGTACCCCTACTACAGCTGTTTCTAATACACCTTCCAGGTTATATAGAACGTTTTCAATCTCTTTGGGGCTAACTTTTTCTCCCCGGCATTTGATTATGTCATCTTTTCTCCCTTCGAAATATAAAAACCCTTCTTCATCCATTTTAAATAAATCCCCGGTATATAAAATCCTTTCCCAGGGCAATGAACCTGTCCTCAGAACTTTAGATGTTTCTTCTGGAAGCTCCCAGTAACCAAGCATCACATTTGAGCCTCTTACTACTAATTCTCCGACTTCTCCTGGACCAACTCTTTCACCATTCTCATTCACTATGTAAACCTCCTCATTCGGCATCCCCTTGCCTATGGAGGTTGGTCTTCGATCAAGTTCTTCCGGTGGAAGGTAGGATACCCTTTTACATTCGGTCAGACCATACATTGAATAAAGTCTGGCTTTAGGGAAGGTTTCCCTTATTTTTTTTATGAAAGAGATCGGTAGAGCGGCCGCGGTATTGGTGATATATCTTAAGGAATCGAAATTCTGTTTTTTCAAATCCTCTAATTGCAGAAGTATGGCGAAGATAGTTGGAACACCTGGAAATCCAGTTACCTTCTCCTTTAGTATAAGATCGATAATCACATAAGGGTATAAGAAGCTTTTTTCCAGGATTACCTTTCCTCCAATTTTGAATCCCATAAGGATTTGATAGAGCCCGTAGTCGAAAGATAAGGGCAAAACATCAAGGATTATATCTTCGCTGGTATTCTCTAAATACCGGGTGATAGAGTTTGCCGCAGAGACCATATTCAGATGGGAAAGCATCACCCCTTTGGGGTTCCCGGTCGTGCCTGAGGTGTAGATTATGCTGGCTAAATCTATATCGATATTTTTATTTATTGGCGGCTTATCCGGGCAAGAGCTTACGAGTTCTTTAAAATTAAAGACTTTTTTATTATCAAAAACCTTTCCTTCAGATTTAAGCTCCCCAGCTAAGGCTACAAATTTAACCCAGGGAGTTTTTTGTAAAACTTCTTTCACCAGTTCCCATTTGTCAGAGCTGGTGATCAGGGCTTTTACCTGACAGTTGTTCAAGATATAAATTAGTTTATCTTTTTTGGTAGTGGAGTTTACAACTACAAAAACTGCATCTGCTTTTAAGATTCCGAAGATAGATATTACTGACTCTACTGAATTCTCTAAGAAGACTGCTACCCGCTCACCTCTTACCACTCCCATATCTTTTAATCCCTGAGCTAATCTATTAGCGGATTTATCAATTTCCTGATAGGTTAACCTTTCCTTCTGGCAAACCAGAGCCACCTTATCTGGAAATCTTTCAGCGCTTTTTTCTAAGAAATGGTTTAAGAGCATAAGGATAGTCTTTTTAAAATCTTAACTTATAGACCCGTTTTTTCTTTTTATATAGGCCACTAAGTTCTTAATGGAATCCAAATTCTCCGGAACAAGCTCCTCATCTTCCACCTTGATTTTATAGGTCTCCTCGATAAAATTGACCAGCTCCAAGACTCCGGTTGAATCTATTATCCCTCCCTGGAGAAAGGACTCATCTTCTTTTATGACTTTATTTTTATCCCCTAAAAGGAAATTATCCTGAATGAAAATTCTTATCTTCTCCTCTATTAACATCTATTCTCCTTAGGTTTGACTGGCCAAAATAAGAAACAATTTACCATTATCTTTATCGGAACATTCTTCACTGATTTAACTTATACGTTAAGAGATTAAATTTGTCAAGATTTTTAAATGGGAAGTTAGGTGGGATTAAAGACAAACTGCTGACTGTTTCTTTTTTGGCATGATTTTGGATACAGGGAAAGTTTGTCTATCAATTTTAAACATGTTCGAAAAACGGTTCTTCTCAAAATTAGCATTATCAGAGCGAAACCGTCTAGTGTTATATTTACATTTTTTATTTAAAAAACAGCTATCGCACTTGGGCTTGCGAGGCGTGCAAACAATCGCGCAAAAATCTAAGAAACCGTAAACAAATTCTTTAGGCCTTTTCTGATCAATTATTGTATTCATGAATTCTCTTATTTGCCTCGCTTCGCTCTTCCTGCCAAAGATTTTTATACCAAAAAACCTGCTGGTAAAACGGAAAGAATTTGAATCAACAGGGAAGTCCGGAATGTTAAATGCAAATGTCCGCACTGCTGCTGCGATATAGATACCGACTCCGGGCAAATTCATAAGCTCGTCGAAATTTTTAGGGACTTTCTTACCGAAGTACCGGAGGAGAGCATTGTTTAGATTTTTTATCGTATCTACTCTGTTAAATATACCAATCTTTTTAATGGATTTCTTTATCCTGCTTTGGTTTAGCTTAAAACCGCCCTTGCAAGGTTTTATTGAACCCATTATTTCCTTCCATACCTTTTTTACCATATCACTTTTGGTTCTTTGTAACAAGATTTCGGTAAGCAGGATTTTGTAGGGGTCTGTTATGTTTCTCCAAGGATATTGACGCCCGGATTTTTTGTAAAAACTGACAAGCCTGTCTTGAAAGTACCTTTTAGTATCACCGTCTACCTTTGAAGTCAACTTTTGATATAATTTCCCACTTGTAGATCTAAAGAGCTTAGAGGAGTTTTTAATTGCTTTAGCAATAATGTTTGCCATTGGATAAGGAACGGCATTTGCGACTTGCACCGTCTGCTCTGTCCTGGGTCCTTTGAAGATAAAGGTGTCAGGTATACCTTGAAGTCTTGCAGCTTCCCGGTTACTGATAGCCCGGTGTTCAGTGGGGTGCACGGGCAACGCATTGTGCCCGGAGGTAACAGTGACGGAAGGTTTGTCCAGCTGCAGGCGCCTGTAAGAAATCAAGCCAGCACCTTTTATTCTACTAATCTTCCTTATCACCTTCTTGCTGTGCGACATGAAAGTGTGGTTTAGATTTTTTATTTCGTGTCTGCGAGGCAATCCTTTTAAAGCTTCCCTGACCGTCTGGTGACCATCTGGAAAATGAACACTCTCAAAAACATGTCTTACCGGAACATCTAGCGAAGCTATTATAAAGACTCTCTTTCTGTATTGTGGGACGCCGAAATTTTCAGCATCGTAAAGCCGATAGTCAACATCATAACCCGAATGCTTGAAGCCACCTAAGATGTCCAGAAGAATATTTCGATATCTTTCACAAAGCAACCCCTGAACGTTCTCTATCACTACAAACTTTGGCTTAACCTTTCTGACGATTCGCAGCAGATCTTTATAAAGCTCATTCCTGTTGTCTTCTGTTTTACATTTGCCGGCTACGCTGAAACCCTGGCATGGCAATCCGGCAAGAATAACTTTAGCATGAAAAACTTGGTGAGAACTGCTCCTTTCCACCTCATCGGCAAGGTCTTCTATTGAAGTGTGTTTCCAGATTCCTTCGGGGATGTTGGTACCAGCGGTCTTTAATGCGTGTTTATCTCTGTCAATTCCCCCAATAAGGTTAAAACCATCCTTTTTAAAGCCTAGGGAAAATACCCCTGCTCCACAACAGAGGTCATAAACACAAAACTTCTCATTGTCATTTTTCATTTGATTGGCTTAGGAATGGTTAAATCAAATGTCTCGCTATTCAGTGATTCGAGATACTCGCTGTATTTTTGCTGTAATTTTATTTTATCTGCTTTCTCTGTAACATAGACTATTTCCTTATCTATTATTTTGTCCAAAATGATTGTGGCATCTTCTTTTTTATATTTACTAGTTCCATACTGCTTCAACTTTTCTACCTTTCTTGGTTTAATATTTGTGGCGAATATTGCTATATGCAACAAATCTCTTTCAGGGGGTTTCTCATTTCTAATAAGCCAATATGCATTATAGTTGTTTATAACAAAGTCATGATCCCAAAGTAGCATCAAAATAAGCTTAACAAGACCAAGAGAAATAAAGGTCCTAAAATTGAGTTTGACTATTGAGATCGGGGGGCGGTTGTTAAAAATTTCCATATACTTAGTTTTGAATCTGCCGTCAGAGTTGATGTTAGATACTATTCTTGTTGACAAGTCTCTTAAAAAACCAGGTGCAAAACCCATTTTTCGCTTAGTGTTGTTGTCTGTTCTCGTTGTGATGAATAGAACAAACTTTTCGCAAGCCTTGTTTTCCTGTTCAGTAATCACAATTTCAATATCCTTTAAATTGCTAGAAAGGTATTCCGTATCGTCTTCGCCGAATAAGTGATTACAGTAGTCAAGGTTAATTGCATCAAAAGCGAATTTGCCTTTTAAGTCTCTGTCCCCACTTTCAAGCAACTCGTGCAACAAACCCACTCTGAACAATTCAAATCTTCCGTGTGACGTTGAAAAGGTGTAACTTTCACCCACTTTGGGGTCATTCGTTATCCCTACCACACCCCTGTAAACGCCATCTATAAGTTCGATATAACCCCTTTTGTAGAAATGCTTGACATCCATAACTGGGGGACAGTATAGGGTCAGGTATTTTATTGATTTTTTCTTGAGTTTTTCGATATATGATTCCCAGAGGTTTTCTCTTATGAATTGTTTTAAGGGGCAGACAGTCATCAAATCATCAATGCTACTCATGCTCTTTCATGTCCTTTTGCACTTTGGTAATATAAGTAAGTAGTGTTTCCATATCTTCAACAGTTACTCTTCCTGATACCACTAAAATCGAGGCTAGCATTAATTTCTCTACAGTTGTTTTTCTAGGTTTGCCTTCTGGATGGTCCCTGTTTATGTATAAAATCTCGCCTTTCTTATGAAATAGCTTTTCTCCTGTTCCTAACTTTTGTAATTTTACTTGTTGATCTTTGTAGTGCTTTTGAAAATACTGGCTAAGTGTTTGAGTAAGTATTGTTGATGCAGCTTCTCTTCGCCTTTTCGCCATATCTTTTTTCAGAACTTTAAAAACATCTTCGTACAATTTTCCATGAAACCATTTTACTAGTGCAAGATAGTCTTCATCAGTTTCATTGAAACTATTTCTATCTATGTTAAGAGCGCCTGATAGTCCCTCAACAAAAAGTTCGCCAGTCAACTGTTCAAATTTGGCTGCTTCGTGATAAGGGTATTCCAGAAATGTCAAGTCGTACATACCTACCGCGACACCCGATACACGGACTAGGACACCTTGCATACACTTTGGTCGTATATGCTGTTTAACGATTATGTAGCCGCTTACCTTGTGGCCTTTCGTATAATCTTCATTGGTCCAAACGAAGATATTCTTGATTGGGAATTTCGGATCTTCAAAGAAATCCTTTTCATAAGGTTTAAACAGTTTCATACCATCAATCACGACTTCGAATTTGTGCTTATCCGTAAGTGCTTTAAAATATTGTAAACCTAAATCGTCACTAAATTCCTTTAAGTTCGGATAGGACAAAGGGCTATACGTAGCCAATTCCCAGCACAATTTTTCGTAGGGATATTGCCCCCGTCTTATTTCATCTTCCTTCTTCCTGAATAACTTAAGTAGTTCTTCAAAATTTGCGGAATACTTACTCTGCTTTTGAAGACCAGGGTAGCTTTGCAGGAAACTAGCCGACAATTTTTTATGAACTAAGTCTCTAACCTTCTCAAGTTCTAGCTTTGTAAAGCTTATATTCTTATCTTTGGTTGAAAACTTGAGCCGTTTCATAATACATTTACCAATTGCAAGCGGCTTTTCTTTTTCAGTCCTTAAATCCACTAATTTCTTATCCGTCTGTTCGATCTTTTGCTCGTCTAAGATCACAGAACGTTCAATCCCGTCGGACTTTTTGACTTCAAATTGTTCGAAATCAAGAGTAGCTTCAAAGCCATACTCGGTATTCTTTGTTTTGCTCATAATTTTAACACTTTTCGAAAGCTGCCCTATCGCTAATATACCAACCCCATAGTGTCCGATTGTAACCCGTTCAGTTTCGGTACCGTGCAATTTGAATTTCAAACCTGCCACTTTATCTGTTAATCCAATATTTTGAATTATTCTCTTAAATTCTAGTTCGCTCATGCCCTTGCCATTATCAGTGATGATTATCTTTTCAAAAAGAGGATAGCCGGTGTTGATAGTAACTTTAGTAGCACCAGCATCATAGGCGTTGCTTACCAATTCTTTTAAAGCGCCTGCAGGTGTCCTGTAGATGCCTCTACTCATGTGCCTCAGTATTCTGGCACTTTCCATTACCGGGATTTCTCTTGGAGACTGAATAAGTTTAGTCCTCACAATACCTCCAACTGCTATTTAAATGACATCCAGATGTTTTGTCAAGGATGATATTCATGCCGAGATAATAGATATTTTATAGTTTCAATTTCCAAAAAGCAACTTAAATCTTTTCTACCGCAGAACAAGCAAGATTGTTTTATCTTAACCCCTAAATTTCTCTTGACTTAACCTTTTTATTATTACTAAATATAATCGCGTAGGATGAGGTAAAGAATAGAGATTCTTCGGTCGCTCCCGTAGGGGACTCCCTCAGAATGACAGAAAAGGACCGACGAATCAACTTCGGGCGGAGACAAGCTCCGCCCCTACGAGAATTACGTGAGTTTTCAATCCGAGGGTTTATGGCTGGGGAATATCCGAAGTTCAGAAAAGATTTAATCATAAGCCAGCAGGAATTTGAGGGGAAAACCTACTACGTTATAAAAGACCCTCTTACCAGAAAATTCTTCAGACTTAAAGAGCCGGAATATTTCATCACCCAGAATTTAGATGGGATAAGGTCGAATCAAGACCTAATTGAACAATTTGAAAAAAAGTTTACTGTAAAATTAGATTTACCGACTTTAGAGAATTTCCTCTCCCGGTTAGAGAAATTGGGTTTTTTAAAGGGGGAGATTTCTCAACGGGAGCTTTCCAGATTACAATATAGAGCAGAAAAAGAAAAATCCCTTATTCGGAAAATCCTCTTCATAAAGCTAAAAGCCTTTGATCCGGATAAATTCTTAGATAAGTTATTGAAGAAATTCAAATTTCTCTATGGTAAAGGATTTTTGTACTTCTCCCTGTTCGTAATCTTTTTAGCACTCATAATTACCATCTCCAACTGGGGAGACTTAGGATACAGTTTTAGAGGGTTATTCCACCTGACCACTATTGTCAAGCTCTGGGTAGCATTCCTTCTGATTGCTTTAGTGCACGAATTAGGACATGCTTTGACCTGCAAATATTTCGGAGGGGAAGTCCATGAGATGGGGTTTTTGTTGATCTATTTCCAGCCTGCTTTTTTTACCAATGTCTCGGATGCCTGGATGTTCAAAGAAAAGAAAAAAAAGCTTTTAGTTTCCTGGGCAGGTATATATATCCACCTTCTCCTCTGGGCAACTGCCACCCTTTTATGGAGAATAACCGATCTGGAGACCCAGCTTAACTCTTTTCTTTTTGTGGTGATGATTGTCTCCGGTGTCTTAATTATCTTCAACTTCAATCCCCTCATAAAGTTAGATGGTTATTATCTTTTATCCGACTGGTTGGAGATTCCTAATCTGCGCAAAAAAGCTTTTGGTTACCTCGGATCTTTTTTCAGGAATAAAATCCTCAAGACCGAGGAGAAAGTCGTCGAGGTTTCCTCAAGAGAGAAAAAGATTTTTCCCTGGTATGGAACCCTGTCTATACTTTACTCTTTTCTTTTAATCCTTTATTTTTTCATAAAAGCAGGTAACTTTCTGGTTTCCAGGTATCAGGGTTATGGATTTGCCTTGTTTTTGGTTATTCTTTATTTTATCTTTCAACAGCCGCTGAAAATTGTTTTGGCTGGTGGCTTTCACCTTTTTTGGATTAAGAAGGAAAGAGTTATGAAGCCAAAGAAAGTCTTTATCTATTCTGGGATAATCCTTGTTCTCATAATTCTGTTTTTTTTGGTGAAACTCGACTTGAAGATTAATCAGGAGTGCGAATTTGCTGCTTTGGAGAGCTATACTATAATCAATAACTCCTCTGAAGGTTTCCTTGAAGAACAGCTTTATCAGGAAGATAAGGAAGAAAAAAGGCAGGTGAATATCTTAAAGCTGATCTCCTCCACCTACGGAATGGCGAATTTAGAACCCTTGGTAAAGGAGGGGCAGAGGGTTAGAAAGGGTGAGGTGATAGTTCATTTACTCTCCTCTCAATATACCAGCGAACTGGAAGAAAATGAAGCGGCCATCCGAAAGGAGAAAGCTAATCTGGAGCTTTTAGAAAAAGGAGCCAGGCCCGAGGAGATCGAACAGGCAGAAGAGCAGGTGAGAAAAGCGGAAATGAAACTGCAGTCCAGCGAAAAAGAGCTTAACCGGTTGAAGGAACTTAAATCGCAGAATCTTATCTCTAAAGAGGAGTGGGAGAAAAAAGAGTCTGATTACAATGTTTTGGTTTCAGAACTCAATATTGCCCGGAACAACCTGAAGATACTTAAAAAAGGTGCCAAAGAAGAAGAGATCGAGATGTCTAAGGCAGAGATCGGTGGCCTGGAGGCAAAAGCGAGATTTTTTAAAGACCAGGTCTCAGCCTCGGATTTAAAAACCCCGATCTCCGGAATAGTAACCCAGGTAAGGCCGGCCGGGGAAATAATAAGCATTGCTAACTACGATACGATGAGGGTATTAATCCCGGTATCTGAAAAAGATTTAGATGTCATCAAATTAGGTCAGAAGGTAAAAGCCAAGGTGAGGAGCTTCCCTTTTAAGTCTTTCTCTGGAGTAGTAACCCGAATCGCCTATCAAGGAGAAAAATATAAATCCCGCCAGATATTTTTGGTCACCAGCAAAATAGATAACACTCAATTTCTTCTAAAACCGGGGATGACCGGACAGGCAAAAATCTACTGTGGTAAAAGAAACATCCTTTCACTGCTTTTCCGTCGAATAGTGCGCTGGCTCCGGGTCGAAGTCTGGTCCTGGTTCTAAAAGTATTTTTCAAAAAAGTCCTTGACAATTTTTTCAGGGGGGGGTTATACTAACCATTGCTAGGTTTTTAATTGGCTAATTAAAAAGAAATAATTACTTATTTTTTAGGTAGAATATACTTATTTCAGACTAAATTCACCAGAGGGTTATGCTTTAATATTTTGACAGGGGAGGATAAAGATGCTTAAAAATTGTTTCAAGATAATTATAATATTAAGTATCATATTGCTTTATTGCTCTCGATTAACTTTTTCCCAGCATTTTGTAAAGATGAATGACCAGCAATGGATTGAACTGGCTGTTGATATGATCAGGAAGGGAATTCAACAGCAGGATACTTTAAAAATCGCGATGGTTTCTACTTCTTCAGTTATTGTAAAACAGCAGAGTTTGGTAGTCAATGGTGTTCTTACCAAAAAATTTCAGGATATTTTCAATAGCTCCTCTAAAAGGAAACTCTCTCTTCAAAAACCCTTATTAAATCAGCCAAATCCATTGAACTCTTCAAATTTCTGGGATTTTGACATAGTCAATATAAAAATTAAAATAATGGGAGACAGCGCTGTTGTAGATTGTGAGCTGGTCTTATGGGGTGCTCCGCCTGTCCCCGAAAGTAAGGAAGCAGGACGAAGAGCTCAGGAAAAATTCATTTTCAAATCCCCTCCTCGGATGCTGAGTGTGACATCTGCTAAAGATGAGGGAGGAATGTTTGCTAACAAAGGAGCAAAACCAAACCGAACCTGGCAATTAGTAAGATTTGAAAACCTTCTGGATTTCTTAAATCAATCAGTGAAAAATTTTGTTAGTGAGAAGAAAAAGTGAGAAAGGGGGATATAAAATGAATAAGAAAATAAAGCCTTTGGGAATAATGATGTTAATCACTTTTACTCTGATTGTTTCATGTAAAAGTGGTGGTGGAGGTATTCCAACAGAAACACCGCCTGAAGACACCTGTGGTGTGGGTAGCGGTAGCTATTATTTCTCAGTGGAAACCTCTCCACCTGATAACTTTGATTGTAATTCTGCTGGGAGCTTTCCAATAGTAATACAGCCCTATATTGACCCAAGCTATAGCGGTTACGGAGTATTCAACCGTCTATATTTTGAACTTGAAAAAGATTGGAAAATTTATCGTAGTAATTATGTGGAGTTCTACTCAGGCAATTATGACACAATGCAATTAGAATGGGGAGGATCTCTACCCACGGGCGATTATACAGTTACAGGGATAATGAAAAATATACAGCTTAACTCTAAGTGCAAAGATAGTGTTTTCGTTGAATACACCTCTTGGTTGGGGGATATAGCAATTACTCAATTCTCCAATCCAGCGAAGGTGATGAACATAGAATATTTCTGCCAGGATTCAGATACCGGTATCATTGACAGATACGATGTTTTCCTAAGCCCGAATACAGGGGAATATATGGACATAGCCTTCAACATCGCTAATACCAGAGATGGCGTGATAACTTATCAGACTGATTTGCCCTGTTCACTTATAGTATTAGATGATGAGGCAATAGTAAGATTTATTTCTTCCCTTAAACAATCTAGGGATAAGATGTTTTTGTGTGGAATTAAGGGTTTTAGGGATGACCAAGGTAATTTCCTTGATCACCTTGGCATCACCGCATTATCAGATACAATTAACTTTACACCAAGTGATTCTTCAGGTAGCTTAATAGCCATAAAAGCCTGCATAAACTATGCCGCAACAGAATACAAAGTTGATTTTAATGACTTGGTAACCTCAACAGTAGTCCATGAATTGGGACATCAAAGAGCAATACTTCATCATGTAGGTCACAGCAGATTTTGTAGAATGAATGAACATCCAATATCTCCAGGCGATAGAAGTACATACTTAAATCCCCATTTTTGCAATAGTTGTATCACTAAAATAAAAAATGTCAGCTGGTAGGAGGAGTGGAAAATGAATAAAAAAGAGCTTTTAAGAGACAAAAAGATATTGTTACTCTCGTTATGTGTGATGTTTATTATTTCTTTTGCATTGGCCTCAAGGATAATTGAAATAAGAATTTGGAGTGATAAGGTGGAGTATCTTACAAGGGAACCAATATTCGTCCATTATGAGGTCAAAAACAGAGGCAATAGCCCAATTATTTTATCTTTTGGACTATTTGGTGAATATTTCAAAATTACAGATGAGAAAGGTAATAGTTATGCAAATATGCTTTTAGGTGAATACGCACTAACCGACACTTTACAGGCGAACAAATCATATAGGAGTAAAGAAAAAATAAGCGGTAGATATAGAGTGGTAAATGCAGGGGAATATACAATTGTTATGGAGACACCGCAAGGAGGCGTATTGCCTGAGACAAGATCTAACACTTTAAAAATCGAAGTGAAGAATCCAGCAGGCGAGGAGAAAAAAGCTCTGGATCTTTATCTTGATGCTCAAAAACTAGATTGGAATAAAGAAAAAGATCCCCAAAAATGGGAACAGGCTTTTTACAAATATCTGGAGTTGGTGGATAAATATCCAAAAAGTGTTTATGCTCCGATGTGTCTTTATACTGCGCTGTTTAAGGCCCATGTGATAAAAGACAAGAATATAGTGCTCTCTGTTTGTAAAAGATTGATTGAGAACTACTCTGAATCTTATTATGTAGATGAAGCTTTTTATAATTTAGTAGGTAACTATAAAGTGCTTGATGATAAAGCTGGTGCTTTGGAATATATGAGAGAACTTATAAAAAAGTATCCTAATACTAAGATTTCCGAGAGTGCTGAATACTGGTTAGGAAAGACAGAAAAGGAAGAATTTTAAGTAAGATTTTCACCACCAATCAAAAAAGGAGGAAGAATGAAGAAAGTGTTCTATTGCGTCTCGGTTCTCTGTTTTCTTTTTGTTTCAACCCAGGTTTCTTTTGGCTATCTCGGAAAATCGATACGTCTGATGGGGGTTGGAGAGGAGCTGACAGGGGTGATCAAGGATGAATATACCGACATATATCGAAATCCTGCCTATCTTTCTTTTATAGAGAAGATAAGGATATTCGGGCAATATAATCTTTATCAGCACCCAGAGGTGAAGATAGCTGGGTATTTTCCAAATAAGGAAACTGGTTTGGCAGGAGTGGTTTTGCCCATAGCTGGTTACGGAAATTTAGCCTTGATAGGTGAATTGAAACCATCTACCAACGAGGATAACTCCGCCAGGGCAAGTCGAACAGAGTATCTTGACTACTATACCCTTGATTCTTCTTCTACCGAAAAGTTCGGTAAAAAAACAATTCAGAATTTCAAGGCGATTTACGGTTTGAAGCTTTCACCTTCTCTAAGTCTGGGAATAGACTTTGTATATTTGAAAAATTATGATGAAGGAAACTCAAAAAACAAAAGAATAACTACTCAAAGATATTTTGATTCAGATAATTTAAAATCTTATGGAATAGACGATAGAGTCAGCAATAACGATAACTCACCAGATGCACAGAGGGGAAGTATTGGGATAGTATTAACCGCTTCGCAGAAAACCAGCCTGGATTTGACCCTTTATTATGAGAATCTTAGTTATACCAGTAAGAGTTTATCCACAAGTGAGCCCCAAACCAAATGGTTTGGGGCCGATACCACCTTAAGGGAGGGTCTCTCAATCTATACCTTAATGGCTCCCACCAAGGAACAGGCAGTTGGCCTGGATGTCAATTTAAAATACCATTTTCCACAAAAGACAAGTTTAGCCATACTTTTAGGGGCAAGATATCAGAAAAATGAGTCTTCAAGTTTAAGCCAAAATAAAGACAGTAGCTATTCTACTCCTGATTTTATCAGTTTGGGTAACAGTGAGAATTCCCTCCAGTATAATGATAAAGTTTATAGCTTTGTCACGGGGATAGGGCTTGAAAAGGATTTCTCTCCTTCCATTAAAGTTGCAGTTGCCATAAAAGGATACTGGGATAGAGAGAAATTAGATAGAGAGGAATGGAAGGAAAGCTCCACTATTTATATGGTGAACGATTCTATAACCAATAGCTCAAGTCACTTTGAAGAAAAAATAGTGAGAAAAACTATCAATTCTTATAAACTCAATTTTCCCATCGGGTCAGAACTTGTTTTGCATAAAATGATAAAAGCAAGGTTTGGCGGAATGCTTACCATAAGGAGAAAAGGGACGGAAACAGGATATTCTACCACTTCAGAGAGTTATTACTCTCAGGGTTTTGGTCTTTCCTATGATGAGAGAATTTTCTTAGATGCCATTTTTAAAGGTGAGTTAACACCCATAGGCAATTGGATGGTAAACGTGGAATTTAGGTTTTAAACTTTGATTTTGATTTAACAATCTCCAAAAGGTGAGGGCAACCTTGCTTTGGTATTAAAAGGAGGTAAAAAAATTATGCTTAGAAAAATTATTCTAATCTTGGTCATTCCTGTTTTTTCTCTTAGTTTTTATGTAAACGGGATTGGTCAATCGCCGAGCGAGTATGCTCTGATACGTAGGAAAGTTATGGAGTATCCTGAAATCTGGAAAATGACTAAAAGTGAGGCTATGACCCAGTTTGGCAAACAGCTCTTCATCAATCCCCTTTCTGCTTCTCAATCTTACGTTATGGACCCTACATATTATCTTTATAGCGGAATGGCATTTCAACTGGATATGGGCTGGAACAGGATGTTATATTCGGAGTGTTTGGATGACTGGATAAGAGCTTATGGAACTCGCGGATCTGGCAGCGGGCAATTTAGCTGGCCCAAAAGATTGGATTGTGAGGCAATCTGCAATGATACTTTATTTAGTGCTTATTACTATATCTTTGTAGCGGATGCCTCAAATAACCGCATAGTGAAATTAAGATATGACTGGCGTTTTGAGAATCAGAGCATAATCAATGATGGGGTAATAAGCGGAAATGGATTAGAACTACCTCTGGATATTGACATAAATAACGGATTTGACTTTTACCCGGATACTAACGACTATCTCTGGGTTTTAAATGGAAACTCGCAGATCAAAAGATTTACTTTCGATGGAACTTTAAAGAGCACCTATGGTAGCTATGGATCTGGTGTAGATCAATTCTGCAGACCTACTGCTATAGTCAGCGGACGACATTACGCTCTTTCGAATCCTTATGAACCGTATGCAAATACTCATTACTTCTTTGTTGCTGACCGGGGCAACAACCGAATTGTATGGCTTTATAAAAATCCTGGTAGTGAAGCTATTCTCTGGATGGGTGAAACATATACAGATCGGGATATAGTGGATTTAGAAACGGATAATTTTGGTCATATCTGGGCAGTGGATAGAGCAAACGGTCAAGTTATTAAATATTTAATGCAGGTTGGTGGCACCTTGTTTCCTTTATGTACTTTCGGGAGTTCCGGTTTTGGTGAGAATCAGTTTTATCATCCGGTGAGCTTATCCAATACCGGTGGATATTTAGGCTGTGGCAATGTTTATGTGCTTGAATCCTGGACCGATTCAAGTGGAGGACAATATTTTACAATTGCCACTGATATAGTTGATTATAACGTCTATTCGGATAGTAACCATTTTACTCACTGTGCTAATTATGTATTAGTTGATCCTGCCGGGATTTACTTTAAAATTTACAACGAATCAGGAAATCTTATCAGGACAGTTCAACCAGTTTATGTATATTATTCAGGGCCTGAATTACTCTGGTGGGATGGGAAGAATGATGCCGAACAAACTGTTCCCAGTGGCAATTATTTGATGAAAGTTAGCGCGGTATCGGTCTATGCTGATATAAATGAGCCTGGTAATCCTCATGCTGATTCTATTACCAAAGAAGGCTGGGTATGTAATGTTCACCAAAACGATATCTTAGGCGATGTCAATAGTAATCTTACAGTTGAAAGCGCAGATATCGTTTATTTAATCAACTATTTATTTAAAGGCGGGCCTGGATTTGATCCTTTCTGGAAAGGTGATACCAATGGAGATTGCAAGGTTTCAGTGGGTGATACAGTCTATCTGATAAATTATCTTTTTAAAGGTGGACCTGCCCCACAGTTGAACTTCGGTTGCTCCCCCTGGAAATGCCAATCTTAAAAATAGGGCTCTAAAATTAAACCATTAATTCGTATAAATAACTTAAAAGGTAAGGAATTTGTGATAAGGATTTTTGAGATATCTGAATAAATGTGGAATTTCCTATCTTAGATAATATCAAAAACATATATATCTTTAATTGAAAATTTTTAAAATAGTCCTTGACAAAAAAGGTTTTGCCGATATATTAGGTTAATTTATTTTAGGAGATTGTAGAGGTTTAAAATATTCCCCAGCTGAAAATAAATCAAGAAAATGTTTAAATATATTTATAAATACGAGATCATCTTCAATAGCTGGAATAGACCTCCCCCATAAAAAAGGAGGAGTAGAAATTTTTGTTAATGCTTTTTTTAAAGAAAACTTTAAAAATCAAAGTAGGAAAGGAAAAAAAACAAAATGTTAAAGAATAGATTTTTCGGGATAAGCTTACTTCTCATCTTGGGAATAATACTATTAAGCTCCTGCGCCAAGCCTCCGGAACAGGAAATGCAGGCAGCCAGGGATGCAGTTGCCTCTGCTACTAACGCAGAAGCCAACCTTTATGCGACTGATCTTCTCACTCCCGCTCAGGATTCCTTAACTCAGGCTGAGACCTTCTTCGGAGAGAAGAAATTTGCAGATGCAAAAAGATTAGCCCTTTTTGCCAAGAGCTGGGCTGACTCCGCCGCTACTATGGCTGTAACCAATAAAGAGCAGATGAAAGTTTCCGCAGAAACTGCAGTAAACGACGCCAGCGCTAATCTTGAGACTTTGAAAAAAGGTAAGATTCCTCCGAAGATGAAGGCTGAGGTAAAGACTTGCGATGCTAACCTGGCTGAGGCGAAAACTGCCATAGAAGGTGGGGATTATAAGAAAGCCTCGGACCTGGCAAAGGATGTGAGCTTTAAGATAATTGCCATTCAAGAAGGGATGAAAAAGAAATAAAAGCTTTTTTAACTCTAAATTTGATGAGGTAAAAGATGCCCAAAGCAAAAAAGAAAAAGGGCAGTTGTAAAATCAAAAAGCCCTGCTAAACAGCAGGTTTGGTTTTTAAAAACCCCGCCAGAGGCGGGGTTTTTTTTTGACAAAAAGAAATTTTATTATTGCATTTTAAAAACGAATGTCTAATATTTAAAAACCACTTTTTAGCATAAAGGAGGTGGAAGATGATCATAGTTCCCAGCGAAGTTTTTTTGACCAAGGGGGTGGGAAGGCACACTGAAAAATTATCCAGCTTTGAGCTGGCTTTGAGAAATGCCGGGATAGCTCGTTTTAATATCGTAAGCGTCTCATCGATTTTTCCGCCAGGATGTAAACTAATTACCAGAGCACAAGGGATGAAGAAACTCCAGGATGGCCAGATAATCTTCTGCGTGATGAGCCGCAACTCAACCAATGAGCCCAATCGTTTGATCTCTGCTTCAGTAGGTTTAGCCATCCCCAAGGAAAAACAATATTATGGATTTCTCTCCGAGCATTCTGCCTATGGTCAGACCGAGAAAAAAGCCGGGGATTATGCTGAGGACTTAGCTGCCTCTATGCTGGCTACTACCTTAGGGTTAGATTTTGACGTGGATAAAAACTACGATATGAGAAAGGAGATCTGGAAGATCTCTGGCAAGATAGTTCGCACTATGAATGTCACCCAGTCAGCCGAAGGGGATAAGAATGGACTGTGGACAACGGTGCTTGCAGCTGCTATCTTTATAACCCAGGAATAGTTATAAAAAATCAGCTTGAGGAGGTATTTCAATATGGATAAATTCTTGAGAAATCCTACCCGTCCGGTTGAGATCGAAAATATTAAAGACATAGCTCAGCTTTTAGAAAAGATGAGCGGAATATCCTTTCAGGGGAGAAACCTCTCTATAGCCCTTTCTATCTGGAAAGAGATGTTGAAAGAAAATCTGATCATCTTTTTAGGCCTGGCTGGAGCGATGATCCCAGGTGGCTTAAGGCAGATATTGGTCTATCTTATTAAGAACCGGCTGATTGACTGTCTGGTCTCCACCGGAGCTAACCTTTTTCATGACCTGCATGAGAGCCTGGGAAAATATCACTGGATAGGTGATCACCACATAAGCGACCTTAAATTAAGACAGGCAGGAATAGACCGGATTTACGATACCTATGCCTTAGAGGCTGAGTTCAGACAAGTAGATGATTTTATCAAGGAATTTGCCCTTTCTTTCGATTTTGGAAAAAATTATTCTACCCGGGAATTTTTCTATTCCTTAGGAAAAAAGTTGTCTAAAATCAAGAAAAAAGAAGGAGTGATAAGCTCTGCCTATACTTACGGAGTTCCCATCTTTTGCCCAGCCATTGGTGATTCATCTTACGGAATTGCCCTGGTGGAATTGGCTAAGATAAAAGGGAAAAGGTTACAGTTTGATGTGATCAAAGATGCAGAAGAGATCTCCAACTTAGTTTTGTGGGCTAAATCAACCGGGGTAATTTATATAGGAGGAGGGACACCCAAGAATTTCATCCAGCAGGCGGAGGTCATAGCTTCCCTCCAGAGGAAAAGTAAAAAATCCGGGCACAAATATGCTATTCAGATATCGGTGGATGCACCTCACTGGGGAGGGCTTTCCGGATGCACTTTCACTGAGGCACAATCCTGGGGGAAAATCCATCCACAGGCTAAGATGGTAACGGTCTATTCAGATGCTACCATTGCATTGCCTTTTTTAGCCACTGCTCTTTCGCAAGGGTCTAAAGATTTAATCCGAAAAAGAAAAAAACCTGAATTTAAGTTTGGAAAAGAACTTTTGATGGAAAGGTGAATCTTTTGTTGGAAAAGAAATTTTTTCTACCGGATAATTTTTTAGGTATTCCTCAGATTTACTCAGATTACAAGAGGTCAAGATTTGTCATCCTGCCAGTTCCCTATGAACAAACCACCACCTACAAGGGAGGAGCCAGAGAAGGTCCTCAGGCAGTTATATCAGCCTCAAAGCAGGTTGAGCTTTTTGACGAGGAGCTTAAAGCTGAACCTTATAAGGTTGGAATCTATACTTCAGATGAGTTAGAACCCACTTCTAAAGGTCCTGAGAAAATGATTGAGAAAATCTATAAGGTTGGGCGCGATTTTCTTAAAAATAATAAGATAATAATTATGCTTGGTGGCGAGCATTCTATCTCCATAGGGATGATAAAAGCTTATAAGGAAAAATATAAAGACCTTTCGGTCCTGCAACTGGATGCGCATGCAGACCTAAGAGAAAGTTATCAGGGGAACCGGTTCAGCCATGCCTGCACTATGAGGAGAGTGAGGGAGTTTGTGCCGACCATTAGTATAGGAATAAGGAACTTAAGCCTGGAGGAACATAACTGGATAAAAAGAAATAAGGTCACCCTGTTCTATGCCCAAAAAAGGGAGAAAAATTGGAGCGATAAGGTTTTGAGCTCTCTTTCAGATGAGGTTTATCTCACCTTTGACTTAGATTTTCTTGACCCCTCGATTATGCCTTCAGTGGGAACGCCGGAACCAGGAGGTTTCTTATGGTATGAGACCTTAGATTTTCTTAAGACTTTGACTTTAAAGAAAAAAATAGTTGGTTTCGATATAGTTGAACTATGTCCCCAACCTGGAAATATTGCCCCGGATTTTCTGGCCGCTAAGTTGATTTATAAACTTATCGGATATTTAACCTATAATGACCTAAGAAGAAAAAGAAAACAAGGGTAAATGCTTAAGAGAGGTAAAAGATGAAATGGTGGGAAAAATTTTTCGACGAATACTATCCCAAGGCTTATGCTCCCTTAGATGCTTCAGCCTCCAGGGAAGTAGACGGGGTGATAAAGATATTGGGGCTTAAGCCTAAAAAGAAGATTTTAGACTTATGCTGTGGATATGGGAGACACTGTTTGGAATTTGTCCAAAGAGGCTTTCAGGTTACGGGATACGACCTCTCTTCCTACTTTCTGGATAGAGCAAGAAGAGAAGCTGATAGGCTTAACCTAAAGGTGAAGCTTGTGCAAGGGGATATGAGGAAAATCCCTCTCAAATCAGAATTCGATGCGGTTGTAAATCTATATACATCTTTTGGTTATTTCCAGGACGAAAAAGAAGACTTACAGGTTTTAAAGGGGATCAATCGGGCTTTAAGAGAAAAGGGGTTATTCCTGATAGATACTGCCAATCGAGAATTTCTGTTAAAGAATTTTCAGAGGAGAATGTGGTACCCTCGAGAGGGGTTTTTCATGTTAGACGAGTCCATCTTCGACCCTTTTACCAGTCGAGTTGAAACTACCCGTACCCTCCTTTTCGAAAATCAACCCAAAAGAGAATATTTCTTCTCCTTCCGAGCTTACACCCTCACCGAGATGATCTCCAACCTGAAAAAAACAAGTTTTATAACCGAGCAGGTTTTTGGGGATTACGAAATAAAGGATTATACTATACAAAGCCCCCGCATGATAATTTTAGCACGAAAAAGAAGCTAAAGGGGCATTCTCTTTCCAATTTTTTCTTTAGACTTATCGTTTTTTAATTATAAGAGTTTTAAAAGGGATTAAGAAATGCCTCTATCAACATTACTGGATCAGGCAAAAAGGTCTTTTAGTTTTTCTTCTCTGGCTGAAAAGATTGAGCAGGGGAAAAAGGATCTTACTTTATCCGGATTAGTAGGTTCCGGGAAATCGTTCCTTTTAGCTTACTTAGAGAAAAGACTTCGACTTCCGATTCTTATTCTAACTTATCATCCGGAAGAGGCCATAAAGTTATTTGAGGACCTGCAATCTTTTTTAGGCGAAGGGGAAGTTTTGTTTTTCCCCAGTTGGGAGATTTTACCCTACGAGCTTCAAGTTCCTCATTCTGAGGTCTTAGGTGCCAGGCTTTCCTGTTTACATAACCTTCTTTCCTACAAAAAAAACGTAGTTGTGACCCATATCCGTGCAATTATTGAAAAGACTATTCCTCGGGATGAGCTGAAAAACAAAACCATCCAGCTGAAAACCGGAGATGAGCTGGAATTAGAAAACCTTATTCTGAAAATATCAGAGTTGGGGTTTAAAAGGTTTCCTCAGGTAGAAGAGGTGGGAACATATAGCCAGAGGGGTGGGATTTTAGACCTTTTCCCTTATACTTCAGAGAACCCTTTAAGGATAGAGTTCTTCGGGGATAAGATCGAATCGATAAGGGAGTTTTCCGTTTTCAACCAGAGGACGATTAACAAAAGAGATGAAATAATCCTTCTTCCTAAAAGGGAGTTTCACCTTAAAGATGAGGAATTAGAGAAATATTTTGGCAGGATAGAGGAAAAAGAGGCGCAAAGATTAAGAGGAAGAATAAATTTTTATCAGGAGATACCGGGTTTAGAATGGATGTCACCTCTTTTAAGATTGCCACAGGGCGAGCTTTTTGATTATCTCCCTGAAGAGAGTTTAATCTTTATGGATGAGCCAGAGCTTATCCGAAAAGAGATAGATTATATCCGGGAAGAGGCCCGGAGAAGGTATGAAGAAGCAAGCCTGAAAAAGGAGTTAATCCCTCAACCATCTTTACTTTTCAGGGATAGTGACTCCTTTGAGAGGAAGATTGAAAGTTTTCAGGTTTTGAAAAGTTTCTACTTGAGAAAAGAAAACTTGGATTTTAATCTGGGTATGTGTGAGCCGGAAAGTTATATCTCAAATTTTAACCTGCTTAAGAAATCTCTGAAGGAGGAAGAAAAAAGGGAGAGAATAGTCTATATCTCCTGTGAGAATTCAGGTCAAAAGGAAAGGATGGAAGAGCTTTTAGAAAAAGAGGCAGAAAAGGTTATCTTTTTATTGAGTAATTTAAGCTCTGGTTTTATCTATCCGGAGTTAGAATTAGTAGTTCTGCCAGAGCACCAGATCTTCAGTCGTTATTTCAAAAGAAGGAAGAAGAGGAAATTTAAAGAGGGGTTACCTCTATCTACTTATGCTGGCATTTCCTCAGGTGATTTTGTGGTGCATGTCGATTTCGGAATAGGGAGATATTCTGGCTTGAAAAATCTACTTGTAGATGGTAGAAAAAGAGACTGCCTGCTCCTCTTATATAAGGATGAGGATAAGTTATATGTGCCGGTGGAGGAATTCAATCGAATCCAGAAATATATAGGGAAAGATGGAGAACCAAACCTTTCCAGGTTAGGCTCATCTTTGTGGGAAAAGACCAAGGAGAAGACCAAAAAAGCTTTAAAAGAGATGGCTGAAGAACTTATTCAGCTTTATGCTGAGAGGAAAGCAAGGCCTGGATTTTCTTTTTCCGTTGATACACCCTGGCAGAAAGAGCTTGAGTCCGCCTTTATCTATGAGGAAACTCCGGACCAGTTTGAAACGATCGAGGCTATCAAAAAAGATATGGAGAAACCAGTACCTATGGATCGTTTGGTGTGTGGAGATGTGGGTTATGGTAAAACTGAGGTTGCGGTACGAGCTACTTTTAAATCTGTTATGGATGGGAAGCAAGTAGCAGTTTTGGTCCCGACTACAATTTTAGCACAACAACATTGTACCACTTTTTCAGAAAGATTAAAAGATTATCCGGTTAAAATCGAAGTCCTCTCCCGTTTCAAATCTTCAAAAGAGCAAAAGGAGATAATAAAATCCTTGGAACAGGGGAAAATCGATATAGTGATTGGAACTCATAGATTACTTCAAAAAGATATTAAGTTTAAAGACTTAGGGCTTTTGATAATCGATGAAGAACAAAGGTTCGGAGTAGCTCACAAAGAAAAGCTGAAAAAAGTTAAAAGCACCGTAGATTGCCTGACCTTGACTGCCACACCCATCCCCAGAACCCTGCAGCTCTCCTTGTTAGGAGCTAAAGATATGTCCATAATCAATACCCCTCCTAAGGATCGTCTTCCGATCCAGACCATAATCTCCGAGTTCGATAAGGAAGTAATAGTTGAGGCTACCTTAAGAGAAGTGGACCGGGGCGGACAGGTCTATTTTGTGCATAACCGAGTAGAATCTATCGGCTCCATGTACGATTTTTTAAAAAAACTACTTCCGGATTTAAGATTGGGAATAGCTCATGGACAGATGGAGGAAAAGGTTCTGGAAAAGATCATGCTTGCTTTCCTGGATGGAAAATATGACTGTCTTCTGTGTAGCAATATAATTGAATCCGGTCTGGATATACCTAATGTCAATACTATTATAATCAACCGGGCAGATAGATTTGGTCTGGCACAGCTCTATCAACTAAGGGGTAGGGTAGGAAGGTCTAATCATAAAGCTTATGCCTATCTTTTAGTCCCGCCTTTTGAAAATTTAAACCCTCAAGCCTTGAAAAGGATAAGAGCAATTCAGCAATATACCGAATTAGGCTCAGGCTTTTATTTAGCCTTAAGGGATTTAGAGATCAGGGGTGCAGGAAATATCTTGGGACCTCAACAACATGGTTTTATAGAGGAGATCGGCTTTGACCTTTATTGCCAGCTTTTAGAGGAAGCAGTAAGAGAGCTAAAAGGGGAAGAGATAAAAAAATCACCAGAGGTGAAATTGGAGATAGATTCAGACCTTTACCTTCCATCAGATTATATAGAAGATGGACAACAGAGGATGGAAATCTATAAAAAGCTCTCAGAGATAAAAAGAGAAGAACAAATAAAGGACTTGCAGGTGGAGTTAAGGGATAGATTCGGGCTCCTTCCCCGGGAGGCAGAGGAGCTTTTAAAAGTAGCTGAGCTTAAACTCATTTGTCAGGAAAAAGAAGTGTCTAAACTTACACTTAAGGGGGTAAGGGTGAAACTTGAGTTCAGTCTGAGTAAAAAAACTGGAAAAGAAGAGATAAAAAAATACCGGGAGACAATCGATTTCCCTTTGGAGTTTTCCGTGGTTGGAAATTTCAAAATAGAAATAGACTTAAAGGGTGTAAAAAATCGACTGGAAGAGTTGAAAAAACTCTTGCTAAAATTATAGAATGATTTATATTTAAAACTTAAGTATTTGAATTAAACCCTAATTAAGGAGGTAGAGGTGAGAAGAACAGTTGTAATCTTGGCAGCGTTGGCACTTAGCCTGGTCTGGATAACCGGCTGCGCTTCAAAACAAAGTAAGATAGTCGCACAGATAGGAAAGGATAAAATAACTGTGGGAGGGCTGGCAGGAGATTATATAGAAATGAAGAAAAATGCCCAGATACAAACAATATCCGACCTTCCTCTGTATGACCAGTTTAAAGAATTTTTAGACCAGAAAATCGATAGCCGGCTTCTGGTTCAAGCAGCTTATGAAAAAGGTTTTGATAAAGATCCTCAAATTGAAGACCGGCTCGAACCGGAAAAGGAGAAACTTTTGATGAATGAGCTTTTCCGCAGAGAGGTTTTGAGCAAAGTCAAAATTACCGATAAGGACGTGGCTGATTTCTATAAAAAATTAGGTGAGAGTATCAAGGTAAGACATATATTGGTAAAGACCAAAAAGGAAGCAGATCAGATCTACCGCGATCTTAAGAAAGGAGCAGATTTCGATACCCTGGCAAAGGAGAAATCAATCGATACACGAACTAAAGATAGGGGAGGGGACCTGGGTTTCATCAGCTGGCGCGGTATGGCAGGTGCGGCTTCATTTAAGGAAGTAGCCTTCAAATTAAAGCCCCAGGAGTTCTCCCGTCCGGTCAAGACCCTGGCAGGCTGGCATATAATCAAATTGGATGAAAGAAAGAAGGAAACCCAAAAAAGCTTTGAGGAAGAAAAGGAAAACCTGAAGATGAGTTTGCAGACGATGAATCAGCAGGAGATCGGGATAAACTATATGGTCAATTTAATGGAGCAATCAGACATTAAAATGGTTGGCTCCACTATTAAGATATTAGAGGAAAAGACCAGAGCTTTAGCTGCTGCAGATACTCTTAAATCACCAATGCAGGGTTTAAACTTAGACCCTGCCCAACTCACCGAAGAGGAGAAATCCTTACCAGTTATCAAGTATAAGGGAGGGGAGTTAAAAGTATCAGAGTTCCTTCCTTTCTATAACCGCTGGCCCTCTTTCCAGAGACCAGCTTTAAATGATGAGGAAAATATCAAAGGTTTGGTTTTCAATTATCTTTTAGCTCCAGAGATATTAAAAAAGTTAGCCCTTAAGAAAAAGATCGACCAGAGCAAGGAATATAAGGATAAACTTACTCTCTCTAGAGAGGCGATGATTGCGGATAAATACCGGAGTGAGATTATCTGGAAAGATTTAGCTGTAGATTCAGCCGATCTGGAGAATTTCTATCAAATAAATAAGGAGAAATATATTAGTCTAGCTCAGGTACATGTCTTAGAGATTATGGTCAAAACCGAAGAGGAAGCCAAGCAAGTTCTCAAACAGCTTCGCGCCGGTGCTGATTTCAAAAAGCTGGCTGAGGAGAAAACGATCCGGACTTATGCAAAACAAAGCGGAGGAGACCTGGGCAGAATTATGAAAAGCAATTATCCAGAGCTTTTCGATGCAGCCTTCAAGCTCAAGAAGAACGAGATCGGAGGCCCTATTCATCTTTTACAGAGTCCGGTGGGCGAAGGATATTCGGTCATAAAGTTTATAGAAAAAACGGAGCAGAAACAGAAAACCTTGGCAGAGGTAGAACCTATGGTGCGAAACGCAGTTACCTACGAGAAGAAAAATAGCGTTTCGCGAAAGTGGGTGGAGGAGGTTCGTGCGAAAACCGAGATTAAAATCAACGAACCGGCCCTCCAGGAGGCTTTTGGGATAGTTCAAAAGGAACTTCCACCCCAGGAGAAAATGTGAAAAAGGTTACGCTCTTTTTATTATTCTTTAGTCTGATACTTTCTTTTAGCTGTAAGAGCTCAAAATTAGAACATAAAGGGAAGGCGCTGGTTGAGGTTAATGGTCAGAAATTAACCGAAGAAGCTATAAACGCTGAGATTTCCTTGGCTTTTGAGGATAGTATCCCCCAGAAGGCAAAATTAGACTACCTGAATCGCTGGATTGAAAATGAGCTTTTGTATCAGGAGGCAAAGAAGAGGGGATTGGATAAGAGCCCGGAGGTGAAGATAAGGGTCGAACAGGCAGTCAAGGATGTGTTGGTTCTCAGTTTGTTAAAAGATCAGTCCATCAAGCAGATCCAGGTCTCAGAAGAAGAAGCTAAAAAATTTTATGAGCAGAACAGGGACTTTTTCAAAAGGGATCAAGATGAAATCAGAGCAAGCCACATCCTTTTTTCCACTCAAGCTCAGGCGGAAAACGCTTATGCCCGGATAAAAAAGGGGGAGGATTTCAAACTCCTGGCTCAGGAATTATCCCTTGATTCACAGACCAGAAATTCAGGAGGAGATATCGGATATTTTAACCTCTCCAGTATACCTCCGGTTATAGCTAATGTGGCATCTGAACTCCAGATCGGGAAAGTCTCCGCCCCTTTTAAAACCGAAATGGGTTACCATCTCTTAAAGGTTACAGACAGAAAACCTAAAGGGAGCTTAAGAGAGTTTGCGGAGATCAAAGATAGACTTATAGCCCAGATGAGTGAACAAAAAAAGAGCGAGGCGGTTACCAAACTCTTGGAGGAGTTAAAGAGTAAAGCTAAGATCGAGAAATACGACTGGGCAAAAGATACGCTAACCGCAAAATAAAAAACCTTTTAAGCAGATGAAGACTAGGATAATTTCTTTTCTCGTTATTTTTTGTTTTCTTTTTTTACCTTCTATTATTTTTGCTCAGGAAAGCTTAGATCAAATCGTGGCTATAGTGGGCAAAGACATTATCCTGGAATCGGAGCTTAAGACTCAGCTCGAATTCTATTTAACCCAGACCGGTAAGAAGGTAGAAAATCCTGAGGAATTAAATATACTAAGAAAAACCCTTTTAGACCAGATGATAAATGATCGTCTCCTGCTGGCTAAGGCAGAAAAAGATACCCTGTTGAAGATAAATGAAAAGGAGATAGAGCAGACCTTAGAGGATCAATTATCTAAAATAAAAAGTCAGTTCCCGTCTGAGGAGGCTTTTCAGAAAGAGTTAAAAACCGAAGGGCTAACTGAGACGGAGCTTAAAAGAAATTACCGGGAACAGATCAAAGAGCAGATTTTAAGAGATAAGCTCATCTCCTCTAAGTTATCCAAAGCTAATATCTCCTTGAGAGAGGTTAAGGAGTTCTACCAGAGCTATAAAGATAGTCTGCCGGAACAACCTGAATCAGCCAAGCTTAGCCAGATCCTCTTGAAAATAGAGCCAAGCCAGAAAACTTTGGACTCGCTGAAAGATTTCGCTTCTACGATCTTAGTCAGAGCTAAAGCCGGTGAGAATTTCTCAGAACTGGCAAAAAGATATTCAGAAGACCTCAGTGCTAAACAGGGCGGGGATTTAGGCTTTTTAAAAAAAGGCGAGATTTTGCCTGAATTTGAAATGAGGGCTTTTTCCCTTAAGCCTGGTGAGATAAGCGATCTGGTTCAGACCTCCCTGGGTTATCATATAATTAAATTGGAAGAGAAAAAAGAAGAGGAGATTCATGTTCGCCATATTCTGATAAAGATAACACCATCCCAGGTTGATTCTGCAAAGATTTTAAGCCTGGCAGATACGCTTTATCAAAAACTGAAAAGTGGAGCAGATTTTGTCCTGTTGGTTAAAGACTATTCTCAGGATGATGAATCCAAGAAAAAAGGTGGGGAGATAGGCTGGTTTCCATTGGCTCAGCTTCCAGAGGAGTTAAAGGAGAAGATCGCTCAAACAGAAATTGGCCAGATAACTTTTCCGGTAATGACAGAAGAAGGTGTGCACATCCTCAAAATCCTGGATAAGAAAGAAAAAAGAAGTTTGAGCCTTGAGGATGATTACGATACGATTAAAGAGATGGCAAAAAGGAAAAAAGGAAACGATGAGATTTTGAAATGGATCGAGGAGCTTAAGAGCAAAACTTATGTAGAGGTGAGGATTTAAACCTGAATTGCGTTTAGACCAATTCCTGTCCATATCCCGGCTTTTAAAGAGAAGGACTCAGGCAAAATTAGCCTGCGATAAAGGTCTAATCTATGTGGATGGGATTAAAGCCAAGCCAGGCAAAGATATTAGAGAGGGGCAAAGACTTATCTTGAACTTGACCAGTAAGAAAATAGAATTAGAGGTATTAAAGCTTCCTCCCAAAAGTTTAAGAAAAGAGGAAACAAAGGAGTTATACCGTATCATCTCAGAAGAAAAGAAAAAAGACAGTCTTTTCGAGTAACCCAATAGATCCACCCTGTCATCAGCGAGGATTAATTCTTTACCTTGACCTTTTCCTCAAATCACTTAGGGGTGGGGATAATCTCCACCCCTTTCTTATTATAGTTAGATTTCTTTACTGTTTTGGAGATATTATCTTTTTCAAGAACAATTCCAGCAATGGGGATTTTATGATACTTTGGTTAAAATTGAATAAAGTGGGTTAAAATACTACACGGTTAGATATTAGACCAGATAGTCAATATATTTTCTATTCAGATTCTTCCCTTATCCTTATGTTATATTTTCTCATCAGGGCTTGAAAGTTAGTCCTCTGCATACCCACCTCTTTGGCTGATCTGGTTATTTTCCAGCCTCGTAGGTCAGGTCCCCTGCACACCTGACACTAAGATTTTGAGTTGCGTCAAAAGCTTACTCTTCCCCATAAGGGGATCCTGGTGACTGACGCAGATAAATCAAAAAATAGTTGACAAGGTTTCATAAATGCCTATAATAAATAATGCAGACACGGTGGATTTATCAGAAATCGGGCTTTAAAGGTTGCGTAAGGAGCTTACTCTTCCCCGTATGGGGAATCCTGGTGACTAACGCCCGAATCGTCTCAGAACTAGGTCCTGACACAACTTTAATGAGGGGGTGGTTGGTAGCCCCGCCTTTGGCGGGGGGCAGGGACCGAAAAAAAATGCGGAAACTCCACCGTTAAAATAACTTGACATTGGAGAGTATTAACAATAGATTTATTTATTGATTTACATACTTAAGACACCAAGAGAAGTCAGGAGCACGGGGATCCTGACCTACTAACTTTGGACGCTTTGAGGAGTGGATAATGGCTAAACACACTGATGCAGGGAAGCAAAAGCCAAACGGCAATGGACTTGAACAAACCCTTTGGCTGGCGGCGGATAAACTAAGGAAAAATATCGACGCCGCAGAATATAAGCATATCGTCTTAGGGCTTGTTTTCCTCAAATACATTTCCGATTCCTTTGAATCGCTCCATAACAAGCTCATTGAAGGTAAAGGCGATTACAAAGGCGCAGACCCGGAAGACGCCGATGAATACAGGGCGGAAAACGTCTTTTTCGTCCCGCCAACCGCCCGCTGGTCCTATCTTCATCAAAGAGCCAAACTGCCCTCTATCGGAAAAGATGTCGATGATGCAATGGCTGCAATCGAAAAGGAAAATCCATCCTTAAAAGGCATTTTACCCAAGGTTTTTGCCCGGCCAAATCTCGATAAAGCCGCTTTAGGCGGACTTATCGACTTGATAGGCAATATCGCACTCGGTGATGAAGCGGCCAAAGCCAAAGACATTTTAGGCAAGGTCTATGAATATTTCCTCGGTCAATTCGCCAACGCAGAAGGCAAAAAGGGCGGACAATTCTATACGCCAAAATCAATCGTTCGTCTTATGGTCGAAATGATAGAGCCATACAAAGGCCGTGTCTTTGACCCCTGCTGCGGCTCAGGCGGAATGTTTATAATGAGTGAAAAGTTCGTCGAAAGCCATCAGGGTAACAGAAATAATATTTCAATCTATGGTCAGGAATCCAACCAGACGACCTATCGCCTTTGCCGGATGAATCTTGCAATCCGCCAGATAGATGGCTCTCAGGTAAAATGGAATAATGAAGGGTCATTTCTTAACGATGCCCATAAGGACCTAAAGGCCGATTTTATTCTTGCCAATCCTCCGTTTAACGATAGCGACTGGTCAGGTGAACTTTTAGCAAAAGATGCTCGCTGGAAATACGGAACCCCTCCGGCTTCAAACGCCAATTACGCCTGGCTACAACATATGATTTATCATTTATCGCCCAAAGGTATAATGGCCTGCGTCCTTGCCAATGGCTCTTTAGCTTCTCAAACCAATAATGAAGGCGATATAAGAAAACAGCTAATAGAAAACGACCTTGTTGATTGTATCGTGGGACTTCCGAAGCAGCTTTTCTATAATACCGGAATACCCGCCTGTCTGTGGTTCATATCCCGAAAGAAAACCGGCAACGGCGACAGAAAGCGAAGCGGTGAAATTCTCTTTATAGATGCAGGCGAAATCGGCTATATGAGAGACCGCACACATCGAGAATTTTCCGAAGAAGACATTGCCAAGATTGCAGGTACTTATCATAACTGGCGAGGTAAAGGCAAAAAATATGAACACATAAAGGGCTTTTGCAAATCCGCAACACTGGCAGAAATCCAGAAGCATAATTTTGTCTTAACGCCCGGCCAATATGTCGGAAGGAAAGAGCAGGATGATGATGGTGTGCCATTCGAAATAGATATAAATATTATAAACCAGTTTTTAAGAGAGCAAACGGAAGCTGAACGAAAACTAAACAAAGAAATAGCAAAAAATCTAACTTTCTTTTATAGGAAGTATGATTGGAAAGAGATTGACTTTTCGTCTTCTGCAATTCTGGAGCGGATTGCACAAAGACTTTTTCACGAGTGGTTTGTCGAATTTAACTTTCCCAACGACAAAAATAAACCATACAAAAAAACTGGCGGGAATATGATTGATTCTGAATTAGGCGAAATCCCAGAAGGCTGGAGGATATGCAAGCTGAAAGATTTTGGCGAAATTGTTTGTGGGAAAACACCGCCCAAAGAGATAAAAGAATATTTTGGGGGCAACATCCCTTTTATCAAGATTCCTGATATGCATAACGAAATGTTTATTGTTAAAACCGAGGATTCTTTGACGGAAGAAGGGGCTGATTTTCAAAAAAACAAATTCATTCCCAAAAACTCAATCTGTGTGAGTTGCATTGCAACAGTGGGACTTGTTTCTATCACAAGCCAAAAATCACAGACTAACCAGCAAATAAATACAATTATTCCTGCCAAGGATGAATATTTAGAATATCTGTATTTTGTACTAAAAAACATGACTGATGATTTGCTGGCAATCGGCAGCGGTGGTTCGGCAACGCTAAATATAAACACGGGCGTTTTTTCAAACATTGAAATAGTGCTGCCGTCAGATGATATTTTAAAGGCGTATCATTCAGTTACGGAACCATTATTTCTAAAAGTATTATCAAATCTTTCTCAAATCCAAACCCTCTCAAAGTTACGTGATGCTGTTTTGCCGAAACTGATTAAGGGGGAAAACAGGGTTAAATTCTAATTATGGAATTTCTGAGAAATATATGCGATTCCTATATCAAGTGGAAACCTCTTGAGGATTATATCTACAGAATTGAATCTTACCAAGATAGCGACGGAGTTTTAGTTTTAGAAAATTGCAAGGCCTTGATTGAGTCGATATGCAAGACGATATTGGAAGATTTAGGTGAACCGGCGACAGGCAGCGAATCTATTCAAAATCTTGTTTCAAAAGCCTGCAACAAAATGTCTTGTTTGCCATATACAGGAGACTTGACAAAAAGCTTTATCACGGTTGCTCAGCGATTGGGAGAATTTCGAAATAAATTCGCTGTCATAGGGCATGGCGCATCCGTTTATGCAATTGAAGAACGCAAAAATAAAGTAACAAGAGCGGCAACTAATTTTATGATTTCGGCTGTTGAGCAATTGGCTGTTTTTTTAATTACTGTGTATCAAGTGGAATATCCCTTGCAAAAACAGGAGGAAATCAGATATGAAGATAATCCTGATTTTAATCAGCAGTTTGATGAAGCGATCGAACCTATACAAATCGATGTATATGGGCCTTATTCGCCAAGCGAATTGTTATTTCGCATAGATGAAGACGCTTATAGGGCAGCCCTATCAAATTATCCGTCAGATTAACTATGATTTCAATCTTTGAATCCGAAATTGAGCAGTTTGTTATTGAGCTTCTGCAAAATCAGGGGTTTGATTATCTATCGCCTGAAAAGCAGGAGGCGGAGCGCAAGGATTTAGGCGAAGTCATTCTTAAAGAACGCCTTAAAAAGGCAATTGACGAATTAAATCCTTCGATTCCCGATGAAGCCAAAGAACAGGCATTGCGTCAAGTCCTAAATCTGCCAAGCCAGAACCTCATAGATAACAACGAGGCATTTCACCGAATGCTAACCGAAGGAATCGAAGTTGAGTATCTGGTCGAGGGCAATATAAGGGGCGACAAGGTCTGGCTGATTGACTGGCAGGATATAGCAAATAACGAGTTTCTGGCCTG
>Ga0315291_10000706_pt1 | contig 44436 bp, 18 predicted proteins | sample YL17G12_20_MG_FD_203070 | JGI IMG/M metagenome (GOLD analysis project Ga0315291, IMG submission 203070) | Sediment microbial communities from Yellowstone Lake, YNP, Wyoming, USA - YL17G12_20 | ecosystem: Environmental > Aquatic > Freshwater > Lake > Sediment | place: USA: Wyoming | collected...
GGCGGCCTCGGCCGACGCGGCGTTCATCGGTTCACTAAACAAAATAATTATTGGCGTGTGGAGTGCCAAATCCCCTCCAAGTGGGCCTACACCGTTAATCTTTGGGAACCTGGCCCAGTTGACGGAGGCCTCACCCATGATAATCCGCCCCCCGGTGGCGCTTGAAATATTTATCGGGATGGTGACATAGCCTTCGCCGTCGGCTTCCGTCCGATGGGCGATGAGATAGGCATCAAACGCACTAGCCAAATCAGAAGCAGGAGACGTTCCATCAAGTAATCCGGCATGAGTCCATTCAGGAGTGTCATCGGCTCCGATATCGATTGCTACTTCCGATGGCTTGTGCTCTACAGTATAGATCACAATCAACTCGTTCATCAACGGGGTCAGGTTCCCGTCGCCATGCCAGTGTATCTTCCAGAGCAACTGGTTGCCGGGAATCGTAAAATTCGCCTTGGCGTTGCTTTGGAAAAGATTCCAATTTGCGCCGTTATCGGCGGACATATACAATTCGATGGAACAACCGGATGGTATGGTTGCATTGATTGTGGGGCGCGAAGAGACGATGGAACCCTCGGGAATAACTGGTTGGCTGCCAACGAGTTCGCTGGACGAAAGGTGCGGTCGATAGTCCAGTCGGAAATCGGAGAGCACGGGCGTCACGTTCGGGTCTGATGTATTCATGGAGATGTTATATTGAACGTAAGGACCCCATTTGCTGAAATCGGCGGGGCTATAGCTTTTTCCGGAGGAGACATTGACCCAATTAGACCAACTAATATTATCAGATGACAGACGCAGGCGGACCAGGATTGAAGTCTTGGTGGGTATTAACGTATTCCATGAGGGAGTGATATCAACAATGTCGTTTGCACATTTTAATGTGTCTGACTGGACCGCTCCCCGTGGGGAATGGATCCTCGTGTTCATTGCACAACGTATATCTGTCAGCCCGGGGGAAGCGAACCATAGATAATAAGTCTCCTGACGCTTGACAACTGAAGGAAACTGGAGATAACTGGTCCCTGGGGTCCTGAGAATAGGATTCTTATCATATTTTATCCAATTAATACCATCATCCGATAACGCTACGCCTATTCCCCCCAAGTTGGTGTCATTCGAAGAAGTATAGACAAGTAAATATTGGTCATCGTCTTTGATAACATATGGATAACTAATTCCCCATTCATCCCATTCTCCCAATGTCCCTTTGAGAATCGGATTGCCTTGATATTTTGTCCAAGAGATTCCATCAGATGAGGTTGCATAACCCAACATACCAGTATATGACATATACCACATTTTATAAACATTATTTTCTTTGATTATGCAACAATGATAAATGGCAATTGATTCCCAACCAACATCGTTCAGGATAACAGAATACTTTAAATTCGACCAACTAATACCATCAACAGAAGTGGCATATGAAATCCCTTGATGAGTATTATCAAGATACCACATCTTGTATAATTCATCGTCTTTTAATATACACGGCGATTCCAGGCCTCGTGTTCTATTTTCTCCATATAGGATCGGATTATCAGGCCATTTAGTCCATGTTATTCCATCTTCAGAACTTGCATATCCTAAGCCACTTGATCCCATTATATTAGAAATACCCCCATACCACATTTTAAATGCCCACTCATCATGCATCACATAAGATGTCCAAAAATGACTGCCATCAAAATCACCAGGTTGACCGGTTCTCAAAACAACAGGGCATTCAGGATAACTTGTCCATCGACTGTTATCCAAATATGTATCCAGAGATATACGATTTTCAGAAATCGAGATATTGGTATCAAGATTATTTAGTATAGCAAAATCCGGCAACGAGGATAGACCAAATCCTAGTTCATTAACTATTGGGGTGGTATTATAATCATCGGTCCAGAGCGTTAGGTGTATCTTTAATTCCGAGTGCTGGGTTGCATCTACCGCCAAAGGATCGCCGTTTCTAAGGTAGGAATTGAGGATTTGGTCGTTCGTATCGGTGACATTTATCCAATAACCGGTACCGGCAGGTGATGTGACTCTGGCGATGATATTCCCATAGGTTTCATCAAACGGAGGGATTAGTGAGGTAACAACAGTTCCATCGTTGAAAAACGGTTGGGTCAGGATTTGAATAGAGCCACGGACATCAGGATCATATGCCCACCAGGAGACAAGGATATTACCTTGAGGTTCGATAGCAGATCGAATAAAGATGTGGTCGGTGCTAGGACCAAAGTTGATTTCATCTCCGAATGGGACCCCATTCAAATCGAGTGAACGTCCGTAAAATTTCCTGGGAAGAGAATCCTTACTCCAAGTGACGAAGTAACCAGATCGTGACCTTTGTGAGATGTGGGGACTACTTGGATTGATGCTCGTGACATTGATCACATAAGGGCTACCATTTACTTTTCCTTCGTAGGAAAATCTCTGGACCAAGAGAGAAACATTATGGGGCCAATCCACCCAGACCATTAGGAAATTATTATCTGGACCTTCTGCCACATCCGGAGACCTTCCTTGAGAAAAAACCAATGCGGGGCTGTTAGCTGACCCATCGGGTAAAATGGTTTTCAAAATTGAATCTATACCTCCCTGAGCCGAGGTATTTTCTTGTGACCAGACTATCGCGAAGAAACCCAATTTATTAACTGCAACATATGGATAATACTCTCCCAAACGTAGTCCTTGGACAAAAATCTCTGTACCATTCATCGACCCATTATGATAGAATCGTTGCGCATAAATGTCTGTGTAGACCTGACGCCTCCAATCCGACCAGACAACAATAAAATCTCCATTGGTACTGCAGGCAACAGATGGGTTTATTTGATAATCTTGAGCTTCGCTCACAACTATTTCAGTTCCAATTGGTTTACAAACATTATCAAAACGTGTTGCAAAAAGATCCCAGCCCCCTAGCCCTGGCCTAGAATAAGCAACAATAAACGTTTCATTGGGTCCGGCTGCCAGTCCAATCCCATAGCCTCTATCTATTGAAACAGGGATTAAATTCGTTATTGGTTCACCCCAACGGTTATATTTTCTTACATACCAAACATTGTCGTAGCCAGCTATTGCCTGAATGAAATTACCACCGATGTCGGAAATAATATGAGATGGGCCCATGGTTGTCGTTGTCTCCAATCCTTTCATCAGGCTCTGACGAGGCAACAATCGATATTTTGTCGAATTATTATCCACATCCAATTGAAATCCTGAATTCTCTTGAATTATATTATCGAACGTCGAAGTTCCATCCATCCTCCATCCAGTCCCCACACCCCATTTAACGACAAACGGCATTGCATTCGGCCCCGTCCCGTTCACCGTTAAATTCATCTTCAGATTCCGGTACGCCGTCTCCTTCCCCGACCAGATCGCCCCGTCCAGCTCGTCTCCGTTCCTGAGCCCCCTTTGCAAAACGACATTCCCTGCCGTCGGATCCAGGATATCCACCGTATAATTCGTTCCCGCCGGAAAATCGCCAAGGACCATGACCCTCGATTCTATCGAGACATTCAACGAAGGTGACTGCCGCGAGTAATTCCCGGTCTTGTTGAGCGGCTCCTCCCACCAACTACCGAATTGGCCGAGGCCTATGCCGTTCTGGTCCGCCGTCAGGTTGGTCTTGCTTTCGGCGCCAGACCATAGCGTGGCGGCGTCCGCCGATACCTCGCCCTGGGTGTAAGTCGGGAGCCCCGTCACATTCAGGCGTGCGTCCTTGACGGTTCCATCCGCCCTGAGGCGCAAGTATGTCGTACATGTCCCGCCGCCCGGTGGAAACTCGAACTCGGACGTCGGGAACGGCTCGAGCGACTGCCACTCGCTTCCAGCCGGAGAGAAGAGAGTTGTACCGATGAAAAGCATAATCACGAATATGGCAGCAAATCGTTTCAAGGCATGAACCGTCATTCATCTCGCCTCCGTATCCCCGGCGTCGATTTCAGCGTCAGTGGCCTTCTCGAGAAGGGTCCTGATAGTGGTCATGGCGTCCACCTCTTTTTGGTCCGTGACCTGCTTCATGCCCATCCGGACCTTCCGGGTCTCTATCTCCTTGTTCAGGTCCGATTTCAACTCAGCCAGCATCCCCGTGAGCATAAGGGTGGAGTTTGAGGCCACAAAAAATTCGAGGAAGTTTCTATCAGCGATGACTCTGGCCCGTACTATCACTTTCTCTTCGCGGCCCTTTGCCTTACCGTAATACCAAGCCTCGGCCTCATACGGTTTTTCATTCTTAAGTTCCCGAACCAGTCGCAAATCGTGGTGCTGTATTGCTGCCTTTCCAATCTCGAACGCTCTCTGCGGCCCTATCATTGCCGGAACGGCGAACACCTTGGTGTCCTTCTTGTCCAGCTCTTCCATGGCCATTCTTTTGAGCATCGCGGTGTTGATGTTCTCTTCGGTGAAGAGGATTGGGCATACCACAGATGTGAGCTTCTTGGGCATTTTGATCATCTCGAGGTTTCCCTCGGCATCCTTGTAGCTGAGGATGCCTTCAACATATGATTCGGTGCATATCTGCGGGTCGAGGTAGAAGGCAATGGCCTTCTTCTCCCGCGGCCCGACGATTCCCAACACGATCTCGTCGCCCCGCCTTTCCAGCTCCGGCTCGATGCTGTAGAGCTTCATGGCTGCCTCGTCGAACATCAGCTTGAAGGCCGCGCTTGCGATCATGGTCCGCATGTTGTTCTTGACCGCTACCTTGAGCCTCACGAAGCCCTGGTAGAACTCGAGCTCGGCTTTCAGAGAAACATCGGCCTTCAGCTTTTCTCCGGCGGTTTCTTCCGCGGGCTTATAGGTGCCCAGTTGGCCCAGGAACCTCTTAGTGCCAGCCAGCTTCTGGACGGTCCCGTCCCAGGTCGGGAGCACGGTCCCGAACTCGCTTTCTATGTTCCGGACCGCTCCTTTCATCTCGTCCCGGAATCCGGCGGGTTCTTCGCCGATGATGACCGCTGCGAGTATCGTGTATTTGCCCTTCTCAAAGAATATCTTATTTCCGCCGTATTCCATGCTTCCGAGATCGACGCCGTCGGCCATCCCGATGCTTTCCTTGACGAAATCCTGGACCGCCTTGAGCATCGAGGTCATTATGTCGACGTCCATGTCTGCCTTCAAGCTTCGGGTGGTATGGTGGATGAGACGACCGTCCCGGTACATCAGGAAGATGTCCTCCACGGCAAATCCATCGGGTGCGACGGCGCTATGTGTGGCTGCGGCTGTCGGTGTAGGCGCGGCCAAGGTCGTCTGAACTGGTGGGGACGCCAAAACGGCGGGCGCGACCGTTTCCGCCGAGGCTCTATCGGCGATTTCCTTGACCGCGTCCCTGGATTTCACTTCCATGCCTTCTTCGGCCTTTGGTTCGGGAGTTTCCGTCACCTCTTTTTTCGGTTCCTTTACGGGTTCGTCTTCAGCCTCGATCCCGGGCTCGGCCTCCCTTTCGGGCTCTGGCGCTTCCGGCGCAGGCGCTTTCGTTCTTCTGGAATAGGCATAGGCGCCAGCTCCAACCGCCAAAATGACCAGTAGCAGGGCGATGAGCCACCACGGGAACCCTGCTTCTGGCAGCGGAACCGGCGCTTTAATCGTAGCAAATGACCATTGTACGTCAGTTCCGAGCGTTACACCATCCGCGTCCGCGAGGCTACCCAGCACCGTGACCGTGTACGTCGTCCCTTTCTTGAACCCGCTTTGTGGCGTGAATGTCGCCACTTTCCCGTATTGGTCCAGGCTCCAGTCGCCCGAAATATCAGGCGTTATCGAAAACGCCGCCTTGAGCGAGGTCAGGTTGACCGGCCGGTCGAACTCGAGCCGAATAGTGGTGCCCGCGCCGACCTTCTTTTCATTGATTCCCGGGAATCTCTGAAGCAGATGGGGCCGACCGGTTACGAAACTGAACGTGTAGTCGTCGGTTTTTCCGTCGAACAAACCGTTCCCGTTCCCGTCCAGGGAATTGCCGCTTTCGTCCTTGGCGAGCGTGGCGTTCAATGTTACCGTGTATTTTGCGTCCGGGAGGGCAGATGCAGGCGTGAACTGGAGAAATACCCCTTTGCCGTCCAGCCAGCTCCAGTTCCCGGCTACTGTAGGAATCAGCGACGCCGCCGGCAAGATCTTGTTCATGTCCATGCGTTCATTGAACGCGATGGTCACGACCCGGCGTCCGGTGACGTCAGTGGCGCCACCTTTCGGATCCGTGAACGCCACCATAGGCAGGGTCGTGTCCTTCACTTCGGCACCCTGCGTCATAAAGCCCCAGGCGAAATCGGCCGGCAGATACCTCCCGGCCTGGCTCCGGGCCGAAGAATTTAGGGTGACGAAATACTCGGTCCCGGGTTGAAGCTCAATCCCCATGTAGAAGTCGGCGCCGTTACTGAATTTGGGGACGGCTGTCAAATTCACAGGTGGATCGAACGAAATGGCATTCCAGACCGTGGCAACATCCATCGGGCGGTCGAATGCCAGCCAGATGGTAGGCTTTGCCGTGGCAACATTACCTGTCGGGCCATGGCCTATCACCTTGGGAGCATCCGCCGGACCGGCCTGGGTTGCCATTGTCCGGAACGGGAATGTCTGAGCGGCCGGGATATGGAAGCCCAGCAGGTCCTGCGCGCCTAAACCTACAGTCAGATTATACGCGGTCCCGGCCTCAAGAAGCGGGGCCATAAACCTCAATTCAGTATCGTTGGTCCATTCAAAGTGCCTCAAGACCACAGACGGCTGTATCGCCAGAGATGTCTCGACCGATGTGCGGTTCATCGCCTTGTTGAACCCGAGCTTCATCTGGAGGTTGACATAACCGGTGCCAGACCCTGATGGCGAGAAAGAGAAAGCGCTCGGGAGGAGCACTGCCTTGAACTCCCAGGAGAGTTCAACTGGCATCGGCGCCCCGTCTTTCGACAGTGCACCCGTTCTTACGGTCACATTATAGGTCGTTTCCTCCAACAGGCCGGTATGGCTCAATGTGAGGTTCCGGCCATCGGAGGACCAGCTCCCCATGACTGATACGGCCGGCCTTATCTCGATAGAACTCACGGCCGACGCGGCGTTCATCGGCTCGCTGAACGTAATCGAAATGGCTGTATCCAAGGCCAAATCGACACCCTGCGGGCCGAAGTCCAGGACCTTGGGGAACCTGGCCCAGTCGGCCGAGACGTCGCCCAGTTTGATCTTCCCGCCCGTCACGCTGCTTATCTTCACAGGAATAGAAACATAGCCTTCGGCGTCGGCTTCGGCCTTGTGAGATGCAATATAGGCGTCAAGCGAGGCCCCCAGGCTAGTTGCAGGCGCCGCCCCTTCCAATGAGGCGTTGTTCCACCATTCGATCGTTCCATCATCCCCAATATCAATGGATATTCCTGAGGGCAGATGCCTGGTTCTATAATAGATATCTATCCCGTTCACGAGGGGTGTGTCGTTCGCATCGCCGTTCAGGACCAGTTTCCATCGCAGCATGGTGCCGGGGATAGTGGAAGTAGACTCTATGCCATTCGGGACCTGTCCCCAGGTCGTCCCGTTGTCATCGGAAAACCAGATCTCCACCGATGTGCCGGTCGGGATAGAGGCATTGAGGACAGGCCGGGCGGAGACAATAGTGCCTTCGGGCGCATGAATCTCAGGTCCGAGAATCTCGCCCGATGACAATAATGGGCAATAATCCAGCCGGAAATCGGAAAGCACGGGCGTTGCTTTTGGATCGGATGTGTTCATCGAGATGTTATACTGGACGTAAGGACCCCATTTAGTAAAATCTGCAGGTCCATAGCTCTTGCCAGAACTCACATTGACCCAGTTAGACCAACTCGCATTATCTGGAGATACGCACAGGCGGACTTGAAGCGAGGTCTTGGTAGGAATTTTAGAATTCCATGAGGGTGTAATATCAACAATATCATTGGCACATATGTATTTATTTGATTCGATATTTCCTTTTGGGGAATAAATTCTTGTATTCATTGCACAGCGAATATTGGTCAGCCCTGACGTGACAAACCATAGATAATAAGTCTCCTGACGCCTAACAACACATGGCCAATAGGCAACCGATGCTCCAGCAGGAGTCCTGATAATCGGATTGTTTTCATACTTAGTCCAATTAATACCGTCCTTTGAAAACGCCAACCCTATGCTATAAGGGATTGTACCATTGCCTGAACAATAATAAAGTAAATATTCATCATCATCTTTGATAACGTACGAATACGCAATCCCGTATTCATCCCAGTCTCCTATAGTGCCATTAAGAATCGGGTTGCCTTGATATTTTGTCCATGAGATTCCATCAGTTGAGGTTGCATATCCCAACATGGCAGTGTATGACATATACCACATTTTATAGATATTATCTTCTTTAATAATGGAACAATGATAAATGGCATATGATTCCCAATCAACATCATTCCAGATAACAGAATATGTAAAATCGGACCAAGTTATACCATTTACCGAAGAAGCATAAGAATAACCTTGATGATTGTTATCAAGATACCACATCTTGTACAATCCATCATCCTTTATTATAAATGGTGATTCCAAACCTTTTGTTTTGTTTTCCCCCTGCAATATTGGATTATAAGGGGATTTTATCCAACTTAAACCATCTTCTGAACTTGCATAACCCAATCCACTTGATTCCGGAGTGGAGGAGATTCCACCATACCACATTTTGAATGATATACCATCATGCATTACAAAAGATGTCCAAAAATGATCGCAATCAAATTCACCCGGGCTACCGTTTGTCAGAACTACCGGACTTTCGGAATAACTTGTCCACCGACTATTATCTAGATATGTATTCAATCTAATCCTGTTTTCAGAAATCGATAAATTGGTATTGCCTATCATCTCTGAAGTATCATAATCTGGCAGTAGTGAAAGACCGATTCCTAGTTCGTATACTATTGGTGTTGTATCGTAGTCTTCGGTCCGGAGCGTTAAGTTTAATAATATTTCTGGATTTTTGATAGTATCCAGTGTAATTGGGTGGCCATTTTTCAAATACGGCAATAATGCGTTGTTGTTTGGGTCCGTGACATTGACCCAGTAGTCGGTGCCTGCCGTTAGCGTCACGTTGGCGATGAGATTGCCATATGTCGAATCAAAAGGTTGGATTGGAGGGGATTCAGCATAACCCACAGTATAATACGGCGGGGACAATATTTGAGTATAGCTGCAATCCGACTCAGCCCAGGAGACCATGACGTTGCCATCGGGCTCGACCGCGGGACGTGACGATTGGCGGCCATAAACCGCTCCAATAAAAATCTCTTCGCCAATCGGGACACCTTTCGAATCGAGCGAGCGCCCGAATTGTTCCATGGGAGAATTTTTTTCACTCATCCAAATCACGAAGTACCCACCGGTTGGTTTTTTGGCAATATACGAATCGTGAGGATAGGGACTTGTAATATTGACATTCAATGCGCTACCATTGCTTTCTCCATTGGATGAAAATCTTTGGGCAACAACGGATCTATAGCACGACGTAACAAGAAAATCATTGTCGGGTCCTTCAGCGACGTCGACACTCATACCACTTGATAACAACACTTCGGGGCAGTTCGGTGTTCCATTCGGTGAATATATCCTGAGCATGCAATCGAACGATGTGGGCGTCCACCGCCACCAGACTACCGCAAACTCGTTCTTCGAATTTATTGCCACATTGGCTTGATTTCCCGTCCAGCCATAATCGCAGGCGCCAACCAGAATCTCTGTTCCATCGCGTGTTCCATTGGAAAAGAATTTCTGAGCATAGATGTCTGTTCCATCGATGCGTCTGAAATCATCCCAAGCGACTACAAAATCCCCATTAGAGCCACAGGCTATGGCAGGACTGAGCTGGTCTTTTAAGGCAGTACAGATGTATATTTTATTTCCAATCTTAATTCCATCCCCATCGAACCACTGGGCATAAACATCATGGCGGCCATCCAAAAGAGATTCTTCAGTTGCAGCTACAATAAAAGTACCATTCGGACCGGCGGCCAATGCCATACCCCACCCACGATTTGCTGAAACCTCGATCGGTTTTGAAATTGGGACCCCCCAGCGATCATATATTTGAATAGCTGGCACCTGGCCATTAACGCATATTCCTTGGATAAAATTTCCCCGGCTATTTACAATGATATGAGAAGGCAACCATCCATCGAGTCTTCGGGGCATCAAATGGCGGTAATTAGTGGAGTTTAGGTCGACATCGAGTCGCATTTCACCAATATCTCTTGAAATATTATAGAATGACGAACTACTATCCATCCTCCATCCAGTCCCAATCCCCCATTTCACGACCAGCGGGGTCGCATTTGGCCTCGTCCCGTTCACCGTCAGATTCATCTTCATCGTCCGATACGCGGTTTCCCTCCCGGCCCAAATCGCCGCGTCCAGCTCATCCCCATTCTTGAGCCCCTTCTGCAAAACGACATTCCCCGCCGTCGGATCCAAGATATCCACCGTATAATTCGTGCCCACCGGGAAATCCCCAAGCACCATCACCCGCGATTCTATCGATACATTCAATGAAGGTGATTGCCGCGTGTAATTTCCGGTCTTGTTGAGCGGCTCCTCCCACCAGCTCCCGAACTTTCCGAGCCCTATGCCGTTTTGGTCCGCCGTCAGGTTGGTCTTGCTCTCTGCGCCTGACCAAAGTGCGTTCGCGTCCGCCGATACCTCGCCCTGGGTGTAAGTTGGAAGCCCCGTCACATTCAGGCGAACGTCCTTGACGGTCCCATCCGCATTCAGGCGCAGGTAGGTCGTGCAGGTCCCGCCGCCGGGCGGAAAATCGAGTGTGGCCGACGGAATCGGCTCCAGCGTCTGCCATTCGCTTCCGGCCAACGACGATAGGGTCGTTCCGAGGAACAGTACGGTCACGAACATGGCAGCAAAGCGCTTCCACAACTGAAAGGCCATTTAACTCGCCTCCGTTTCGCCGGCATCGAGTTCAGGGTTGGTGGCCTTCTGGAGCCGGGTCCGTTTCAGGTTCATGGCATCCTCAGCCCGGATTCTTGATGATCCCTTCTGATTCCCGAATTTGACACAACCCTGCACGTTCACGACATGCATGCCCGGGCCCCGAGCGATATCCTCAGGCCCGTCTTCCTTCATGCTGGCGCCCGGAATCGTCCCTGCCGGCAGGGCGGGCAGGACCGGAAGATGAGAGGTAATCAATAAAATATCGCGTCTGCTGGACCGGGCGCGCATGTAATACTGATAGAGTTATCTAAATATATACGTATCTAGACACGTTTAATAGTTTAACATACTATTGATATCTTGTATACTTTTCGGCGCTCTGGCATCCCTGTCCCCCGCGCGCCCCTATTTCTTCCCCGCTTGCTTTTCGAGCTCCGTCGCCTTGTCCAGGAGGCTCTGGAACGTCGCCATCGCGTCCACCTGCTTCTGGTCCGTGACCTGCTTCATCGGGGCCTGCGCCTTTCCGCGCACCGTGTCCAGCTCCTTCTTCAGGTCGTTTTTAAGCTCCGCCAGCATGCCGTTGAGGAGCAGCGTCGAGGAGCTCGCCACGAAGAACTCCAGCATGTTCTTCTGGGCGATGACGCGCGCCCGGACGACCAGCCGGTCCTCCCGGCCCTTCAGCTTGCCAAAGTACCAGGCTTCGCCGATGTAAGGCTCGGTCTCGTCGAACTCGCGCACGAGCTTCACGTCGTGGTGCTGGACCGCCGACTTGGCCACCTCGAACGCATTCGGGGGCGTAAGGCCCGCCGGGAGCATGAATACCTTGGTGGCCTTCTGGGAAAGCTCGGTGTCGGACATCTTCTTGAGCATCGCCGTGTTTATATTTTCGTCCGTGGCCAGTATCGGGCACACGACGGAAGTGAGTTTCCTGGGCATCTTGGCCGTCTCGAGCTTGCCCGACGGGTCCTTGTAGGTCAGGATGCCCTCGAGATACGACTCGGTGCATATCTGCGGGTCCAGCAGGAATGTTATCTGCTTCCGCTCGTCGGGGCCCAGGTCCCCCAAAACGACGTCGTCGCCCTTCTGGCGGAGCGCCGGTTCGATCTGCTCCAGCCGCAGCGCGTCACGGTTGTAGACCATCCTGAACTCGGCGCCGCTCACGGGCGCCACCAGGCAGTTGCGGATGCCGACCCGGAGCCGGATGTAGCCCTGGTGGAAGTCCAATTCGCCCTTGAGCATGACCTTCTCGGCGCAGGCTATGTCCAGAACATCCTGGGCCGGCGCGGTGAACACCGCCATGGAGTTCACGAAGCGCTTGGCCGGGGCAAGCAGCTCTTGCCTGCCGTCCCAATCGGGCAATATGGCGCCAACCTCGGCCTCGACGTTGCGCACCTGGGAGAGCATCTCCTCGCGGAACGATTCGGGCGCCGGCCCCGTCGTCACCGCGGCCATCGCCGTCCACTTGCCGCGCTCGAAGAGCACGTTCTTGCCGCCGTGCTTCAGGGTCACCGGCGGGGCGTCCTCGACGCGCTCCGGGACCTTCTTGAGGAGCTCCTGCACCGCGGCCAGCACGCCCGGGAACGAAACCTCCCCGGCGCTCTGGCCGATGTGCTTCATGAGGCGCCCGTCCCGGTAGAGCAGGAACACGTCCTCGACCGCAAAGGGCTCCGGGGTTGCAGGCAGCTTGAAGGCCGGCGCCGAGGCGCCGGCCTCTAGGGCTCCGCCAGGGGCGGCGGCCTCACCTGCCGCTTCACCGGATCCCGCCTGGGCCCCACCCGGACCGCCCGACGCGTCCGCGGCGTCGGCTGCCCCGGCGGCCTCGCCGGCGCTACCGGCTCCCGCTGCGGAGGTCGTTGCTTCCTTGGGGGCGGGCCGTTTCCTCCGCAGGTACAGGGCGCCGCCACCGGCGGCCGCGGCGGCGATGACGATCGCTATCAAGATCAGCATCCAGGGCAGCTCCGTCCTCTGCGCCGGGCCGGCGACCGTGGTGAACGTCCAGTAAGTGCCGTTCCCCAGCATCTCGCCCTCGAGGTCCGACGCCGAGGGGGAGACCGAAACGGAGTATCTCGTCCCGGCGCGCAATTTGCCCGCCGGCTGGAAGGTAAGGTTCTTGAGGGTGTCGTCCAGGGACCAATTCCCCTTGACCGCCGGCCGGACGGTCACATACGACCGGAGCGAGCTTTGGTTCATCGGATGGTCGAACTCCAGCCGGATGGTCGAGTTCAGGGCGATTCCCTTGCCCGCGGGCTCCCGCCGTACGAGACGGGGGATCTCGAACCCCACCCGGAACGCGAAAGTGTAGTTTGCCAGGAGAGGGTTCCCGCTCTCGTCCCGGGATTCGGTGCTGACCGTGACCTGGACGGTGACATTCGGCATCGGGCCGAGCGGGATGTAACGCAGGGCGAAGCCCTTCGTGTTGAGCCACCGGTAGCTGGCGTTGAGCTGCGGAACGAAGGTCACCGCCCTCACCGTGGCGCTCATGTTCATCGACTCGCTGAACATCAGGGTGATGTTGGACCTCGGGCTCACCCGGGTCGCCCCGTTGCGGGGCTCGGTGACGGCCACGTAAGGCAGGTCGGTGTCCTTCTGGCCCTCGGCCACGGTGGTGAAGTTCCAGCGGTAGGGGACCGTGAGCGTGCGCCCGTCGAGGCTGCTGGCGGAGGTCCGGACCAGCACCTCGTAGGTGGTGTTGTGCTCGAGCTCGGCGCCCAGGCTCACCTGGAAGGTCGTGTTGACCATGACGAAGTCGGTTATTTTCAGGGCCGGGGTGATGTTCAGGGCCTCCGAGACGCTCGCGGTGTTCATCTCGCGGTCGAAGGTGACCAGCACGGTCGGCTTCACCGCCACGCCGAGTCCTTTCGGGGCGTGGTAGATCACCCTGGGGGAGTCCACCGGCACCACCACGCTCACGCTGAATCGGCGCACCGGCGCGGCGTTCCCTCTGGTCTCCTGGTCGAAAGGCACCACCGTCCACCAGTAGGTCGCCCCGTTGGCGAGGTCCAGGGCCGGGAAGGAGCTGTCCCGGGTCGTCCCCATGCGGGGCGGCAGAGAGGCTGCCGAGAACTCGTAGGGAGCGTAATGGATCTCGTATGTCAACGCGTCCCCGTCCGGGTCGCTGCCCGCCCAGGCGAGCGCCGCCGCCGAGGTGTTGACGGTGTCGCCGTCGGCCGGTTCCGCGAGCTCCACAACCGGGGGGCGGTTGGAGACCACCGTGAAAGTGCGTATCTCGGCCATCGTGCTGTTGACCTGGCCGTCGTTTGCCAGCACCGTCCAGGTGTAGGTGGCGCCCTTCTTGAGGGCGAACTCGGTGTAATTGGCGCTTGTGGTGGTGGCGTACGGGGACGGGGCGCTCTGGGGGTCGAAGGGGTTCAACGCCAGGAACACATAATAGGCAAGATTGTCGCCGTCCTCGTCGGAGCCCGTCCACTCGAGCGTCACCCTGTTCGAGAATATCGTCTCCCCGTCGGCGGGCCTCACCATGGTGGCGGACGGCGGCCGGTTGGGGTGCCGGTTGGTGACACGGAAAAGGGGCGAGGTGTAGTTGCCGCTGAGCGGGGCGTCGGGGTCGCCGTCCCGGGCTATCAGGTGTATATAATATCCGCCGTTGGGGACCGAATTGGTGTCCCACCGAAAGCTCGTCGAATTGGTGATGTTGAGCCTGAGGGGCATCCCGGTCAGGTTCTCGTAGATCAGGTAGAGGTCGAAGGCGAGCGGGTCCCCGTCGGGGTCGGAGGCGTCCCAGGTGATGTTCTGGACGCCGGACCAGTTCTCTTGGCCGACCGGCGCGGTGATGGAGACCTCGGGCGGGAGGTTGTAGGGTATCCGGACCGCCTTGAGGAGTGGCGTGTCGCCCGGGACCGTGGTGGTGAACCCGGCCCGGTATTGGACCCAGCTGGAGCCGTTGTGGCCCGAATAAAGCCTTTCGCCGCTGAGGCTGTAGTAGGTGTCGGCGGTGCCATCCGGGCCGACGAACCCGGCCAGGTCCAGCCCCTCGGCGGTGGCGGCGGACCGGACCTGGAAGGCCAGGAGCGTCGTGGCCGGGACGTCGGCGGTCCACTCGATGCTGCTGAACGCGGCCGGCCCGCCCAATTCGAGCGGTCGCGAGACGAATCCGCCTGCTGGCGAGTAGCGGTTGAGCGAGTATACCCAGGTGTCGCCGTGGTGGCCGTCGTAGCCGCCGCCGAAGAGCACGACCACGCCGCTTTCGCCGTCGGCGGCCAGCCCCATCCGGGCCCGGCCCGCGGCCCACGGCAGCGGGTTTTGTTCGGCCCATTTGTCGGCCTGGACGTCGTAGGTCCAGGTCTCGTTGAACACCCTGGTGAGGTCGCTTGAGCAGCCACCGACGAGCACCAGCCCGCCGCCGGCCGCCACCATGGAGGCCAGCCGGGCGGAGGGCGATTTCCCCGGGCTCATCTTCGTCCAGACGTTCGAGCTGATATTGTAGGTCCAGGTGTCCTTGAGGTCGCTTGCGGCCACGCCGCCGAACAGGACGAAGAGCCCGCTTCCGGCGTCGAAGGCCATCGCCGCCTCCTGCCTCGCCGGCGGCGAGGACCCCGGGTATTTCTGCGTCCAGGCGTTGGCGCTCAGGTTGTACACCCAGGTGTCGTTGGTTATCCCGAACTCCCCCCAGCCGCCGTAGAGCACCACGAGCCCGCTTGCGGGGTCGCAGGCCATCGAGTGGAAGGCCCGGGCGGTGGGCGCCTGGGCCGGCTTCAGCTCGGCCCAGGAGTTCGTGCCGGCGTCGTAGGCCCAGGTGTCCCCCAGCGTCTGCCAGGCCGCCGGGCCCCACCTGCCGCCGAACAGGATGGAACGCCCGTCCGCCGCGTCGAACACCAGCGCGCCGCCGGCGCGGGCCGGCGGGGCCGACGCCGGGCGCTTTTCCGTCCAGAGGTTGCCCCGGTAGTCATAAGCCCAGGTGTCGGAGAAATGGGTCGAGGGGTCGTTCCCACCGAAGAGCACCGCCAGCCGGGCCGAACCGTCGTAGGAAAACGATGAATATATCCTCTCGCCGGGGGCCGGCGTCCGCCGCGACCAGGCGTTGGAGGTGGCGTTGTAGGTCCAGGTGTCCTCGTTGCGCCAGCTGAAGCTCGCGCCGCCGAAAAGGACCGTCTCGCCGGCGGCAGCGTCGAAGTCCAGGCCGTAGTAGCACCTCGGGTTGGGGAAGGGCGCCGGTCCCATGCTGGACCAGGCCGAGGTCGCCGCGTCGAATGTCCAGGTGTCGTTGAGTATGAGCCCGTACTCGTCGTAGCCGCTGAACACCACCAGCTTGCCCGCGGAGCTGTCATAGGCCATGCCATGGCCGGTCCTGGGCCGCGGCGAGCCGGCCGGGGTGACATTCGCCCAGAGATTCTGCGCAACGCTGTAGGTCCAGGTGTCGTTGCGTGCGGTGCCTCCGGCGGCGCCGCCGAAGAGCACCACAACCTGGCGGGCGCTGTCGTAGGCCAGCGAGTGGTATTGCCGGCCGGGAGGGGACGGGTCGGCGGCCATGCGGGCCCAGACGTTCGAAGACACGTTGTAGGTCCAGGTCTGGTTTCCGCCGCCGAAGAGCACCATCTCGCGGTCGGCGTCCGAGAACACCATCTCGTAGGACTCGGACATCTGGGCGGCGGGCGGGGAGGCCGGGTTCTTTTTCGTCCAGGTGTCGCTGGAGGTGTCGTATGTCCAGGTGTCGTTCAGAGCGTTGGAGCCGTTGTCGCCGCCGAAGAGCACCACGACGCCGCTTCGGCTGTCGAAGGCCATGGCCGGGCTCTCCCGGGCGGGGGGGCTTTGGGCCGGAGCGCTCTGGGCCCAGCTGTTGTTGCTGAGATTGTAGGTCCAGGTGTCGTTTTGGCAGCGGGTACCGTCGAAGCCTCCGAAGAGCACCGATACCCCGGCGGCGCTGTCGTAGGCCATACCGTGGTAGTACCGCGGCGTGGGCCAGCCGTCCATCCGGGTCCAGTTGCCTATCAGAGACTCGTCCCGGGCCAGCCGGAGCCCCTGGCCTGTGGCGGCGGTTTCCATCGTCGTGCCGCCGGGGAAATCCGCCGGGCCTTCCACGAGGGCGCTGCCGCCCGAAGCGGGCGTGCCCAGGAAGGCCGGAGAGGTCAGGAGCAGGACCGTTAACAGTGAAAGGAGAGGTCGCTCTGATAACGGTTCTGCATGCATGTTGGTGATAGCGGCTACTTAAAGTATAAACTTTTCGACCTTCGGCGCCGGAGTCACTTCAATCCTGCCCGGCGGCCCTCTCAAGGAGCGTTCCCAGCGTCGCCAGGGCATCTACTTCCCGCCGGTCGGTCACCTGCCTCATCTCCGGTCGGACCTGCAGTGCCTCCAACTCTTTGTTCAGGTCGTTCTTGAGCTCGGCAAGCATCCCGGTGAGCATTAGCGTGGAGCCGGAGGCGACGTGGAACTCGAGGACCTGCTGCTCGGCCAGCGCCCTGACCCGGACGACCAGCCGGTCCTCGCGCCCCTTGGCCTTGCCGAAGTACCAGGCCTCCGCCACGTATGGCTCCTTCTCGACGAACTCGCGCACCAGCCTCAGGTCGTGGTGCCGGACAGCGGCCTTGCCCAGCTCGAAGGCCTTCCGGGGCGGCAGGGCGGAAGGGATGGCAAAGACCTTGGAGTCCTTCATGTCCAGCTCTTCCGAGGCCATACGTTTGAGCATCGCGGTATTTATGTTCTCGTCCGTGAAGAGGATGGGGCAGACGACCGAGGCGAGCTTGCGGGGCATCTTGAGCGTCTCGAGATTGCCCTCGGCGTCCTTGTAGCTCAGCACGCCCTCGATGTGCGATTCGGTGCATATCTGGGGGTCCAGGTAGAAGGCGACGGTCTTTTTCTCTCCGGGGTCCACCACTCCGAGGAAGACCTGCTCGCCCCTGCGTTCGTATTCGGGCTCGACGTGGTCGAGCCTCAGGGCCTTCTCGTTGTGGACCAGCGCAAACGTGGCACGGGTGAGGTTGGTCCTCATGCCGTTCTTGACCGCCACCTTCAATCGGACGAAGCCCTGGTAGAACTCCAGCTCGGCCTTCAGCGAGACCTCTCCCTTGACCTTTTGGTCTGCGACACCCTGCACCGGGGCAAAACTGCCTAATGTGGCCAGGAACTTCTTGGCCCCCGCAAGCTTGTTGGCCGTGCCATCCCATTCCGGGAGGACGGAAGCGAATTCGCTCTCGATGTTCTTGATGGCGCTCTTCATCTCGTCCCGGAAACCTTCCGGCTCCTTTCCGGCGATGACGGAGGCCAGGATGGTATGCCGGCCTTTTTCGAAGAGGATCTTGTTCTCGCCATATTCCATTGAGCCGAGTTCGGCATTCTCGGCCATACCAATGCTTTCCCTGACAAAATCCTGGACGGCCTTGAGCATCGAGGTCATTATATCGAAGTCCATGTCGGGTCTGAGCCGACGGGTGCTATGCTGAATCAGCCGGCCGTCGCTGTACATCAGGAAGATGTCCTCGACCGTGAAACCTTCCGGGGCTGTGATGGCCGCAACAGGGGGTGAAAGTATCGGAGCCGGTCGAGCAGCCGGAGCCTCCAGCTTATTACCGAGAATGGCAGGTTCCGTCGCTGCAACTGTTGGGACGGGCCCGGCCTTCGTTGCTTTAGTTGGAATGGCCAGAGCTTCGGACAGTACCGCGGCCATTGGCGGCTCGGTCTCTTCAGACAAGTCCGCTGAGAGGGCCTCTTTTTCGGCCGGTGCTGGCGGCGCCTCTCCAATCCCGTCCTCTGGGGCCGGTTGACTTGGTGCTTTTTTCCTTCTTGAATAGCCATAAGCGCCAACCCCCACCGCTACCATTACAACGGCCAAGGCGAGAATCCACCAGGGGAACTCCGATTTGGCGACGGCGGCCGGGTTATTGACAACAAAGTCGGTCGAGGTCTCGTTGTAGTTTCCGCCGGTGTCATAGGCCCGGGCGGTCAAGGTATGCTCGCCGTTTGATAGTGTTTTGGTGTCGAGCTCAAATGACCAACTTGTGGTTCCGCTCGCATTGCCATTGGCTCTGCCATCCAGAAATATCTCCACCCTGGCGATGCTCAGACTACCGGGAGTGACCGTCCCCGAGAAAAGAGCCTTCTTGCTCACCCTGGAATTGTTGGCAAGCGTTATGGACACGGTCGGTTTCACCGGCAAGGGCCTTGATACGGCTTTGACGGTGAACATCCAAATGGAATAACCGCCCTTGATGTCGGTGACATTCACGGTCACATCGAAATTGCCTGTCTGGCTCGGCGTCCATTGAATCTGGCCCGACGAGCTATTGATGGTCATCCCTGCCGGGCCGACCGTCAGATTAAATGTGAGCGCGTCGCCATCCGGGTCCGAGGCTGTGATATTGAGATTGAACACCTCATTTATGTAAGCATCAGGGATGGTGATTGCCGTGATGAGTGGCAAGCGGTTGCCCTTGCTGAGGTCGATGGAGAATGACCGGACACCAGCCAGCAAGCCATCTATCTTTCCGTCATTGGGCATCACGGCCCAATAATAGGTCGTGCCGTTCACGAGGTTTGACACAGCGTAAGAAGTCATATTGGTGGTCGTGACCGGTGCCGGAATTGATGTCGCAATGAAGGAATAGGTTGTAAGGAACAATCGATACGTAATATTGTTTCCGTCGGGATCGGAGCCGTTCCAGAGTAGTTGCACGTTAGTGGAATTGATAGTTACAATATCTTCGGGCGAAAGCAGGATCACGACCGGTGGGTGGTTTACTGGGGGAATGTCAACCGAGAAGCTCCGGATTCCGGGAATGGTGCCATTTGCCTTTCCGTCGTTAGGCACAACTGTCCAGTAGTAGGTGGTCTTGTCGGCAAGGCCAGTTACTTTGTAGGAGGTCGCGTTGGAAATTGCTTTCGGGGAGATGTCGTCGCTCGGGCCGAAGCTATAGTTGGCCAGGAGAATGTAATAGTTGATTGGATTTCCTTCATCGTCGTCACCAGTCCATTGAAGAGTCACTTCTGTGGAATTGAGAACCTGCCGTTCAGCGGGCCCTAGGAGTGTTGCCCTGGGCGGGTGGTTGTGATAGACTGTGAATTCGGGAGAGGTGGCGTTTACGGTGAGAGGAATACTTATATTGTCATCGATGGCGAAAATCTGTATAGTATAATTCCCGGGAGGGGTGCCCAGAGTGTTCCATTCCCAGTTCCTCGTTTCATTCGGGAGATTCTTTATCAGAAGGCTTGAACTGGTCCCATTACGCAAATAGAGGTCAAAATGGAGTACGTCGCCATCCGTGTCCGAAGCCATCCAGGATATGTTCTGGGTGCCGGTCCAGTTCGCGCCTGCGGTCGGAGAAGTGAAAGAGACTTCTTGACGTACATTATAGCTGATCCTGACGCTGTGGAGAGTTGGAGTGTACGACAGTGCAGAGGTGTTCAAGAAGGCCTTGTACTGGAACCATCTGTCTCCATCGTGCGTGGTGCTGTTGATTCTCTGCCCGCAAATAATGTAATATGTTGCCGACGTCCCGTCGGGGCCGGTGAAATTCTTCGATTGCAGGCTCTCGTTGGTAATTCCGCTCCGGAACTGGAAACGAATGCCGGTGTCGGATGGGATAGTAGCAGTCCAGGATATATTTCCAAAGTGAGCAGAACCACCGGTATCGATCGTATTCGGAGCGTATTCCCCAGATTCCCGATAGCTCTTGTGATGGAGAGCCCATACTTCTCCTCGATAGAAGCCTGTACTGATTCCTCCAAAGAGTATGATTTCCTTGAGACGACTATCATAGATCAATTGATGTCCTTCAATACTATTTGGTAAGCTTTTTTCATTAATCTTCGTCCAATTATTTGTCGTGATGTTGAAGGACCACGTAGCCAACAGGTCTGGATGCCAGAATGGCATGTATCCACAGACAATTATTACTTCCCTTCTTGAAGTATCGTATGCCATTCCGGATACTCCTCCCGGTGAAGCACTTAAAGTATTGATCTTTCTCCACTTGTTATTGGTTGAATTATAGATCCAAGTCTCATTTGCCGAGCCAGAAGAAGAAACTCCACCATAAAGTATTGTCTCATCAGTAGTTTCAATGTAAACCATTACGCAGCCGCCCCATTTTGGAGATTCGTTTGGAGTCATATTTGCCCAAACATTCGTCGTCCAATTATAAGTCCATGTTTCATTATACCACCAGTTATCACTTACCGCGCCGAAAAGAATCATTTCTCCTTTTCTTTTGTCATAGACCATACAAGGCACTCCACCACCGAATTGCGGGCTATTCACTGGATTCATGTTTGTCCATGTGTCGTTTAGGAGATTGTATGTCCAAGTTTCAGCGATGGAATTCCCATAGGTGCCACCTACAAATACACATATTTTATGTTGTTCATCATAAGCCAATGCTCCCCCGGGACAAGTTGGCACAATAGCTGGTTTCATCAGAGTCCATCTGGTTGTGCTTAGATTATATTTCCAGGTATCTGTAGGTAGTCCGGCCCAGCATACATCGCCTCCTGAGAATAAAATCAGTTCATTTGTTTCTGTATAATATGTTACATAATTCATGGAAGTGCGGGCAGAAGGTTCCTTTGGAACTCTTTGAGTCCATTTGTTTGTCGAGAGATTGTATTTCCAGATGTCCCGACAAGGACCATTTAGATGCCATGCACCCCCAAAAAGAATCGATTCGCCATTGACCGGGTCATAGACCAGAGCATGAAGAAATCTCGCACGAGGCGATTCAATAGGCTTCATTCGTTTCCAACTGCTTTTAGTAATATTATAACTCCATGTATCATTTAACAATGAACTCCATCCGTAAGAGGAGTCACCGGAACCGCCGAATATGACCATTTCTTTATTGGATAAATCAAAAACCATCTTGTGTTGTTGTCTGGCGGAAGGATAAATGTTGGGTTCTTGCATCCCCCAATCTTTGTTGCTGGAATTGAATATCCAGGTTTCCTGATTCACAGCCGAATCATTTACCCCGCCAAACAGTACTATCACACCATTTTCACTATCGTAGGCCATAGACTGGTTTGCCCTTCGAGAAGGTGCATAGGATGTGCTCAGATTTGTCCAATTGTCTGCGTCATAATCATATAACCAAGTATCATTGAAGAAGGTACCTTCATTATTGTATCCTCCAAAGAGGACACATTTTGCATTCAAGTCATCATAGACCATTGCCTGCCCGAATCTTCCCGGTGGCGAAAAATAAGGGATCATCTTGTCCCAATCGTTATTTGTCATATTATAGGTCCATGTCTCATCGCCATTAATACCGCCGAAAGCAATCATTTCTTTATGAACTGTATCATATGCCATTGAATAACCGAACGTATTGCAGTACGTAGCCTGACTGTCGTATCATTGGTGCAATTGTCGGATTCTTTGCCTCCCATTTATCCGTTCTCGGGTCATAGGTCCAGGTGTCGCCATAATAATACCAATCACTTGAGGCATCAGAACCCAAAAGGACCATTTTGTCATTATTGCTATCCCATTCAAATGCCGGACCCCACATAGGATATGGTTCGCCATTGTTCAATTTTGTCCATTTGTACGGGGCATCAATTTCGATCGGCAGCGTAATCCCCTCAGGTCCTGCGACGGTGGTGTTCAAAGTCCCGTTCCTGAAATCCGCGGCCCCGTGCTCGACCACCGAGCCCGCTCCAGCCGGACCCGAGGGAAGTGACGGAACGACCAAGATCAGCGCGATGCAGAGCACCGCCATACGCGCCGTCACGCGCGATCGCGCCCCACGCCCTCCGGGCCCGCCGGTGCGGCCATCCGTCCGCTGGATTGACGGGGAGCGCGCCAATTCCGCGTTCATCCCGTCAACGGCATTCCAGCACCCTGTTTGCGGCATGCTTGACCATCGCTCCCCGCATCCGTTCCGACGGGCGCTCCCCGCCCAAATACCGCCCTGTGTGGACATAAACCTTTCTGCAAACCCGCCCGGCCCCGGCGGTCCGGGGCCTCCGGGACCATGCGCACGACGGGAATCTCAGGGCGCCAGAGGGCATTTTCTGACGGTCGGGGAGGTGACCTTCCGGTATAAAACCGATGCATGACGTGGCCGACTATTGAATAAGTGTCACGGCATGCTCCGGCATTGTATTATTTATACTTAATCCGTCCAATTTATATTCTATCTATGTGAGTTTAGGTTTCGGAGGAATGCTCCATGAAAAGGACGTTAGCATACTTGATAATGGGAATGTTGGTCTCGATGTGCCTCGGTGGTCTGTTTTCTTCGGTCGTCGCCGACACCGAGGATAACAACACGTTCGAGAAGGCCGAAGCGATAACCGACCAGATGCAGGGCCAGTTGCTGCCGGGGACGTTGAACCTCAGCCTGAACGACCCCGTGGACTACTACAAGTTCAACCCGCCCGGCGGTTGCCGGATCATGTTGAACTGCACCGTGCTGCCCGGGGACAAGACGAGCTTTACGCTCTTCGACTTCAACAAGGTCATCCTGTACAATTCGTCGTTCATGAACCCGGGCCAATCCTGGATGAAGACCTACTACATCGGGCAGGTGGTGTCCACATACTACATCAAGGTGGACCACGACCCTGCCGGGGGTCTGGGCGTCAGCGCATACCTGATGCAGGTGGCCTGGCCCGATCAGGGCGATGGCGACAGCGGCGGCGACGCCGGGGACGACATAAACAACCCGAAGGACGTCAACGGCATGCTGCACTTCAACGCCACGGTCGGCGACTCCGACAGCGCCGACTTCTACTCGTTCCACTGCAACGCCGGCGACGAGATCCACCTCACGCTGGGCGTCAATGGCGGGGCCGGCATGGGCGTCATGAAGTTCTACGGAAAGGACATGGTCATGCTGCAGAGGACCTTGCTCGTACCGGCCGGCAGCAATGCCAAAATCGATGCCGTGACCGCGCTGGGGGAAGGCACTTATTACTTCGAGGTGTACTCCGGCGAGGACCACAAGGGCCCGGGGATGCAATACTATGTCAACATGAGCATCGTGCCCCTGCCGCCGCCCGACACGGAGCCGCCGAAGGTCGACATAACCTACCCGACCGAAGGGGCCACCCTCGACAAGACCACTGTCATCATGGCGGGCACGGCCTCCGACAACCGGGCGCTGGACAAGGTCGAGGTCGCCGTCAACGACGGGGCTTGGCAGACCGCCGACGGGCTCGAGGGGTGGTCCCAACCGATGGTGCTCTCCGTAGGGCAGAACGTGATAATGGCCAGGGCCACCGACAAGGCCGGCTTGAACTCGACCGACGAGATCAACGTGACCGTTACCGGAACCGGCCAGACCAACGACACCGTGCCGCCGAACCTGGTGATCACCGAGCCGGTGGACGGGGCCGCCCAGCTCGGCCCTGTGGTCGAGGTCAGGGGCACCGCCCGCGACGACAAGGGCCTGCTCCGCGTCGAGCTCAAGGCAGGCACCGTCGGGACCTGGATGGTCGTCGCGGGGCTGGCGCTCTGGCAAATGAGCGTTCCCCTGGTCAACGGGTCCACCCTGATTTCGGTGCGGGCTGTCGACACCTCGGGCAACACGGCCACGAAGCAAATCATGGTCTACAGGCTGTTTCCATCCGATACGGACGTCGTGCCCCCCACCGTGCACTTCACCGACCCGGCCACCAACGTGTCGGCAATTAGGACCATGGCCACCACGGTCAAGGGCGTGGCCAACGACGAGCACGCGGTCCTAAAGGTCGATGTGAGCCTCAACGGAGGGCCGTTCGTGCTGGCCAAGTCCACCGCGCTGGCGAGTGCGCCGGCCTGGTCCCAGTGGTCGTTCGGCGTGACGCTGGTCCTGGGGGAGAACGTACTTTCGGCCCGGGCAATGGACACCGCCGGCAACATCAACCACGATATCGTGATCATAATCGCCAGCAACGACACCGGCGATACCACGCCGCCGATCATAATCGTGCTCAGTCCCGTCAACGGGTCGGTGACCAACGTCACCCAACTGGTCGTGTCGGGCACCGCCATCGCCAGGTCGGGCATCCAGAGGATCGACATAAGCCAGAACGACGGGCCGTGGGTGCTCGCGACGGGCAACATCACGTGGACCTACATGGCGTTGCTGGTCAATGGCCCCAACGTGTTCAAGATCCGGGCGATAGACAAGGCTGCCAACGTCAACACCACGCAGGTGTCGATCACCTTCAATGCCACCGCCGACCTGGCCAAGCCGACGCTTCTCATAATAAGCCCGGCCTACAACACCTCGTTCATCACGGACAAGATAGACGTCAAGGGCACGGTGACGGACAACTTGAGGGTGGACCGCGTCGATCTGACCGTGAACGGCATCAAGATGACCGTGACCGGAACCACGGCCTGGAAGTCCCGGATAACCCTCAAAGAGGGCAAGAACACCATAGTGGTCACTGCCTACGACGGCGGCGGGAACTCAGACACCAAGACCCTCACCGTGACCTACAATAAGACGTCGCCGAAGCCGCCGATACCCGGCTTCGAGGTCGGGTTCCTGCTGGCGGCGGTGCTCGTGGGCGTCGCCCTGCTGGGACGGAAGAGAAGGGCCTGAAGGGGCGCGAGGCGCCCCATTTTCCTTTTTGTTTTCTAATTTTCTTCTTTTACTTTTTATGATATTGGTACACGCCGTTGATTCCCGGCCGGGCCACGGCCGCCCTCAGAGATTCAGAACCTGCATGTTCTGGGCCGGGTCGAAGACCAAAAGTGTCCGGTTCCCGAGCCTCTCCCATTTCTGCTCGACGCTCTCGAGAGCCTCGGAGCAGCCGACTATCGCCCGCGGGAGCTTGCTGTACCAGACCTCGTTCCAGCCGGCCTCTTTGTCGGCGTACCGGGCCAGGTAGACCGCCGTCCCGTCCGTCAGGGCCAGGTTGAGGTGGTCGTATTCGTACGCGACGGCGATGCCGGCCAGCACGGCCTTGATGACGTCCCGCACCTTGTCGTGGCCGACCTGTCCGTGCAGGCTCTTCAGTAGTGCCTCGAAGACCCGCTCGGAGCACATCTGCTTTCGCGGGTCGGGCATGAACGGCTCCCCGGTGGTCCGGTTGTTCCCGGCCATCCCGTCGAACGAGAGGACCCATTCCTTGCCGACCTGGTCCCGCCCGATGAAGGGCGGGAGCTTCTCGCTGCGCTCCAGGAGCTCCTTCGAGGGGCTGGCCCAGAGCTGGGCCAGGAGAACCCGCGCGTCCGGGTTGCTCGAGGCCATGTGCGACACCTCATCGTAGCGGACGCTGGTGTAGGCGTCGCCGAACTCGCGGACGGCGCGCAGCCGCCCGCCCGGATAGTAGGCCACGCCCCAGCCGCTGCGCGGCAGTGCTTTTTGGCCCGGCGGGTTTTTGGCCTTGCGGGCCAGCCGCTTGAACCCGCTCATCGCGGTGTGGGGAATTATCCCCTTGGTGGCGATGCACAGCAGCCGGCAGGACAGCGGACAATTCCCCCTTCTATCTCAGCCGAATGCTTTTTTTAGCATGCCTTCGAGCTGTTTCTTCTGCAAAAGGCCGGTGGAGCGGTCCACCAGCTCGCCCTTCTTGAAAAAGAGGAGCGTCGGTATGGCCATTATCTTGTACTTCATGGCGCTCTCCTCGTTGTCGTCGGTGTTGAGCTTGGCGAAGACGACCTTGCCCTTGTGCTCGCGCGCCAGCTCGTCGATCGTGGGGCCCATCGCCCGGCAGGGCCCGCACCAGGGCGCCCAGCAGTCCACCACGACGGCCGTGTACTTCTTCGTGAGCTCCGGCAGCTCGGCGTCGCCGACCTCGACCGGCATCGCCGGGAAATCCCCCTGTTTGAGGTCCTTGAACTTCATACCGCCCTCGGACATTTCATCCACCAGCCTACGAGCGGCCGGAGCATTACATTTACTGTATATCAATTTGTTGCATCGATTGGCGAAACACGGGTGAGCCGGAAAGCCGGTGAGCCGGTGAGCCGGTGAGCGAGCCGGTGCGCCGGCAAGTTGGCAAGCTGGAAACTGCCAGAGCATCCGGCTCACCGGCTCACCGGCTCGCCGGCTCGCCGGCCGTCCTGTCAGAGAAAACCATTAAAACTGGATGCCGTTATCCGGTGAGAGGAAGCGTGCGCCGTTGATAAGACAGGCCAACCGGGAATACCGGCCGCCGGAACTGGAAGGCTCAGTGCGGGAGCGATGGGCGACCAGCCGCGCCTATCTGACCACGAAGGCGCATCGCGCCGGCGGCGAGGACTTCTATTTCATAGACGGCCCGCCCTACACCACCGGCTCCATCCACCTGGGCACGGCCTGGAACAAGACGCTCAAGGACGTGGTCCTGCGGTTCTTGCGCATGAAGGGCTACAACGTCCGCGACCAGCCGGGCTACGACATGCACGGCCTCCCCATCGAGGTGAAGGTCGAAAAAGCGCTCCGCATCAAGAACAAGAAGGAGATCGAGGCCCTCGGGATAGGCGATTTCATCGAAAAATGCCGGGAGTTCGCCCTGGCCAACCTCGACAACATGACGCAGCAGTTCTCCGATTTGGGCGTGTGGATGGACTGGGAGCGCCCCTACACGACCATCACCAATCCCTATATCGAGGGCGCCTGGTGGACGCTCAAGCGGGCGGCGGACAAGGACCTGCTCACGAGGTTCGAGCGAAGCACCACCTGGTGCCCACGATGCGAAACCGCGCTGGCCGAGGCAGAGGTCGAGTACTGGGACGAGGAGGACCCGTCCGTATACGTCAAGTTCAAGGCCGCCGACGCCGACGAATATTTCCTCGTGTGGACCACCACGCCCTGGACATTGCCGGCGGACCTGGCGGTCACGTTGCACCCGGATTTCACATACGTGAGGGCGAGGGCCGCCCGGGGAAACGCAACGGAAACGCTCATATTCGTCAAGGACCGCCTCGACGACATCCGCAAGGTCGGCGGGTATGATTCGTTGGAGGTGCTGGCCGAGATGAGCGGCTCGGACCTGGAGGGCCGAAAGTACCTCCAGCCCCTGCTCGAGGAGGTCCCGTGGCACCGCGACCGCAAGGAGTACTGGGTCCACAAGGTGCTGGTCGACAGCACGATGGTCACCAACGAAAATACGGGCTGCGTCCACACGGCGCCCGGCCACGGCCCGGCCGACTTCGAGATAGGCAAGCGCTACGAGCTCCCGCCCTTCTGCCCCGTCGACGGCACGGGCCACTTCACGGCCGAGGCGGGCAAGTACGCCGGACTGGAGCTCGAAGCGGCCAACGACATCATCCTGGAGGACCTGAGGAACAAGGGCCTTCTGCTCCAGTCGGGAAAGATAACCCACCGCTACGGCCACTGCTGGCGCTGCGACACCGCCATCATCTACATCATCACCATGCAGTGGTACCTGCGGATAACCGAGGTCAAGGACAGGATGCTCGCGGAGGTCGCCCGGGTGAAATGGTTCCCGCCCTGGGCCGGCGCCTCCCGCCAGAAGGACTGGGTCGAGGGCGCCCGCGACTGGTGCGTCTCGCGCCAGAGGTACTGGGGCATCCCGCTGCCCGTCTGGGAGTGCGAAAAGGGCCACAGGCGCGTCGTCGGCCGCATCGCCGAGCTCCGGGAAGGCCGGGGCTACACCGAGGGAATGGACCTCCACCGGCCGTGGATAGACGCCGTCACCTTCGCCTGCAAGGACTGCGGCGGGACGATGCGGCGTATCCCGGACGTCATGGACGTGTGGCTCGACTCCGGCGTGTGCTCCTGGGCCCAGCTCGGCTACCCCTCGAACGAGGCAGAGTTCCGGAAATGGTGGCCCTGCCGCTGGATAACCGAGGCGCACGACCAGACGCGGGGCTGGTTCTACTCGCAGCTCGGTGCCGGCGTGGTCGCCTTCGACCGCGCCCCGTACGATTCGGTGCTGATGCACGGCTGGTCGCTGGACCAGCAGGGCCGGCCGATGTCAAAGAGCCTGGGCAACGTGGTCGAGCCCTCGGAGCTCACCTCGAAGTACGGCGCCGACGCCCTGCGCTTCTACTTCATTCTGGCCAACGCGCCCTGGGAGGACATGCCGTTCTCGCTGGAGAACGTCAAGAGCGCCTACCGGAGCCTCAACATCCTCTGGAACGTCCACGTCTTCTCGACGACCTATATGGCATTGGACAAGTTCGAGCCTTCGGCCATATCGTTGGCCACGGTGAGGGCCAAGGGGCGCCCGGAGGACCGCTGGATGCTCTCCCGGCTGGAGAGCCTCACCAAGAAGGTCACCGCATCGATCGAAAGCTACAACCTCCATCACGCGGCCCGCGCCCTGGAGGACTTCATACTGGAGGACCTGTCGCGCTGGTACGTCCGGCTGGGGCGCGACCGCGTCTGGGTCGAGGGCGACGTGCTCGACAAGAGCTGCGCCCACCGCACCCTTTACGAGGCGCTGGAGCGCCTCATCCGCCTTCTGGCCCCGATGTGCCCGCACATCTCGGAGGCCATTTACGCCGACCTGGGCGGCCGCCACCCGACGGTCCACATGGAGGACTGGCCCGCGGCCGAAGAAGGCAACATCGACCCGGCGCTGGAGGACGATATGGCCCTGCTGCGAAAGATGCTCGAAGCCGCGCTCAACGCCAGAAACCGCGCCAACGTGAAGCTCCGCTGGCCGCTGGGCCGCATCATCGTGAACGCCGACAGCGACGCCGCCGAGAAGTCCGTGACTGCCCTTTCGGACCTGCTGCGGGACCAGGCCAACTGCCGCGCCATCGAGGTGGTCCGGGGCGGCTGGGCCGGGCGCGCCACCGTGCCGGTGCCGAAGATGAAGGCGCTGGGGCCGCGCTTTGGCAAGGGCGCAAGGGCGGTAGCCGACGCCATCGTGAAGAACTGGACGGCGGAGACGGGCGCGCTCCTGCTTGGCGGAAAGCCGGCCACGGTCGGCACACCGGAGGGCCCGCTAGAGATCACGACGGAGCATGTCGACATCCACTTCACCCTTCCCGAGGGGATCTTGGAAGCGCCGTTCGACGGCGGGACCGTGTACATTGACACACACCTAGACGACGAGCTGCGCTCCGAAGGCCTGGCCCGCGACCTTGTCCGCCGGTTCCAGCAGATGCGCAAGGAGGCCGGCCTCAACGTCGAGGACCGCATCCGGGCCTACGCCACCCTTGCGGGCCCGCAATCGATGCTCATCGCCCGCTGGCACACGTTCATCATGAACGAGACCCGGGCCAGCGAGCTCTCGTTCACGAACGAGGCCGAGAACCGGCTGGTCGAGCTGCGCGTCGCGGGCGGCCCGGGAACGCTGGTCCGGGAGTGGGAGCTGGACCAGGGCGAAAAGATAATTTTGGGCATCGAGCGCCTCCCGGGATGAGGCTCAATCCTGTATCTTCAGTCCCAGCATCGCTTTCACGAACTGGACGTAATCGTGGTCCTTCACGGCCACCGTGTCGCCCACCGGGAATGTAAGCACCACGGGCGACCCGTCGAGGAGGCAGGCGCCCTCCAGGCCCCTTATCAGCCGGATGGAGCCCTTCTCGAAGCCGGACTGGCTCGAGTAGGCGCCCAGCACCAAAACCTCGGGCCCGGCAGACATCGCGAAGATGTGGGGGATGCCCTCGAGTATCTGCCGGACGGCGCCCTCCTGCGCCTCCGGCGCCTTGCAGGCGTCGAGCCGGAAATGGAAGAACGCCAGGAGCTCGAATCCCAGCATCCCGAGGTTGGGGATGACGACCGGCATGAGGCGGCCCTCCTTCACGAGCAGGCGCCGCACCCGCGCCACCGCCTGGCGGGAGACGCCCAGGCCTCCGGCGATCTCCTTGTCGGAGGCTCCCGGCCGCTTCACCATCCCGTAGAGCACCAGCCGCTCGACCGGGGAGAGCCTCCGCGCCACTGCGGGGGGCACACGCCGCGGCAAGACGGGGTCGCCGCGGGCCGCAAGCAGCCGGGCCACCAAAGGCGCGTGGTCGAAGTAGTTGTGGAACTGCACCAGTTCCATAGGATAGTGGCTTCGGGCGCAGGGCTGGCCCGCCATCCCGCCCGAAAGGTCGCAGAACCTCCTCCACATCCCCTCGCCCAGCCGCTGCGCCTCCGTGTAGTTGCGGAAGGCGCCCATCTCGAGCCAGCTGAGGGAGCCTACCAGCGCGTAAAAGGAATCGTAGCCGTCCACCCTGGAAAGCCCGCGGTCCAGCGCCTGTTTAATGTCTACGAGGTGCCCGCAAGAGACACCACCGTAGCATATGGAGAGGACGCCGGCGCCCAGCGCCCGAAGCGAGGGGACCATCGCCCGGGAGAAGAGGCCGCGCTCCATCAGCCGGGCCCGTATCGAGGTGACCGTGGACATCCTCGCATTGAGGGCCTCGGAGAGCTCGCGGTCGTTGTACGATGGGAAACGGACCATCCCGAACAGCGTGGCTTTCTCTCTGGGCGTGAGGTCTTCTCGGGGCAAAGGGTACCGTACGGATTATCCGGGTGCGAAATATTTAATGATTTGGTTGGGGCCGCTATTCCTTGGGCGGCTCCGCCTTTTGCGTCTCTTCCGTCTTTGGCTCGGGATGCTCGTGGCCGTGCTCGTGGTCGTGCTCGTGGTCGTGGTCGTGCCCGTGCTCGTCGCCGTGCTCGTGGCCGTGCTCGTGGTCGTGGGCCGGCTCCGCCGGTGCCGCTGCAGTCTCGTCCTTCTTCTCCTCGGGCTTGATGTATTCCTCGACGAGACGGACCTTGCCCATGCCGGCGTACTCGCGCAGGTCGCGGACTATCTGGAGCTTGGTGAGCATCCAGCGCGGGTCGTACTTGCACTGCTCCATGAGTACTATGTCGGCTTCCTCGCCCTTGACGTGCACCTTGAAATCGCCCGGCTTCCCGTAGTACATCTCGAGGACGAACGCAACCTTGTCGTGGGCGCTCTCCGCCTTCGTCCTGATCGTGTACTTGTAGCGCAGCGTCTTCCCCGCCAGCTGGTGGTTGAAGTCGACGCGCACCCGGCCGGGGTTGGCGGAGATGATGTACCCGGCCTTGTTGTTGATGATCACGCGGGCTCCGGGGGCTATCTCCTCTTCGCCCTTCTTGAACTCGGGGAGCCGCATTATCTCGGCCATCGAGTGGACCTCGACCTTCTTGGGGTCCCGCTCGCCGTAGGCGTCGGCCGGAGGCACCGTGACCTCGATGTCCTTGCCCAGCTCCGCCCCGAGAAGCGACGTCTCGAGCCCCTTGACCATCCGGTCGGCCCCGATGACCAGCGGCGCCGGCCCGTAGAGCGCGCCCTCCTTGTCGATGTTCTTCTCCTTCGCGAGCGTCTCCACCGTCGTTTCGAAGAGCTCGTTGTCCTCGGGCTTTGCGCCTACTATCCAGCCCTCGTAGTCCCAGCGGACGATGTCGCCTTTCTGCATTTTTCCCACCGTGCGGGGGGCAAGATTACGATTGCCCTATTTAATATTTTGTGGAAGGGTGAAAGGGTGCAAGGGTGAAAGGGTGCAAGGGGAGAAACGGGCTTCATCGTCGTAACCCTTGCGCCCTTCCACCCTTTCACCCATCCACCCTTGCATTCACGCGGCCATCGCGCCGAAAAACAATATCGCCATTGCGAACATGAGGCCGGTGATGCCCGAGGCCTGCCACTGGTTGTAGTGGCAGATCTCCTTCATGTAACGGACCGCCTCCTCGATAGGCCGGGTGAGGGTGGCGCGGTACATCTTGTACAGCCCGGAGACGGGTATGTAGTAGCCTACCAGCAGGACGGGGATGAGGAGCAGGACCAGCGGAAGGCCGGACACGCCCAGAAGCGACGCCCCGGAGGGCACGATGAAGAAATAGAGCCCGAAAAATTCGACGGCCATGCCGACAGCTATGGTCGAGAGCGCCACCTTGAGCGAGTTCTCCATGCCCCAGAGAACCGGCGGGGAATTGACGCCGTTTGTCTTGTCCTCGAGGTAGTCGATGGCCTGGTTGGCGAAGGCTATGCCGTAGTGCAGGAGGCTGAAGCCCACAACGAGTATCACGGGCGCCAGGGTGATGGCCCCGGCGATGATGTAGAGGAGGTAGAGGGCCGGGACCAGGAAGGCTGATATGATGAGCGATACCGCGTGGAGCCAGCCCCGCACTTTGAACTGGAGGGGCGGCAGGGAGTAGCCGACCCCGAAGAAGGTGCCCGCCGCGACCAGCGCCAGGGGAATCCAGCTGCCCATCACGTAAGAGATGTGGACCGTGATGAGGAAGGCGCCGAGTATCTGGCCGACAATGAGCGCCCTTATGTTGCCGCGCCCGATGAGCGCCACCGCATCGGGGATCTTGTTTTTGAAGATCGTATAGTTCTTGTCGATCTCCTGGTCTGTGTAGGCGTTGATGATGAAGCCCATGAAATAGAGCAGGATGAACACGGCCACGCCTTCCCATATCAGCGGGTCGAGCAGGCGGAAGAGGGACGAGGCGCCGATGAAGAATATTGCCAGAAGGCCGGGGATCTCGGCCAGCAGGTACTCGCTGCGGCTGGTCTTCAGATAAGCGCTAAGGTACGAGCCGAAACTCATGGACCCTGACCACCACTCCCGCCGGTACAGGATGAACGGGGAAAGCAATTCAAATACTTATCTATCATGTAACGCCCCGATCCAGGCTGCCTGTCCGGCGCCTCACCGGACCATGCCGCTGAAGAACAGCACCCCGGAGACGACCATCAGTCCCAGTATGCCGGAGGCCTGCCACCGGTTGTAGTTGCAGATGTCCTTCATGTACCGCGTCGCCTCGGCGATGGGGCGGGTGATGCTGGCCCGGTACATCTTCCACAGGCCCCGGACCGGTATGAAATACCCGGCCAGCACGACGGGCATCGTGAGCAGGAAGAATTGCCAGGCGGGAACGCCCAGGAGGCTTCCCGCGGCGCCCGCCCGGTCCAGGGTGAGCAGGTATATCCCGGAGAGCTCCAGCAGGCCGCCCATGAAGATGCACCAGAGGCCCAGCACCAGCGCGTTCTTCAGCCCCCATATTACCGGGGGCGACCTCACGCCGGCCGCCTTGTCCTCGTTGTAATCGATGGCCTGGTTGGCTATCTCTATCCCGTAGTGCAGGACGCTCACGCCCGCCAGGAAGAGCAGCATCTCGGGCGAGAGGGAGCCGGCGATGGTGTAGACTATGAAAGCGGGCGGGATGAAGAATATCGATACGGAAAGCGACACGAGGTGGAGCCAGCCACGGATCTTGAAGTGCAGCGGCGGCAGCGAGTAGCCGGCCCCGAAGAACGTGCCCACCGATACCAGTAGCATCGGGACCCAGCTCTGCATCAGGTACGAGATGTGCGCCGTAAGGACGAATGCAGCCGCCACCTGGGCGGCCATCAGGATGCGGAAGTTGCGCTGGCCGATGGCCCGCACCGCGCCGGGGATCCGGTTCTTGAAGATGGTGTAGCGGCTGTCGATCTCCTGGTCGGTGTAGGCGTTTATCATGAACCCGAAGAAGAAAAGAAGGACGAATACAGCCATTGCCTCGAGCACCTCGGGGGCCAGGAAACGGGAAAACGACGAGGCGCCCAGGAAGAACAGCGTGAAGAGCGCCGGCACCTCTGCTATGAGATATTCCCCGCGGCTGGTCCAGAGGTACGCCCTCAGCAGTTCGACGGACTTCATGTGCGCCGGCCCTTGCAGCTGCCGGCCCGGAACCGGGACCGGCGGTCGATGAAAAGTGGTCCGTATACTTAGATTTAGCGGAGGGCGGCCTTCCGGGAGCCCGCCCCCGCCTCACCGCCTGCGCAATGCCCGTCCGGTGAGAAGCAGCGCCGCCATCGCCGCCAGCGCAGCAGCGGCCCCGAACCCGGGGATGAACGACGACGAGGCCCGTACGCGGGCGTCGCCCTGGAGCTGATTGTTCGTCGAGGAGAGCTCCCGGTCGGGCGTGGAGGCCACGGCCGAGAGCATGTGGCTTCCCCGCGCCAGCTTGAGCTTGAATGTCAGAAGCTCCCACTGCCCGGGCGCCATCCGCTCCGTTGTCCAGTCCTTGAGCCTCTTGCCGTTGTCGTACACGGACACGGTGACGGCCGTGGCGTTGGCCGAGCCGGAGTTCCCCACCGTTACCCTCACCGTGACGGTCTCGCCCTCGTCGGAGAGCTGGGGCTCGATCTTCAGGCCGCTGACGTACAGGTCCGAAAGCACCACGTCTATCGACAGCGTGACGGAGCCGGGGCTTCCGCCCGCCGACTGGGCCCTGAGCACCGCCGCGGACCTGCCGCCGCGGGCGTCCGCCGGCAGCTTGAGGTCCAGCGAGAACCGGGTCACGGCGAACGGCCCCAGCGGTATGACGACGTCGTGCGAGGCCTGCCAGCCCGGAGGCAGGTCCGAATTTATCGTGAAGTCGTCCGCCCCGTTGCCCGTGTTCGTAATCGTTATCTCGAAGATCGCGCGGCCGCCCGGCCGGGCTTCCACGACGGGGAATGCTGCCGAGAGCGTCACGCCGCGGGTCCGGTTGGCGATGACCTTGAGGGCCAATCTGGCGTACGGTCCGCCGGAAGAGCGCGCCGTGACGCAAAGGCCCAGCTCGATTTGCGCGCCGGCGTTTTCCGGGACGGCGAAGACCACCTCCAGCACAAAGACCTCCCAGGCGCGCATTGACACTTCCGTTTGGCCCAGCGTCACCCGGTCGGAGTTCTTCCCGCCGGCCAAGAGAGACACCACGTCCGGCCCGTTGCCAAGATTGGTCAGGTTGACCAGGAAGGTGGCGTTCTGGCCGGGGTCCGCGTGGAGCACGCCGTTTTCGCATTCGAGGGAAACCAGCCACTCCTGCCGGACCTCCAGCCGGGCCGCCACGGTGCTCGAGACCTGCGGATTGCCGGCGGAGGTCGCCGTGAAGCCTATCTCGAGCACGCTCCCGGCCGGAGCCCGGCCGCTGATGCCCACCTGGACCTTGACCCGGGCGCTCTCGAAGAGCCCCAGCCTGATGGTGGTGGCGTTCAGCACGACGCTCAGGGACTCCGGCCCGGTCCAGGAAAGCTGGAAGGTGTCGTCGCGGTTGCCGGCGTTGCTGACGGCGAGATTGAAAAAGGCAGGCTGGAGCGGCCGCGCCCGGGTCATGTTGGGCGCGATCCCCAGCGCGACGTCGTAGATGTTCCCGGCCGCGTAGACCGAGAGGTCGTCGACGTACCAGCCCCGGCCCATCATGAGCACGTTCGATTGAAGGACGAACCGGAACTTGAAAAGGCTCTTTGTGAACTCCGAGATGTCGTAGAACCGGGCGCTCCAGTTGCCTCCGTTGCCCGAGATGGTGTCGAGCCGCTTCCACGAGGCCCCCAAATTGGCGCTGGCCTCGACATAGCCGCGGTCCTGGAGCATTCCCAGGGGCAGACCGGTGGAGATGTCGTACTTCAGCTGGAAGGCCAGGACGGCGCTCTCCAGCTTCGTGAGATCTATCAGGGGCGATTCGAGGTAGTAATCGACGAATTCACTGCCGCGGCGGTACTGGCCGGTGGCGTCGAACCCGCACCACCAGCTGTGGGACGGGCTGCGGGCGTCGCCGTAGCGGTCCGTCTGGTTGACTATGTGCCAGAGCCCCGGGACCAGCGGCACGTTCACGCCGGCCTCCCAACTGCCGGTGCCGTTCTCGACATCGTCGAAGAACAGCTTGGTTATCACCCGCGCCACGCCGGAGCGGTCATTGTTCTCCGGTACGTCGTCCTCTTCGGCCGCGGCGCTCACGGAGACTATGAAGTTGCCGGCAATGGGCGGGGTCCAGCTCCACTGCAGGCGAACGGGGACGCCGGGCGGGAGGGCCGGTAATGTCTCGGTCCGGGCGAAGAACACCTTGCCCCTCATCACGGTGCAGGTGACCTCGGCTGGCACGGCCGACCGCCCGGTTATCTGGCTGACGGTGGCGCCTATCAGAAGCGGGACGCTCACGGGTGAAAACAGGTCGAAGTCCAGCGAGGTGACGGCGACGTCCGTCGTGGCGGTCCGGAGGCTGAAGGTCATCGAGGTGTTGGAAGGCCCTATCTCGTACGCCCAGTAGCCCGTTGGGGCGCCGCTGTAAGCCGCAGAATTTGGCTGCGAACCGGGGTTGAAGCCGGTGGCGCTGTCGCTCCACGGGTCCGTCGCCTGGACCGGCGAATCGCCGTTGACCGATTCGTCCGCCTCCTCCAGGTCGACCATCCGGTGGTTCTGGTCGTCGTTGTTGCGCGCGCCCTCGTCGATGTGCCAGACGAGCAGCCCGGCGCCGGGCAGGTAGGCGTCCCAGCCTGACTTCTGCCGGTTTTCGATGATGAAGTACTCGTTCGGCGGGTTGATGTCGAGCCGGAAGGCCAAGGCGGTGTCCTCTATCCGCGGGAGCGAGAGGTTCTGCCTCGAGCCGGTGACGACCTCGGGCTCCACCCACCCCAACCTGTACTTGCACCAGGCCGAAAGATGCGCCGGGGTGTTCCCGTTGTTGGCCCAGGAGCCGGTGGCCATCAGGTCCCAGCTCCCGGCCCCGAACGAATCGTAGCCGTAATCGTAGAGGTCCGGAAGGCCCATGTCGTGGGCCAGCTCGTGGGCAAAGACCCCCACGGGCGAGTATTCTGAGAGCATCGTGTAGAACCCGGCCGTGACGCCGTCCGCCTTCGGCTCGTCGAAGTCGTACCAGCGGTGGGACCAGATGGTGTTGCGGTTGGTCGAGTTCTCCTGGCCCTGCCCGGCATGGACGACGCACAGGTGGTCGATGAAGCCGTCCAGATCGCGGTCAAAGCGCGAGAAGTCGAGGTCCTGGTCGGCCAAACGGACGGCTTCGGTGACGAGGGCGTATATCGGCCCGTTCTTGTTGTCTATGCCGCCAGTGCCGTCCGCACCGTAGTAGTCCATCGTCTGGCTGCTCTGGAGCCAGAGCGTGGTCAGCTCGCCCGAGACGCTCAGCCCGCCGTAGGAGTTCTCGTAGAAGTAGCGGTTGACGCTGGAGGCGCCGGCAGTGCTGTCGAAAAGCTCGCCGTCGAACCTCGCCGGCGTGTTGGCGGCGTCGTGTGCGACGTCCCGGAACTCGATGATGAGCACGAGGACGCTGAAGTCCCCCGTAAGCGGGCCGGCGCGCGGGGCCGCCGGCTCGGTCGATTCCGGTATCTCTGTCCGGCCTCGGTATACCACCGGATTTGGCGGGACAAGGCCGGGGCTTGTCCAGGAAAGGACATTCGACGCTGTCCAGTGGGTTGGAACAGCGGACGGCGGACAGCGTTCCGCGGGCAGCGGGCCGGGGTCGGCGTTCAGCGGACCGCGGGCGGCGGGCGGCGGGCCGAGCGCGGGGTTCGCGGCAGGCCCGCCGTCGTACGCTGTCCCCTGTCCGCCCTCGGAGGACCTCTCTCCCATCGTTCCACGGTCCTCCTGGCCTGGGAGAGCCCCAGACGACCTTCGGTCGTCTTCGCCTAAACGAGCTTCGCTCGTTTGCGGTTCGCTCGCCTGCGGGTCCGCTGTCCGCCCGTCCGTTCCGAGCGCCCCGACCGGCATGGCGAGCAACAACAGCACGGCCAGCGCTGGGAAGAAGTGGGTTGGCAGCTGAACCACCGGCGCGTGTATCCCTGCGAATGGTATATATTAAAATTGGTGGGGTCGACGGGAATTTGAATGGATTATCCACAACTATTATATAGAACAAATTTAATGTGGCTTTTGCAAAGTTCTCCAAGACTTGAAGGATGGTTCTTGCGATGAATGGCAACCCAGAGGAACTCAAGAAGGGCACGACGACCCTAGGAATAGTGTGCAAGGACGGAGTGGTCATGGCCACGGAGCACCGGGCCACGGCGGGAACGCTCATCGCCCACAAGACCACCCAGAAGCTTTTCAAGATAGACGAGCACCTGGCGCTCTGCGTGGCCGGGCTCGTCGGCGACGCCCAGGTGCTCGCCCGCTACATCACCGCCGAGGTGCAGCTCTACCGCCTCAAGCACAACTCCGAGATGACCGTGAACGCCGCCTCCACCCTGATGTCCAACATCCTGGCGGGCCGGCGCTACTTCCCCTACTGGGTCCAGCTGCTCATGGGCGGCGTGGACAAGGACGGCGGGCACGTATACTCGCTGGACGCGGCCGGCGGCTCCATACCCGACAAGTTCGTCACCGGCGGCTCGGGCTCGCCCTACGTCTACGGCGTGCTCGAGGACCACTTCAAGGACGACCTGAGCATGACCGAGGCCACCGACATGGCCATCCGGGCGCTCACCGCGGCCATGAAGCGCGACAGCGCCTCCGGCGACGGCATGGACATCGCCCAGATAACCGCCAAGGGGTTCAAGATCCTCACCGAGGAAGACATAAAGAAAAGGAAGAACAAGATGGGCCTGGACTGAGAACCGGCCCCCGAAACGACCGAACGAAGGTCCCTTTTCCTTAACGGGACAGGTAGTGAATACACATGGGAATAGACGACTTCATACACCACGCGCGAGAGGTGGTCCGGAGCACCGTGCCGCCCACGGTGCAGATCACGAACATCGAGTTCGAGGGCCCGATGGTGGTGATCTACACCAAGTCCCTCGAGGAGTTCGCCAACAACAACGACATCGTCCGCCAGCTGGCGCAGGCGCTTCGCCGGCGGGTGGCCGTGCGGCCCGACCCGTCCGTACTGGCCGACACCGACCGTGCGGAGACGGAGATAAGGCACATCATTCCTCCGGAGGCGGAGGTCTCGGACATCTGGTTCGACACCGACACGGGCGAGGTCACCATAGAGGCGCTCTCGCCCGGAATGGCGATAGGCAAGCACGGGGCCATCCTCAACGACATCAAGAAGCGCATCGGCTGGGCGCCCAAGGTGGTGCGCACGCCGCCGATACCTTCGAAGACGGTAGGCGAGATAAGGGGATATCTGCGCATGGTCTCCGAGGACCGCAAGGAGTGGCTCAAGAAGATCGCCCGGAAGATCAACCGCGAGACATCCAAGGGCGAGAACTGGGTCCGGATATCGGCCCTGGGCGGCTACCGCGAGGTCGGCCGCAGCGCCCACCTGATAACTACGAAGGATTCGAAGGTGCTCATAGACTGCGGCGTCAAGTTCGCCCAGGGCGATGAGGATTCGCCCTTCCTCAACGCCCCCGAGTTCCTCCCGATCGAGAGCGTGGACGCCGTCATCATCACCCACGCCCACCTGGACCACTGCGGCCTGGTGCCGCTGCTATTCAAGTACGGCTACGACGGCGCGGTCTACTGCACGCCGCCCACCAGGGACATGATGTCCCTGCTTCTGATAGATTACATGAAGGTGGCCTACGGCGAGGGGCGGAAGAGCCCGTTCGATTCCGCCTTCGTCCGCGAGATGGTCAAGCACACCATCACCCTCAACTACGGGGACACGACCGACATTTCCCCCGACGTGCGCCTGACCCTACAGAACGCCGGTCATATCCTGGGCTCGAGCATCTGCCACTTCCACATCGGCGACGGAATCCACAACATAGCCATCACCGGCGACATGAAGTACGAAAAGACGTGGCTCTTCAACCCGGCGATGGACAAGTTCCCGCGCCTTGAGACGCTCGTCATGGAATCCACCTACGGCGGGTTCCACGACCACCAGCCCTCCCGCAAGGAGGCCTCGGAATCGCTTCGCGCCATCGTGGCGCGCACCATCGACCGGGGCGGCAAGGTGCTCGTGCCCGTGTTCGCCGTGGGGCGCTCGCAGGAAGTGATGATAGTCCTTGAGCAGTACATGCGCAACAAGGAGCTCAAGGAGGTGCCCGTCTACCTCGACGGCATGATATGGGAGGCCACGGCCATCCACACCGCCTACCCGGAGTACCTCAACAGCAACCTGCGCAACCAGATATTCCAAAAAGGCGAGAACCCATTCCTGTCGCCCATCTTCAAGCGCGTCGAGAGCGCCGACATGCGCGAGCGCGTCTGCAACGACCCGGAGCCCTGCATCGTGCTTGCGACCTCGGGAATGCTCAACGGCGGCCCCGTGATGGAGTATTTCAAGAACTGGTGCACGGACCCGCTCCATTCGCTTGTATTCGTCGGTTATCAGGCCGAGGGCACGCTGGGCCGGCGCATCCAGCGCGGCTGGCAGGAGATCCAGTTCACCGAGCGCGGCGGGAAGTCGCTGATGCTGCCGATAAAGATGGGCATCGACACCGTCGACGGGTTCTCGGGCCACAGCGATAGAAACCAGCTCATGGGCTATGTGCAGAACCTGCAGCCCAAGCCCGAGCGCGTGCTGGTCATGCACGGAGAAGAGGCAAAGTGCCTCGACCTGGCGGTGTCGCTGCACAAGCGCTTCGGCATCGAGACGAGGGCCCCGCCGAACCTCGAGGTAGTGAGGCTCAGGTGAGCAACGGCGCACGGGAATGACCGGGCAATACGGGCAATGACGGACAATATGGGCAATATGGGGACGACGGCGATAGCGATCGCTGGATGCTAGGAGGACCGCGGAACGATGGGACAGAGGTCCTCCGGGACGACGACGGCGTCGGTACCCGCATTGCCCGTTTCACAAAACGCCCCGATTGCCCGGATTGCCCGCATTGCCCCGTCTACATACCCGGATAGACGTTTTTGGCGTGCTCTGCCTCGATATCGTGCAATAGCTCTTTGGGCACGATGACGTCCTCTATCCTCTTTTCGGTGTGAAACTTCATGTGCGATGTGCCGAACTCGGTGGCCGAAGTAGCCCTCTGGATATCCTTCCACGGCAATGTCACGGTCTGCTCCGGCCCTTTCCGGGGCCGGTACATGAAGTGGATGCCGCCCGGAGAGAAACCGATAACAGCCGGCGTGTTGTGGGTCGTTTCCCAGTAGTAATAGGCGGCCATGACCGAAAGCAGGAGCAACAGCACCGAAAGGACCATCGGGACCGCATAATCGTTCCACACCCACGGCGCCAGCGCGCTGGTGACCAGCACGGCCGAAAACAGGACCAGGGCCAGGAGCGTCAATGTCCTCGACCGCTTCCTTTCGGTGGCAAGGACCGGGCTGTCCTTCCAGGCTACGTTCCGCTCTCTCACGCCGGGGTCCAGAACGCCGCCGTCCGCAACCGGATGGCCGGCGGCGTACCTCGAATGCAGGTGGCGCCGGTAAAGGTAGAAGACCATCACCTGGAGGAACATTATCATCGTGAAGACCGGTATCAGCCACAGGGTCTGGTACCATCCCGGCTGGAGGGCGTAGGGGTCTTTTTCGCCCGGAAACAGCCGGCGCACTTCCAGGGTCTTGTTGCCTGCGCCGTCGTCGTGGACCCGGCCGAAGACCGTGACCCGGTCGCCGCTCCAGTACTCGCACTTGGTAGTGTTGGACTTGTTATGGAACATGGGGGCGAAATCGTGGCACGTGGTCAAATCCAGCCGGATGCTCTTGCCCTTGCCGTCGATCACGGAGACGTTGGCCTTCATGAGGAGCTGCCAGCGGTCGTCGCGCAGGATAAGGACGAACGATTGTTTGGTGTTGGACTTGAGGTTGGCCAAAAGCTTCACGTCCTTCCCGGCCGTGGCGTTGCCGAAATCCACCGGGTCGGTCTGGATGTCGATAGAGCGGCTGATATGCTGCGGCAGGATGGCGGCCGCCGACACCACCAGCACGATGAAGAGCACCAGCCCGGCGACGCCGAGATGGATGCCGGCTGGCTTGGACCTGCAGGCCGGGCAGCCGGCCCGCTCCCGCGTGCAGGCGGTGCAGAAATAGGCCCTGTCGCCCGGGCACCACTCGAACCTGAGCAGGCTGTTGCCGAAGTTTCGGCCGCAGTTGGGGCAGATCACGCTCTCGGGTCGACCAGAGAAATGGGGGCAAATAAAGCTATCCTCTCGAAATTCATAACTTGGCGAGCACCGCGGCGTACATGAGCGGCAGGGCGATGGTGGCGTCGGCGTCGATGTTGACCTGTTTGGCCCGGGGCTTGACCTTGCCCCACGAGACGGCCTCGCGGACGCGGGCGCCGGAAAGGCTCCCGTCCTGCTCCATCGCTGTGGTGAGGTAAACGGCGTAGTCCAGCCCGTCCTTGAACTGGTTCCACCAGATGGTGTGGTGCTTCGAGATGCCTCCGCCTATGATGAGCGCGCCGGACCGCTTTGCGCCCATGACCAGCCCGGAGAGCTCCTGCTCGTCGGCCAGGACGTCGGGCGAGAAGTCCTTGTGCTCCTGGTAGAACATCCACAGCTGGCAGCCGAAGGCGCCGTCGGTTATGCCCGGCACGTAGACGGGCACCTTGTTTTTGGCGGCCCAGTACAGTATTGAATCCTCGTCCGAAAGCCGCTCGCCCACCGCCCATATCAGCTCGCGGGTAGAAGGTCGCCGCATGCCCGTTTTGTAGATGTCCCGAAACATCGGCTGGAGCCTCCGCTCCAGCACGATGCCGTAGCTCTCGTTGGGCACGAGCACGTTGCCCAGCCGGTTGACGCCCTTTTCACGCAGGACGGCGTCGTCGAGCTCGAACTCGCCGTGGTAGTATTTCTTCCAGATGCGGGCCAGGTCGTGGTCCAGCGTGCCGCAGGTAGTGATGAGGACGTCGAAGAGCTTGCGCTTCACCATGTCCTTGATGATGCCGCGGGTCCCGGTGGCGTTGATGCAGGCCGGGAACGAGAGGAAGTTCACCGATTCCTTGTCGGCGAGCATGTCGGCGATGATGTCGACGCCCTGGCCCAGGTGCTTTCCGCCGAACCCGCCGGCGGCCTCCATCTGGGAGACGAGCTCCGAGGCCTTCATTCCGCCGTCTATCCGGAAATCCTCAACCGGTCGCTTCCAGGCCATGGTACCAACCCGAATCCCCCAGCGACTTGCCATTTTAAAGGCTTCGCCCGGGGCGCAAGGTTTATCGCATGGCAACTCAGGTGCCGAGTGTGCACCGGGCGCTCCCCGTATTACTGCTTTCGCTGTCAATCCTGCTTCCGGCCACGATGGTTCTTCCAGCGGCCCGGTCGGAGGACACCACGGGCGGCTTCGGGATGGAATGCCTGTTCGGCCCGTCGGGGCTGTTCCCCGGGGAAAGCCGCATCGTGGCCATAAACCTGACCAACCTGATGCAGTACGACGCGCTGGTGCGGGCCGTCGGCATCCAGTTCGACTGGATGGGCTCGCACCAGCACTGCTACGCCGGCTGCGAAACGGAGCCGTTGAAGCTTTCGCCCGGCGGGAGCGGCCTGTTCTCCCCGTCGTTCGATGTCCCCGCCGACGCCCCGGCCGTGAACCACACCTACCATGTCTGCGTCGAGTACCAGCTCAACCGCTCCGGCAACCTGAAGGACGACACCTGGATGTCGGACACCCGCGGTGACCTCCGCGTCGTGGATTTCGGCCTTTCCGCGGACCCGGCCGAGCTCGCGGTCCTGGCCGGCGCAAGCGTCGCCTTCAACCTGAGCGTCCGGGCGCTAAACGGCTTCATCGGCAACGTGGAGCTGTCCTTCGCCGGCCCTCTGCCCCAGAACGGCACCTACCGGTGCCTCTTTGCGGATTCCAACCTGTGCTGGCCGGGCGGCCCGGCCCGGATCCTTGTCGAGACGGACCGCTCCTGCCCCGACAGCCGGTACACGCTCGCAGTCGAGGGCGCCTGCAAGGGGTTCTGGCGGGCGGCCGCCCTCACGCTGGTGGTCCAGCCGCCGCCCGATTTCGCCCTGAACATCACGCCCTCGAAGGCTAGGCTGACCGCGGGCGAGGCCCGGATGTTCAGGATAACGGTCCTCGGCCACCCCAACCTCACGGACAACATTTCGCTCTCCGCCCGGGACCGGCCCGCCGGGTGCTCCGTCCTCATCTTAGCGAAGGCGATCCGG